>Ga0310696_10000153_pt1 | contig 122194 bp, 98 predicted proteins | sample AusTroGonzalo_MG_4_FD_203885 | JGI IMG/M metagenome (GOLD analysis project Ga0310696, IMG submission 203885) | Bovine rumen microbial communities from tropical cattle in Woodstock, Queensland, Australia - Gonzalo_02 (v2) (version 2) | ecosystem: Host-associated > Mammals > Digestive system >...
CGATGGCGAACACGTCGTTGATACCGTCTTCATTAGGAGTAATCACATTCGGGAAAACAAGATCAGCCTCAAGAGTTACGGTATGAGTGATACTACTGTTACATCCTTCTGGGGTGAACATGGAGAGGGTTACATCGTAATCGCCCCAGCTGGAATAGTTATGTTCGGGTGCGAAGGTGGATGAGTCGGTGCTTCCATCTCCAAAGTCCCAGCTAAAGCTCATGTTATTGTTGAAAGCAGTAGTGTCGCCTTGTACTAGGAAGAAGATGGTTCCGTTGGTTTCCGACCAAAGGGCTACATCGGGTAGTGCGTCAAATTCGGCAGCTGGTTGGTAGTTGACCTTGATATAATTATATTTGGTGATGGAGTCTCTACAGCCTTGATTGGTGGAGGCTAACAGAAAAATATTGTAGGTACCGTCTTGGTCGATAGAGAAGTCAGGCTCAACTTTGTCAGAAGAGAAGAGGGTGTTGCCATTTTCATCATAGATAATCCATTGATAAGTCATAGTAGTGGTATCCGTAGCTACGGTTGTATTGGTGAGATGGATAGAAAGAGGAGCACAACCGCTGGTGTCGGAGGACAGGAAGTTGGGGATGGGGGTTGGTACGATATTAACGTTGACTGTATCGGAACCAGTACACTCGAGGCCGTCCTCATGAGTTACGGTGATACGAACGGAATATTCGCCAGAGGAGCTTAGATAGATGTCAGGCGTGCGCTCACCGGTATTCCAGACAAGAGAGGAGTACTCGTGGTCGTAATTGGAATGGAGCTGATAGAGTTCGCCGTGACATATGGTGATATCGTCACCCAAATCAGGTTGGGGTTTCTCAATCACTTCTAAGACCAGTGTGGTGTCGTATTCGCAACCCAAATCATCAATAACATGTATAACATAATCGATGTTGCCGGCTTCCATAGGGATTACGGTAGAACCGTCGGCACCGGGGCCAGTTACGAAAACGGTATCAACGAAAACGGTGTATTCCCAATCCTGAGGAACCAAGGAGGGATCCAAAGCCATTTCCCATTCGGTGACCCAGCCATTGTCAATACTGAAACCATCAATGATAGTTAATGACCATGTGCCGTTTAATGGGCAGCCAATTAAATTGGAGAATGGAACATCGGGGTGGTAAACATTGGTCATGTTGAGGGTGTTGGTAGAATCTATTCTATTGTTGTGTATATTTACTGTCTCATAAACATAACCTAGTCCGTTGGCATATTGGTAATTATAATAGGGGTCGGTATTGTTTGACCAACAGTAATTCCAAGGGGTACCCATTCTGTTGCCATACTCATTGGGGTCGCATTTGTTGCTGCCTTCTTCATCCACAGGGACCCCAAAATAGGCGCTTGAAGATGTATTGGAAGCATTCCACCCCCATTCACTTGATGGGATTTGTCCTGAGCAACCGGATGAACCTCCACTATATTTTTTCATCAGTGCAGACCTAGTGCCGTTAGGGCAGGTAAGTGCGATATAGATATCACCCACGTAAGAATGCTCCAGTTTGGCTCTTACATATAAGATATCGTCTGCACTTTGGATGGTGGCATTGGGCGCAAAAGCGGTAAAGGTAACGGAGGAATTGTAGGCGCAACCGCTTCCACAGTCTTGACCATCAGGTAAGAAGATGGTGTCGGTAACAGCCAAAGATGTCATTTGTTCGCTATGTACTGAATCGATTTGCAGTATGGAAAGATTGGAATAGCCAGCAGTAACTTTAATCTCATCGCCAGAACACATGGGTGGAAGTTTGGCCACATGCTTAATTGGATTTGCGGAAGTCCTGATTCGGAAAGTTAGAGGCATGTGATTTTCACAATTGGCGCTGTCGATATTGGAGATGGAAATGTCGTAACCCCTGCCGTTGTTAAAAAAGTAATCCATAGTAGTAAGCCCATTGCCTTCGAAATACTCAACATCCATATCCCATTTGAAAAGTGTAGTGGCGTCGTTTTGATGGTAGTTGTAATCGTTGTCAGGATAAACACCGTGGACCACTAGATGCAGGGAATCTTTTTCACAGAGGTCAATATAATAGTAACCGTCGTCTTCCAAGTGAGGATAGTGGGAAGACAAAGCAGGGTCGATTTCCACACCTACACGTTGGCATGATTTTACACAACTGGTTTCAAGATGGAATCCACCTGATTGATAGGCACTGTCACTTACAAATTTCAAAGTTAATGCTCCAGTAGGATTGGCAACAGTTGCTGTGTATATTATATCAGTGGAGGATATCCCATTAAGTATGGCATTGTTTACCATACCCAATAATAGGGAGTCGGCATCTGAGTCGCCATTATAAATGAACAGTGTATCGGTAAAGTGGATAGCCAAGTTAGTCAAATCTACTTTAACTTGTACGCATGGGGTGGAAGGGTTTCCTGAATGAATGGTTAGTATATCATTGCGATAGGGACCATAGTCTCCATTTTGTCCGCCATTGTCAAAAATCCATAGATTGCAACCAGTTACATCCGTGGTGCTGCCTCCCATCGAAATCAGGGTTTGTGCCTTCATAAAATGAATAGTACAGCATATAGTAATAAATAAAAACAAAACCTTTTTCATGATGTATATATTGTTGAGTGTTATTTTTATTTGATAAAATTATAATCCATAGTCGGCGATAACTGCCCTTTTATGTTCTTCCATCCATTCTTCTGATTGTACAAACAGGTAATATCCTGTATTGCCCAGAGTGTAAATGGTAGTTAGTGTGGGATGTGATTGAATTTTGAAATCATAGCGGTCAACATAACCGTTGCTAATAATGTCTTGATAGTTGCAGGTTTTACCTTCTTTGACAAAGTTTTTTAGTTCGCCCATCATTTTGTATGTCTCATCAGGCTCACCTAATTTGGCAGTAAGACTGCAGAAATGTGTAAGTTCAATGTTTTCAATAATAAGTTGTCGAGGATTGGTTGCCCGTAGTTCGTTGACTTTATTGGCTCCCAATTTCTCAATCAGGAGAGGGTTAACAATAATTTCTCTTTTTGGTTGTTGGGCATAGGCTCCTAATAGAAGAAACAGAGCCAATGTGATGAATGTGATTTTTTTCATATTATTCTCGTTTTTAGTTTTTTATCTTTTTTACTTTTGCTCAATGCATTGTTTCTTTACGACCACAAGACGCATGAAAGAGAAAAAACGTTACATTTGGGATAAAAAATTTTGAGGGGAAAAAATAAAAAAAAAACGTGTCAAATTTTCACTTGACACGTTAAAAAAGTGGTGCTGACGGGAATTGAACCAGTGACACACGGATTTTCAGTCCGTTGCTCTACCAACTGAGCTACAGCACCAGTTGTTTTTAGAGTTGCAAAAATACAAAAAATTTTAATCCAAACAAATTTATTTCAATAAAAAATAGAAATTTTACTAGATATCTTATTGTCAATAATTTATATTATCTATATATTGCTGTAGTATGCGTAAGACCTGGCGTTTACTGGTTTTTTGGATTGAGATTTTAGGAAAAATGGGATTAATCGTTCAATTTATTGCCGTAAGCGAGGTCGCCAGCATCACCCAAACCAGGTACGATAAATGCGTTGGCTGTCAACTCATCGTCAACAGCTCCCACCCAGATGGTACAATTGCGGGGTGACAGGTTTTTCTGTAAATATTCAATACCTTGAGCAGAGGCGATGCCACATACAATATGAGTGTGTTTGGGTTTTCCATTGTTGAGCAGCTCCTTGTAGGACAGCATCATTGATTCACCTGTGGCTAGCATAGAGTCGGCAATAATCAAAGTGCGTCCTTCAATGTTGGGTGCTGACATGTAGTCTACTTGTATCTCAAAGGATCCGTCACGATAATATTTTCTAAAAGCAGAAATAAAAGCATTCTCAGAATCGTCGAAATAGTTTAACATGCCTTGATGCATAGGAAGTCCGGCACGCAATATGGTAGCCAAGACGGGTTTCTCCTTGAGCAGTTTTGTGTTGGCGATGCCTAGAGGTGTAATAACCTCACGATTTTCATACTCCATGTCTTTGCTAATCTCGTAGGCAAAAATCTCACCAATTCGTTCCAGATTTTTACGGAAGCGCATACTGTCTCTTTGTGCATTCTCGCTTCTTAGTTCAGCAATGAAATTGTTGAAGATGGAATTGGTTTGTCCTAAATTTTTGATTGGTTTCATGATGGAAATATTTAGTTTTTAATGGCTTTGTATAATCGTATTAATCCGCCTAAGTAAAAATCGCGAGTAAAAAGAAGCATTGGAAAGCGATATGCTTGGCCCCCGAAACTTTTGTATAGTCGTGCCACGTTTTCATTCATGGATCCATTGAAATCAAGCATCATATTTTGTTCGGCGTGACGTTTTATATATTCGTCCAATAGGAAAAACATGGCTTTTTTATCGGCTTGTGAATTATCTCTTCCGGAGAACCAAAACCAAATACGGTCTTTGTCTTTCAAGAAAAAAGCCCCTGCAATAAGTTTGTTGTCGGAAACGACACCAATATTGTCGATACACCCTCTATTATGGGCATAGTGCGCTAGGCGCATCAACTGATAATAGTCTCTTTTTTTATAATGTACTGCCTTTTGTTTGCCTCTGTTTTGGCGAAATAATTGAATGATTTCCTTGTAGGAAGCGTCTTCTATATATTCAAGATTATTTTTTTTGGCAGATTTGATATTTCTTTGGGTGTTCTGTGAGTATTGATGGAAGAGATTGTCGTAAGTATAATTTAAATCCAGTTGATGAGAAACCAGATGTATTGTTTTTTGTTCAATGAGTTCTGAAGGATTGTTTTCATTCAGAACAAGATCCACTTGTTTGAATTTCTTGGGGATTGCATCAACAAATTCTTTTACTTTTTCGGTTGAGATGACCTCTTTGGAGAAGATACCCAGTCGATTATAGAAGAAGGGCGTAAAGATATATTTGATGGAAAGTTTTGATCGAACGGGTAGCGGCATAATGCTATGATAATCATCTTCCACTAGAGCACACCAGGCTGGTGAACTGATAGAAAGAAAATCAAAATCGACAAAGATAGTGGTATTGAGCGCCTCTTTGGCAGTTTTATTCCATCTGTCTTTGTCGATTTCAGAATGCTTGAGAAAGCGTATCATCAGCTTAGTTCATCAAGATTTCCAATATTTTGATGGCACAATCGCTAATGACTGATCCGGGTCCGAAAATAGCGGCTGCACCGGCTTTATACAAGAAGTCATAATCTTGTGGAGGAATAACACCGCCTACGATAACAACGATATCCTCACGGCCCAGTTTCTTCAGTTCTTCAATAACTTGGGGGACTAGAGTTTTGTGACCAGCAGCCAAGGAAGAAACGCCTAATACGTGTACGTCGTTTTCAACAGCTTGTTTAGCGGCTTCTTCCGGTGTTTGGAAGAGAGGTCCCATATCCACGTCAAAACCTATATCGGCATAACCGGTGGATACCACTTTAGCGCCACGGTCGTGACCATCTTGTCCCATTTTGGCAATCATGATACGTGGACGACGGCCTTCTTTCTTGGCAAATTCGTCTGCCATCTCGCAGGCTTTCTTGAAGCTTGCATTTTCTTTTTGTTCTGAACTGTACACGCCTGTAATCAAATTGATTTTTGCTTTATATCTTCCGAAAACTTTTTCCATAGCGTAGGAAATCTCGCCTAATGAAGCACGTTTTTGGGCGGCATCGATAGACAGGGCTAGCAAGTTCCCCTCGCCAGTCTCTGCGCAACGGGTAATGGCCTCTAAGCAAGCTTGAACCTCTTCATTGTTACGTTCGGCTCTTAACTTGTTCAAACGTTTGATTTGCGCTTCACGAACTGCCGTGTTGTCCACTTCCAGAGTTTCGATGGGGTCTTCCTTATCTAGACGGTATTTGTTGACACCCACGATGGATTCGATACCGGAATCTATTTTGGCCTGTTTTCTGGCAGCGGCTTCTTCGATTCTCATTTTGGGAATACCAGTTTCAATGGCCTTGGCCATACCGCCTAAGGTTTCCACCTCTTGGATGTGACCCCAAGCACGGTGAGCCAGCGCATGAGTGAGGCTTTCTACATAATAGGAACCTGCCCATGGGTCAACCACGCGACATACGTTGGTTTCCTCTTGGATGTATATCTGTGTGTTACGAGCGATACGAGCGGAAAAGTCGGTAGGTAGGGCAATGGCCTCATCCAAGGCATTGGTGTGCAGCGATTGGGTGTGACCCAAGGCAGCACCCATAGCTTCGATGCAGGTACGAGCTACATTGTTGAACGGGTCTTGCTCAGTGAGACTCCAACCCGAGGTCTGAGTGTGTGTACGCAGTGCTAACGACTTGGTGTTCTTCGGGTTGAAGGTACTCACGATCTTGGCCCACAACATACGTGCGGCACGCATTTTGGCAATTTCCATGAAATGGTTCATGCCTGAGCACCAGAAGAACGACAAACGTGGTGCAAAAGCGTCTACGTCCAAGCCGGCTTTGACACCTGTGCGGAGGTAGTCCCACCCATCGGCCAAGGTGTAAGCCATCTCAATGTCGGAGGTGGCACCAGCTTCTTGCATGTGATAGCCCGAAATAGAAATTGAGTTGAACTTTGGCATATTTTGTGAGGTGAACTCAAAGATGTCTGCGATGATGCGCATTGAGTGTTCTGGTGGATAGATATAGGTGTTACGCACCATGAATTCTTTCAGAATGTCGTTTTGGATAGTTCCTTGCAACTCTTCGTACTTGGCCCCCTGCTCCAAAGCAGCGACGATATAGAAAGCCAAAACGGGTAATACGGCACCGTTCATGGTCATGGAAACTGACATTTTGTTCAAGGGAATCTGGTCGAACAGTACCTTCATATCTTCAACAGAGCAGATACTTACCCCCGCTTTCCCAACGTCTCCCATAACTCGTTCGTGATCAGCGTCGTAGCCACGGTGGGTAGCCAAGTCGAAGGCTACGGACAAACCCTTCTGGCCAGCCGCGATGTTACGGCGGTAGAAGGCGTTAGACTCTTCGGCAGTGGAGAAACCGGCGTACTGACGGATGGTCCAGGGACGCATCACATACATTGTAGAATAGGGACCACGGAGGAAGGGGGCGATACCGGCGGCATAATTAAGATGTTCCATGCCTGCCAAATCCTCTTTCCCATATACTGGTTTTACGGGAATCTGTTCCACAGTTAACCAGTTGGCATCTATGTTGTTTTCTTTAGCCCATTCTGCAAAACTCTGCTCGTTTTGCTTCTTTTGTTTAAAGTTTACTTTACTGAAATCAGGACGCATAATCAGTGTTTTTGACTGTGTAATTTTGAATTTGCAAAGTTAGTAAAAAATCCTGATAAACAAACAACATTGCAAAAAAAAATGTAGAGACGGGGGCATACCCTGTCTCTACATTATCCTGTTTATTCTTTGTAGTCTGTTTCCTATCTAAACATCTCGTCGATGCGGTTGGCGTAACGCTCTTGCACAAAACGTCTTTTCACTTTTAGTGTCGGGGTGAGGATTTCGTTTTTGATAGTCCACTCGTCTGGCACCAAAATAAATTTCTTGATTTGTTCGTAATCACCGAAATTGTGGTTGTAATTATTCACTTCACGGGCATATCGTTTGATAATATCAGGATTATGAACCATATCATCGGGAGTGGTGTATTTCATTTCGTGGCGTTCGCACCATCCTTTCAGGAACTCAAAGTCGGGAGCGATAACTGCTGCGGCAAATTTCTGGTTTTCGCCCACTACCATCATATTAGCGATGAAAGGAGATTCGCAGAACTTCTCTTCCAGAGCTTCGGGGTTGATGTATTTACCGAAGGAGGTCTTAAATAAACTCTTGATACGTCCGGTAATGAAAATCTGACCTTTTTCGTTGCGGCGACCCATATCACCAGTATGGTACCAACCATCGGCATCAATAACTTCTGCTGTAAGTTCAGGATTCTTGTAATAACCCATCATTACGTTGTGGCCACGGCAAAGCAGCTCATTATTCTCATCGAACTTGATTTCCACACCAGGCAGAGGGAAGCCTACGGTGCCCACCTCACGACCATCGCGGTCTCTACAACTTACGGCAATAACAGGTGAGGTTTCGGTACTACCGTAGCCTTCGAATACAGGCATGCCAATAGCGGAGAAGAAAGATGCCAAATGAGGCTGGATACTGGCCGCTCCGGATACCACAATATCAAAATTACCTCCGATTTTTTCACGTATCTTTTTGTATACCAATTTGTCTGCAATGCTGTGTTTGAAATTGTACCATGCAGTACGCTCATGATCTTGAATCTTGTATTGTTTGGCCAATTCAACTGCCCATACAAAAATCTTCTGTGCGGCAGGTTTCATGTTGAACTTAGAGTTCCAAATTTTGTCGTAGAATTTCTCCAGCACACGAGGTACAGCTGACATCATAGTGGGATTCACTTCCTTGATATTTTCAGCAATGGTACCCAGATTCTGTGCATAGTAAACTGACATGCCCAAGTATTGATACAAGAATACCAACATGCGTTCGTAGGCATGACAGATAGGCAGGAAACTGAAAGCCTTTTTGGACCATTTGGCAGGAGTCTGTCTAAGATTGAGTAGTTGATGCACAATATTTCGATGTGACAGCATAACTCCTTTCGGATGTCCTGTGGTTCCGGAGGTGTACATGATGGTGGAGCAGTCTTCTTCTTTCACAGCATCGCTACGGCGTTTCAATTCCTCGGGATTGGCATTTTCGCGACCTAATTCGATGAGCTGATCAAGGTAGGGGAAACGATCTCTGTTGATAAAAGTATATACTTTCTCCAGCTTTGGAGTATCGCCCATGATATTACCGATTTTGTTCATCACTTCTGCACCTTCCACAAAGACCACTTTCATATCGGAGTGTCCCACAATGTATTTGTAATCGGCTTCGCTGATGGTGGGGTATACGGGAACTGTAATAGCTCCAATTTGCATAATACCCATATCAAGCATGTTCCATTCAGGACGGTTATTGGCAATGATACCCACTTTGTCGCCAGGCATGACTCCCAATTTCATCAAGCCGTAACTGATATTGTCGGTCATTTCTTTATATTGGGCAGGAGAGAAAGTTACCCATTGCTTGTCTCTTTTGCATGCTAAAGCCACGTTTTGATCAGGATATTTTTCACCATAACGGTTCAAAATATCAAAAAGTCTGCTGATTTCTTTCATGTTTTATTTGATTTGATGATTTTTCGAAAATTTGAAAATGCAAAATAAGGGAAAAAAACAACAGTCATAAAAAATTTGGTATGGTTACGGGTAAAATGTGGTGAAAATTGAAATGGAGGGGTGAAAATAGAAATGTAGGGGTGAAATTTAGCTTTTGAGGGGTAAAATTAAAAATAAGGGGGTAATAATTTTTTTCGTATCTTTGCAGCCATTTAAAATATAAATATAATGAATCAGAAAATACCAGAATATTTGGCAAAATTCAGCATCAACATACAAATGCTGATTTTCGTGTTGGTATTTTCCATTGTATTTGTTTCCATTTATACCCCATTTGATGTAAGTGCTATATATCAATCGTTAAACGATGTCATGAAAGCCGTATATGCTGGGGTTACAGTGTTGGGTTGTGTGTCTATCCTAGTGATTAGTAGATTGATTTTGTGGGCTGTATGTAAGCGTGACAGGTTATCCATGTTACAATATATTATATGGATAGCATCTGAGGTAATTTTGATAGTCTTTGTATATACTGTATTTGCAAAATTTGTACTGCAAGATGAACGTGAATTTGCGGATGTCTTTGAAAGAACACTCATATTTGTTCCCTCTATTTTATTCATCCCCTATCTTGTATCATATTTGTATTATTCTCTGAAAGAGAAAAATAATAAGTTGAATAGTCTGCTTGATCAGCATGAAATATGGGAAAACAAACCCTATACCCATGTGGACGAGGTCTTTAATTTCTGTGATGAAAAAGGTAAATTGAAGATTTCAATGTTGTTGGCCAATGTTTATTACATCATGTCAGCAGATAATTATGTTAATATATATTATATTGATAATGGACACCTTGTTCACCATATACTACGCAATAATTTAAAGGAGCTGGAAGAAAAGCTACAAAATAAAGGTTTTTGTCGCAGCCATCGTTCGTATTTGGTAAATATACAGAAAATCAAGATGATAAGTAGAGAAAAGGACAGTTTGCATATCATCTTTGATAATGGCGAAGTACCACCTGTTCCTGTTTCCAAAACTTATTCGGAGCAGATTATTGGGAAGTTTGCATCAGTATAAGTAGCCATAATCTTTTTTCTTTTTTTTGATTGTATGTGAGTGTCGTTTTGCCGACTTTTTTTGCTATTTTTCTTAATTCTCTAATTATCAAAGGAAAAAAATATCAACCTCATTTTGTTCATAATAAATATGATTTTTAACATTCTAATCCCCGCAAAATTTATATTTTAGCAAATGAGATGCAGTTGGTATTTGTAAAAGCTAATCATCATTCTATCAATAAGTTGTCAAAATTGCTATTGATATTTATGTTTTGCTTTTATGAAAAAGAGGGGATGGATATATTTAAAATGGCATTTTTATTGAAATTCTATGGATACGGATTTATCATTATTTGGCGAGCTCAATTTTTCGGAAACTTTAGAGCAAGAAAAAACTAAGGCAAAAGAGAACCAGCAGGTCCTGATTGATAACAGGGAAAATGTATTGGATAAGGTGCAGTTTGATGACCTGGCCGATTTGGTTATGGAGCATGAAGTGTCTGAAGATAATCAGGAATCTGGTGTAAGGATTTACACAAAAGAGGAAATTTTCCCAGAGGTGGTGGAATATTTCAATGGGGACGAGTTGGCTGCAGGAGTGTGGATTGACAAATATGCCTTGAAAAATGATGAAGGTCAGTTGATGGAGCGCAATCCCGATGAAATGCATCATCGTTTGGCTCGAGAATTTGCTCGTATTGAGAAAAAATATGCCAATCCAATGAGCGAAGAGATGATATACTCTTTGTTCGAGCATTTCAAATATATTATTCCTCAGGGTAGTCCTATGGCCGGTATCGGTAATAATTACCAGATTTCATCTTTGTCTAACTGCTTTGTGATAGGAAATGATGCTCGCTCGGATTCGTATGGTGGAATCATGAAGATGGATGAGGAACAAGTACAGTTGATGAAACGCCGTGGCGGGGTGGGACATGATTTGTCTCATATACGTCCCACAGGCAGCAAAGTTCAGAATTGTGCCATTTCATCTACCGGTGTGGTGCCCTTCATGGAAAGATATTCCAATTCTACTCGAGAAGTGGCTCAGGATGGCCGTCGTGGGGCCTTGATGTTGTCTATTTCTATCAAACACCCGGATGCCGATCGTTTTATCGATGCTAAGATGACAGAGGGAAAGATTACAGGAGCCAATGTGTCGGTGAAAATTGACGATGAATTTATGGAATGTGTGAAAACAGGAAAGCCATACGTCCAACAGTATCCTATTGATTCTCCTAATCCGAAATTCAGACAAGAAATAGATGCCCGCAAATTGTGGCAGAAAATCACCCACAATGCGTGGAAATCTGCAGAGCCAGGTGTGTTGTTCTGGGATACTATCCATAGGGAAGCCATCCCTGATTGCTATGCTGATGAGGGCTTTTTGACGGTGTCTACCAATCCTTGCGGCGAAATTCCGTTGTGTCCCTATGATAGCTGCCGTCTCATTGCGATGAATCTGTATAGTTATGTCGACAATCCGTTTACGGAACAGGCTAGTTTTAACATGCCACTTTTCAAGCAGCATGTGCAGTATGCCCAGCGTCTGATGGATGATATCATCGATTTGGAATTGGAGAAAATTGAAAAGATTATTGCCAAGATAAAAGCTGATCCAGAGACTGATGACATCAAGCGTGTGGAACTGGAGTTGTGGAACAAAATTAAGAAACAGTCGTTGAAGGGTCGCCGTACGGGTTTGGGTATTACAGCAGAAGGTGACATGTTAGCAGCACTTAATATCCAGTATGGCTCTGATCATGGAAATTCTTTCTCTACAGAAGTACATAAGCAGTTGGCTTTGTCGGCTTATCGTTCTTCCGTAACAATGGCTCGCGAAAGAGGCGCTTTCCCTGTTTACAGTTGCATTAAGGAAAGTCGTAATCCTTTTGTGCTTCGGTTGAAAGAGGCTGATGAGAAGTTGTATGACGATATGATTCGTTATGGACGTAGAAATATTGCCTTGTTGACAATCGCTCCTACGGGAAGCGTCAGTATTTGTACCCAGACTACTTCCGGTATTGAGCCCGTGTTCAATGTGGTATATATGAGAAGACGTAAGGTGAATCCCAATGATATGAATCGTCGTAAGACTGTACGTGATACTGTTGGCGACCTGTTTGAGGAGTATATGGTCTTCCATCCAAAATTCATTGATTGGGCGGCTGTACAGGGCATTAGCAAAGATCAGTTGGAAGCTATGGATAAGGATGAGATCTTTGCATTGGTGGAGAAATCGCCCTACTATAAGTCTACTGCTGCCGACACTGATTATATCAAAAAAGTAGAATTACAGGGTATGGTGCAGAAATGGGTTGATCACTCGATTTCTGTTACTGTGAACCTGCCTGCCGATACTACAGAAGAAACCGTGGCTGGTTTGTATGTCAAGGCATGGGAGGTTGGTTGCAAGGGTATGACTGTGTATCGCGAAGGCTCTCGTGATGGTGTGCTCAACACGATTACCAAGGAAGATAAGAAAAAACCGGAGGAAAAACCAAAGAATTACAAACGTCCGGCTTCTCTCCCTGCTGAAGTAGTAAGATTCAAAAACAATAGCGAAGATTGGATTGCTTTTGTGGGTTTGCGTGATGGTCGTCCATACGAAATCTTTACCGGTAAGACCGAAAGTGACCGTTTTGTGATACCCAAATGGGTTGAGTCAGGCAATATCATCAAAAACCGCCATGAGGATGGCACTAAAACCTATGATTTCCAATATTACGACAAAGACGGTTATGAAGTGTTGATGAGTGGCTTGTCGCGTACTTTCAATCCGGAATTTTGGAACTATGCCAAGATGATTTCTGCTTTGCTGAGACATGAGATTCCGATGGAAAGCATCATCAATATCATTTCTGGTTTGAATTTCAGGGAAGAATCCATCAACTCATGGAAAAATGGTGTAATCAGAGCTTTGAAAAAGTTCCTTCGTGACGGAACCAAAGCCAAAGGTTCTATTTGTCCGCAGTGCGGTCAGGAAAATACTATGGAGTATAAAGAGGGTTGCTTGTGTTGTACTAATTGTGGATACTCCAAGTGTGGTTCTTAAGAATGTTTTTTTATTAGGGTTAATAATAGGAGAGAGGACACTGTTCCTCTCTTTTTTTTTGCCCGTATCTATGGAATATTTTGTAATTTTGTAGCCTGAAATATGGAAGAGTTATTCAAGAGACATATAGCCCGATTGGTACCGCAAGCCCAAGCAAAAAAATTTCTGCTGGCGGTGAGTGGTGGTGCTGACTCTTCGGTACTTGCCTATCTTTTTGACTACTGTGGTTTGTCGTTTGCCATTGCCCATTGCAATTTTCATTTGAGAGGTGAAGATTCCAACAAGGATATGGAACTGGTGCGAAAAAAGGCAAAACAATTTGGTGTGCCCTATTTTGAAAAAGAGTTTGACACGCTTACTTATCAGAAAAACGAGGGACTTTCTCTTGAGATGGCTGCCCGTAAACTTCGTTATGATTGGTTTGCTGAGATTGACCGGGATTTTGATTTTGTGGTGACTGCTCATAACGCCAACGATAATGCCGAGACTTTTCTGCTGAATATGACTCGGGGTACTGGCTTGAAAGGTCTAACAGGTATTCCTGAACAGAATGGAAAGTTGTTGCGTCCTCTCTTGCCTTTTTCTTCTGAGGAAATTCGTCGTTTTGCAGTGGAAAAGGGAATTGAATATAGAAATGACGCCTCAAACTTTACTGAAGACTTTCAGCGCAATAAGATCAGGCTTTCGGTGATTCCCAAACTGAAGGAGTTGAATCCAGAATTGATATCCATTTTTACCCGTAATATTGATTTGTTGAGGCGACAGTTTCAGTATTACCAGCAACAGATGGGTGGTACAATTTCTTCGGTGATGTCAAAAGACAATGACACGATATATATTTCAATTTCTAATCTAAAAAAATGTGAAGACCCTGCTTTGGTTCTATACGAGATCTTGAAGGATTATGGTTTCAATCCTTCTATGGTAGGACAAATACTGGACACTACGGATAAGACTCCCGGCAAATGCTTCTTTTCGTCAGCATATCAGCTGGTAAAAGATAGAAATTATTTGCTAGTTAGCCATAGAGACAAGCGGCAAGAAAAGGTAATAGAGATTGGGGAAGTGAAGGATTTGGAGACATTGGGTTTTTCGGTGGAGGAGTTGAAGATGGGAAATATACAAAAATTTGACCCCAATCCTGCCATTTTGTATGTGGATGTAGACAAATTGAAGTTCCCACTAACACTGCGGCATTGGCAAGAAGGTGATAGTTTTCATCCTTTTGGTATGAGAGGGAAAAAGAAGTTGAGCGATTATTTTATTGACCATAAAATAAGTTTGTTGGAAAAGAAAAAAATCCTTCTGTTGTGTTCAGAGGAAAAAATCGTTTGGCTGGTTGGCCTTCGCAGTGACGATAGATTCAAAATAGATAATCAGACGAAAAAATATTATAAAATCACATATCATGGATCCATTTAACGAAAACAAACCCGCAAGATCACCTTGGCTGGTGGTATTGGCAGTATTAACTTTTATCAATTCAGGTTTCTCTTTCCTGACCTATTTTACCCTTTCTTTCGCTTCTGGTTTTATGCCATCTGTGATAGATATGTATGAAAACATGGGGATACCTGCTGAGGCTATTGAGGTAATGCAGAAAATGGTTGATGTACCTTCTTGGCAGTACTTTGTGTTGTCTTTGGGTTATGTGTTGGCTATTATAGGAGCAGCTTTTATGCTAAAACTCAATAAAATTGGTTTTCATTTGTACGTTATCTCGCAAATATGGCTGTTTGTAATGTGCAATCTGGTGATAAAGGGAGCTTTGACCATGAATTGGATGAGCATCCTCACCACTATCATCATTATTCTCTGTTACGCTCTGCTGATGAAGGATTCGCTGATGAAAAAGGGGGAGGATAATGGATTTTATACTAATTATGAGGAAGTAAATGACGATCAAGACGACGAGGATGATGAATAGAGAGGATTTTAAAATACTTGACCAGCAGATATACAAAAGACCATTGGTATATCTTGACAACGCTGCCACCACACAAAAACCTCAGGTGGTGATTGACGCTTTGACGAGATACTATGAAACTATCAATAGTAATATTCATCGGGGAGTGCATTATCTGAGTCAGTTGGCTACCGATGAGTTTGAGCAGGCCCGCGAGGCGGTATGCCGTTTCATAAATGCGTCTCACGCATACGAAGTTGTTTTTACTCGCGGTGCTACAGATTCCATAAATCTGGTAGCTGCTTCTTTTGGGAGAACCTTTCTGCATGAGGGCGATGAGATTATTGTCAGTGAGATGGAACATCATGCCAATATTGTTCCATGGCAGTTTTTGTGCGAGGAACGTGGTTGTGTGTTGAAGGTTTTGCCGTTTGATGACAGAGGAGTATTATGTATTGACCAACTTGATGCCATGATTTCCTGTAAAACAAAAATCGTGGCTGTGTCACATGTATCTAATTCCTTAGGAACTGTCAATCCTGTAAAAAAAATTATTGGGATAGCACATAAGAGGGGGGTTCCGGTGCTGATTGACGGGGCGCAGGCGGTTTCCCACTGTAAAGTAGATGTGCAGGACTTGGATTGCGAGTTTTATTGTTTTTCGGGTCACAAAATGTATGCGCCCATGGGGATAGGAGTGATGTATGGGAAAGAAGAATGGCTGAACAAGATGAAGCCTTATCAAGGAGGAGGGGAAATGATTAAACAGGTGACTTTTGCTAAAACGACATACAATGATCTCCCTTTCAAGTTTGAGGCGGGTACCCCAAGTGTAGGTGATGCGATGGGATTGAAAGCAGCCATTGAATATATGGAGCATCTTGGCATCGAGCATATCGCTGCATACGAGCATACATTGTTGAAGTATGCGGAAGAACGATTATCCACAATAGAAGGATTGCGTATCTTTGGAAATGCTGAGCAGAAAGCAGCCATTGTGTCTTTCAATATTGGGACAATACATCCTTCAGATATAGGTGCGATTATAGATAAACTGGGAGTGGCAGTACGAACAGGTCATCATTGTACGCAGCCCATTATGGATCATTTCGGCATTCCTGGTACTGTGCGAGCCTCTTTTGCCTTATATAATGATAAAAAAGAAATAGACGACCTCTACGAGGCCGTCTATAGGGCAAAATCTATGTTGTCATAGTAGAGATGGAGCTTGCTCCGTCTCTACCGGTAAGTATTAGTTCTTAGTAAATTTCTTATACACCACTTCGTTCTTATCTGTGGTTAAGCGGATAAGGTACAGGGCATTATCCAATTGGCTCACGGGCAGTGTCAGCGAGTTGGCACTGGTGTTGGAATAGCTGTAAACCACTTTTCCTAACATGTCGATGATTTCCACTTTGCTGATGAAATGGTCAACAGACTCGATGTTGATTTCGTTGTGGGCAGGATTGGGGTATACTGAAAATTCTTGTTCAGGAACAAGTGAAATACCGGTGCCGCTGGCTTCCTGTTTTACAACAATCTGGAAAGTGGAGCCATCAGCTTTGGTGATAAGCAGATTGCTGCGGCGAGTAGTAGTATTGGGATTGGCTTGGCAGGTCACTTGGATAGCTCCGTCGCCATAACCGGATTCATTGTTAACGGTAAACCAATCATGGTCGTTTTGATAAGTTAGTGTCCAAGCTTCATTGCTGAATATAATGTAATTGTAAGAAGCTCCATTAGCTGAGAAAATATGGGCAGCGGGTAGAGCATAGAAAGTGCTATTGAGATCTAAAAGGTTGCAGGTGGTTTGTGAGAGTGGAACAGGGTCTAACCAGGGTTGTAATCTCTTGTCGTTTGTGGTGCCGGCTGACTGCCAGTGATAGGACATTTTGCCGTAATATTCTTTACCATTGGGATTAGTAGTACAATCTGAACTACCTCCGGTAAGGGTACCTACCACCAAACCATTTTGGTTAAATAAAGGAGAACCTGAAGAACCGCCTTGCGTAACACTTTTGCCATGAGCAGTTATTGCCCACGGAACAACCCAATATGCGTTTGTGGCACCTACTTCACCGGTTGTACTGGAATGGAATTCACCAGAGGTCAGTGTTTGGGTATAGGTGGAGATTTTCTTCACATCACCAGCGGGATGGTGAATACAAACACCGGAAGTGCTTGCGCTTGCCGATTTGCTCCAGCCGTTCAATACCAGACCGTCTTGTTTTAGTTTCGACCAGTTGGCATTCTTTATCTTTAACAGTAAGAAATCAGAACCGTTTTGAATAGGACTGTTGGCAATTTTGGTACAGCCGCTATAGGTAATCATGCCAGGTTCGGATGTACAATTGCAATAAGGACATTCGTAATGGAAGTAGAATTCAAAATAATTTAAATAAGAGGGGGGGATATTTCCCTCTGCACAGTGGTTGGCAGTTAGGAAATAAGCAGTGCCATCTCCCATTGTGTTATTGATTAAGGTTCCGGAACACCAGCCGCCATAACCATCTTCACCAATGCTATACATACGGGCCACACCTTTTTGTTGAACTCTCCAGTTGTCGCCTTCCGAGCAGTTGATATTAATCATACAACTTTGAGATGCTCCATAGCCGGTATCACCGTCTTTTGTGCCGAAAACTCTGTAATCGGGCAAACCTTCCGGACGGAAGAAATGATTATAAGCAAAAATAGCTATGTCGGGATTGTTGGTTTGATTGAGTTGGTGTTTGGGAGAAACATACTCCAAAATGACATCACCTCCGGCAAAAATACCACTATTGAAGCCTTCTCCCGAGGGATTATCTTCGTGGGTATAGGGACCATAAATCAAGCTTTTGTCCTCATTGTAAGCGAAAAACTGTGCACCTTCAGGCAACATGAAGCGTTCGAATAACACAGCGCAACCTAGTGCTTTGTTGTTATGCAATTTGAGACGCCAAATGTCATGACCGTCGTCGGTAGTTTCCCAAATACCTGCATTGTCTGTAGTCAGTTGCAATGGCACAATTATACTTACCTTTAAGGGAGTGCCGTCTTTAATGGAAGTTTCTGCTTTAGCTTGTAGTTTAGCTAAATCTGGAGTGGCTACGTCATATTGTGGCACCACTGCTTCAGAGAGTTGGCTGACCGCACTTTGGGGCAAAACACCTTTGTTTACCTGAGCAAAAGTTGTTTGACACAGAGTTATTAACAATGTCAGCAAAGAGATTGAGATTAATTTTTTCATAGGACTTAGTGTTACTTATAATATTAAATTCTATATCTATTTTTTGAGAGTGCAAATTTATAACTTTTTTTTGATTTTTCGCAGGTCATGTCAAAATATTCAATTTTTTTGTATTTTTGCAGGGTCATTCGCAAGCGACAAATTTTAGATTTAATGATTGTCGCGAAGGTGCGGACAATAATCAATAAATTTTTCGTAAAAACAAAATTACCAAATTCTTATCCTAACTTTTTATGGACGATACTTTGTCAAATAAATCAAAAAGAAAGCGTATTTCTGTGCCCGGAACTGGACCTGTCGCTACCTCAAATGTAAAGAAAATTTCCAATGTCATACCGATCAGTGATAAACCGCAGGCAGAGGCCTCATCGGCTGTGGAAAAAGAAAATAAAGCTGCCCAGACAGCAGAAGTTTTTTATTCTGAGTCTGCTGAGCCAGCGGTGAAAGAAGCCCCTGAGTCGGTGGCTCCGGAGAAAAAAGCTCGCAAAACGAAAGAAGGTAAATCTAAAAGGATAACAAAGACAACAGCCAGTCAAATTGATATGGATTTGATAGACGACAATGTGGAGGTAGCAAGCTTGAAAAACTTTTCAAGTGAGTCGCCAGAGGAACAGAAGAGAGGAAAAAAGAAGAAGACTTCTTTGAAGAAGAACAAAGTGTCAGAGGTTAAGGAGGAGGAAAAAGACCTTTTGTTACTGAATGATATTTTGTTGGATGACGAGTCTTTTGTCGATGTCGAAAAGCCCAAACAGGAGCCTATGCAGGAAGTGAAATCTGAGACTCCTATAGAAAGTCCTGAAGTGGAGAAAAAGGCGGAAGCTAAAACCAATCCTGAGCCGGTGAAGCCTGTTTCGGTGTATAACGAGCAGTGGGGAATTGTGTCCAATGCCATTTATGACGGTACTGTGACCGCTGAAGGTGTGTTGGAAATCAATCCCGACAACTCATGCGGTTTCTTACGCTCGTCAGACTATAATTATTTGTCGTCACCTGATGATATATATGTGTCGCCTTCTCAAATTAAGCTGTTTGGATTGAAAAACGGGGATACCATTAAGGGAACTATACGTCCACCTAAAGAAGGCGAGAAATTCTTCCCGCTCACTAAAATCGAAAGAATCAACGGTTGCAACCCCGAGGATATTCGCGACAGGGTGCCGTTTGATTACCTGACACCTATGTTTCCTGATCAGAAAATCAGACTGACAGGTCATCAGGGAGAGAGTTTGAGCACTAGAATCATCGACTTGTTTGCGCCTATTGGTAAGGGACAGCGTGGTTTAATTGTGGCTCAGCCCAAAACTGGTAAGACGGTGTTGCTGAAAGAAATTGCCAATGCTATTGCTGCCAATCATCCAGAGATCTATTTGATAGTATTGTTGATTGACGAGCGCCCCGAAGAGGTGACCGACATGCAACGTAGCGTTAATGCTGAGGTGATTTCTTCCACTTTTGACGAGCCGGCAGAGCGTCATGTTCGTATTGCCAATATGGTGCTCGAGAAAGCGAAACGTATGGTGGAATGCGGACAGGATGTGTGCATTTTGCTTGATTCCATTACTCGTCTGGCCAGAGCGTTCAACACGATGGCTCCTGCCTCGGGTAAGGTGTTGTCGGGTGGTGTGGAAGCCAATGCCCTGCAAAAGCCCAAACGTTTCTTTGGTGCTGCCCGTAATATCGAAAATGGAGGCTCTCTAACCATCATCTCCACGGCGCTGATTGAAACTGGTTCGCGTATGGATGAGGTTATTTTTGAGGAATTCAAGGGTACTGGTAATATGGAACTGCAGTTGGATAGAAAACTGTCTAATAAGCGTATCTATCCTGCAGTGGATATTGTGGCTTCAAGCACACGTCGCGACGACCTGTTGCAGCCTCAAGAGGTGCTGCAGAAAGTATGGATATTGCGAAACCACTTGGCCGATATGACAACCTTGGAAGCGATGACTTTCTTGAAAGAAAAGATGCAATATACTCGTAGCAACGAGGAATTTCTGATCTCGATGAATGGTTAAAATGTGGGTTAGCGCGTAAGTTGGCGGAACAGCTCTTCCATTTCCAGGTTGGTGGCGCGTTCCTCCTGGCGTTTGAAACCCATCTTTTCCGTCATCTTGCGGATGTCGTCGATTTTGGCGTCGGCCACGATTTTTCCCTTGTTGATGATGATGATACGGTCGCACACAGCCTCCACTTCCTGCATGATATGGGTGGAGAGGAGCACCGTTTTAGTCTTGCCACATCGCTTGATGAGCTCTCGGATTTCCAACAACTGGTTGGGATCCAGACCCGTAGTGGGTTCATCCAGAATCAGCACCTCGGGGTCATGGATGAGCGCTTGGGCGATGCCCACACGCTGCTTATAGCCTCGCGACAAAGCCCCTATCTTTTTGTGCATCTCTGGAGACAGCCCCGTGATTTTGATGATGTGGTCAACCCGTTCCTTTTTGTTTTTCAGCTGATGGATACCTGCAATGAATTCCAGGAATTCCCGCACATACATATCGTAGTACAGAGGGTTGGCTTCCGAAAGGTAGCCTACTTTCTTGCGTAGTTCCAGTGAGTCGTTCCAAATGTCCAAACCGCATACCTCCACATCGCCTTTAGTGGGGGGAATAAAGGAGGTGATAATTTTCATCATGGTGGATTTGCCGGCCCCGTTGGGACCTAAGAAACCCACAATCTCTCCTTTTTTGATTTCAAAACTGACATCGTCTAAAGCATATTGCGTGCCAAAAACCTTTGAAACATGGTGAACTGCGATGGACATGATAGTTGTAGTTTGGTTATGTGTATGTGCTTACGTTATCGGAACGCAAAAATACAAAAATTTTCCATATTTTGAAAAGTATAGAACAAGTGTGGATATTTTTTGTATCTTTGCAATTTATATTGTGAATAATACTATAAGTTATGAAGAAACTGATTTTTGTACTACTTGGTGTGATTGCATTGGTGTCAAATTCTTGTGATGATAAATCCGGCAAATATGCTACCCAACTGTTTACTTATTCCCAAATGGAGAGTGCGTTTACAGATTGTCTGTCGATAGCTATCGACTATGCGGTAGAATGCCTATGCCCTGAGGATGAGTTGGATTATGCCTTGGGCTATGGCTTTTATGAATACGAAGATGAAAGTTATCGCATATACCTGCCTCTGGCAGCCCGTGGCATTGTGGACAGTCTCACTGCCCACGGTCAAGGGGCTTTGATTGACACGATGGTGCTACATATCAATCGTGCGGCCGAGGCCAGCGGAAGCGCCATCACCAATGCTTTTTCGTCTGCTCTCGATGGTTTGACCTACGTCAATCATCAAAGCTATATGAACACTTCCACCAGCGATGCCCTGACCCAATATTTCAAAACCCAGTGTGGTGTTCAAATAAGTCAGTCGTTGCTGGCTCCTGTTCAGGTGAAGTTGAACGAGAAAGGGGTGATGACCGAGTGGAACCAAATTTTGGCCATATACTACACTTATAATCCTCAGCCGGTGTCTATCGATTTGAACAGCTATGTCACCAACCAGATAGTGGATGCAGTCTTTTCGGAGATGGGTGTGGCGGAAGGTTATATACGCTCGGATGACTCTTGGCAGACTACCGACATTTTGGCTCTTATATTTGGAATGGATGATTATGAATAGCTAAAAACATAGAAAGTGAAGGCAGAAAGAATAGCAGTTGTTTTGGTGCTTTGTCTTTTGAGTCTGACCTTGTCGGCTCAGCGTTTCGTGACGCCAAACGAAGCCAGGATAGCTGCTATACATTATATGTCCCAAAGATTCGGTTCTCAGCAATATGTGAAAGACAAGGTGCTGGCGGTACACGAGTTGAAGAAAAACGGGCATACTCTGATTTATGAGGTGTTGTTTGACAACAATACCTCTGTTTTGTTATCAGGGGTAAAAAGTTGTAAGGCCATCGTCGGCTATCGTTTCAAAACGGGAGGAGTGTCGGTCTTGAACCAGTCGGAGGAGGTGGTTTCTCCGGGCATGAATATCTTTTTGGAGAAATGCTGCGCTCAGATTACCTACGCCATTGAGCAGCTAGAGCATAAAAACTGGGAGAGTAGCGAATGGAAATCCTTGCTAAAACCAACAGCGGGAGAGATTTCTGGCTCTAAGTGCGGGGTGTATGGTCCGCTGTTGACTAGCGCTTGGGGACAGACGCGGGCTTACCCCAAGGTATGCGACGGATATAACTACTTTGTGAAAGAGACTATTTCACAGTGCAAATGTTCAAGCATCAGCAAGTGTCCAGCAGGTTGCGTGGCGGTAGCCATGGGCCAGATTATGCGCTATTGGCAGTATCCGCTCAAGTCTCCTTATACGGGTGAAAATTATGACTGGTCTAATATGACGGATACGCTGAAAGCCCATTCGCCCCACTTCGAGAAAGAGCGCAAGGCTATTGCACGTCTGCTGCGCGATTGTGGCGAATCGGCTGAAATGCAGTATTGCTATGCGCCTAAGCGTTATGGCTGCCAGTCGTTTGCATGGCCCATGAAGGCTTGTGACGGTTTCGTCAACAAGTTTGACTACAGTGGCAATGCCGAGCGGAAGTTGCGATCCAGCACCAGCACAAAGAGTTGGAAGGCCATGATTATCGACAACGTTAAGCGTGGCTTCCCGGTGCTCTATGCCAGTGCGTCGCTCAATGTAAAGGATTTTGCCGAATGTGGTCACGCCTATGTGTGTGATGGCTATAACGAGCAAACCGACATGTTTCATTTCAACTGGGGCTATGACGGCGAGGCTGACGGCTGGTATACTTTGGATAACCTGGTCATCAGATTGTCCAAACAGTTGTACAATTGGAATCATTTTGAAAGAATGATCATCAATATTTACCCTTCCTATTTGGAAAATGTCAAAGATGTGATGTTTGATGTAAGGGTGGTGGAAAATAAGCAGTAAAAACAAAAACAATCATGGGAAAATTTGTAATTCAGGGTGGCAGGTCTTTACAGGGGGAAATCATTCCCCAGGGCGCCAAAAACGAGGCGTTGCAGGTGCTGTGTGCCGTGTTGCTGACGGATGAGCCGGTGGTGATTTCCAATATTCCTGTTATCCGCGATGTGCGGCGACTCATGGAGATCTTATCGGCAATGGGGGTGGAGATTACGCCTATAACTTCCGATACCTACAAGTTCCAAGCCAAGAAAATTGATTTGGATTACCTGAAGACCCCCGAGTTTATCCAGCTGTCGGGAGCCATTCGTGCCTCTATCATGATTCTGGGTCCGCTTTTGGGCCGTTTCGGCAAGGCTTATTCTGCCAAACCCGGTGGCGATAAAATCGGTCGCCGTCCCTTAACCACCCATTTCGAGGGCTTTGCCAACTTGGGGGCCAAGGTGGAGCTGACGGATAACAATATCTACGAGTTGTCTGCCAATCCTCTGAAGGGCACCTATATGCTGTTGAACGAGGCTTCTGTAACCGGTACTGCCAATATTGTGATGGCAGCGGTGAGGGCCAAAGGCACCACTACCATTTTCAATGCCGCCTGTGAGCCTTACTTGTATCAATTATGCACGATGTTGAACAAGATGGGCGCTAAAATTAGCGGTATCGGTTCCAACCTGCTGACCATTGAAGGGGTCGGTGAACTGTATGGCTGTGAGCACCGTATCCTACCCGATATGATTGAGGTGGGCAGCTTTATGGGTATGGCTGCCATCACTGGTTCTGAGATTACCATCAAGGATTGTGCCGTAAAGCATTTGGGCATCATCCCTTACACCTTCTCCAAACTGGGAGTCCGCTTCAAAATCAAGGGTGATGATATCTATATTCCCAAACACAAGGAATACGAGATAGAAACCAATATGGACGGCTCTATCCTGACCATTGCGGATGCTCCCTGGCCGGGCTTTACCCCCGACTTGATTAGTATTGCGCTGGTGACTGCCATTCAGGCCAAAGGTAGTGTGCTGATACATCAGAAGATGTTCGAGAGCCGTTTGTTCTTTGTAGATAAACTGCAGGAGATGGGAGCGCAGATTATTCTCTGCGATCCGCACCGTGCTACGGTGGTGGGTTTGAACCACAAGTACCGACTGCGTGCCACCACCATGGCTTCGCCCGATATTCGTGCGGGTGTGGCCCTGCTGATTGCCGCTCTGTCGGCCGAAGGCACCAGCATCATCCAGAATGTGGAGCAGATTGACCGCGGTTATCAAAATATTGTGGAGCGACTGAATGCGCTGGGCGCTAAAATTGTGAGGGAAAGTTAATCTTAAGCTGTTATGATTAGAAGATTCATCGAGACATTTGGCGAGTATTTCATGTTCCTGGGCAAGGTGTTTACCAAGCCTGCCAAGTGGAATGTCTTCTCACGGAAGCTCATCTACGAGATGGATGCCATGGGAATTGGCTCCCTGTTGATTGTCTGTATTGTATCCATTACCCTGGGAAGCGTTATCACCATGCAAACCGCCATGCAGATCGAGAGCAACTGGATTCCCAAGTGGTGTGTGGGCTATATCGTGAAGACCACTGCGGTGATGGAGCTTTGTCCCACCATCATCAGCTTGTTGCTGGTGGGTAATTTGGGTTCGCGTATTACGGCTGAAATCGGTAGTATGCGGGTAACCGAGCAGATTGACGCCTTGGAGGTGATGGGTATCAACCCTGCCTCTTACTTGGTGTTGCCCAAGATTATTGCCGCCGTCATCATGATACCGGTGCTGATTATTGTCAGTATCTTCTTTGCCCTGTTGGGTGGTTATGTGACGGTGTTGCTTACCGGTTCTGTCTCCACTTACGATTTTGTGGACGGTATGACCTCCTTCTTCCGCATGTATGATATCTTCTATGCCCTGACGAAAACATTCGTGTTTGCTTTTGTCATTTCTTCTATATCAGCCTTCTATGGCTATAGAATTGATGGCGGCGCCTTAGAGTTGGGTCAGGCCAGTACAATGGGAATTGTGGTGGCCAGCTTTGTGATATTGATACTCAATATGGTGATTACGCAGATTATGCTTTAATGGATAAGGAGGAAGAAGTATGATTGAAGTAAAGAATGTTTCCAAATATTTCGGTGAGAAGCAGGTGCTGAAAAACATCACCACGCAGTTTGAAGAGGGCAAGGTCAACCTGATTATCGGTCGTTCCGGTTCGGGTAAGACGGTGATGATGAAATGCCTGGTGGGGCTTCATACCCCCGACGAGGGCGAGATTCTGTATAACGACCGTGTATTCCGCCGCCTGTCGGAAAGCGAAAAGCGTGAGTTGCGTGCCGATATGGGGATGGTGTTCCAGGGAGCGGCTTTGTTCGATTCCATGACCATCGAAGAGAATGTGCGATTTCCCTTGGACATGTTGAAGGATATGGACTATGCAGAGAAAATCGAAAGGGTGAATTTCTGCCTGAAACGTGTGGATTTGGAGAATACCAACAAATTGTTTCCCGACGAGCTGAGTGGGGGTATGAAAAAGCGTGCCGCCATTGCCCGTGCCATTGCCTGCAATCCAAAATACCTGTTTTGCGACGAGCCCAACTCTGGTTTGGACCCCAAAACTTCGCTGATTATCGATGATTTGATTTACGACATCACCCATGAGTTCGGCATCACCACGGTGGTGAATACCCACGACCTGAACTCTGTGATTACCATAGGAGAGACCATCTCTTATATTTATGAGGGCAACCTGGCCTGGGTGGGCACTATGAACAATGTGCTCACCTCCGATAATAAGCTGTTGAACGATTTCATCTATGCCCAACCCCTAACCCAGCGCATCCGCCAAAACTCCAATTAATTCTTTGAACGTTAAAGTTAACCAAAACGAAAACCAAAACGAAAACGAAAACCTTGAACTCTTTAACCTTTAACCTATAACCAATAACCTTTAACCTTTACAACCTGATGAACTGGATAGACATACTGATATTGATTCCTGCCGCGTGGTATGCTTACAAGGGCCTGAAAAACGGACTGGTCTATGAGTTGGCATCTATTGTGGCATTGATTCTTGGGGTATGGGCCACGGTTCATTATGCCGATGTGTTGGCTGCCCGTATGGGCGATGGACAGGTCTATAAGATTATCGCTTTTGCGGGTATCTTTATTGCCACCTTGGTATTGGTACACTTTGCTGGCAAATTGGTAGAGAAGGTCATCAAACTGATGATACCGGGTTTCTTCAACAACCTGGCGGGACTCCTGTTCGGAATAGGCAAGGTGGTGATTGTCTTCAGTGTACTCATCATGTTTGTCAACAAAGTAGATACTAAATCGGTGATACTCAAAGACAAAGCCAAAACAGGCTCGTTTACCTACAAATATGTGGAGCCCGTCGCCCCGTTCCTTACTAAATGGATTACAGAGCACAGAGACCCCGAGTCAGAAAAATCTGAAAGCTAAAAAAAATTTCCCCTTCTATTAGAAGGGGTGCCCGAAGGGCGGGGTAGTGACGTAAATATAATTCCAAAACATGAAAGCTAACGAACAATTCTTGAAAGACCTCCTGCAACAATTTGTCAATAAATCGGGAAGAAAGCAGATTTATGACGAGCGTCGTGTATTGACCCTTTGGCCGGAGGTGATGGAAGCCAATATAGTGCAAAACACCCAATGCAAGGACATCAAAAAGGGGGTGCTGATGGTGAAGGTTTTCAATGCGGCGTTGAGGTTCGAGCTGATGGCCCGCAAGAGCGAAATCATCCGCCAGCTCAACGACAATTTGGGTGTGGATGCCGTGAAGGATGTGATGTTTGTACTCTGATAAAACGACAGATGATGGCATATACAGAAAGAGAAATAAGAGACATTGTGGCCTCGCAGCGCAGGTTTTTTCGCACGGGAGTCACCCTTCCCGTGAAGTGGAGAATACAGCAACTCAAGAAATTAAAGGCAGCCGTAATAGCGCATGCCCACGAATTTGAGGATGCCTTGGCTGCCGACCTTGGCCGAAGTAGGGTGGAGGCCTACCTTTGTGATGTAGCTCCTACGGTCATGGAAATCAACGAAATCATCCGTGGTCTGCGTCGCTGGGCGCGCCCCGAGCGGCATTACAGCGGAATGATGTGCTTTCCCAGCATAGTTACCAAGGTGTACAAGATGCCTTACGGGGTATCGATGGTCATCAGTCCCTTCAATTTCCCCATTTTGCTCACCATCGGGGTGGTGGCGGCAGCCATTTGTGGAGGCAACACGGTGGTGGTTAAGTCCAGCTCCAAGTCGGCGGCTTGCACTGCTGTGCTCAAGCGCTTTTTTGCTGAGGTGTTTCCACCCGAGTATATCACCTTGATTGATGGCGGGCATGAGGTGGCCGATATGTGCCTAGCCCAGCGTTTCGACAAGATTTTCTATACGGGCTCGCCAGCGGTGGGTAAGCATGTGTTGGCCGAGGCAGCTAAAAATTTGACTCCTGTGGCCTTGGAGTTGGGAGGTGAGACTGGCAACTGGTGTGTGGTGCGCAAGGATGCTGATCTGAAGGATGCCGCCCACAAGATTGCTTTTTTCAAGCTACTCAATGCAGGTCAGATATGTATCAACATCAACCAGCTGGCGGTGGCCCAAGAGGTGGTAGAGCCTTTCTTGGAGGAACTGAAACGCGCTTATCTGTCGCTGATAGGCGAGCAGGCGGTGGATAACCCCGAATATCCCAAGCTGATCAATGAGGCGGCTTACGACAAGTGTGTCAAGTTGGCCGATGAACACCGCGACCGCATCATTTTTGGTGGGGTAGGCCAGCGCGAGTCCTTGCGTTATGCGCCCACCATCATCTATCCTGTAACTATCAACGAGCCTATTGTGCAGCACGAGTTGTTCAACCCTTTGCTGCCGGTGGTACCTTTCCCCGATGCGGAGGTGGATGCGCTCATGGAGACCATTGCCGAGCGCGAGCATCCATTGGCCATGTATTTGTTTACCAAGGATATGAAATGGGCCAACCGTACCATGCAGACGCAACAGTACGGCGGAGGCTGTATCAACGAGGTGTGTATCCATTTGATGGTGAAAGGTGTGCCCTTCAATGGCACCGGTCATTCCGGCATGGGAGCCTACCATGGCGAGTGGGGCTTTCGCGAGTTCACCCATCCGCAAACCGTGCTTAAAGGCAGCACCCGCTTCAACCTCCCCCTCCGCGACCATCCCTATAGTGGCAGGGCTGGTGAGCTCAAACTGAAAATTTTGAAATGGTTTGAAAGGTGATTTCAAGTCAGAGTTAAGTCAGAGTTAAGTCAGAGTTAGGTCAGAGTTAGAAGATATTTTTAGAATTGAAAAATCTGAATAATGGGAATGATCAGAGTAGTGGGAATGATTTGAATAATGGGTTAACCGGGTTAGTTGGTTTAAGAGTTCAAATTCAAGCGTTTAAGGGATAAGGGTTAACGGTTAACGGTTAATTGCAAATGTTTTTGTGTGTTGGAATGTTTTCTTCCACCTAAATTATTAAATACTTGCGTTAATTATACCTTAAAATATATATTATATGACATATATAATAGCTTGTAAACTAAGCTAATAGCCGAGTTGAGGTGATGTTGGAGAGAAGGAGAATACATACAAAATTAACCGTTAACCGTTAACCGTTGGTTACGACAGGAGTTATCTTCCCACCTCTATAATTTTGAATTCGGTGCGGCGGTTGGCGGCGCGGCCTTCTTCGGTGCTGTTGTCGGCAATGGGCTGGCTTTTGCCATAGCCTTTGTAGCTCACCTGGCTGGCTTCGATGCCCTTCGACAGCAGGTAGTCGTACACAGCTTTGGCGCGGGCCAGCGACAGGCGGTTGTTGTAGTCGTCGCTGCCTTGGTCGTCGGTGTGGCCGCCAATCTCGATGGCTATGTCGTGGTTCTGCTTGAGGTAGTCCACCAGCAGATTAAGCTCTACGTATGAGGCTGGCTGCAGCTCACTCTTGTCGAAGTCGAAGAAGATGTTTTTCAGAATGTAGGTTCTGCCTACGCCTGCTTTGTGCAGCGGGATGTCTTTGATATAGGGCTCCATCTCTGAGGCTTCGCGGTCAATCTGGAAGTTCTCGGAATAGAAGGGATAGAGGGGGTTGGAGACATTCAGCAGCACGTTGGTGCCGGTGAGGATACAGGCCAGAAACTCTCCGGTTTCGGGGTCGGAGGTGGTGGAAGTCAGCAGCTTGTCGTGGTTGAGGTCTATCATCTCGATTTGGGCTTCCACAGGACGTTTGGTGAAGGCGTCAATTACTCGGCCTTTGAGGTAGGTGACGGGGGTGGGACGCAGCTTCTCGTCGAGGGTGAAGGCATACAGGTCGAGTCCGCCGAAGCCGCCTTCCTTGTCGGAGGCGATATAGCCGGTATTGCCTGCCGCATTGATGGATATGTTGATTTCGTCGGCGGGGGTGTTCAGCGGATAGCCCATGTTAACGGGTACGCTCCAACTGCTATCGTTGAGCAGGGTGGCGTAATAGATGTCTTTGCCGCCCATTCCGGGTCGCCCGTCAGAGCAGAAATACAGCGTCTTGCCATCGCTGTGGATAAAGGGGGCGGTGTCGTCGCCTTTGGTGTTGATGATGGGTCCCAAGTTGACAGGGGCCGAGAAGACGCCTTCCTCTATCATGGTGGTTTTCCACAGATCAACGCCGCCATAGCCGCCGGGGCGGTTGGAGGCGAAGATGATGGTTCTGCCGTCGGGAGCAATGGTGGGTTGGCTTTCCCAGTGCTTGCTGTTGACCGGCTCGCCAAAGTTGCGGGGGCGCGACCAGCGGTCGCCGATGCGCTTGGCCCAGTACAGGTCGCAGCTGCCCATGCCGTAGTCGGTGTTACACAGGGTGTAGAACAGATAGCGGCCGTCGGGCGAGATGCATTGTGCGCCTTCGTTGTAGCCCGATTTGATGGGGGCACCCATAGCCTCGCGGGGTTGCCAGCTGTTGCTCACGCGCTTGCTGACATAAAAGTCCTCTTCGGTCTGGCAGAACACGCAGATGGTGCTTTCGGTTCTGGGCTGGCGAACGGTGAAGATAATCTCTTGCTCGTCGGCAGTCAGTGCCGCCAGGTATTCGTCGTGCTCGCTGTTAATGTTGGGTCCCATGTTGACGGGATTGAAGTGCATGGGGTTTTTGACGGCTTCTTTGCCGAAAGTGGCGGTCTCCATAGCCTTCTCAAACTCTTTGGCCAGAGGGGTGATGTTCTTCTCTCTCTCTTGGAAAACCTGCAAGTGGTTGTAGGCATCCTGATAGAGACCGCATTTAAGCTCTTCCACCGCTGTGATGTAGTATAAAATGGGTTTCTGATCGGGCTTGAGGTTGAGGGCTTTGTTGTAGTTGGCCACTGCCCCCACCGAGTTCGACTGGAAGTTGTACACGTCGCCTTGCAGTACGTAGGCTTCCGCAAAGTAGGGGTCTAACTCGAGCGCCTTCTCCAGATAGCTTTGTGCCTTGTCGAAGTGATGCTCTTTCAAGGCATCTTGGGCTTTGCGGTACAAGGCGTCGGCTTTTTTGTTGGCCGACTGCCCCATCAGCTGTCCCCACGACAAGCCGAGTATCACTATCATCAGAAAGAACCATTTTCTTTTCATAGTATCATTAGGTATTAATGATTGACAAGTTGCTCCAACACCTTGGGATACAGCTGGTGTTCCAGCTGGTGGATGCGGGTTTCCACCTCGTCGAGGCTCTCGCCTTCTTTTTTCTTGAACGATTCCTGGTCGATGATGGGGCCGGTATCCATGCCAGCATCCACATAATGGATGGTGATGCCAAATACCTTCACTCCGTGGTTGTAGGCTTTCTCAATAGAATGGGTGCCGGGGAAAGCGGGTAGCAGGGCAGGGTGGATGTTGATGATGCGATGGGCATAGTGCTCTAACAGCACCGAGCCCACTAGGCGCATGTAGCCGGCAAGGGCAATCAAATCAATTTGATAGGCTTTCAACTGTTCCACAATGACTTTCTCGTATTCTTCTTTGGAAGCATAGTCTTTAGCGCGGAAGGCGAAGACCGGGATGTTGCGCTTTTGGGCACGCTCTACGGCATAGCAGTCGGGCTTATCCACTACCAACAGGGCTATACGGGCATGCAGCTTGCCTTGTTCGGCAGCCTCTGCGATGGCTTCAAAGTTAGAGCCGAAACCACTGGCAAAAACGGCTATGTTTTTCATCAGCGTAGGTTTTTGGGCTTACAGTAAATCAATTTCCACACCTTTCTTGTCGGTCACGCGACCTACTACAGAAACTTTCTCGCCCAGCTCTTTCAGCATGGCAAGGGTCTGTTGCTCGTCTTTGGGATCTACCACCAGAATCATGCCCACACCCATGTTGAAGATGTTGAACATCTCGCGGTGAGGCACTTTGCCATATTTCTCCAAGAAGGGGAAGATGGGCGGAATGGTCCAGCTGCCTTCCTTGATGTAGATACCCTGTCCGTCGTGCAGCACACGCGGAATATTCTCGTCGAAGCCGCCGCCGGTGATGTGGCAGATGGCGTGGATGTCGATTTTCTTCAGCACTTCCAATACGGGTTTCACGTAGATGCGGGTGGGGGTGAGCAGGGTGTCGCCCAGTGTGCCGCCCAGTTCATCGTAGTGCTGCTTCAGGTCTAACTGGTTATCCTTGAAGATGATTTTTCTAACTAGGGAGAAACCATTGGAATGAACGCCGCTGGAGCTGATACCCACGAGCAGGTCGCCCACCTTCACTTTCGAGCCGTCGATGAGCTTGCTTTTCTCCACGGCTCCTACGGTAAAGCCGGCGATGTCATACTCGTCGATGTCGTACATGTCGGGCATCTCGGCGGTTTCGCCACCGATGAGGGCGCAGTCGGACATCACGCAGCCGTCAGCCACTCCCTTCACAATCTGTTCGATTTTGTGGGGGTCGTTCTTGCCCACAGCAATGTAGTCGAGGAAAAACAGCGGGGCAGCGCCTTGTGCCAGCACGTCGTTCACGCACATGGCTACAGCGTCTTGACCTATGGTGTCGTGTTTGTCCATCATGAAGGCCAGCTTCAGTTTGGTACCTACGCCGTCGGTGCCGCTCACCAGCACAGGTTCTTTCATGTTGAGCAGCGAGAGGTCGAACATGCCTCCAAAGCTGCCGATGTTGCCCATCATCCCCAAGCGGGCGGTGCGGGCTATATGTTTCTTAATCAGTCTTACTGACTCGTAACCGGCTTCCAGGTTGACACCGGCTTTGCTATATGATTCTGCCATAACTATTAGATTAATCGGTTATTAACATTGCGTCTCCGTAAGTAAGGAATCTGTATTTCTCTTTCACAGCGGTTCTGTATGCGTCCATGATGAACTCGTAGCCACCGTAGGCAGCCACCATCATCAGCATGGGGCTTTCCGAGGGGTGGAAGTTGGTCACCAGCGCATCGCCGATAGAGAAGGTGTAAGGCGGGAAGATGAACTTGTTGGTCCAGCCTTCCGACACTTTCACATGGCCGTTGGTATAGACTGATGACTCCAGGGCTTTCATAGTGGTGGTGCCCACAAGGGCCACCTTATGTCCATTGTCGATGGCGTCGTTGATAGCTTTTGCCGACGCTTCGGGAATCATCATGTATTCCGACTCGGTTTTGTGTTTGGTGAGGTCTTCCACATCTATTTCGCGGAAGTTGCCCAGACCGGCGTGGAGGGTGATTTCGGTGAAGTCGATACCTTTCAGCTCCATGCGTTTCAGCAGGTTGCGGCTGAAATGGAAACCGGCGGCGGGGGCGGCCACCGCACCTTCTACTTTGGCGTAGATGGTCTGGTAGTTCTGCTCGTCTTCGGGCACAATCTCGCGCAGGCGCTGGATATCCTCGGGAAGGGGAGTCAGCCCCAGCTCGTTGAGTTTCTGCTTGAAGGCATCGTGGTTGTCATCGAAGAGAAAACGCAGGGTACGTCCTCTCGAGGTGGTGTTGTCGATTACCTCGGCCACCAGGCTTTCGTCGTCGCCGAAGTACAACTTGTTGCCGATTCTGATTTTACGGGCGGGGTCCACCAACACATCCCAGAGGCGGCTTTCTTCGTCCAGCTCGCGAAGCAGGAACACGCGGATTTTGGCACCGGTTTTTTCTTTCTCTCCAAAGAGCAGCGAGGGGAACACCTTGGTGTTGTTGGTGACAAAGATGTCGCCTTCGTCAAAATAATCCACGATGTCTTTGAAGATTTTGTGCTCGATGGTTTGGGTCTTGCGGTGCAAAACCATCAGTCTGGCTTCGTCGCGTTCCTCGGTGGGGAACAGGGCGATTTGGTCCTGGGGAAGGTGATACTTGAATTGGGATAATTTCATGCTTTATGCTTGTTTGTTTTTTTCTTCCGATGAATACTGGCTTTCGTTTTCTTTCTTCAAAATTACCACTTCGAAAATGGCGTAGAAGAAATAGATAATGAGAAAGGCAACCACAAAAGGAATGCGGTCGCTGCTGGGGCATAACAGGAGGTAGAGCACCACAAAAAGAATACACGAGAAGAACTTGATGAGGCGCGACAGCATGTAGCTCGACACAAAGCGCCGTTGGTTTTTCCCGATGTCGTCTCGCAGCACAATGTAGAGGGTGAACAGCGAGAGCACAAAGAAAAAGAGCACAATAAACGGCATGGCCGGCGTGCTGTACTGTGGCAATGCCAACTGCATGATGACAGACAGTACCGCCATCACGGCAGAGAACACAATCAGCCGTACTGAGAACTTCTTAATCGGTATTTTTTTCGCCATGGTTGGTTTTGGTATGAAGGGTGTCTTTGATTACGACGTAGAAGGCTATGGCCACGCCTGCCAGCGAGCAGATGAGGATGAACAGCGGTGTGGTGTGCAGCCACTGGTCCAGCTTATAGCCTCCAAACACGCCCAAGGCAATGATGAACATCATCTCGAAAGCCATGCCCGAGTAGCGGGCATAGTGGTTCAACGACCGGGTGTATTGGGATCCGTGTTTCGTGCTGGGCGACACCTGGTGGTTTATTGAGGCTTGTGTTCAGTGACGGGGGCGGCAACGTCGGCTTTCATGCCCTGCATTCTGCAGTTGCCTGCAAAGTTGGCACCTGGTTCGATGGCCAGTTTGCCGGCGAGGATGTTGCCCACCAGGTTGGCGGTCGATTTCAGCGACATCAGGTCGGTAACGGTGATGTTGGCTTTCACGTTGCCTTCAATTTCGATGGCCTTGCAGTTGATGTCTCCGTCGATGATGCCGCTTTGGCCTACCACCACCTTGGCTTTCGATTTCACGTTGCCTTTGATGTTGCCGTCGATTCTCAAGTCGCCTGAACATACAACGTCTCCGGTAATCATAGTGCCGGAAGAAATAACGTTAACGCTCGAATTGATCTCTTCTTGTTCGTATAACTTTGCCATGAGATAAAAATTTATGTTAGTACTATTATTATTTGTTTTGCTTTAGGTAATTGTCGTTGAAGAATGCGGGATACATATCGCGCTTGTCTTTCATATTGTAGTAGGAGGTGTAGTTGGACGACGACATCGCATAGACGTTGTAGTGGCCCGCTGCCAGATGGCTGGCGAAGATGGGATTGTTGACCATAATGGTGTAGTAGTTCATCGCCACCTCCTTGTTCTTGAACTTCGAAATGGTAATCATCTGGTCGGTTTTGTTCAGGAAGAAGCTGTTGAGGTTGTATTGCTCAAGACTGAAAAACTCGCGGTTGAAGCTGGCTACCTCGTCTTTGACGGTCTGCATGGCCACAGCACTCGAATTCAGGATGATCACCACATAATGAATTTCGTCGGGGGCGTCTTTAAAGGGCGACTTCTCGGCCTGCTCTTTCTTGAGCACAGCCTGCTGTGCCAAGGTGTCGCCAGCTTGTGCCAAAGTTACATTCACATCCTCGGCAAAGTTGGACAGGTAGATGCGGGCCAGCTTTTCCACGTCGGTATTCGGGAAGTTCATGATGACCCCTGTTAGCGCCCGTTTTAGGGAGTCCTCACCCATGATTTGTCCAATGGATACGGCCCGTAGGTAGGCAAACTTGGAAGCCAGCACCCTGTCGGTGCAGTAGGGCAGCACGCTGTTGGCCACCTCCACGGTCTTCTTCCAGTTCTTGTTGATATAGTAGTCATAGGCTACATCGTATTTCAACTCATGCTGTTTGGCTTTCTCTTCCAGACGGACATAGTAGGTCGGATCTGAAATCAGTTTGGCGTAGTCGGTTTCGGCATACTGAGTTAGGATGATATTTTTGTAGTAGTCTGACTGCGCTTGGTCGCCGCTCTTGAGATAATTGAGGTATAGGATGTACATGGATGAAAGCGCCAGGTCGTGCTCCGGATAGCGTTGTATCAGTGTCTTCAGCATGCCGTTGGCTCTTTTCATGTCGTTGAGTTGGTCCATGTAGATGAGTGCACAGTTGTAGAGGGCTTCCACCACCATGGCGTTGGAAGAGTCCATAGCGGCCTGTGTCAGCGGCAGGTCTTGGGTATAGAAGGCCGGCTTCTTGGGGTCGGTCTCGCGCTTTGGAATGGGGTTGCCGTCTTCGTCGTATTCCACGGTGTCTTGAACGGCATTAGGGTCGTTCATAAGGGCCATATCGTCAAACGAAAGCTGCTGTTTGTTGCTGATGCGCCAGTTGTCTTCCAACTTACGGTTACCCCAACGTCTGTAGAATTCGGTCTGGCCGGTGGATATCAGCTGGGTGTTGTAGAAGTACCACTTGCCGCTAACGTTGGTGTTTACGTTCACATTGGCCATGCCTGCGGTGGCTTGCAGTGCCATCATGCGGGCGGCTTCCTCTTCGGCTTCCCGGCGTTCTTTTTCAGTGTATTCGGCAATCATTTTCTGCACCCACTGGTTGCGCTGGGCTTCGCTCATCTTGGCGATGCGCTGCAAGCTGTCTTGCAGCTCTATCATCTTCAGGTTGTCGGTCAGGTCTCTCAGCACATTCGACTTCTTGATGATATCGTCATAGCCCGGGTAGTTCTTGGGCATGGTCATGGTGGCGGTGTCATAGTAATTCTGTGCCTCCATATACAACTCTTCGTTGAAGTAGATGTCTGCCAATGCGAGGCTCGAGAAGGTTCTTTGATAGTCGTTGTTGCTGTAGGCGGCTACCGACTTTGCCAGATACTCTTTCTGGGTTACTGTATCTTCATCAATGCGGTAGATTTCCGACATGGCATAGTAAATCTGATCCTTGTAGTCCTCGTTTTTCTTTTCGTCCAGCATCTTGTTCAGCTCTTTCAGGATGGAGGCCTTGGCGCTTTTGCTGCCGTCGTAGTTGGTAGCCAGGTGCATGTGAGCATTGAACTCCATCTCGTAGTTGGGGGTGCGTTTGATGACGGTCATGAAGCTCTGCTGTGCTTCGGAGGTCTGCCCCATCAACTCATACAGCTGTCCGCGGATAAAGTACAGGCGAGTTTTGAACTGTCGCTTGGGACGGTTTTTGAGGGCCTCGTTGATGAAGTCCACTGCGCTCTCTATTTCTCCGTCCGGGGCGGTCAGGTTGTATTCGGCCATCGCCGCGTTGTATTGCAGGTTCAGTTTCTTCGACTTCTTCTTGTAGATGGCGCCGTCTACTTCATTCAGCAAGTCGAAAGCGCGTCCGTAGTATTTCTGGCGCAGAGCGGTGCGGGCATTCATGATTTTAGCCTCTTCTTTCACATCCGACACCTTGTAGGTGTTTTCAATATAGCTGAAGATTCTTTGTGCCTGGTTGTAGTCCTGCTTGTAGAAATAGGCTTTGCCCATCAGGAAGTAGGCATTGTCGATGTATTTCACATATTCCTTGCCCCTGATATACATCGAGTGCTTGTAGATACATTTCGACGATTTCTGAATCACGCGGTCCATGTGGGGCAGTATCGAGCCCAGCTCGTTTTGGGGCGGATAATTGTAGATGGGCAGCAGGGTAGTGTAGTTGTCCTTTACCTTGGTTTCCAACTCGGCCTCACCGGCTTTCATGGCTTCTTTACCGTTAAACAGCACATTGAAGCGGGCGGTGGTGTTATGGAAAGCCCTGTTCGGGAAGGTGTTCTTGCGGGTGGAACACGAGCTGAACGCGAGCAGCAGAATGACTGCCAAGCTGGCAAGGAGGTATGATGTGGTCGTTTTCGTCTTCAAAATTCTCTTTGTTTGATAATGAAAAGTTATAACGAGTCAGCGTAGCATTTTATTGTATCTTGTGGTCGGCAAAATATTGCTCTAACAGCCGCTGCACATATTTGCCGAAAACGTCAAACTCGATGTTCACCACGGTGCCTTTCTTGAAGTTGTGGAAGTTGGTCACCTTGTGGGTATAGGGGATGATGGCCACCGAGAACATCCCTTTTTCGGAATCTACCACGGTGAGGCTTACGCCATTGACCGAAATGGAACCTTTGGGCACGGTGAAGTTGTTTTTGGCAGTGTCGTAAGAGAAATAGTAGCGCCAGCTGCCGTTTTCGTCCACCACCTTCTCACATACGGCGGTCTGGTCCACATGTCCCTGCACAATGTGACCGTCGAAGCGGCCGTCCATCTTCATGCTGCGTTCCAAGTTCACCTCGTAGCCCACCTCCCAATTTTTGAGGTTGGTCTTCAGCATGGTCTCGTCCATGGCGGTCACCACATACTGTTTTTTGGTGGTGTCCAGCTTCACCACGGTGAGGCAGCAGCCATCGTGGGCCATGCTTTGGTCTATCTTCAATTCCTCGGCAAAGTCCACCTCTATGGTAAAATGGTAGTTGGTATTCTCTTTTTTTATCTTGACGATTTTCCCTGTCTTTTCAACGATTCCCGTGAACATAATACTCCTAATTTTGTACAATAATTTAAGCTTGCAAAAATAACACTTTTTTATATATATTATATTAGAAAAATGTTTTTTTCTCATTTTGACTTTTTGTTGGGTGTTGAATTGAATTTTTTTTTATTTTTGCATACGATTCAAAATCATATCAAATCAGATTAAATTATTGAATATCAAGAAAGTAAAAATAAATCCACATGAAAAAGATTTCAAATAATGTTTTATTAGGCCGCCTGACTCAGATTTTAAATGTGGCCATTTTGGTATTCTTCATCGTCACTATCGTCTTCTTGTTGAAATTCGACAAGATCAATGTGGTGAAGGTGAACAGCGAACCTTCTTACCTGAAAGCCAAGGAGCATCTCCATGCCGTGGAGCATCCTTTGAAACAAAACCAGGCTGAAGTGGAATATTATTCCGTTAAGTTGGATACTTTGACCGAGCACCAAGCCAAAGTGGCTGGTGACAAGAAGGCCGTGAAGTCGCTGCAGGAAGATATCGACAGAACCAAAAAGACCTTAGCCGATAAGCAAGAGGCATTGGCTCAGACCGAACAGGCTATCGCCGACGAGCGTGCCGCTTTCGAGCCTGTTGAAACAGAATACAATGACTTGGTGAGCCAAACTGAAAGCGCAGAAGGTACTTTCAGAGTATTTATGAGCATCACCATGCTGCTGTTCATCATCAAGGTGGTGGTATGGGCTGTTTGGAATTACAAGAACTCCAAAAATCTGCGTGCCGCCTGCCCGTGGATGGAAAAAGCCACCGCTCCCTCATGGTCATTCTGGGCTTGGATTATCCCGGTGTACAACCTCATTAAACCTTATTCTTTCTTTTACGAAATTTATGATGAAACCGAATATGCCCTCACCGACAAGAACATCCTGCCTGCCGACAACAAAGGCGACAACGACTTTATGCTCGGCTTCTGGTGGGGTATGTACCTGCTGTCAGTTTGCCTGATGGGCTTCATCATCATGAGCACCTTCTTCGGCGATGGCCCCGCCTTCTACAAACTCAACCACAATACCGTAGCTGTGGTGGGTATCATTTTGTGGGCTGTATATGTGTTGATGGAAATCATGGTGGCCAACAAATACAACAAGATGAACAAGCTGATGTGTGACAACGAAAAGGTTTTTTAAACCACTCTTCATAATGTATTGGTGAAAAAGACGTGGATTTTTCCACGTCTTTTTTTTGTCCCCGAAATACAAAATCCAAAAAAAATATACCAGCTGTTGCGTGGAAAGAAATTTTTTGTACTTTTGCCGGCGGAGAGATGGCAGAGTGGTCGATTGCGGCGGTCTTGAAAACCGTTGACCCTCACGGGTCCGGGGGTTCGAATCCCTCTCTCTCCGCAGAAAAGCAGAACATTGTTAAAATCAGCAACTTGGAAATAAGGTTTGCTGGTTTTTTGTTTTAAGGCAAGCGGTGGCGGGAGGCTTTCTTAGTCGTAACTTGCGGCTTTTTGGGTGGTGTTTCTTCCTTTTATGTTTTGCAAAATTTTGCCTGGAAATTCCGAAAAAGTGATGATGTTTAAGAAGGGGAATTTGATTTATTCCGATTTTATCTCGGAATTATCGGAAAAAATGAGTACCTTTGCAAACCCAAAAATCACCAACTATGACCTGTGCCGAATTTAATGCCGACCTATTACCCGTAGAGGGCTCCATACCTCAAGACCTGTTACAGCAAATCAAGGCGATGCAGAAATGCGGTCGCTGTATCAACTGCCTATATGCCTATATTATGTTGGCTCCTACGATGAGTGATGAGGAGTTGATTGGCTTTTTCGGTAGCGACCTGTTGGAGGCCGCCGAACTGAAAGACGAACTGAGCGAGCTGGCTGGCTTCAAACTCAATCCTTATCCCAACCGATTGAGAATAGCACGGGTGAACAAAAGCCTGCAGAAAATCAGCTTGCAAAAAGAGCGTGGCAACAAGCTGCTTATCAAGCATTTTATCAATGAGTGTCTCCGCCAGCTGGAAGGGAATATGCTGGAGGAGTACTACAATATGGCGCCCTGAGAGGGTTTCAGGTTTCAAGTTTCAGGTTTCAAGTTTCAGGTTCCAGGTTTCAGGTTCCAGGTTTCAGGTTTCAGGTTTTAAGAATTAAAGTCTTCGATTTTTCCCATATCACGCCAGCTGCCTTCGTTGTGGGGGAAGCCTTTGATGCAGTGGTCTTTGGCTAAACCCACATAAATAGGGGTGATGGACTTCTTTTCGTCGCTGGGTATCAACTCAATGAGTTCGCGTCTCACCACGTGGATGCCGCTGAAGGCGAAGGGACGGTAGCTGCTGCGCTCGCGGGCGTGAATTTCCTCGCCGCTTTGGTTGTTGCGCCAGCCGCAGAGGGTCAGCTCGTCGTCAAACAGCAGATAGCGCGAGGTATGGCGCTCTCTCACTGCCAGCGTAGCCAGGTTGCCCTCGCTGATATGTTTGTTTATCAGCTTTTTTAGATCAAAGTCTGACAGGATATCCACGTTGTGCAGTAGGATATGGTCGCTGTTTTGAAAGTGGGCGGCAGCGTATTTCAGTCCTCCGCCGGTGTCGCGCAGGTAGTCTCTCTCGTCCGAGATTTCGATATCGGCATGATAGCTGTGTGTGTTCAAGTACTCGACCATCAGGTCGGGAAAATGGTGGATGTTGACCACGATATGTTGTATGCCGCTGTCGATGATTTTGTTCAGCACGTAGTCAATCAGGGGTCTTCCCTGGTATTCCACCAGCGCTTTGGGCCGGTCGGCGGTCAGCGGATAGAGACGGGTGCCCAGACCGGCGGCAAAAACCATAGCAGATATTTTGCCCATAGTGATTTTAGTTTTGTTCGATGTTTTGTTCTTTGGCATTGAGGTTGGCCATAAAGTTGTCTTCAATCACGCTATAGCGGTGCAGGGTGCGGCGCGAGAAGAGGAAGAACAGCACGATGACCAGTGCCAGGATAAAGACCACAAACTTGGTGAACCTGAACGATTGCGACAGGATGACCATCACAAAGAAGCAGGCCAGGATGATGCGGAAGATGGTCCAGGCCACAATGCCCACCCTGTTGAGTTTGCCTTCCTTCCATAGTTGTGCATACAGCTCTTGCGTCGAGTGGTTGTTGCTCATCAATCCGTAAAGGAAAGGAGCGATAAAGGTCAGCAAGATGATGGCATTGATAATGTTGATGAGGTTGGTGGGAATATGTCCCTCTAATAGTCTGGTCATAAAGGGATAGAAGTATTCGAAGGCGACAAAGGAGATAGAGATGCAGAGGATGCTGAAGATGGCGGTGCGCAGCAGCGATTTCTTTAAGATGGTGCCCCATGCTCCCGGGGTCTTGTTGGTGTTGCCCACTAAACTGTAGTTGTCTAGTGTCTCTTTCGTTTTCGCCGGCAGTTTTCTTTCCACCCAGCGGGTAAACGGGTCGGCAAAGCGGATGCAGTAGGGGGTGGTGAAGGTGGTGATGACCGATACGGCCACAATAACGGGGTAGATAAAACTTTGAAGCACTCCTAGCGAAACGCCCAAGGAGGCGATGATAAAGGCGAATTCACCAATCTGCGCCAGGCTGAAGCCAGTCTTGAACGACTCGTTCAGCGACTGTCCTGCCAGCAGTACGCCTCCAGAGGAAATGATGGCTTTGACTACCAGGGTGATAAAGGTGATGAACAGGATGGGTTTCCAATAGTCCACCAGCACCTGTGGGTCGACCATCATACCTACCGACACAAAGAAGATGGCGGCAAAGAGGTTTTTAACCCCCTTGGTGATATGCTCAATATGGTCTCCCTCAATGGTTTCGCAGAGGATGGAGCCCATCACAAAAGCACCCAAAGCCGACGAGAAGCCTACGTAATTGGCGAAGACCACCATGCCGAAACAAAGGCCGATGGAGATGATGAGCAAGGTTTCGTCGTTGATGTATTTCTTGGCTTTGCGGAAGAAGGTGGGGATGATGGCGATACCCACCACAAACCAAAGGATGAGGAAGAACGACAGCTTGGCAATCACTCCCAGCATCTCCTGGCCGTGAAACTGCTGAGAGGCGGCGGCGGTGGATAGCAGCACCATCATTAAGATGGCTACAATATCCTGGATGATCAGTATCACCATAGTGAGGTCGGCAAAGGGCTCTTTCTTCAGTCCCAAGTCCTCGAAAGCCTTGATAATGATGGTTGTAGAAGACATGGCCAGCATACCGCCCAGGAAGATGCACTCCATCAGGCTCCAGTGCATCAGGTAGCCCGACAAGGCGCCGATGCCTATCATCAGCACAATCTCGATGGCGGCGGCAATGATGGCGGTACTGCCCATCTTCAGCAGCTTTTTGAAGCTGAACTCCAAACCCAGGGCAAACATGAGGAAGATGATGCCGATTTCCGACCACTCCTCGATGCTGGCTGACTCGAAAACGGTGGGGAAGAGGCCGAAATGCGGTCCCACAATAAAACCGGCCACGATGTAGCCTAGCACCAACGGTTGCTTCAACAATTTAAAAATAATGGTAATCACTCCTGCGGAAATCAGTATCAGAGCCAGGTCGCTCACCAAATTCATATTTTCACCCATAATAGTTATTTTTTACAGCAAATAAAGCGTGGTTTGTCGTTTATATCTTTCAGTTTTTCAATCTCTTTGAAATTCAATGCCTGCAACATCGCCTCCGTCTCCTCGTGAAAGTCCTCGTGCGTCTCGAAGAAGAGTTGTCCGCCCTCATTGAGCAGCTCTTGGGCCAGCAGGGCAATGTGGCGGTAAAAGAGCAGGGGCTCGTCGTCGGGCACAAAAAGGGCTTCTGCAGGCTCGTAGTCCGTCACATTCCGATGCAGCTGAGCCTTGCGTCCTTGCGGAATGTAGGGCGGGTTGCTTATTATCGCTTCATACGGTCTGTTTAGTGCCGCCGCTCCGTCGTGGAGCACATCATGCTGCATGAAGTTGACCTTCATCCCATTGGCCTCCGCATTCCGCTGGGCCAGCTGCAGGATGTCGCGGCTATAGTCGGTAGCGCTCACCGTGGCCTGCGGCAGATGCTTGGCCAGGCTGATGGCGATGGCGCCGCTGCCCGTGCACAAGTCCAGTAGGCGGCAGGGAGAGGGGTGGGTCGCATAGTGTTGCGTCACCAGCGCCACCAGCTCCTCTGTTTCGGGCCGTGGAATCAGCACCAGGGGGTTCACCTCCAGGGTAAGATCGTAGAAGACGGCATGTCCCACCACATACTGTACCGGCTCGCCTTTTTGCAAACGTTGCAGGTCTTTTTCCGATTCCTGCACCTGCTTTCTTGGAAAAATGGTGCCCTGATGCAGCGCAAACTCTTGCGGAGCGATGTCCCATTTCTGTTCGAAATAGTAGTTTGTAATCGCCTGAGCTTCCCTATTATTATATAATGTATAAAGGGAAGACACGAAAAAATCACGAAGGCTACGCAGCGTTAAATTCATGATGCAAAGTTACGAAAAAAATTTTTGACAGCCTATTGTAGTGAAAGAAAAAAGTTGTATTTTTGCAGCCCCAAAAATAAACCAGTTTTTATAAACCAAAAAAATTAAAAATTATGTTGAATCAGTACGAAACCGTTTTCATTATGACGCCCGTTTTGTCTGAAGATCAGATGAAGGAAACGGTAAAGAAATTTGAGAACATTCTCACCAGCAATGGTGCAGAAATGGTTCATGAAGAGGACTGGGGACTGCGCAAGTTCGAGTATCCCATCCAGAAGAAATCCTCCGGATTTTACCATCTTTTCGAGTTCAAGGCTGAAGGTCCAGTGGTAAAGGAATTGGAACTCCAGTATCGTCGTGACGAAAGAGTGTTGAGATACCTCACCGTAGCTCTCGACAAACACGCCATCGCATACAGCGAAAAGAGACGCAACCTGAAAAAAGAACACAAAGCAGAATAAGGAGGAAAGACTATGGCAACAAATAACGAAATCAAATATTTAACCCCTATCGCGGTTGATATCAAGAAGAAAAAATACTGCCGTTTCAAAAAGAGCGGTATCAAGTATATTGACTACAAGGATGCTGAATTCTTGAAGAAATTTGTCAACGAGCAAGGCAGAATCCTGCCCCGTCGTCTGACCGGTACTTCACTGAAGTTTCAAAAGAAAGTGGCTCAGGCCGTGAAGAGAGCAAGACACCTCGCTTTACTTCCTTTCGTAACGGATAACTTGAAATCAAACAACTAAAAGGAGGAACAGCAATGGAAATTATATTGAAACAAGATGTTCAGAATTTGGGCTATGCCGACGAAATCGTTAAAGTGAAGGACGGCTACGCCAGAAATTACCTCATTCCCCAGGGAATGGCTATTTTAGCTACCGAAGCCAACAAGAAAATGCTGGCCGAGACTTTGAAGCAGCGTGCTTTCAAGGCCGAGAAGATCAGAAAAGAAGCCGAATTTTTGGCAGGCAAGATCGACGGTCTCAGCGTGAAGATCTACACCAAGGCCTCCGAAAAGGGCACCATCTTCGGTTCTGTCAACAATATCGCTGTGGCTAACGCCCTGAAAGAACAACACGGTATTGAAATCGACCGCAAGAAAATCATCATCAAGGAAGACCATATCAAGGAACTGGGCAACTACAATGCCATCGTGAACCTGCATAAGGACTTCAACAAGGTGAACTTGAACCTTGAAGTGCTCGCCGAGGAATAATATACCATATTATATAATGCAGAGAAACGGGATACCTGAGGGTGTCCCGTTTTTTTTATAAAAATCGTAGCTAGAAAAAATTTTTTTTGGAAAATATTTTTTGCATGAAAAAATTTGTATATTTGTAAAATGTATTTTAGTAGGATGAAGTGTGGTATGGATTTTTATAAAATGTTGGAAATGAATGTTTTGGAGATGTGCTATGAGAATAGTGTGTGTGTTGGAATAGGCAAAAAAACTTCAAAATATTCCAAAATGTGGGGAGATAACAAAAAATAATAGGAGAAAATAGACTCAAAAAACGAAAAAAAACAATAAGAAAAAGGGAAAAAAGGAAAATAATCAAAAATAAAAACACAATGAAAAAAACATTACTAATTTTAAGTTTGCTGGTGGCAGTTGGATTTGCAAGCGCACAGGGTAGCTATGGCAAATTTGCCTATGGCTTTGGTGCTGCTTGTGGCGAGGCTGGCAATTCGAGTTATGTGATAGGCTTGCCGTTCTTCACCCAGGATACCAACGCCCAAGGTTATTCTAAAGCTGAAGGTGTGATGCACGCCCAGTTAATTCGTGTGGACATTGAGTTGGCAAGCTGCCAGAACGATCCTGAGGTTCGTCCTGCGCATGTTCGCGACACTTCCGGTTTCTTCCCGCTCAACGTGTTCCCGATTGACACCATTGTCTTCTTGGGTGACACCCTGGATGTGTTCTATGCAGAAGTACCCAACGGCAGCATTTACGACTCTACTTCCTACGATGCTGTACATTACAACTGGGATGCACAGTTCAACTACGACAGTTTGACCAGCTTGGTGCTGGAGGTGTGGCCCATTTATGAGAAATGGGATACCCTGTATCTTGACTCAGCACAGATTGTGTCAGACGATTCTATCCACAACATCACCAATCTTCCTTTGGATACCCTTTTGGCACACCACATGCATGGTGGTCCCAATCTTTATATGTTGAAAACAGAGGTTCATAGCTGCGACAGCGTGAGACATTATTTTGTAAACCTTTGCGGTGGCAGCGCTACTGCTTATAAGGTGTTCGATGTTGATGGCAACGGCTATGGTTCTGTTTATATTGGAACCCACCCTAATCGCTACTGCTGGACCAAGAGCAATATGGCTACCAAACATTATTGGAATGGAGATGCTGCTCCAAATATGATTTATTATGGTGAAGGTCATACCGACACTACCGCCAATTTGAATACATACGGTCGTTTGTACAATTGGTATGCTGCCGTGAATTTGCCCTTCGGGAGCGACACTCTGCCCGCTAAAACCGTAAATGGCGGTTTTGTAACTGGTATCTGCCCGCGTGGTTGGCATGTACCCGATTCAGCTAATGTCCTCAGCTTCAATTCTATTGATGCATTGGATTTGATGGCCAATATCCTGTGGAAGATTCCAGGACGCGACACTGGCGCTGGCTTCTATGCTCTTCCTGCAGGTTATTATAACCATGTTACCGGTCGTTTCGAAAACATGCTGGGTCAGGCTTACTTCTGGAGCAGTGTACGCCACACTCTCACGGATGCCTGGATATGCTCGATGCTCTATGGCTGTAACCACGTGTTTATCGACGACATGTCAGTTGAAAACGGCGCTAGCGTACGTTGCGTAAAAGACCAGATCTTCAACGACGATGGTACTGAAAATTGGGATTAAAACAAAGAAAAATAAACAATAATAATAACAATAAAACTTAAAACACATGAAAAAACTTTTAATGCTTATTGCAATGGTGGTGATGGGCTTTTTAGCAATGGCTCAAACCAATCCAATCAGCTATCAGGCCGTTGTTCGTGATGCTAACAACCGTTTGGCAGCAGATTCAACCGTATATGTTACGGTAAAGATTTTAACTTCTGCTAATGTTGAGCAATATTCTCAAGGCCCTATTACTAAACAGTGCAATCACAATGGTCTTTTGTCTCTTACCATTGACGGTGCTGGTTTAAGTTCTGTAAATTGGGAAGGTGCTAAATTCTATACTGAAATTACCTTGGGTAGCCAGGTAATGAAGGATACTGTTCCTGTAACCGCAGTTCCTTATGCTTTGCACGGTGGTTTGACTCCTTCAGACTCCGCAAAAATTAAGGAGTGGATTGCTGACACACTGCAGAACTATTACACCAAGGGTGAAATTAAAGACACACTGAAGGCTTATTACACTGCTCAGAAAGTAAATGATACCCTGAGCAAATATTACACTTCTTACGTAGTGGATACCCTTTTAGCTGCCAAAGCTGACACTTCTTTTGTTAATTTGATTAATAAGCAAGTTCTTGCTAATACCCAAGCTATTAAAGACACCGCTAATCAAATTCGTAAGTGGGCTGACACCACTTTCGCAACAGTTGCTAAAGTTCAAGCAGATAGCATCGTGCTGCATGGTGCTTTGAAAGATACTGCAGTAGCAATTCGTGCCTGGGCTGACACTACTTTTGTAAAAGTTGATGACTTCAAAAATGATACTCTGATTTTGAAGAGTGGTACCACTGTTTTGGATACTTTTGTTTCCAACACTGGTTCTTCAGCTGTAGTGGTGGATGTTAAATCCAAATTCACTCATGATGAAGAAGTTGATTCTGTGAAAAACTTTGTAAGTGCCACTTCTGTTACAGAGATGGAAGCAATGTTAGCAGCACTCAAGGGTAATACATCCATGTTCCCTGCTTTACAAGATTCTATGACTTACATTGCTATCGATTATTTAGCAGCTGAAATGCTGAAAGATACCAACAATAAGACTTTGCTGGCAACAGCAATACATAAATTAGCACCTGCTATTAGTTCTCTTGATGCTAAAGATGCAAAATATTATATCAATAGAGCTAAGGAATTCAGAGCTCTTCTTACCCCCGAATTCAAAGAAGACGTTAAGAATGAACTCAAATATCGTATTAAAACTTATCTGAATAGCACTGAATTCAAAAATGAAGTTAAAAACACTATTAAGAGTACAGAATTCCAAAATACTGTAACTGATATTTTGAGTAATACTGATGTTCAGAATGCAATCCTTGGAAATTCTGCAGTTCAGGATATTGTAAATCAATTAATCATTGATAATGTTGACCCCTTTAATACCGCATCTACTGTACAGGGAGCCATTAATAATGCAATTGTTAAAGCTTTGGGTGGAACTGCTGGTCAAACTATAAATCAAGCTATTAAGCTTGTTCTGCCTTCTTCTATCACACTTGATGATGGCATTCATACTCCTGTGGATTATACCATTACTTGGCATTAATAGAGTTGCTTTTTTGTTTGTTAAAGCAAAAAGCTATGACAAATTGTAGCATTCATGCTGCAAATATTACCCCAATAACTACAATGTACTCCTTCGAAAGAGGGAGTACATTGTTGATATAAAAGCCACTATTTATTTTGTTTTTTATCTATAGAAAATATACTTTTCAAACCTCAGACTGAAGACATTTAAATTTTTGAAACTATGAATAATATTATACGCAAAGGTAATCACTACAGATATGGACGTTTATTAGGATTACTGCTGTTATTGTTTCTAACGAGTCCATGGTGGGCTCAGGCTCATGGCTGGAGTGATGGGCGCTATAATATTATGAAGAACCACAATGTACTCCTTTGCGAAAGGGAGTACATTGCTGATATAATGGGGGCAAGTTTCCAAGGCCTTCCTTCTGCCAACGAGCAGAATCTGGGCGATACTGTGGTGGTCACCATCACGGGTAATGTAGTCACTACTCCCTATAATGGCGGTACCCAGTTTGCCCTGGGCTATACCGTAAGTATCCCCTCAGGTGTCAACCTGAGCGAAAGCGACATTGTGTGCGCCGACGCGGCCAAGGTGGGAGCTATCCATGTGGGTACCTACAGCATGGGCTTGACCGCCGCCTCTTTCGGTTGCTTCAACGAAGACTACCATGTGGTTTTTGAGGTGACCGACGGTAGCCTTACCATCACTAGATCACACTTGATGGTGAGTGCTGACAACAAATCAAAGCTCTATGGCGATAGCGATCCTGAGTTGACCGCCACCTTGCTGGGGCTTTTCAATAACGACGAAATCAACTACAGCCTGAGCCGTGTCGCTGGCGAAACGGTGGGTGAATATGCCATCACTGCCACGGGCGACAGTCTGCAAGGCGACTATATACTGAGTTTTCTGCCGGGCACATTTTCGGTGCTACCGGCACCTTTGACCATCACCATTGCCGACAGCAAAACCTACGACGGCAATGCCCTGCAGGTGGCGTACAATAGTGCAGCCCTTAGCGTTGCAGGACTCGTAGAAGGTGATTACCTCACTGCGGGTGCGGTAGTCAGCAATGCTTCCGCCGTAGCGGTCTATACCTATCCTGCTTCGGTTTCTATAACGGAAGCTTTCAATAGCCAGCACGGTATCAGCAATTATGCGCTGAGCTATGACATCAACTTGGAAATCCAGCGCAGCAATGCTTTGCAGTTCACCAACTGCAACAGCTTGAGCCAATCTAAGAATTACGACAGAATGCCTTTGGCACCACAGCCTATTGTCAATATCAGCGAAGGAACCGTCCTTCAATACAGCGTGGATAATGGCGAGTGGACGGAAGGCGAGGCTCCCAGTATCACTGAGGTGGGCCAGCTGAGCGTGAATGTTCGAGCCGTCAATCCCAACTACGATACCGTTTATTGCGCCTACACGTTGAGCGTTGCTCCAACGCCATTGACCCTGACCATTGTGGGTACGAGCGATGTGGTGGACTATGACAACATCTCGCATACGGTGGCCGGCTATAACATAAGCGCCAGCAGTCCGTATTTTGTGGTGGACAGCGATTTGGTGTTCCTTGGTATGGCCATAGCTTCGCGTATTGACGCGGGTACCAGCTATATGGGTCTGACAGCAGAGCAGTTCACCCTTGTCAATCCCAACTTTTCTGAGGTGGTGTTCGACATCACCGATGGTTACCTGACCATATTGCCGATTAATGTCACCGTGGCCATTGTGGGCAACAGCGACACTTCGGCCTATGATGCCAGCGCTCATACGGTGATGGGTTTCACGGCCAGCTCTGCCAGTCCCCTGTATGACGTGAACAACGACTTTGTCTTCTCGGGCAATGCCATGGTTTCCAGAGTGGATGCCGGTACCAGCTATATGGGCTTGGCTACCACCCAGTTTACCAATATCAACACCAACTTTGACCAGGTGACCTTTGAGATTATCGACGGTTACCAGATGATTACTCCCATTTATGCGGAGGTGATTATCGTAGGACATAACAACACCGCCCAGTTCGACGGCATCGTGCACAGTGTGAACGGTTACAATCTGACAGTGGTCACTCCGCTATACTCTACCAACGACTTTGACTTTGTGGGGGTAGCCCAGGCCGACCGAATGGATGCGGGCACCACATATATGGGTTTGACTGACGTGCAGTTTGTCAACCATAACAGCAATTTTGATACGGTGTCCTTCACGGTGACCGATGGCTACCAATGCATTACTCCGTTAGACGAAGTGACGGTGACCATTACAGGTCATTCGGACACGGTAATATATGACGGTAGTGAGCAAACTGTGACGGGTTATACCGCGACAGCAAGCAATAGTCTTTATCATGTGGATAGTGATTTTATTTTTAGCGGTATTGATACGGCTAAAAGAACCTTTGTGGGCACTACCAATATGGGTTTGACGGCTGAGCAGTTTGAGAATATCAGCGACAATTTTATTCAGGTGAACTTCGTGGTGACCGACGGTTGGCTGACAGTTATGCCCTTCCCCGAGGTGACAGTAAACATTGTGGGACATACGGATACGGCAGTATATGACGGCACTGAGCATAGTGTGAGTGGCTATACGGCCTCGGCAAGTAGTAGTCTCTATCATGTGGACAGTGACTTTAGTTTTAGTGGAAGCGATACGGCGACGAGAACTTTTGTAGGTACCAGCAATATGGGTCTGGCTGCTGAGCAGTTTGCCAATTTGAATGAGAACTTTGCTTCAGTGATCTTCGAGGTGACGGACGGTTGGCAGACGATTAGTCCAGTAGCAGAAGTAGTGGTGACTATTACGGGCCATGTAGATACAGCAGTATATGACGGCACTGAGCATAGTGTGACGGGTTATACCGCAACAGCAAGCAATAGTCTGTATCATGTGGATACTGACTTTAGTTTTAGTGGGACGGATACGGCAGTAAGAACCTTTGTGGGTACTACCAATATGGGTTTGGCTGCCGAGCAGTTCATGAATTTGAATGAGAACTTTGCCCACGTGACCTTTGAGGTGACGGATGGTTGGCTGACCATCAATCCGGTAGCGGAAATAGTGGTGACCATTACGGGTCAAACGGATACGGCGGTATATGATGGCACAGAGCATAGTGTGAATGGCTATACGGCTGTGGCGAATAATAGTCTCTATCATTTGGATAGTGACTATAGTTTTAGTGGGACGGCTACCGCAATGAGAACCTTTGTGGGCACTAGCAATATGGGTTTGGCGGCTGAGCAGTTTACCAATTTGAATGAGAACTTTGCCCATGTGACTTTCGAGGTGACCGACGGAGGACTGACCATCAACCCGATAGCGGAAGTAGTGGTGAGCATCACCGGTCATGTTGACACCGTGGATTTCGATGGCATGGAACATCTTGTGAACGGCTATACGGCTGTGGCGAACAATAGTCTCTATAGTGTGGATAATGACTTTAGTTTCAGTGGGAGCGATACGGCGGTAAGAACTTATGTAGGTACCAGCTATATGGGCTTGACTGCTGCACAGTTTGCGAATACCAACGAGAACTTCGCCCATGTGAGCTTTGAGGTGACCGATGGTTGGTTGACCATCACGCAGATTGCAGATGTGGTGGTGACCATTACGGGCCATTATAGTGCTGTGGTTTATGACGGTACCAGTCACAGTGTGAGTGGTTACGAGGTGACCATCAGCAATCCTTTATATGCAGTGAGCGACTTCGTCTTCAGTGGTACGGCTATGGCTGATCGGACTGTTGCCGGTACCAGCTATATGGGCTTGACTGCTGAGCAATTTACCAATACCAATGCTAACTATGCCACTGTAATCTTCAATGTGACGGATGGTTATCAAACCATCAATCCGATAGACGAAGTGACAGTGACCATTACAGGTCATACGGATACGGCAGTATATGATGGCACAGCGCATGTAGTGAGTGGTTATACGGCTACAGCAAGCAATAGTCTCTATCATGTGGATAGTGACTTTAGTTTTAGTGGAGCGGATACGGCAGTGAGAACTAATGTAGGTACTACCAATATGGGCTTGGCTGCCGCACAATTTACGAATACCAACGAGAACTTTGCCCAGGTGAATTTTGTGGTGACCGACGGCTGGCAGACTATTCTGCCGGTAGCGGAAGTAGTGGTGACCATTGCGGGTCATACGGATACTACAGTATATGACGGTACTGAGCATGTGGTGAGCAGCTATACGGCTACGGCAAATAATAGTCTCTATAATTTGGATAGTGACTATAGTTTCAGTGGGACAGCTATTGCGGCAAGAACTTTTGTGGGTACAACCAATATGGGACTGACAGCCGCACAGTTTACGAATACCAACGAGAACTTTGCTCATGTGACTTTTGAGGTGACCGACGGCTGGCAGACCATTCTGCCAGTAGCGGAAGTAGTGGTGACCATTACGGGTCATACGAATACTGTGGTATATGATGGCACTGAGCATGTGGTGAGCGGTTATACGGTCACGACGAACAATAATCTCTATAATTTGAATAGTGACTATAGTTTTAGTGGAACGGATACGGCGGTGAGAACTTTTGTAGGTACTACCAATATGGGCTTGGTTGCCACACAGTTTGCCAATTTGAATGAGAACTTTGCCCATGTGACTTTCGAAGTAACGGATGGCTGGCTGACTATTAATCCGGTAGCGGAAGTGGTGGTGACCATTACAGGTCATACAGAAACTATAGTTTATGATGGTACAGAGCATGTCGTGACTGGCTATACTGCTATGGCGAACAATAGTCTCTATAATTTGGATAGTGACTATAGTTTTAGTGGGACGGATACGGTGGTAAGAACTTTGGTAGGTACCACCAGTATGGGGCTGGCAGCTAATCAGTTTGTGAATACGAATAACAACTTTGCCCATGTGAGCTTTAATGTGACCGACGGCTGGCTGACCATCAATCCGGTAGCAGAAGTGGTGGTGACCATTACGGGCCACCGAGACACGACGGTATATGATGGAGCTGAGCATGTGGTGAGCGGCTATACGGCCACATCTAACAATAGTCTCTATAATTTGGATAGTGACTATAATTTCAGTGGGACAGCTATTGCGGCAAGAACTTATATAGGTACTACCAATATGGGACTGAATGCCAATCAGTTTGCGAATACGAACAACAACTTTGCCCATGTGACCTTCAATGTGACCGACGGTGGGCAGATGATTTTGCCAGTAGCGGAAGTAGTGGTGACCATTACAGGCCAAAGGGATACCAGTATTTACGACGGCAGACTGCATATTGTAGTTGGCTATGAAGTGGAAATTGACAATCCGCTCTATACGGAAGATGACTTCTACTTCGACGATATCGACATGGCGACAAGAACCTATGTGGGTACCTCCTTTATGGGTTTGGTTCCCGAACAGTTTATCAATATCAACGACAACTTTGCCCACGTGACCTTCAACGTGATTGACGGTGGGCAGACGATTTTGCCAGTAGCCGAAGTGACGGTGACCATTACGGGTCAAACTTCCACTATAGTATATGATGGAACTGAGCATGTAGTGAGCGGCTATACGGCCACAACGAATAATAGTCTCTATAGTTTGAATAGTGACTATAGTTTTAGTGGGGCAGATACGGCGGTAAGAACTGTTGTAGGTACTACCAATATGGGCTTAGCTGCCGAGCAGTTTACAAATACCAACGAGAACTTTGCCCAGGTGAACTTTAATGTGACTGATGGCTGGCTGACCATAGCCAAGGCCAATTTGGCGATTACGATTAATGACGCCAAAAATTTTGATGGTACCACTTTGGTGACCGCCTACAATACTCCCAATGTTGTGACAACGGAAGGCCTGGTGGCAGGAGATTACCTGACTGCCGGAGAGGTGGAGAGCTTTGGCAATGAGGTGGCCACTTATGTTTATCCGGCTTCTGTACGTATCAACGAGGCTTTTGCTACTTATAAGGGTATCGACAACTATCAAGTTAGCTATCAGATAACCCAGCGTATAGCACGCAACGATGCATTGGAGATTACCAATTGTGATGCATTGACGAAGACCGGTACATACAATGGTTTGGCTTTGACTTCAGTTCCTGCCGTTAACATTACAACTGGAACCACCTTGGAATACAGTGTGAACGGTGGCGCGTGGTCGTCGTCGGAGGTACCAGGAATTACCAATGTGGGAAGCATAGAGGTAAGCGTGCGTGCTATCAATCCGAATTACGACACCACCTATTGCAGCTATACCTTGACGGTGCAGCCTGCGGAACTGACCGTGACGGCCAATGACAAAAACCGCGTGTATTATGAGGCCAATCCTGATTTCGACGGTATCATTACCGGTTTTGCCAACGGAGAAGATGTCTCGGTAGTCAGTGGCAATGCGACCTACAGTACTACGGCTATTCAGTCATCTTCGGTGGGCACTTATCCCATTGTTCCCGATATCAGCATGCTGAGTGCCCAGAACTATACTTTCAGCGCCGTTAATGGCCAGTTGACTGTTCAGCCGCTGGCAGTAGTCTTTACGGGTGAAACTACCAGTTTGACCTATAATGGAGCGGTGCAGCAGAGTACCGCCATCAGCCAGAGTGGTTTGGTAAGCGGTCATAGCTTCAGCGGTTTGAACTATTTGGCACAAGGCATACATGTGGGAAGTTATAATGGCAGCTTCAGCGGCACATTGGTCATCAGTGATGCTCTTGATGAGGATGTAACCGAAAACTATGTTGTTTCGTATGTTTCAGGTAGTCTGACCATAACCCCGATGAGTGGGGTAACGGTAGCTATTACCGGTCACCACAGTACAGAGGTGTACAACGGAACCGTTCGTACAGTAACAGGTTATGACATGAGTGCCAGCACTCCTATATACACTAATTCCTGTATTGCTTTCACGGGCAGAGACACGGCCTCTAAAAAGGATGTGGGTACCGTTTACATGGGACTTGAAGCCAGCCAGTTTGCCAACAGCAGCGCTGACTTCACGAATGTCAGCTTTGAGGTGACCGATGGTTATCAGACCGTAACACCTATCACCCAGCCCATCACCATCACCGCCAATTCGGCCTATAAGAAGTACGACGGAACAGCCTTGACGGAAGCAGGATATACCTACACCAATGGTATTCTGTTGGCAGGAGATGTGCTGAGCGCCACGGTGACTGGCACCTTGACCAATGTGGATACGGTGGCTAATGTGGTGACCGCTTATCAGGTGACACGTGGTGAGGAAGTGATTACCTCCAATTATACTTTTGCAGATCCTGTTGCGGGTTCACTGGGAATCTATAGACGTAATGTGACATTGACCTCTGCCAGCGACAGCAAAGTATATGACGGCACGCCTCTGACCAACAGTGAGGTAACAGTGGGCGGTGACGGTTTTGTTGCTAACGAGGGAGCATCCTATACGGTGACAGGAAGTCAGACAGAAGTGGGTGCTTCTCAGAATACCTTTACTTACAGTTTGAATTCCAATACCTTGGCAGGCAACTATACCATTACCACCATAGAGGGAACCTTGACAGTGACTACACTCAATTCGGTGGTGGTGACCATTACCGGTCATAGCGACACGGTGGCTTACGACGGTACTGCACACAGCGTGAGCGGCTATGAGATAAGTACCAACAACCCGCTCTATTCGGTGAATGACGTTAGTTTCAGTGGTACGGCTACAGCTACCGGTACCCAAGTGGGCACCACTTACATGGGTTTGACCGCCAGTCAGTTTACCAATACCAACCCCAACTTCAATAGTGTGACTTTTGTGGTGACCGACGGCTGGTTAACGGTGAGCCCGATCGAGGTGACGGTAGCCATCACAGGTCATCATGACACAACCGCTTATAACGGCAGCGCACAGCATGTGAGCGGCTATGAGGTAAGTATTGCCAACCCGCTTTATTCGGTGAATGATATCAGTTTCAGCGGTACTGCCAATGCTACAAGAACCGAGGTAGGTACCACCTACATGGGACTGAGCGCTAATCAGTTTGCCAACACCAACCCCAACTTTGCCGATGTGACTTTTGAGGTGACCGATGGCTGGTTGACGGTGAGACCGATTAATGTGACCGTAGCTATCACGGGTCATCATGCTACTGCAACTTATGACGGCACCGCGCATAGTGTCAGTGGCTATGAAGTGAGTATCGCCAATCCGCTTTATACGGTGAATGACATCAGCTTTAGCGGAACCGCCACCGCCTCCGGAACCGAGGTGGGCACTACCTACATGGGCTTGACTGCTGGTCAATTTGCCAATACCAATCCCAACTTTGCCCAAGTGACTTTCGAGGTGACCGATGGCTATCAAACCATTACTGCATTGAGTGGAGTAGTGGTGACCATTACGGGCCATCATGATACGACGACCTATGACGCTACCGCACACAGCGTGAGCGGCTATACTGCCACGGCCAACAATAGTCTCTATCATGTGAATAGTGACTTTAGTTTCAGTGGTACGGCAGAGGCTGCCAGAACTGATGTGGGTACCTCCTATATGGGCTTGACTGCCGGTCAATTTGCCAATACTAATCTCAACTTCACCGATGTGACTTTCGAGATTAACGATGGTTGGCATACGGTCACTCCACTTGCCATAAGCTTTGTAGGAGAAAGCCAGACGCTGACGTACAATGGCAGCACTCAGGCTATTGAGGGTATTACCCCAGTGGGTCTTGTAAGCGGTCACAGCTTCGAAGGACTGAGCTATAAGGCAGAAGGCTTGAATGTGGGAACTTATCAAGGAGCCTTCAGCGGTACACTGGTAGTTAAAGATGCCAACGAGCAAAATGTGACTTCCAACTATACCTATACCACCACACCGGGCACTCTGACCATTAGCCATGCCAGCATTCCTGTGACCTTTACGGGAGAATCTAATACGATGGTGTACAACGGTAGTGCCCAAACGATCACAGGTATTACGTCCGCCGGTCTTTTGGAAGGTCATACCTATACCAACCTGAACTATGCTGCTACAGGAACCTCGGTGGGCAGTTATACTGGTGTGTTTGAGGGTACGGTACAAATCTGGTCAGGCGGAGTGGATGTCAGCGAAAATTATGTGGTTACGGAAACCCCAGGTAGCTTGGAGATTACGACACGTGATATCACCGTGTCTGTAGCCGACCGAAGCCTTGAGTATAATGGTAGCGAGCAGTTGGGCAACACAGCCTGCAGCTTCAGCAATATGGTGTCGGGACATACGGCCACTATCACCTACACTCCTTCAAGGGGCAAACTGGTTTCTGCAACACCATACGACAATGGCGAGTTCACGCTGAGCAGTCTGTCGGTAGAGGATGCCAACGGCCATAATGTAAGCGCTAACTATAACCTGGCAGCTGCGGTGACTGGCAAGCTGACCATTACTAACCGCACACAGAAATATCAGATAACGGTAGTGGCCAACAGCAGTACCGGCAATATCTATGACGGCACGGCGAAAAGCGTATCAGGCTTCCAAAGCCTTTCGTTTGAGGTGGAAGGCAACAGCTATACGGTAGAAGGACTGACGACCAGCAATCCCAGCAGCATCAATGTATGTAATCTAGCCAATGCAATAACGGGAACCGCCGTGGTGAGAGATGCCGAGCAGAATATTGTGACCGACCAATTTACGGTGAACAAACTTAACGGTACTTTGGAAATCAAAGCGAAGGCTGCGACCATCGCCGTCAATAACGCTCAAAAGGTATATGGCGCCAGCGACCCGACATTTACCGGTACGGTATCAGGACTGGTGAATGAGGGTGACTTGGGAGTGGTCAGCTTTATCCGCTCGAACACCGATGAGAATGTAGGCACCTATAACAGTGTATTGACAGCTACCTATACCACCAATGCCAATTATACGGTAACCATCAATCGTGGTAGATTCACGATCACAAGGGCCATAGCCGTGGTGACTGCTGACCATCAGGTGAAAACTTACGGAGATGACGACCCCGTGTTTACAGCCACTGTCACCGGCATGCAACGCGGTGATGATCCCAGTATAATTAGTTACCAATTAAGCCGCGTGGAAGGTGAGAATGTGGGCAATTATAACATCAATGCTGGCGGAGCAACCGCACAGGGCAATTATATTGTGAGCTATGTACATGGAACACTGACTATTGAAAGAGCCTTCCTCTCTTTGAATGCTGACGACAAAACGAAGGAGTATGGGGATGCTGATCCTGTACTGACAGCCACCTTATATGGCTTGAAGAACGGCGATAATGCCTCTGTGATTAGCTATAGCTTGAGCAGGGAAGAGGGTGAGAGTATGGGTGAATATACCATCACGGGTACAGGCAATGCGGTGCAGGGCAACTATAATGTATATTTCGTGTCGGGTGTCATGACGATTACAGCTGCCTCGGCGACGGTAACGGCCAATTCGCAGACCAAAGTATATGGTGAAGACGATCCTGCATTGACCGCCACCATTACCGGCTTGAAGAACGGTGATGCTGATTCGCTCATCGTTTACAGCTTGTCTCGTACCGCAGGGGAAAATGCGGGTGTTTATCCCATTACGCCTTCTGGCAATAGTGTACAAGGCAATTATGTGGTGACCTATGTCCCCTCCACGATGAATATCACTAGGGCACCTGTTACACTGTCACTGGTGAGTGCATCGAAGGTTTATGGCGATCCGGATCCTGACATGGTGATAGCTACTGGTTTGAAGAATGGTGACGATTTGAGTGTGCTTAGCTACAATTTGTCACGTTCCCCGAACGATGAGAATGTCGGCATGAAAACAGTTACCCTTAGTATTCCGGTTGGAACACAGAACAATTATTCGGTGGTAAGAACGACAAGTTATGCTTATTTGACTATTAACCAAGCTCCGCTAACAGTGAAAGCCGACGACAAAGTAAAGATATATAGCGAAGCTGATCCTGCATTGACCGTTTCTATCATAGGCTTAAAGAATGGGGATAACGAAAGTGTCATTTCCTATAATGGTCCCACTCGTGCTGCCGGTGAAAGCGTGGGTAGCTATACGATTTCTGTGTCAGGACAAGGCAATCAGGGTAATTATACAGTAAGCTTCCAGTCGGGCACATTCACGATTGTGAGTAACCCTGTAAGTGTGACTATTACTGGTAATACGGGCTCGAAGACATATAATGGCTATGAGCAGAGTGTGACCGGCTATAGCGTTACGCTGCCTGAAGGCACCGAACTGACCGAATCGGATATTGTGTGCTTGCGTGCTGCCGAAGCAGTAGGAACCAATGTGGGCACCTATAATATGGGTTTGACCGCCGCCGATTTTGCCAATACCAATGCCAGCTATTTGGTGAATTTTATTGTGACAGATGGTAGTATGACCATCAATAGAGCGGTGGCTAGAGTTCTGGCAGATAATGTTACCAAGGCATTCGGTGAGGCTGATCCTCCTTTCACTGCAACGATTGTTGGCTTAAAGGGCAACGATGATGCTTCAGTACTCAGCTATACTTTTACACGTGAACCAGGGGAAGCGGTAGGTACCTATGTGATTACTCCTCAGGGTGATCAAGATCAGGGTAATTATCGCGTAAACCAGTATAGAACAGGTTTGTTGACTATTATTGCCGAATGGCCAGATTGTCCCGAACTGGGAGAGACAGGTCATGTTCCCGCCACTATTACCGACAGAACAGAAGTATTTCAGGCGGTGACACCGGTGTACAATGTGGCACAGGGGGTAAGCGTCATCGATGCTTATTATACGATAACGATACCCGGTATGGCGGATGTGGTAGTGCCTGCTGCCTACAATAACGGTTCCATCACTGCCGATATCAACATTCCTCTTGAATGGAGAGGGAAGGCTATTACCGTGATACTGACCGCTATCTATAATGGCTGTGGAAACAGCACTCCTTTTGTGGGTGAGCCTAAAAAGATCTGCGTGCCCTATGACATTGCTCCTGCTATTATTTCCACCTCCAACACCAGCGGAGAGAACAAAACCGATTTGTTTACCAATGGAGGTATGGTTATCCTAAGGGCTATCATTAGCAATAGGGATGACAGTAAGATTGCCGAGTATGGTTTCTTGATTTCAACCAATGCTGCTGAGGTGGATAGCTATAATAGCGCCGTTGCCAAAGTCTTGACCGATGTGACGAGTGATACAATAAGCTATAATATTGCTTTGGATTCGTGTATGAAACATCTGTATTACAAACCCTATCTGAAATTGAAGGATTGTGACAGCACGATAGTGTATGGTCAGCGAAGAGACTTCAGCATGTGGCATCCCGATTTGCAACCGCTGACGGTGACTCCTTCCACCAGTGTGGCACAGGGTACTGCAATCACCCTTTCAGCCGTAGCCAACATGACGGTAGGCAGTTGGCCTCAGCTATATGACCGTTATTATCATGTGTTGAATGACGGTGCAACGTGGCATGGTTATTCGGGTTGTACACTGGGGACCAATGGCAATATTACCAAGACTATGGAAGAGTGGATGCATATCTTGTTAGACTGTCAGGTAGCCGCTATAATGGTTGATGAAAATATGCATTTGAATGTCAATGATGCCAGCTTCAGATATGAATGGGAACCCATTGGCTGGAGCAGTCCTGCACCTCAGAGCCACGGTGTGACCACTACCACGATTAACCAAACTACCACCTATCAGGGCTCGGCAATATTTACCTATAGAGGCATGGAATGCAAGGTGTCGAGCAATATTACCGTGACCGTACAATAGTAGAACTTCTTAATATCAGCTAAAAGAAAAATCCCGCTTGTTTAGGCAAGTGGGATTTTTTATCTGGGAATTTAATAGTTATTATTTCTCCAGTCGGATACGGGCGTCCACAGCGGTAACATAGCGCGGATTGCCCAGCAGTGGGTTGAGGTCCATCTCGGCAATCTCGGGAGCAGCCTGCACCAGAGCGCTTACGCGGGCCACCTGGTCGGCATACAAGTCGAGGTTGACGGGCTCTTGGCCACGCACGCCTTGCAGTATCTTGTAGCCGCGCAGCTTGGTGAGCATCTCTTTGGCTTCAGCAGCGGTGATAGGTGCCAACGCGCTCTGCACGTCTTTCAGCACCTCGATGAAGATACCACCCAAACCGAAGAAAATCTGATGGCCGAACTTGGCATCACGGATGGCACCAATATAAACATCGGTACCGTCCAGCATCGGGTACATCTCTACTGCGTAGGTATCCTTAATAGCCATCAGGCGGTCGAATTCCTTGCTGACGGTGTCCAAATCTTTCACGTTGAGGGTTACACCACCCACATCGCTCTTGTGTAATGGACCGACCACTTTCATGACCAAAGGCACATCCTTGCTGCAGCCCACTTCTTTGGCAAAGGCGAGGGCATCTTCCTTTTTGGAGACCTCCACCGATTTCTTGCGGCTGATGCCAGCAGCATCAAGTAATTCGTTGTAATCGGCAATTTCCATATAGCCGTCCTTGCAACGATCCACAGTGGCGCGGATACGGGCTACGTCGATCTTCGGCAGCTCTACATGCTCGGGCTGAGGTTTGGGTGTGTTATAGACTTTCACGAGGGCATTGCCCAAAACGCATTCTTCGGGGAAGTTGATACGTCCCTTGCTGATAAAGTCCTCAATTTCTTCTTTCACATTGATAATACTTGGCAGTACAGGGAAGATGGGCTTTTTGCAGGTCTTCATTTTCTCGTCGAGCAGGTCGTAAACCTCTTTGTTGCTGAACAAGCCAGGAGAACCGAAGATGACTACGGAGAAGTCGATCTCGTCGTATTCGTTCTCAACCGTGTCGATAATATAGCCCAATTGCTCGGCTGTACCGGTGGCGAGGAAGTCGATGGGATTGCCCACTGAGGAGCCGCCAAACAACTTGGCCAAGAGGGCGGGACTAGCAGGATGGTCTTTCAAGGGAGGCACTTCCATGCCGCCGTTGCTGAGCACGTCGGTGAGCATCACGGCGGGACCGCCAGCGTGAGTAATCACGGCGCAGCGCTTGCCTTTGAGTTCGGGATGCATGAACACTCCGCAAACGGTGGTCAGCTCTTGACGGTTCTGGCAGCGCACAATGCCGGCTTTCTGGAAGAGGGCATCCACAGCAGCATCGTTGGTAGCGAGCGCACCAGTATGTGAAGAAGCGGCACGCGAGCCAGCGGCACTACCACCACTCTTGATGGCGGCAATGTGGCAGCCCTTGTTGATAAGGCTGCGGCTGTGCTTGAGCAGACGCATCGGGTCGCCAATCTTCTCCATATAAAGCATGATGACGTGTGAGGACTTTTCGGGGTCGAAAGTCTCGTCGAGGTGTTCGAGCACATCTTCGATACCCAGTTGAGCACTGTTACCTACTGCCCACACGCTGTTGAACTTAAGACCGTTGCTCATACCATATTCCTTGATAAACACAGCGGTGGCACCCGAGCCGGTGATGAAATCCACTCCCTTGGGGTCGAGTTTTGGAATCGGTGTATCGAAGCAGCCGCTGTAGTTGGTGTTGAGGAAGCCCGTGCAATTGGGGCCGATGAGTGAGCCGCCCACCGCATTGATGGCATCCACAATATGCTTCTCGATTTCAGCACCCTCGTGGCTCTCTTCCGAGAAGCCTGCGCTGATGATGATAAAGCCCTTGGTACCTTTTTGCTGGGTGAGCACATCCACCGTCTGGGCGCAGAATTTGGCCGCGATACAGAGGATGGCGCAATCGACCTGAGGCAGGTCGTCAACTTTGGCGTAGCACTTCACGCCCTGCACTTCAGTCTCTTTGGGATTGACAGCATATACCTGCCCTTTGAAGGCACTCTCTAAGAGGTTTTTCAGGGCCTTGCCACCCGGTTTATGAATGTCGCTTGATGCACCGCACACCACGATGCTTTTCGGATCTAATAGTTTTGGGTTGATCATGTTATGTTATTTTTATAATGTATTAAAATTTGCGTCACTACCCCGCCCTCCGGGCACCCCTTCTCATAGAAGGGGAATGAATTTTATTTCAGTTTCAGATCTTTGATAATCTTTTGAATCTTTTCTGTCAGGACGGCGTTGGCGGTATCATACTGCTTGATGTCGGGAAGTTCGCCCACTACACCGAAATAGAATTTGATTTTTGGCTCGGTGCCAGAGGGACGGACAGTAATTTTGGAGCCATCAGCGGTGAAGAATTGCAGTACATTGGACTTAGGCAATGCAATGGGCTCTTGGGTACCTTGGTCCAGATGATAGGCAATGCTTGCCTGGATATCTTTCATCAGCACCACCTTCTGGCCGCAGATTTCTTTCGGAGGATTGTTGCGGTAGTTTACCATCATGGCAGCGATTTCTTCGGCACCGCTCTTGCCCTGTTTGGTCAACGACAGCAGGTCTTCCTTGTAGAAACCATACTCGTGGTAGATTTCGAGCAGCATCTCGTAGAGACTCTTTCCTTGGTTGGCGTAGAAGGCAGTCATCTCAGCAATGAGGCAGCAGGCAATCACGGCATCCTTGTCGCGTACAAAATCGCCAGCCAGATAGCCGTAGCTTTCCTCGCCGCCACCGATGAAAGTCATTTTGCCCTCATGCTCTTTAATCTTTTCAGCTATGTATTTGAAGCCGGTAAGTACATCAAAACAGGGCACATGGCAGCTGTCGGCCATACGTTTGATTAGCTCGGTGGTGACGATGGTCTTGACGATAAACTGTTTGCCATCGAGTTTGCCAAGAGCTTTCCATTGTGACAGCAGGTAGTGAACCAGCAGTGAGCCGGTCATATTGCCATTCAGCAGTATCATCTCTCCTTTTGAGTTGCGCACCGCGATACCCACACGGTCGGCATCGGGATCGGTAGCCAGCACCAGGTCGGCCTTTTCAGCCTCTGCCTGGGCTATAGCCATCGTCAGGGCACTCTTTTCTTCAGGATTGGGTGATTTTACAGTGGGGAAGTTACCATCGCTCACCGCCTGTTCTTTCACGATGCTGACATTTTCGAAGCCATACATCTTCAGCGCTTTGGGCACCATGGTGATACCGGTGCCGTGGAGTGGGGTATAGATGATTTTCAGCTGCTTTTGGGCGGCAATGGCTTCGGGATGCAGCGACAGACCGTGTACCAACTTTAGGTAGGCCTCGTCGAGACTGCCGTCAATAATATGCACTTTATCGGGATTACGCTGCCATTTTGTATCGTGTAGCGATTTGATCTTGTTGACCTCGGCAATTACATTCTTGTCGTGTGGGGGCACCAACTGTCCGCCGTCGTTCCAGTACACCTTGTAGCCGTTGTATTCCTTGGGATTGTGAGAGGCAGTCACCATCACACCAGCTTGACAGTGGAGGTAGCGCACGGCAAACGACAGCACAGGGGTGGGGCGCAGTTCGGGGAACAGGTGGCAGGTGATGCCATTAGCGGAGAGCACGTCGGCGGTGATGTCGGCAAAATAGGCGCTGTTGTTGCGCGAGTCGAAAGAGATGGCTACGCTGATTTCTTGACCAGGAAACTGCTGTTTGAGGTAGTTGGCCAAGCCTTGGGTGGCGGCGCCCACCGTGTATTTGTTCATGCGGTTGGTACCTACGCCCATAATGCCACGCAGGCCGCCCGTGCCGAATTCAAGGTCACGGTAGAAAGCCTCGGTTAATTCATCGGGATTGTTTTGCAGAAAATTTTTGATTTGTGCTTTGGTGTCGGCATCGTAGTCGTCTTGCAGCCACAACGCCACGCGTTCTTCGATATATTTATCCATAGTATATCAGATTAAAATATTAATCTGCAAACTTACGGAAAATATTTGGACTTTCAAAATATATTTTTACGCTTCTTGTTTGCTGATATTCAACAACACTCCGGTGGCAATTCCGGCGAACAACATGGACGCGCCGCCGCGGCTGATGAAGGGCAGTGTTTGACCGGTGGCGGGCAACAGCCCGCAGTTGACACCGATGTGTACCAGTCCCTGACAGCAAAACCAGAAGCCAATACCCACTGCCAGCAGCATGCCGAAGGGACCTTCGCTGCGTCGCGCAACGAGGATGGAACGATAGAAAAATATCAGATAGCCGATGAGGATGAGCATGCTGGCGGTGATGCCCAGCTCTTCAGTCACCGTAGTGAAAACATAGTCGGTGTCTTTTTCCGGCAGGTTTTTGTTGATGACTCCCTGACCGGGTCCGGCAGGCAGCAATCCCGAGCGGGCGATGGCCGCCTTAGACTTGATCATCTGGTCGCCATAGCCGTCGCTATTGTCGTTGGTAAGATAGTAATGGCAGCGGTGTCTGAAGGTGCTTGAACGCCCCGAATTGGTGCCGAAAAGATAGATGGCTCCGAATACCATAGCCACCGTCATAAATAGCAGCAGGTGTTTGGCTTTGACATTGCCCAAAAACATAATGGCAAAGCTGGTGGCGAAAAAGATGATGGCGGTGGACATATTGCTGAGCGCCATACCGCCGGTGAAGAACAGTACTACTAGAAACAAACCTGACACATCCTGCAGGGTCATATCGGTCTCATTGTTGATACGCACGGCTAAGAACTTGGCGATGAAAAATATGGCTAAGAAACCGATAAAGTAAAAGGTCTGAATCTCCATGGAGCCGATTTGGATGCCCCGTCGCTCTTCATTACCGAAGAGCAGGGTGACCATCAGTAGCACGGCGGCTATTAGCAAGGCAAAAAGTGCCAAGCGTGACAAAGCCCGATAGTTGATTTTATAGGCAATGAACATGCCGATGAAACACAGGGCAATGTACATCAGATGGCGGAGAAAGACATGGGTGGAGCTGGCGGAACTGAGCACGGCCAGTACCGATATCAACGACAAACCGATGGTGACCACCAGGATGCCTTTATCGCCTTTGAACTTTATTTTGTCTTTTAAGTTCATGATGAAATCTATTAATGTCACTACCCCGCCTTTCAAATTTTTATAGTTGAGCTACTGCCTCTTTGAACTTTTCACCACGTTCACGGTAGGTGCGGTACATGCCGAAGCTGGTGGTGCCTGGAGCGAACAAAACAGCGTCGCCAGGGGCTGCGTTATAATAGGCAGCACGTACGGCTTCTTCCATATTCATGTATACGTCAACGGCGATGCCGGTCAGCACAAAGAAGTTGTAGATATCGGAATTGTAAACACCCAACATCACGATGTGTTTCACCTTTTCTTCCACGATTTCAAGCAGCTCGTCGCTCAGGCTTTCGCGGTTGTCGATGCTCATAATCCAGGTAGTGGGCTTGGTCATGCTTTCCAAAGCAAACCATACGGCATTGACGTTGGTAGAACGCGAATCGTTGATAAAGTCGATCCCTTCGATGTTTTTCACCAGTTCCAATTTATTAGAGCTACCTTCAAAGTCGGACAGGGATTCGTTAAGGCTTTCGTTACGGGCGCGAAGCAGTTTGCCTGCCAGTATGGAAGCCATGCTGCTACCGGTGTCGGTAGTGGTTGGAAATGCGTTGTAAGCGATGTGTTTGTGTGTTGTTGCCATATTTTATCTTACTTTTAATGTTACTACTGAAATAACTGCCAAAATGATACCCACCACAATAAAGCGCTGCACTATCTTGGCTTCGTGCAAGCCTTTTTTCTGATAATGGTGATGGATGGGGGTCATCAGAAAGACACGGCGACCTTCACCGTATTTCTTTTTGGTATATTTGAAATAGCTCACCTGGATGATGACTGAGATAGACTCGATGAGGTAGATGCCGCAGAGGATGGGAATCAACAGTTCTTTTCTGATGATGATACACAAAACGGCGATAATGCCACCTAGCGAAAGACTGCCCGTGTCGCCCATAAACACTTGGGCGGGGAAGCAGTTCCACCAGTAAAAACCGATGCAGGCTCCGATAAGGGCGGCGGTGAACACCACCAACTCGCCAATATTGGGGATGTACATGATGTTGAGGTAGTCGGCAAAAATGCTGTTGCCCGACACGTAGGCCAACACGGCAATACCTATGGCGATGACTGCTGCGGTGCCTGTGGCCAAGCCATCCAGTCCATCGGTGAGGTTGGCCCCGTTGGAAACGCCGGCAATGATGAAGACGATGACGAGGATGTATACTAATGAAGAGAGAATACCCGATTTGTCACCGGTCCAGTTGGTCAGCCAGGCGTAATCGAACTCGTTGTTTTTTACAAAAGGAATGGTAGTTTTGGTGGAATGCTCGGCAGGACTATTGGAGAAAGCCGTGGTGGTGCGGTTGGCATTGTCGAACTGGAACACCTCATTGGTTTCCACATATTTCTTCTCCACATTACCTTTCTCCTTGATGGTGACATCGGGATGGAAGCACATTACGAGTCCCACTACCAGACCGAGGATAATCTGACCTGCCAGTTTTTTCTTGCCCGAGATACCTTCCTTGTTTTTCTTGAACACCTTGATGTAGTCGTCGGCAAAACCTAAACAACCCAACCAAACGGTGGTGAAAATCATCAGGATAATATAGATGTTATGTAGTTTGGTGAGCAGCAGCACTGGTACCAGAATAGAGGCGATGATAATGATGCCGCCCATAGTGGGAGTTCCTTTTTTCTGCAGCTGTCCTTCCAAACCCAAGTCTCTTACGGTTTCTCCGATTTGTGCTTTTTTCAGTTTTCCGATTACCCACTTGCCGATAATCAGCGAGATGAAGAGCGACAATACGATGGCGGTTGCTGCTCTGAAAGAGATGTACTGGAACATACCTGCACCGGGTATGTTGAATTGCTGAAGCCAGTCGAAAAGATAATATAACATAGGTCTTTGGTTTTAGTGGGTTAGAGACTGAAGTTGTTTTTGATTTCTTCGGTATCGTCGAAATGGTGTTTTACGTGATTGATTTCCTGATAGTTTTCGTGTCCTTTGCCAGCTACCAAAAGCACATCACCAGGCTGCATCAGCATGCAGGCGGTCTTGATGGCTTCGTGGCGGTTTTCGATGACCAGCACTTTGCGTTTCTGATCGGCAGACACTCCTGTGAGCATATCGTTGAGGATGTCTTCGGGTTTCTCGGTGCGTGGATTATCGGAGGTCAGTATCACCTTGTCGCTGTATTCGCAGGCGATGGCTGCCATCTCGGGGCGTTTTAGTTTGTCGCGGTCGCCGCCACAGCCTACTACTGTGAGGATGTTGACACTGTGTTGGGTGATGTCGGTAATGGTGGACAGCACGTTTTTCAGTGCGTCGGGAGTATGTGCGTAATCGACAATGGCAGAGCCTCCTTTGGGGTTGCGGATCAGCTGGAAGCGACCAGCGGCACTACCCAGTCCACTCATCTGCTGCAACACTTCGTCGCTATTCATACCCAGCAGCATGGCAGCACCGTAAATAGCCAACAAGTTGTAGGCATTGAAGCGGCCACAGAGTTTGAAATACACCTCTTGACCGTTGATGGTCATCTGCAGCCCGGTGAAGTCATTGTCTAAAATAACCCCTTTGAAATCGGCTGCTTTTAACAAACTGTAAGTATGTACTTGGGCTTTGCTGTTTTGGGTCATCACCAAGCCATTCTTGTCGTCAATATTAGTCAGTGCAAATGCGTCTGCGGGCAGTTCGTCGAAGAATTTTTTCTTGGCTTTGATATATTCGGCAAAGGTCTTATGGTAGTCGAGGTGGTCGTGGGTGATGTTGCTGAAAAGTCCTCCGGCAAAGTGCAGTCCGGCAATGCGGTGCTGACAGATGGCATGCGAGCTCACTTCCATAAAGCAGTACTGGCAGCCAGCCTCCACCATGCGGTGCAGCAGTTCATTCAGCACCAGAGCATCGGGAGTGGTATGTGTGGTAGGGATAATATCGTCTTCAATACGGTTTTCAATGGTGGAAAGCAAACCAGTGGGGTAGCCCATCTGGCGGAACAAACGGTAGAGCAGGGTCACTGTGGTGGTTTTGCCGTTGGTGCCGGTGATGCCCACCAAGTGCAGTTTCTCGCTGGGGAAATCATAGAAAGCACTGGCCAACAAGCCCAAGGCAATATCACTGTTCGGAACTTTAATGAAGGTAACATTGTTCTTTACGGATGCAAGATCCTGTGCCTCTGCGGGTATTTCTTCACAGACAATCATTTTTCCACCCTGCTCGATAACCTTAGCGATAAAACTGTGGCCATCTACATGGGTACCGCGTTGGGCTACAAATAGGATGTCGGGATGGTCGGCATTCACCTTGCGTGAATCGAAGGTGATGCCTTCCACCTGACGGTCGCTGCTGCCGATTAATTCGTATTTTCCAATATGTTGCAATAAAAATGATAAGTCTTTCATTGCTATGTTTTTATTTTTATTCCAAATATAAGGTTACAGTGTTGGTGGAGGAGTCGAGTACCTGTCGGCGTACTACTCCATATCCTTGTATCTTCACTTTGTAGCCAGCACGGGTCAGCTCGCTGACGGCATCGGAGGCAATCATTTCAGAGACATCCGGTAATTTGTCGCCGCTTTTGAATTTCGGGTTTTTCAGCATGATTGAGTAGTCATCTCTATAGCCTGAGGTGACGTAAGGTACTGGTAGCTGGCTGCTGGGGTAGGCGATGCCCAGACTCTCCATGATGAGCTTGTACTGCTGCGAGTTCACCACATGGGTTTTGGGCAGCCGGGTGCCGTGTTCATGGTTAACCACCTGCAGTGCTCCGAAATTGGTGTTGTTGATAATGCCTTCGGCTATGCGGGTGAAAACATCCACAGCGATAGAACTCTTGCGTGACACGTTGTACATAAACACCAAGCAGGTGTATTTTGGCTCGTCGGCAGGAAAATAGCCGCAGAACGAAACGCTGTTTTTGCTGTAGTTGTAAGATTTGGTTTCTTCGTCCCAGATGTCGCGGGTACCGGTTTTGCCGGCAAAGGTAAAGGTGCCTTTGTTGTATCTGCGGGCGGTACCATGTTCGCCGCTGACCACTGCTTCCAAATAGCTTTTGGCTTTGGCGATGGATGCGGGACTGCAGATGCGCTCGTTGATGACCTCTGCCTGGAAGGTCTGCAAGGGCTCGGTTTCGTGAGCACGGGTAATGTATTTGACGAAGAGTGGAGCCACCATCTTGCCGTCGTTTGCAATAGCATTGTAGTACACCAGTGTCTGGATGGGAGTCATGGTAAAACCAGCTCCGAAACAAGTGTTATAGTAGGTATGGAAGTCCTTGGCGTTTCGTTTGATATTGGGAGCCTGAATCTTTCCCAACTGGGTAGAGAAGGAAGTGGTGATATAGAGATGGTCGATCATATTCAGATAGTCTTTATAATGGTCGATACCAAAAGCGTCAAAAATCATAGAAGCGATACCCACATTGGATGAGCGCTGGATAACGTCGATGGGATAGCCCATCTCGTTGTCATACTCCTTGCTGTCAAATTTCTTCTCGTCGTATTTAGGGAAAGAATAGGTTCTGCTATTGTCTTTGCTATTTTTGGTGAATTTATGACGCAGAATATGGTAGGTTTGGTTGTCGTCGCCATGTTTCTTTTCCAGGTAGGCCAGGGCAGAGGCAATCTTAAAAGTGGAGCCGGGTTCTACCATTTTATGTAGCGCATACTCGTCGCTTTCGGTGTAAAGGGTGCCTTCCTTGTTGGCACGGCGCAAGTTACAGATGGCTTTGATTTCGCCGGTTTTGGTCTCCATCACCACCGCGCAACCCCAGTCGGCATTCCACTGGATTAGGGTGGCATTCAACTCGTTGTGTACAATATTCTGGATATCAAGATTCAGGGTGGTGTGCAAGTCACAACCGTCAACAGGCTCTATATACTCGTCCAAAGGCAGGCGTGCATTGTTGACGTACAGATACTTGCGAGAGCCTTCTACACCGCCCAACTGTTCCTCGAAATAATATTCCATACCATACTGGCGGTCGCCCAGGTTCAGTCCCAAAGTCCTTTTGGCTAGATCGCCATAAGGATTGATACGTACGGTGCGGAAGGTGTAGTTGACGCAGCGCTTGCAGGGCTTCTCGGAGAACATAGGCAGATGGTTGATGAACGCTGTGTCTTCGGAAGTCACCCACTGGCGTTCGTTGCTTTCGTTGGACTGCAGGATGAGCGCATTGCGGTGTTCTTTCAGGGCAATGCTGAATTTTTTATGGTAATACTGTTGGTCGTGTTTGGGGAACTTGCCCTTGAAATGCTCGTAAAACTCGGAACTTAACTTGTCAATCAGCCAGTTTAGCTTAGCATCGGAGTTTTTATATATAGTGTCTTTAGATTCAAAAGTACGTCCGTCCAGTGTGAGGTCGAAAACGGTGACATTGCTTACCATTACGCGGTTCATGTCATCAAAGATCTCACCGCGTACGGGTCGTACATTGTTGGCCACCACGTAGCAGTCGCAGGTGCTGTCGCTGGCTAAGGGATTGTTCTCCCAGCCTTCTTGGGTTTTGTCGAGACACTTGGAGGAGGTCCCGTTGTACAGCGAACGCTGGAAAATAACCAAATGCAGAATCTTGCCGATACAGCCTAAGCCTAACAGCAAGATAAAGAGGAAGATGACTCCCATCTTTGTCGTGAAGCGTTTCTGGTCATTCACGTTATTCTGCATCTTTAGATTCTTGAATTACTATTTTATATATGTGTTTGTCGTGTTTGTCAAAACCTCTGTCTTTCAATATCTGTTTCAGCTTCTGGTTTTCATCGTAGAGGATGTATTGATTGTTGTGCTTCAACAGGCTGATGGTTTGCTTGTATTCGGTTTCCAGTGTTTTTATTTTTTTTCTTTTGGCATCCATATTGTGCTCGTTCAGCACGATGAGCACCAGGAGCATGAAGACGAAAGCCATGTAGGGGTACCAGCGGATGGTTTGTTGGGCAAACAGGAAGTCGCCCGACAGCAACTGTTTCCAAAAGCTGTCTTTTCTTGTCTTTTCTTGTTTCGGTTCCTGTTTGTTGGTACTTATCATGCTTCGATCTGTTTTTTTTCGGCGACACGCAGTTTCGCGCTTCGTGCCCGTGGGTTTAGGTCAACTTCGCCTTCATCGGGTATGATGGCCTTTCTGGTAATCAGTGTAAAGGGAGTGATGAGGTTGCCGAAGAAATCCTTGTCGGCTTCGCCCTCGAATTTACCCGAGCGCATAAAGTTCTTTACCAAGCGATCTTCCAATGAGTGGTAGGCGATGACTACCAGTCTGCCTCCCGGTTTCAGGCATTCCACGCTCTGGCTCAGGAACTCCTTCAACACTGTCATCTCGTCGTTGACCTCAATTCTGATAGCTTGGAAGAGTTGGGAGAGCACCTTGTTCTCTTTGCCTCTGGGTAGCAGCGGGGTGACAGCAGCTACCAGCTGGCCGGTGGTGGCAATTTCTGCTTTCTCGCGTTCGTTCATAATCTGTCGGGCCAGTTGTTTGCCATTAGGCAGTTCACCATAGGTGTAAAATATGGTAGCCAGCCTTTCGGGCGAATAGCCGTTGATGATCTCGCGGGCAGAAACCCCTTTCTGCTTGTTCATCCGCATGTCCAATTCGCCGTCAAAGCGATGAGAGAAGCCACGTTCGGCGGTGTCGAACTGGTAAGACGAAACACCGAGGTCGGCCAAGATGCCGTCGGCAGGGCAGAACTTATAATATTGGGCGAATTTCTTCAGGTGACGGAAATTGCTCGGCACAAATTGGAAGCGCTCATCATCAATAATATTGTGATGGGCATCGGGATCCTGGTCGAAAGCCAGCAGGCGACCCTCGGGGGTCAGACTTTCCATAATTTTCCGTGAATGGCCTCCGCCACCGAAGGTGACATCAATATAAAGGCCGGAAGGGTTGGTGATAAGCTGATGAACGGATTCCTCGAGGAGGACAGGGTTATGATAACTCATGTTCTTCCTCCTTTCGCGCAGGATTGTATTGGCCAAGATGGATGGCTTCGTTCAACTGGTTCAGTTCTTCGGGGCTCATGTCGAACTCTTTGTGGTATTCTTCGCTATTCCATAACTCGATTTTGCCGTTATCCAGCAAAAGCACCACTTCACGGTCGATGTGATACATCTCCATAAAAGGTTTGGGGATGACGAGACGGTCTTGCGAGTCACATTCCACAAAGGTATTGCGCGTAAGAAATGCGTTGCGGTATTTCTTGATTGCTATGATGTTTCTATCCAAAGAGTTCAGGTAATCAATCTGCTTCTGATAGGCTTTCATGGTCCACAGCGCCACATGGTTGCCGAAACCCGGGGTTGCTACGAAACACTTACGGTCGTCCTCGTCCAATGCTTTTAGCAACATGGTCGGCAGTTTGATGCGCCCATGCTTCTCGATAGCAACTTCCCAATAACCGTAATCGAATCCTGACATTTTTTCTTTGGTATTTATTCACCTGCAAAAATAGGTAAAATTTTCATGCTATTTCCACAATTTTCAAATTTTGAGCAAAAAAAGTTGTTTTCTAATTATAACTTACTATATATCAGAGTGGAAAAAAAAGGAAAATTTTTATATCAAAGTTTGTTTTCATATAAAATGTTGATTTTCAGAGTATAAATACGTATTGTTGCTTTGATTTGTATAATGCTTATAATCAATATAATATAAAATATCTTGGAATAAAATTCCAATTTTTTCCACAGTGGATTGTTTATTTTCGGAGGATTTTGGAAAAAAATGGAAAGATATGGAAAAAAAGGGAGTTATCAACAAAAAAACGGCCCGCAGGCCGTTATGCTTTCCACAGGGGAATGTTGATTAGGTTATGGGTTATTTTGTCGCCTTAGAATGCCACCATTTTCAGGTATTCGACGAGGACGGCGGCAGCAACGGCACCGATGGCTACGGTGAGCAGGTCGCGTTTGCGCCATGACATGATGAGGGCAACCACGGTGGCTACAATACCCGAGGAGAGGCTTTTGGTGGAATAAATCACATCGGGGAAGGTCATGGCAGCCAGCACACAGAAGGGAATATAGAACATGAAGTCCTTGAACCATCGGTTCTCCAGTTTGCGGTGGAAGATGGCCATAGGAGTTACCCTGATAGCGTATGTGGTGAGCGCCATTACGGCTAGCATGAGGCCTGCAGTGGTGAAGGTAAACTGGATCATCGTGCCACCTCCTTTCTTTCGCTTTCCTCGGCCATCTCATCAGTCTTGAAGAAGGTGGCGCAAAGGGCTGCCGCTGCTACAGCGGAGATGATGAGTGACCAACCGCCACCATTTTGTGAAATCTGGTTGATGACGGGTACATATTTGAACATGCACGACAGAGCAGAGGCTATCAAGATGGAATAGAATATCTTCTTATTGCTTCTGGATGGCGGTACAATAATGGCGATAAACATGCAATAGAGGGCGATGCCCATGCAGGCTTGTACCAATGGGGGCATCAGTTCGGCAGCAAAAGCACCCAACACGGTGCCCAGCGTCCAACCCACAATAGGGCAGGTCATCAGTCCACCGAAGAATGGGAAGCTGACATCCTCTTTTTCCATCGCCGCTAAGGCAAATATTTCATCGGTGACACCGAAGGCCATGATGCAACGCTTCCAAGTGGGCAGTTTGGTATCTATTTTCTGGGTGAGCGAAAGGCTCATAAGAAAGTAGCGGATATTGACTACGAGGGTGGTCATGGCCAACTCGATGGCGGGAGCACCACCAGCTATCATACGTATGCCGGCAAACTGACCTGCAGAGGCCAGGTTGGTGAGCGAGATGAAGACCGCTACCCAGGGGTCGAAGCCCATCTGCACCGCCACCAGACCAAAGGTGAAAGAAACCGGTACATAGCCTAAGCCGATGGACTTGCCTAACAACAGGCCTCTTACGTAGTCGCTTTTGGGTGGTTCCTGTGCCTCGCTACGCTTTCTAGACTTGAGCAGGCGGGGAAGACGTCGTACAATCAGCAAGTCGTTAACTTGCTGGCGCAGACGCCGATTGAACTTGTCGCGTCGCCATTTCATGGCACGCAAAGTAGCTTTTCGGCGCGAAGGACGCTGAATCTGTGCTTTTTTGATATTACTATGTACTTCTCCTACAGGTGGTTCCATTGTTTTTGGACTGCCATTTTTCAGTTTGCAAAAGTAATGAAAAAATTTATGCAAATAAACATTTCCTTGTGTATAAATACTATCCGCCAAGTACAAAATGAAAACAATAAGCTTTTATTTTTGTAAGTTATTGTATTAGTAGTAAATTAATGCCAATGAAATTACATAAAAGTTGCTTTAGGATAGTGTCTGTTGCCTTGTTGGCAATGTTTGTGCTGTGTATTCCTTTCCAGGGTATGTCGCAGTCGAAAAGTGCTAAGTTAAAGAACGATAAGAAGAAAATTGAGACGGAGATTGCCAATACTCAGAAGCTGCTGAAACAGACCGAGAAGAACAAAAACGCTTCGTTGCAGCAAATCAGTGTTTTGCGTCAGCAGATTTCAAATCGCGAGGCATTGATTACCACTTTGAACACTGAAATATTTGAGTTAGAAGAGGAACTTGCTTTGAATATCAAATTGTCGCAGGATCTGAACAAGAAGCTGGAGTATATGAAATCAGACTATTCTCGGGTTGTATATTTGGCATATAAGAATAGGAAATTAACCGATAAGGTAACCTTCCTGCTGTCTTCGGAGAATTTCTCACAGATGTTCCGACGGATAAAATATTATTCGGTGTTTGCCAACAATGTGAAGCGTCAGGTGGAACTGATAGAGAAGACCCAGGAAGAGATTAAACAGAAGAACGAGGAGATAGTGCAGATGAAAGCGGAAAAGTTGGCATTACTGGAAGGCAAAGAGGTGGAAATTAAGAAACTGGAGCAAGACAGGACAGCTACGACCAAGAAAGCACAGGAACTGAAACAGAAGGAGAAACAGCTGGCTAGTACCCTGCAAGAAAAACAAAAGAAGAGAAAAGAGCTGGATATTGCCATCAAAAAGGCTATTGAGGCTGAGATTGTAGCGGCCAATAAGAAGAAAGCCGAAGAGGCTGCTAAGGCGGCTAAGGCAAAATCCAATAAGAGCAATACGGGTGGTTCCTCGTCAAGCAGTTCGAAGCCAGCAGCTACAAATGCGATTGTATTGACTCCTGATGAGCAGCTAGTGAGCAATTCATTTGTGAACAACAAAGGCAAGCTTCCATGGCCGGTGGCTAAGGGTGCCAAGGTGGGTGATTTCGGTAGTTATCCGCATCCGGATGTACCCTCGGTAATGATAGAAAACAGGGGTATCGACATATTGGTGGAACCTAATACGCCCGTGAGAGCCATTTTCCAAGGAGAGGTGACGGGAATACTGGATGTGATGGGCACCAAGGTGCTGATGATACGTCACGGTGAATACTTGTCCGTATATCAGAATCTAGCCTCTGTCAATGTGAAGAAAGGCGACAAGGTGAGTACCAAGCAGACTGTGGGTACTGTGGCCAAATCGACCACAAACAACACTTATGAACTTCATTTTGAGGTTTGGAAAAACAGCACCTACTTGAATCCGAACCTGTGGTTGTCGGGCAGATAAAAATGGTTTTGTTAGAAAGAAGAAGTTAATCGCATATAAAACAATCACTTTATGGATTATCAGATTAAGAACATTAGATTTCTACAGGCGGAAACAGACTGGAAAAATTGTCCCAAAAACAAATTTCCAGAATGCGCATTCATTGGGCGTTCCAATGTGGGGAAATCTTCGTTGATCAACATGCTGGCTGATGACAAGACTTTGGCAAAGACTTCCTCTAAGCCAGGTAAAACACAGACTATCAATCATTATCTCGTAGATGAAAATTGGTTCTTGGTGGATCTTCCTGGTTATGGCTATGCTTCCATTTCCAAAACCATGCGTGAGAAATGGGCAAAGATGATAGACAGTTATCTGCGGTATCGCAGAAATCTTCAGTTGGTTTTTGTGTTGGTGGATATCCGTCACGAACCGCAAGAGTTGGATATCGCTTTTATCAATAAGTTGGGAGAGAAACGTGTGCCTTTCGCTTTGATTTTCACTAAAGCCGATAAGGTAGGGAAAGCAAAGGGATCTCAAAGTGTAAGAACGTTCTGCCGTAAGCTGATGGAAACCTGGGAAGACCTGCCCCCATTCTTTGTATGTTCGGCTGTGGACGGAAGAGGTAAGGTGGAATTGCTAAACTATATTAATCAAGTAAATCAAGCGTATTATAATTGGATACAAAATAAGAATCAGGAATGAGAACAAACAGTGTAAATTATTTGCCACTTATGGTGGTCCTTGCCTGTCTTGCATTAGGTATAATTTCTTGTATGACAGCCAAGAAGAAAGCGGCTATGTCGCAGAATAAACCGTTGACCGAGACCTATTGGATATTGACTCATGTGAAAGGGGAAAGCATCCCCAAATGTCAAATCACACCCTATATTGTATTTGGTACCGATGGACGTTACTCGGGCAATTTGAGTTGCAACGTTTACTCGGGCACTTATACCAGTCACAAGGATAAGATTAAAATGGAATACGAAGGCGCCACCAAGAAACTATGTCAGAATATGAAGGTGGAGAAGATGTTTATGCAGCAATTGCATGCCGAGTTTAAGCATTATGAAATCAAGAAAGACACGCTTTACTTGATGGATGCGCAGGGCGAGGTGTTACGCTTTAAAGCAGGGGTGAAACCTAATTAAAGCAAATCATGGGTATTCTGCGACTCGTCGCGATGCCCCTGATAGTCGAGAGAGTAATGCAGGCCACGGCTTTCGTGGCGGTTCATGGCATGTTTGATAATCAGATAGCCTATATTAATCATATTACGTAACTCGCAGATTTCGGGAATCAACACCGATTTCTTGTAGAGGTCTTCGGTTTCGCGGTAAAGTATTTCAAGGCGGTCGAAGGCGCGCTGCAGACGCACATTCGAACGGACAATGCCCACATAATTGCACATGATGGTTTGTAATTCCTTGCGCGATTGGGTAATCAGCACCATTTCCTCGTTGAGTACAGTGCCTTCGGTATTCCATTCGGGCACATCGTCACAAAAGTCAATGTCTTTGAATCGTTCGACGGCTTTGAGACAGGCACGGTGAGAGAATACCAGTGCTTCAAGCAGCGAGTTGGAAGCCAGTCGGTTGGCTCCATGCAAACCGGTGGAAGCGCATTCGCCAGAGCTGAACAGGTTGATGATGGAGCTTTCGCCCCATTCGTTCACCTTAATACCGCCGCAGGAATAGTGGGCAGCTGGCACCACCGGAATCATATCCTTGGTGATGTCTACCCCGATACTCAGACATTTGGCGTAGATATTGGGGAAGTGGTTGAAAATCTCGGTTTTACTGATATGAGTGGCATCCAGATAGACATGGTCGCAGCCTTTCTGCTTCATCTCGTTGTCGATGGCACGGGCCACTATGTCACGTGGTGCCAGAGAACCTCGTTTGTCGTATTTGCTCATAAACTCCACTCCGTTTTCATCTTTCAAGATGGCACCGGCTCCTCTGAGGGCTTCGGTAATCAGGAAAGAAGGAGATTCTTTGGGATTGTAGAGTGAGGTGGGGTGGAACTGGACGAACTCCATACCGTTGACAGCTCCTTTGGCACGATAGACCATAGCAATTCCATCACCTGTGGCGATGGTGGGGTTGGTAGTGTTGCCGTAAACCGTGCCAATACCACCAGTGCACATCATGGTGATACGCGAGAGGATGGTCTGCACCTTGTTAGTGTTAGGATTATAGACGTAGGCTCCGTAGCAGGTGATGTCGGGAGTACGGCGGCTCACCTCAATACCCAGATGGTGCTGGGTGATGATTTCTATGGCTAAGTGGTTTTCCAGAATCTCGATATTGGGATGCTGTTTGGCGGCGATGATAAGTTTCTCTTCTATCTCTAAACCAGTAATGTCTTTGTGGTGTAACACGCGGAACTCGGAGTGACCGCCTTCTTTCGCCAGAGCGAATTTGCCGCTTTTGGTCTTGTCGAAATCTACACCCCATTCCACCAGTTCCATCACACGGGCAGTGGATTCGCGGATGGTAAGTTCGACAATGTGCCGGTCGGACAACTCGTCGCCGGCAATCATGGTGTCTTGTATATGTTTTTCGTAAGTGTCGGGCTGGTAAACCACCGCAGCAATGCCTCCTTGGGCATATTTGGTGGAGGTATCGTCAACCTTGGCTTTGGTAACCATGCAAACTTTTCCATAATTGGCAGCTTTCAGGGCGAAGCATAAGCCTGCAACACCAGAGCCAATAACCAGAAAATCAACTTTTTTCCTCATAGTGGCAATATTATTTTGATAATGCAAAAATAAGAAAAAACAGGATATGTGCAGCAGGCTATTTTGGCTTATAGAAAGATGGGTTAATGGTTCCATATTTAACATGCTGAGAAAAAAATTATCATATCGGTAATAAACTGAAAAAAAAAACGTATTTTTGCCGCTGTAATTTCAATGAATAATACAAATAATATATACTACTTAATAGGAGAACTAAAAAGATGAGCAAGGATTTAATTATTGTGGAGTCTCCGGCAAAAGCCAAGACTATCCAAAAGTTTATCGGAAAGGATTATATGGTGGTCTCCAGCAAAGGCCATGTGCGTGACCTTCCTCAAAAGGATTTGGGGATTGACATCGCCAAAGGTTTCCAACCCAAATATGAAATTCTCGACGACAAGAAGAAATTAATTCAAGAAATTAAGAAATTGGCTGGCGAGGCGGACACGGTCTGGCTGGCTACCGATGATGACCGCGAGGGTGAAGCCATCTCGTGGCATTTGATGAAAGTGGCAGACATTGCTCCTGCCAAAACGCGTCGTATTGTATTTCATGAAATCACCAAGGCTGCCATAGATAGAGCTTTGGCTAACCCGCGTCAGTTGGATGTGGATTTGGTCAATGCTCAGCAAGCTCGTCGTATTCTTGACCGATTAGTGGGTTTTGAGCTGTCGCCGGTATTGTGGCGCAAGGTGAAACCTCAGCTTTCTGCTGGACGTGTACAGTCGGTGGCTGTGAAATTGATTGTGGAAAGAGAACATGAAATCAAGAATTTCAAGATCACTTCGGCCTATAAGGTTACGGGTAATTTCTATTCAGAAAAGGATAAGAAAAATGAATTTGAGGCTGAACTGGATACCCGTTTTGCAGATAAAGATACCACTGAAGCGTTTTTGAAAGACTGCAAAAATGCCAAGTACTCTATCAGCGCTGTGGAGAAAAATCCCGGCAAAAAGGTACCAGCTGCCCCATTCACCACTTCTACGCTGCAACAGGAAGCTTCAAGAAAGCTTGGCTATTCGGTTAGCAAGACCATGGTGATTGCTCAGCAACTGTATGAACAAGGTTATATTACCTATATGAGAACCGATTCGGTGAACCTGTCAGATTTTGCTATCCAGGGTGCCAAAGAGGAAATTGTGAAGCAATATGGCGAGGAGTATTCTCATCCCCGCAAATATGCCAATAAAATCAAAGGGGCACAGGAGGCTCACGAGGCTATTCGTCCCACTTCTATGAGCAATCATACTATTCCTGGTGATACTTTCGCCAAACGTTTGTATGAGTTGATATGGAAACGCACCATTGCTTCGCAGATGAGTGATGCACAGACAGAAAAAACCGTTATCACTATACCTATCTCCAACCGTCCTGAGAAATTTACAGTGAGCGGAGAGGTGATTTTGTTCCACGGTTTCTTGAAAGTATATATTGAATCGAAAGATGAAGAGGATGAGGAAGTGAAGGGATGGTTGCCGACCCTGGCCGTTGGTGAACAGGTGAAAGCTGCTGAAATATTAGCTACTCAGAAATTCTCACAGCCGCCGGTAAGATATACCGAAGCCAGTTTGGTGAAGAAACTGGAGGAACTGGGTATTGGTCGTCCTTCTACTTTCGCCCCCACAATCTCTACTATTTTGAAGCGTGAGTATGTGGTGAAAGAAACCCGTCCAGGCTCGGAAAGAGATTATATCCAGCTGAAACTGAAAAACGGCAATGTTCAAGAATCGGTGAAGAAAGAAAAATACGGTTTCGAGAAAGACAAAATCTTCCCGACAGATATAGGTATTGTGGTGAACGACTACCTGCAGGATAATTTTGACGAGATTATGGATTATGGCTTTACAGCCAATGTGGAGAAAGAGTTTGACGAGATTGCCGAAGGCAAGATGAAATGGCAGGAGATGATTAATCAGTTCTATGGCGATTTCCACCAGTCGATAGAAAATGCCATTACCTATTCTACAAAGGCCAGTGGCGAACGTCTGCTGGGTGCCGATCCAAAGACCAATGCCAATGTGTATGCCAAGTTGGGTAAGTATGGCCCAATGGTGCAGATTGGCGAGAATTACGAAGATGAGAAACCTCGTTATGCTCGAATGAAGAAAAACCAGTCGATAGAAAACATCACGCTGGAAGAGGCTCTCGACCTGTTCAAGTTGCCAAAAACCTTGGGCGAGTATGAGGGTGATCCGCTGGTGATAGGTATTGGCCGTTTCGGTCCATACGTCAAATATCACAACAACTTTGTATCCATCCCCAAAAACGAAGAGCCTGCAGATATTAGCTATGAAAGAGCTCTTGAGCTGATAGAGCAAAAGAAGAAAGGAGATGAGGAACATGCTCCGAGACTGTTGGGTGAGGTTAATGGCAAAGAGGTATATGTAGCTGCCGGCAGATATGGTCCATATTTGAAATATGACGATAAGAATATCACCTTGGAGAAGGGTACGGTAGTAAGTGAAATGACACTTGAGAAAGCCAAAAGTATTATTGATGGCTCTGCTACCCGCAATGTGTTGGTAGATTTTAAGGAAGATGCCAATATGAAGGTGATGAACGGTCGTTATGGAGCGTATGTTACCGATGGCACTAACAATTATAAGATTCCCAAGACCATGTTGCCGGAGAACCTGACCTACGAGGATTGTCTGGAAATCATCCGTAATACTACCCCAACAGCAAAGAAATCAAGCTACAGGAGGAAAAAATAAAATGGACATAACTCCTTATTTTGATCCGGTTGATTTTGGTGCCATAGGCTTTACAGAAGACTATTATGATCCATTTTTGCTGATCAATAACGTGTGTTTTTTCCATCCAGAGGGAAGCATTGATTGGACAGGGGTGAAGTTTGCGGTGATAGGGGTCCCGGAATCCCGCAACGCTTACCGCAACAGCTCGTGTTCTTTGGCACCTGACGAAATCCGCAGCCAGTTTTATCAGCTGTACCGTTGGGACGAGGAAGTGAAGATAGTGGATATGGGCAACCTGATTCTGGGAAAAACCGTGGAGGACACCTATGAGGTATTGTCGGATATTATTGCCCATTTGTTGGAAAGCAATATTATCCCGATAATCTTGGGTGGCAGCAACGATTTGGCATACGCTAACTATAAGGCATACGCGAAGTTGGAACAGATTGTGAACATTGTGGCAGTGGACTCACGCTTCGATTTGGGGTCGGCAGAAGAAGAGATACGTGCCGACCGCTACCTCAACCGCATTGTAATGGAAATGCCTAACTATCTGCTCAACTATTCGAATGTCGGCTACCAGACCTATCTGAATAGTTCCGACACCATTGATTTGATGAACCAGCTGTTTTTTGAGACCTACAGGGTGGGCATCATGAGGAAAGATATGGAGGAAATAGAACCCATTGTGCGCAATGCTGAGATGATGAGTATTGACATATCTGCTGTACGTAGGTCTGATGCGCCGGGTAATCCCAACGCTTCAGCAAACGGGTTTTATGGTGAGGAAATCTGTCAGGTGGCTCGTTTCGCGGGAATGAGTGACAGGTTGTCGTCATTTGGCATCTATGAGTACGATCCTACTTTGGATACCTCGTTCCAAACTGCTCAGTTGATAAGTCACATTATATGGTATTTTGTAGAGGGCTATACTCATCGTCAGTCCGACAACGCCTTCAAGGACAAAAATTCGTATACTCGCTACAGTGTGACGGTGTCGGAAGCTGTGGATGATTTAGAGTTCTATTGCAGCAAGAAAACCGGACGATGGTGGGTGGTGGTACCTGTCATCAATATTAAGAAAAATTTGGAACACAAGTATTTTCTACCCTGCTCGCGTAAAGATTACGAAATTGCCTGTAAAGACAAAATCTCGGATCGATGGTGGCGGGCTTATCATAAAATGAATCGGTAAACTAAAACATTATAATTATGAGGAAAATTTTACTTTTAACTTGTTTGTTCATTGCTTCTGCAATGATAGCAAATGCCACCGACTACACTTATAGCAAGTCATATTCACCGGTGACATCACAGCTTTTCAAGAAAAAGAATGTGGATCCTAATGCTCCCAAAGACTCTACCAACTGGCAGAAATATTGGACGCTGACTGGTGTGATAGGTTTGAATATCACCCAGACCTCATTCACCAACTGGGCCGCTGGTGGTCAGAACAATGCCAACGGCGTGATTTTTGCGAACCTGAATTTGGCTTACCAAAAGGGTCTTCATTCATGGGAAGCCCATTTGCTGACTGAATTGGGTATGATGTACACCATGGGCGCGAGACCTGTAATGGCGGAAGATGGCGAGACCGTCATCAAAAAGACCAACTGGAGAAAGTCGAGCGACAAGATTGACTTTAGCACTAAGTATGGTTTTGAGTTCAAGAAAACCTGGTTTGTTACCGTAATGGCTTCTTTCAAATCACAGTATGCCAGAGGTTTTGATTATGCCAAATTTGACAAGGGAGAACACGACAAACCGACTTACATCTCCAACTGGTTGTCGCCTTCTTACTCAGATTTCTCTGTGGGTATCGACTGGAAACCGAAACCTTTCCTCTCGTTCTACCTTTCACCTGTGGCTGGCCGTATCACCACTTGCTTAGCTCAAGGAACACATCATTCTGACGAATACGTGATGCCCTATACGGTGAACCTTATGCGCCACTCCTATGGTATTGATACCACTACAGGCAAAGCTTATAATGCTGACTTGGGTTTGACTTTCAAGGCTGAGGTTAATTATACCTACAAGAACCTCACCGTGATGTCTAGCCTGGTACTCTTTACTCCTTATACCAACAAGAAACAGCCTTTTGGCAACTTCGATGTTGACTGGGATTTCTCCATCTCTTATCAGTTCCTGAAGGTGTTGAACGTAAGTTTGATGACTTCTTTGAAGTACTACGATCAAGTGATGATTACCGACAAGAGCGGCAAAACGGGACCGAGAGTACAGTTTAAGGAAGTGTTGGGTTTGGGTATAGGCTACAGCTTCTAAAGCTAATATCTTCGTCGATGGACGTCTGAAGAATCCCAAGACTGAAACAAGAGTATGTCGTGGATTCTTTGGATAATCATGATGAAGAGTTTCAAATCATGTTCGGCGAACCATCTGATGGCCTCGTCGTCCTTACGGCAAGCCAGTGCGAATTTCAGCAGAAAATCGCACTGGTATTTTTTTAGCCATTCAAGGGCATGTTCCTCTCCGTCTATAGCATTACTGAGAACACCGAATTCTGGGTAGTTACTTTTTTTGAGTAGCCAGTCTAATGCTTCGGTGTCTGAGTTGATGGCATTAGCCAAAGCTGCCAACTCGGCAAAGTTGTTGGCTATCAGAAAGTCCAAAAACTTCTTATCTCCTTTCAGTCCTTCCAGGAAGGCCAAGAGGAGCTTGGTATCATAGTCGGTAAGCGAATGCAGTTGGGCCACGCTTATTGTTTCAGGCTGACAGTTTTATTGAATACCAAATGTCCGTCAGTAGAATCTTTGTCAACACAGAAGTAGCCGGTACGTTCAAACTGGTAGTAATCGGCTTTGTTGTTCAGGTTGATGGTCTCTTCCACGAAAGCTTTGGTGATGTGCAACGAGTCGGGGTTGATATGATCGATAAAGGTCTGTCCTTCCTCACATTCATCGGGATCTGGCACTTTGAACAGTCGCTCAAACAGTCGTACTTCTGCTTCTTGTGCGTGATTCACGTTTACCCAGTGGATGGTAGCTTTCACCTTGCGGTTGCTGAGAGGCATACCGCTCTTGGTTTCAGGATCGTATGTCACATGGATGGCGGTGATATTGCCTTCGGCATCTTTATCGATATGGGTGCACTTGATGATATAAGCATATTTCAGTCTCACCTCGCCACCGATGGTCAGTCGGTAGAACTTCTTGTCGGCATTTTCTCTGAAATCAGCGCGCTCAATCCACAGTTCCTTGCCGAAAGGCAGTTTGCGGGTGCCCGCATTGGGATCTTCAGGATTGTTGACAGCATCTACTTCTTCGGTTTGTCCATCAGGATAGTTGTCGATAATCAGCTTCACGGGGTCGAGTACAGCCATCGTACGGGTAGCCACTTTGTTGAGGTCTTCACGAGCGCAGAACTCCAATAGCGACACATCTATGATGTTGTCACGCTTGGCTACACCGACTGTTTCGGCAAAGTTGCGGATGGATTGCGGAGTGTAACCGCGACGGCGCAGACCGCAGATGGTGGGCATTCGCGGGTCGTCCCAGCCCATTACATGCTTTTCTTGTACCAGCTGCATCAGTTTGCGCTTGCTCATGATGGTGTAGCTGAGGTTCAGACGGGCAAACTCAATCTGTTGCGGATGGTGAATCTTCAGCGCTTCACAGAACCAGTCGTACAATGGGCGGTGAACCTCAAACTCAAGGGTACAGATAGAGTGGGTGATACCCTCAATGGAGTCGCTTTGTCCGTGGGCATAGTCATACATCGGGTAGATGCACCATTTGTCGCCGGTACGATGATGATGGGCATGCAGGATGCGGTACATGATAGGGTCGCGCATGTGCATGTTAGGTGAACTCATGTCAATCTTGGCACGCAGCACTTTGCTGCCGTCAGGAAATTCGCCCGCACGCATACGGCGGAAGAGGTCGAGATTTTCCTCTATACTGCGGTCGCGATAGGGACTGGGGGTGCCGGGTTTGGTGGGCACACCACGCATGGTGCTGATCTCCTCCTGGGAAGAGTCGTCAACGTAGGCCAGACCCTCTTTGATGAGTTGTTCTGCCCATTGGTATAATTGTTCGAAATAATCGGAGGCATAGTGCTCTTCAGCCCACTGGAAACCCAACCATTGGATGTCTTCACGGATAGAGTCCACATATTCCACATCCTCTTTCACCGGGTTGGTGTCGTCGAAACGCAGGTTGGTGGTGCCGCCATACTTCTGCGCCATCCCAAAGTCGATGCAAATAGCCTTGGCGTGGCCGATGTGCAGATATCCGTTGGGTTCGGGAGGAAAACGCGTGCGTACTTTGGCATCGTTCTTGTTGTTCCTAAGATCTTCCTCGATAATTTCTTCAATAAAATTCATAGTCTTAAATGTTTATGGTAAAATGCGGACCTACAACCCGCAAAATAATTTTAACCTGCAAAAATAATAAAAATTGTTGAATTGCTGAGTTCTGTTTTGCACAGAGCAATAAATTTTCGTATTTTTGCAAAAATAAAGTATTTAAGTAATGAAAAAATTTTTTCTGTGGCGGTTTTTATTCCAAGTATTCATATTGACAGGCTGGCTGGTGCCAAATAGTTATGCTCAAGTGGATGATTTAAAAGCTGTTTCCGATAGGGTGGGGCTCGGTACTATATATCAGCAGCGTCCTCCAGCGAAGAATACTGCTGTGTATCCACGTCACGGACTGAATACCGACACTTCTTCTTTTTACCGTCAGCGGCTGTTTGCACCAGGCGACTATAATTCGACCAACTGGCGCATTCCGGCTCTGCTTGCCCTGAGAGACGGTAGCCTGCTGGCTGTGAACGACAAGCGGAAGTACAACGAGGGCGACTTGCCGCAAGATATTGACATTGTGGCCCGACGCAGCACCGATAATGGCCGCACCTGGAGCGAACCGGTGACTATTGCAGAGGGACGGGGTGTGAAAAAAGGCTTTGGTGACCCTGCTTTAGTGGAGACGGAAACGGGCGAGGTGATTTGTGTTTTTGCAGGGGGAAACGGTTATTTTCAATCTACCGAAGAAGACCCTATTCGTTTGTTTGTCACCTGCAGTCTTGACGGAGGAAAAACATGGTCAGAACCTGAGGATATTACCTTCCAAATATGGGGCACGAAAGCGTTGAATCCAAATTGTCGGAAGTATAGAGGCTCTTTCTTTTCTTCCGGCAATGGCTTGCGACTGACCCGTGGTTTGCACAAAGGACGCATTATGTTTGCCGTTCCCATGCTCTGCAAAGAAGAGTGGGTATCGGATAATTTTGTGGTTTACTCTGATGATAATGGCCGCAGTTGGCAGGTGTCGGAGTGTGCTTTCAAGGGTGGTGACGAGGCCAAGATGGTGGAGTTGGTGGACGGGCGAGTGCTGCTCAGCACAAGGCAAGATGGCCCTAGAGGGTACAACATCTCTGAGGATGGCGGGGTTCACTGGGGCACTCAGGGCTATTGGCCCGAAATGACCACCAATGCTTGTAACGGAGATATGATTCGACTTTTGGCTACTGATCAGGGGGGAGAACGGAATGTGCTGATGCATTCTATTCCCAACTCAATGGACCGTGAGAATGTCACTATCTTTTTTAGTTACGATGAGGGCAAAACCTGGCAGGATCCCTTGCTTTTATTCAATGGTCCATCAGTGTATTCATCATTGACAGTTCTAAAAGACGGCACGGTTGGTGCCTATATTGAGCAGAATCCCAATGGCGCCTGCGAGTTGTGGTTTATCAATATTCCTTTACGTTGATTATTTCTTCAGTTCCTCAAGCAGTTTTGCGGCTTTGGCGGGACCGATAACTTTTGCTAGCTCCTCTTGGCTGGCATTCTCGATGTTCTTGACGCTCTTGAAGTGGGTGAGGAGTTTGTTTTTGAGCACTTCTCCGATGCCTGGAATCTCGTCCAAGCGTGAGGCGATGCTGTGTTTGGCTCTTCGCTTGCGGTGGTGGGTGATACCGAAGCGGTGGGCTTCGTCGCGTAGGTGCTGCAGCAGTTTCTGCGCTTCTGATTTCTTGTCAATAAAGGTGGGCAGTTCATCGCCTACTTTGTAGATGTCTTCCAGTCTTTTGGCGATACCGATAATCATCAGCCGGTCTTCGATATGCAAGGCTTTCAGAGCATTGTAACCGGCATGTAACTGTCCTTTGCCACCGTCCACCATCAGCAGGTCGGGCAGCTCTTTGCCTTCTTCCAACAGGCGGTGGTAACGGCGATACACCACTTCCTCCATAGATCCGAAGTCATCGGGGCCGACCACCGTTTTAATGAGGAAATGGCGATATTCTTTCTTGGCGGGCTTACCGTCGATAAAGCAAACCATGGAGGCCACTGGCTCTTCACCTTGGGTGTTCGAGTTGTCGAAACACTCAATACGTCGCGGCAGTTTGTCCATGTTCAGTGCCTTCTGTAGCGCGGTCAGTACTCGTAGGTGGCGACGTTCAGGGTCTACTAGGTCCTGACGCTTTTTCTTTTCCAAGCGGTAGGCTTGGGCGTTCTTTTGTGACAGTTCCAGCAACTTGTATTTGTCACCTCGCTGTGGTACAATGAAGTTGGTTCCTTCGGGTACAAGTTCGGGCATAAAGGGCACTACCACATCCGAGAACAGCGGTCCGAACTTGTCCTCTACAGCTAGCATCCCCGAAAGCAGCAGGTCTTCGTCGGATTTATCGAGTTTGTTGTTAATTTCGAAAGTGTATGACTGCACAATAGCCCCGTTCATGATACGCAGGAAGTTGATGTAGCCGCTTTCGTCGTCGGTGTCAAGCGACAATACATCCAGCTGGGTGAGAGAAGGATTGACTACTACTGATTTGCCGATATAGTTGTCGAGCACTTGTAGTTTCCGCTTGACAACTTGTGCTTTCTCAAACTCCCATTTTTCGGCATATTTCATCATCTGGTCTTTCAGCTTTTGCTGCACCAGTTTGCTATTCCCCTTGATGATTTCGATGATGGTGTGGATTTCCTCCTGATAGTCCTCTTTGCTGATAAGTTTGGCGCAGGGGGCGGGACATTTGCCAATCTGGTGCTGGATGCAGGGTCGGCTGTTCTGGGTAAGACGACGACAAGTTCGCAGCGGAAACAGTTCGCGGACGGTATCCATCAGCGTGTTTAGATAGTGTACAGACGCATACGGCCCGAACAGTTGCATGGTGTTCTTGTCGGGATTGCGGGTGGAAAAAATGCGGGGGAAATCTTCTTTTGAGATGGCTAACCAAGGGTAGGTCTTGTCATCTTTGAGCAGAATGTTGTAGCGGGGCTTGTATTCCTTAATCATGCTGTTTTCCAACAGCAGCGCTTCCCATTCTGTGTTGACGACGGTAGTTTGGATATCTCTGATTTTGGAGACCATCACCCTCACTTTGCGGTTGTCGTGTTGTTTGTTGAAGTACGACGAAACGCGGCGTTTGAGTTTCTTGGCCTTGCCTACATATATGATAGTGCCTTCATCATCGAAAAAACGATATACTCCCGGCTTCTCGGGCAGGCTCTTCAAAATCAGAGATATCTTCTCACTATCCATTTTAAGTTAAAAATTAAGAGTTAAGAATCAATTTTAATTCTTAACTCTTAGTTTTTAGTTCTTAATTCGTTAGGCGTTCAACTCGTGAATTACCAGACCTGATCTCAATTTGGGTTCAAACCAAGTGGTCTTGGGAGGCATGATGTTGCCAGAGTCGGCAATGTCGATAATCTGCTGCATGGAGACGGGATAGAGGGCGAAAGCCACTTTCATCTCACCGTTGTCCACACGGCGTTTCAGTTCGCCTAAACCACGGATACCGCCTACGAAGTCGATACGCTTGTCGGTACGGAGGTCCTTGATACCCAGTACAGCGTCCAAAGCATGGTCGCTCAGAATCTTGACATCCAGCACGCCGATAGGATCGTTGTCATCGTAGGTACCTTCCTTAGCGGTCATCTTGTACCATTTGCCGTCGAGGTACATGCTGAATTCGTGCAGTTTGGCGGGTTTGTAGATTTCAGTACCCATTTCTTCCACCACGAAAGCTTTGTTGAGGGCTTTCAGGAAGTCTTCCTTGCTGAGGCCGTTGAGGTCTTTCACCACACGGTTGTAGTCGATAATCTTCAGCTGGTTGTCGGGGAAGATAACAGTCATGAAGTAGTTGTATTCTTCTTTGCCGGTGTGGTTGGGGTTGTGCTCTTTCTTTTCCTGTCCTACCAAAGCGGCGGCAGCGCTACGGTGGTGACCGTCGGCGATGTACATGGCGGGAACCTTGGTGGCGAACAACTCAACGAGGCGGGCGATGGTAGCCTTGTCGTTGATGACCCAGAAACGATGACCGAAGCCGTCTTCCTTGGCGATGAAGTCGTATTCGGGAGCTTCGTGGCGAACGATGTTGTTGACGATAGCGTCGATTTCATCCACAGCGGGATAAGCGAAGAATACGGGTTCCACATTGGCGTTGGTGATGCGCACGTGTTTCATACGGTCTTCCTCTTTATCCTTACGGGTGAGCTCGTGTTTCTTGATGATTTTGTTCACATAGTCTTCGCTGTAGGCGCAAGCCACGATACCATACTGCCAGTGGGCGTTGGCATCTTTGGGGTTCATGCTCTGGGCGTAGATGTACAGTTTGTCTTCCTCATCGCGTTTCAGCCAGCCATAATCTTTGAAAGTGTTGAAGTTTTTCACTACCTGAAGATACACTTCGGGAGAATGTTCGTCGGTACCAACGGGCAGGTCGATTTCGGCCTTGGTGACGTGCAGCAGGCTGTAGGGGTTGCCTTCAGCTTCCTTGCGGGCTTCTTCAGAGTTCAGCACGTCGTAGGGACGTGAAGCTAATTTTTCTACGATTTCTTTGGGAGGACGCAGTCCTTTGAATGCTTTGATAACGGACATAATATTTATTTTTTAGGTTGATAAATTCTGCTGGCAAAGATACAAAAAAAACTGTATCTTTGTATTTTCAAAACAACACCCCGATGAACACGCAAGTTGACCTTCTTGAAACCCCTATTGAATTCCTGAAAGGAGTGGGTCCTAAGCGTGCGGACATCCTGCGGAAAGAGTTCGAGATTTTTACTTTTGAGGACCTGTTGCTGTACTATCCCTACCGGCATATCGATAAATCGAAGATCTATCACATTTCTGATATTCAGACCGAAGGAGCCTATATTCAGCTAAAGGGAAAGATTGTGTCGGTGGAAATGGTCGGCCAGCAGCGGGGCAAGCGACTGGTGGCCCAGTTTGTGGATGAGACCGGCACGATTGAGCTGGTATGGTTCAACGGCATCAAGTGGGTGCAGGATATGCTGAAGGAGAACCGCGAGTTCATCGTTTTCGGAAAGCCCACTTTATTCAATCACCATTGGAATATCACGCATCCCGAACTGATTGACCCTAAGAGCCAGCCGCAGTCGATGGTGCCCACCAATTTCCAGCCGCTGTATAATACTTCCGAAAAAGCGAAGCGTGCCGGGATGGATTCCAAGGCAATATCCAAACTGGTGATGGCCCTGCTGCCGCAAGTGAAGGATGTGATCAGAGAACACTTGTCTGAGGAGATTCGCCAACATCTCAGGCTGATGCCGCTGAACGAGGCTTTGTGCAACATTCATTATCCAGCCGACATGAAAGCCTTGTCGGATGCTCAGCTAAGGCTGAAGTTCGATGAGCTGTTTTTTACCCAGTTGAAATTGTTGAAGCTGAAACTGCTGACCTCCAATAAATATAAAGGTCATGTTTTCTCGGTGGTGGGAGAAAATTTCAATACGTTTTATCACAACTACCTGCCTTTCCCGCTGACGAATGCCCAAAAGCGGGTTATCAAGGAAATCCGTGCCGATATGGGCAGCGGTAGGCAGATGAACCGCCTGTTGCAGGGTGATGTGGGCAGCGGTAAGACCATCACAGCCTTGCTGTTGATGCTGATAGCCAAAGACAACGGTTTCCAGTCGTGCCTGATGGCCCCTACCGAGATATTGGCGACGCAGCATTACGAGACGGTAAAGCGTATGCTGGCCCCAATGGACATACGTGTGGAGTTTCTGTCGGGCTCCACCAAAACTGCCAAACGTCGCGAGATACACGAGGGTTTGCGTAATGGAGAAATCGATATATTGATAGGCACCCATGCCCTCATTGAGGACGAAGTACAGTTTAAGAATCTGGGCTTTGTGGTGATTGACGAGCAGCATCGTTTTGGCGTGGAACAGCGGGCCAAACTGTGGAAGAAAAACACTATTCCACCTCATATTTTGGTGATGACCGCTACCCCTATTCCGCGTACGTTGGCTATGACCCTCTATGGAGATTTGGACTTGTCAGTCATTGATGAGCTACCCAAAGGCCGCAAGCCGATTATTACGGCTCACTATTTCGAGAAAGACCGCTTGCGCTTGAATGGTTTCCTCAAACGGGAAATCAGTAAAGGCCGTCAGGTGTTTGTGGTCTATCCTTTGATTCAAGAGTCGGAGAAGATGGACCTGCAGGATTTGATGGCGGGTTATGAGGCTATGTCGCAGTCGTTCCCGTTGCCAGAATATGCTTTGGGCATTGTGCACGGCAAGATGAAGCCCGAGGAGAAAGATTTCGAGATGCAGCGTTTTATCAGGAACGAGACGCAGATACTGCTTTCCACTACCGTGATAGAGGTGGGCATTGATGTGCCCAACGCCACTGTGATGGTGGTGGAGAATGCCGAGCGGTTCGGTCTCTCGCAGTTGCACCAGTTGCGAGGCAGGGTAGGCCGTGGAGGCGAGCAGTCGTACTGCATCCTGATGTCGGGCAACAAGCTGACCAACGAGAGCAAGCAGCGACTCGATGCGATGGTCTCCACCAACGACGGCTTCGAGATAGCCAATATCGACCTCAAACTCCGAGGTCCGGGTGACCTGCAAGGCACCCAGCAGAGCGGCATTTTGGACTTCAAGATTGCCGATTTGGTAAAAGACGAGAAGCTGGTGGTCTATACCCGCAACCTGGCCATGAGTCTCCTTGAAAACGACCCCGAACTCTCCAAACCCCAGAACGCCCCCATCGCCCGCCACCTCGCCGAGCTCATGCGCCGCGATGTCTATTGGGGAATGATAAGTTAATTTTCTGTTCCTTTTCCCTATGATGGAAAAGGAACCAAAAGATCAAGCCGACGGTAAGTGCAGCCGCACCGGCCCGTACCCCCCAACCGTCGGCATTGCCCTCACACGCAGCGTCAGGGCAAGAAATTGGTGATAATCTTTCTTCCTTTGAGTGCCACAGGCACGACACTTTTCATAGCCCCGCACGTAAGTGTGGGGTAAAGGGGAGCATAGATATGGGTGGAGATCGTCAGTAAGGGGTACAGAGACCAGCCTCTTAGCGTATCTACTGCGTATCTATAGCGTATCTACTGCGTATCTATAGATAGCCATAAGAGCCCCTCTGGTTCCCATACTGTCAACTAAGACCAGTCGTAAGGTACGAGTAACCCTAGAAGACTCCTAGAAGAGTGGTTCAAAAATATAACACGGTCGTACTGTTTGACCGTGTTTTTGTTTACCTTTATGTCCGCGACAACGATTGAAGCGGTTATGAGGACGCAAGGACGAAATTCGAGCGGAAAGCGTGTCCGGTCGCCAAAAATAAAAAGAATTAGACTTTAAGCCATCATTAGTTTGACGCACTCGAAATATCAGGTCATAAAAACGCGAAATCATTTTCTTGAATACAACACTTGATAAATGATGCAAAAAAATCGAAAGGTTGCAGTTTGTTAGCTTTTACGTTTCATGTTTATTTTTTCTTACATGGTTTGTCGAATTTGTTTTTCTTCTTTAATGTATTGATATTATAGCTATTAATCAACTTGGTCTTATATTTATGCTCAGTAATACCAATGTCTTTTTCCTGGTATACATCCACTATCGAATCATTTCTGCTTTCTATGATAATTGTTTCATAGGGGTAATCATTGATGCCAACATATTTCCTGAAAGAAATTGAATCTGTGAGATATACATAGTTGACATCCGTCGTTGTCGCTCCACCACAAAAACAACGAAATTCCTCCACGTAAATATTATTTGAAAGGGTTTTGGTACCATAGTGATTGTTATCTCCACAATCGCCATATCCGCAGCCATTGCATAATAATGCAAAAAACAGTAGGGATATTAAAATATTTTCTCTTTTCATATATTTTGTGCATATATTATTTGACAGCATCCCTGCGCGAGTTTTAACGTACTCGAAATATCAGGTCATAAAAACCTGTAGAATGGTACGTTTTGTGAATCATATTATTACAACGATTTTTGTCTGAAAAAATTGTGCAACTTCGCATTTTTTGAACTTTTCAATTAACGACACAAAACTACAAAAAAAGCCGTTACAAAACGCAACGGCTTTACACAAAACTCTAAAACATACTTTATGCGGCTGATTCCTATGTGGTTTGATTTTCGTCATCATCCTCATCCAGGTTAGTGGACTGCCCGATAAGGGCGTCCATGTCGCCTGTATAGATTTGGGCGATGGTCACAGTTCATGGTTCACGGTTCACGGGGTAGCTGAGGGTCTATAGGTTCTACTCCCCCTTTACTCCCCTTTTAATCAACTTTTACGCAACTCGCAGATAAACACTACCTAAATACGATATACAGGTGACCGGTAACTGGTGAATTTCGTTTGCAAACAACTTTGAGCCTCGAAAACAGAAAAACTTTGGCAAGTTACCGGTTACCAGTTACCAGCTTCCTTTTTGCCCAGTTTGTTGCTTTGTCTTGCAACATTTTCCAACGCTAACCTAACACTAATGTAACGCTAACCTTTCCCTAATACAGAAATCACCCCTCCCGATGCTAATTTTAATTGGCACATTAGCACATTTTCTCATGGGCACATTGAAATTTTTTGTATCTTTGCAAACGAAATAACGCATAATATATTATGCGTAAATATGTGTTTTATGGAATAATAAATAATATTGTATGCGTAACGAATATATATTTGACCCCTATCCATTGTCGGTGACGATGCAGCGGCTGGCGGAGAATCTCAGGGCCCGTCGGTTAGAGAAAAAGCTCTCCATCAAAAGCCTTTCGGTCATGAGTGGGGTGCCGGCAGCCACGATACAGCGCTTTGAGTTGAAGCATGCCATCTCGCTCGAGTCGTATGTCAAACTGGCTAAAGCATTGGGTTACTCAGAAGAAATTATGCACCTGCTTGCCGAACCGAAGTACGACACTATGCAGGAACTGCTTGAAATCAACAAAAACAAAACTAGAAAGAGAGGAGTGTGATGAGAAATATACAGTCGGTTAGTGTGATGTATCATGGGCGCAAGGTGGGAACCTTGTCAATGGGCAACAATTCATGCTGCCAGTTCGAATATGACCAATCTTGGCTCCGCGAAGGGTTTTCCATTTCACCCTTACAGTTGCCGCTGAAAGCCGGTCTTTTCTCTGCCTCGTGGCAGCCTTTTGCCGGCAACTTCGGTATCTTCGAGGACAGTCTCCCTGGGGGCTATGGGGAATACCTTCTCCATAAGGTATTGAGGCGAGAGGGCATAGATTATCATAGCCTCTCGCCTGTGCAGCGACTGAGTATTGTGGGCTCGTCTGGCATGGGAGCATTGTGTTATGTGCCCGAAAACAAGGTGGCGGTTGGAAACTCGCAGCTGTCGTTCGACGAGATGCAGTCTTTGGCACTCAAGGTGCTTTCGGAGCGAACTGACGAGGGGTCTGATATCTTGTTGGCCGGCAGTGGTAACTCGGGTGGTGTGCGACCCAAATGTCTTTATAGTAACGATGAGGGGCATTGGCTGGTCAAATTCCGCCATACATACGATCCGCAAGACATAGGGCAGAAAGAGTACCATTGCAACGTGCTTGCACGTCAGGCTGGCATCGAGGTGCCAGAATTCCGCTTGATGGAGGGCAAGTATTTCGCCACACGTCGTTTCGACATCGATTCTCAAGGTAACCGTCTCCACATGGCTACTGCCAGCGGCTTGCTCAATGAGTCACTCACGCCTCCCAAGATGGACTACCACAGTCTTATGCAGCTTACAGGCTATCTTACCCAGTCGCCTGCCGCTGTTGAGCAACAGTTCCGACGTATGGTCTTCAACCATTATGTTTGCAATTACGACGACCATGCCAGCAACTTCAGCTTCCTCTTTCGTGATGGTCGCTGGGAGCTAGCGCCAGCTTACGACCTTACTCCTAACAAAACCCTTGGCGAACATGCTACCACTATCAATTTCAAGGGTCTGCCTACCGATGAAGACATGGTTATCGTTGGCATGAATACCAAAATGAGCCGCGAACGCTGCCAGCAGATTATCAATGAGGTGAAGTCCCTTTTTTGATTTACTTCAGTGTTCTATCAAGTAACTTCCAAGTAACTTTCAAGTAACTTCCTGTGAACTTCTTGTATTTGATTATTAATACTGTCAACTTTGATCAGTTGTAAGGTACGAGTAACCCTAGAAGACTCATAGAAGAGTGGTTCAAAAATAAACACGGTCGTGCTGTTTGACCGTGTTTTTGTTTACCTTGGTGTCCGCGACAACGATTGAAGCGGTTATGAGGACGCAAGGACGAAATTCGAGCGGAAAGCGTGACCGGTCGCCAAAAAAAAAGAATTAGACTTTTGGCCATCATTAGTGTAACGTACTCGAAATATCAGGTCATAAAAACTGGTTATGGGTAGATGATTTTCCGTTCGCTCTTTTTGAGTAGGAATCCGTTCTCGTAGTGCAGGCATTTCACCCAGTTTCCCTTATCATCATACTCATATTTCCAGGTCAATGAGTACATAACAGTCATACCGTCGCCCGAGTAATAGCTTTTTTCAGACAGGGCCCCGTGGTCGTCATATTTGAAAGTGACTTTGCAGATAGTAGAGCTGATGCTGCAACACCGGTTGGGGTAAGGATTGTAGTATCCCAGATGTTCCCCTTCTACACAGATGAGTCTTCCTTGGGCATCGTATTGGGATGTAAATCGGCGGCTGGCGGTGAGAGGATATGCTGTGCTGTCTCTCAGAAGGTCTGTCACTATGGTTGAATGCAGGGAGTCGTCGTAATCATATTGCTTGTGAAGGGTAAGGGGATCTTTTCTGTTGATTGTGAAAGGGACTCTCTTTTCCGTCACTATCCGATTGTGGTCGTCGTATGTATAGGTGGTGATATCCTCTAAACGATTCTGCTCGTAGTGGTACTGCGATTTAATCCGTTGGAGAGAATCATAGCGGAGGGCCTCCATTTTTCCCCAAGAATCATCTCCCCCCCTCTTTTGTTCCCAAAGGATCGGCAACCCGTTCTGGAAGGTGAAGCGGCTGAGTATGGTTTGGCTGGAATTGAGTGTGGGCGTTGCGCTGGAACGTCTTATGTGTCTCCTTCTCCTGTTTGAGGATTTTTGGTCGTGGGTGGATAGCAGCACGGCGGTTTTGATTCTCCTGTAGAAGGTGGTTTCGACAATCTCCTGGTCGATACTGCTGATTTTTCCGTCGGAAGAATATGAAAAAGTAGTTGTTGTTTTCGGGGTGGTTGTGTAAAAGATGTGTTTGCTGTATTTCTTGTCGCGTTCAATTAAAAAATACCCCGTATCATCGTGGCTTGGGTTTGGGTGATAGTCTTGGGTCTCTATAATCTTTACGACGTTGCCGTGGACATTGTTCTCTCTGAGTTCGTATGGGATAGTGTTGTACGAAAAGGATGTCGGTTGGAGTCCTGTTGTCACATTATTGAAGACATATTGACTCTCCTGCGCCGAAAGAAGGGTTCCGGCCAGTGTAATAACCAAAATAAGAATAAAGGCCCTTTGTCGCATCATTTCTATAGTTTTAACGTACCCGAAATATCAGGTCATAAAAACGTCTCTACTCGCCGGTCCATCCAACAGATCCGAGAAATTCGAGATAGTCCATAAAGACTGGTTCCTTCCCAGGCTCAAGGATGAGCACTCCACAATCCGAGTCTTTTGGAGTACGGAAAACTCCGCCGGGATAGTGAACAGCCCTGCTGGCATCTGTTTCATAGTATTTCGCCTTCATTTCCTTCAACCTATCTCTGCATATTGCCAAATACCACTGCATATCATCCGCGGCTGTGTAGAAATTGTCCAAACCAACGGTATCACCAGATGATTCCAACTCTTGTACGGTGCGTTCCGTATAATCATCTGACAAAAAGAATAACACATAAGTCAGACCGCTGCCATCAACGGAAATGTCCTGAGCCCAACTGTTATTAACCGTCGAAGTGTCGGAAAGCACCGCAGTGCCAGCATCAGGGCGGTTAACGTTGCTGTTCTTGCAGGCCGTTAATCCAATGACAAGCAGGGCGGCGCAAATCATCAATTTTGTCGAAAAATATTTTATTTTATTGAATTTCATATCAGCGTTTAAGTTTTAACGTACTCGAAATATCAGGTCATAAAAACCTGTAGATTGGTACGTTTTGTGAATCATATTATTACAACGATTTTTGTCTAAAAAAATTGTGCAATTTCGCATTTTCTGAACTTTTCAATTAACGACACAAAACTACAAAAAAACCGTTACAAAACGCAACGTCTTCACACAAAACTCTAAAACATACTTTATGCGGCTGATTCCTATGTGGTTTCATTCTCATCCTCTTCTTTATCCAGGTTGGTGGACTGCCCGATGAGGCTGTCCATGTCGCCGAAGGTGCCTTGGGTGGTGTATTTCAGCTCGCCCATGTCACGGAAACAGTAGATGTGGTAGAAACTGTAGCTAAACATTAATTCTATTAAAAATTCACGGTTCACAGTTCACGGTTCACGGTTCACGGGGTAGCGGAGGGTCTATAGGTTTTACTCCCCCTTTACTCCCCTTTTGATCAACTTTTACACAACTCGCAGATAAACACTACCTAAATACGATATACCGGTGACCGGTAACCGGTGAATTTCGTTTGCAAACAACTTTGTGCCTCGAAAACAGAAAAACATTGGCACATTAAAATTTTTTGTACTTTTGTAAAATATTTCGATGTGGAATATCGTTTATAGTCTTTGGAATAAAATTCAATTATATCACTATGAATAATACTATTGACATTAGAGAATTGAATGAGCGCATTCAGCGCGAAAGTTCCTTTGTTGATATCATCAACATGGAAATGGGCAAGGTGATTGTGGGACAGAAGTCGATGGTGGAGCGTCTCCTCATCGGTTTGCTGTCCAACGGACACATCCTGCTGGAAGGTGTGCCGGGTCTTGCCAAAACCTTGGCCATCAAATCGCTGGCGAATGTGATTGACGCCAAGTTTAGCCGTATCCAGTTTACTCCTGACCTGTTGCCGGCCGACTTGCTGGGTACGATGATTTACAGTCAGAAAAACGAGAACTTTGTGGTGAAAAAAGGCCCTATCTTCGCCAATTTCATCCTGGCCGACGAAATCAACCGTGCCCCCGCTAAAGTGCAGAGCGCTTTGCTGGAGGCCATGCAAGAGCGTCAGGTGACCATCGGTGAGACCACTTTCAAACTCGAGGAACCTTTCCTTGTGATGGCTACCCAAAACCCCATTGAGCAGGAGGGTACCTATCCGCTGCCCGAAGCTCAGGTGGACCGTTTCATGATGAAGGTGGTGATCTCCTATCCTTCCAAGGCGGAAGAGAAAGACATCCTTTCGCAGCATCTGGAGAACAAGTTCCCCACCACCAATACGGTGTTGAAACCCGAGGATATCATCAAGGCCCGACAGATTGTGAAAGAGGTGTATATCGACGAGAAAATCTCCAACTATATTGCCGACATCGTATTTGCCACCCGTTATCCGGCTGACTATAAGCTGGAGCAGTTCTCCAACATGATAGCCTACGGTGCTTCTCCACGTGCCACCATCAACCTGGCATTGGCGGCTCAGGCCTACGCTTTCATCAAACGTCGTGGGTATGTGATTCCCGAGGATATCCGTGCCATCTGCCACGATGTGATGCGCCATCGCATTGGCTTATCCTACGAGGCCGAAGCCGAGAACATCACCAGCGACAATATCATCAGCGAAATCCTGAATACAGTAGAAGTACCTTAATAGTGAACAGGGGTCAGGTGTCAGGTGTCGGAAAACCTGGAACCTGGAACCTGGAACTTGGAACCTGAAACTTGAAACCTGAAACTTGAAACCTGGAACTTGGAACTTGGAACTTGGAACTTGAAAAACATGGATTCAACGGAATTATTAAAGAAAGTCAGGAAGATAGAGATACGCACCAAGGCGCTGTCGCAGCAGATTTTTGCGGGCGAATACCATAGTGCGTTCAAGGGCAGGGGTATGGCGTTCAGCGAGGTGAGGGAGTACCAGTATGGCGATGATGTGCGCTTTATCGACTGGAACGTGACCGCCCGTCTGAACCACCCGTATGTCAAGATTTTTGAGGAGGAACGTGAGCTGACGGTGATGCTGCTGATTGATGTGAGCGGCTCTAACCTCTTCGGCACCCGCAATGAGTTTAAGGCAGAGCTGATTACGGAGCTGGCCGCCGTGCTGTCATTCTCCGCCATCAACAACAACGATAAGGTGGGGGTGATTTTCTTCAGCGACCGAGTGGAGAAGTTTATCCCTCCAAAGAAAGGCCGTTCGCATATCCTGCGCATCATTCGCGAACTGGTGGATTATCAGCCGTCGCAGGCACAGACCGACCTGGCCGAGCCGCTGCGCTATCTCACCAACGCCATCAAAAAGAAATGCACTGCTTTTGTCATCTCCGACTTTGTAAATTGTGACTTTGAGCAGGCGTTGAAGATAGCCTCCGAGAAGCACGACATTGTGGCGCTGCATATCATGGACAGGGGCGAGTCGCAACTGCCCGATTTGGGCCTGATGCAACTGAAAGACCCCGAGACAGGCAAGTATGTGCTGACCGATACTTCCGACCGGTTGACCCGAATGGCTTACGAGCATTGGTGGAAGCGCCAGCAGGAGAAGAATGCCGAGCTATTCAGAAAGGTAGGGGTGGATATGGCGGATTTCTATACCGACAGGGATTATGTGAAAGAGCTGATAGCCCTGTTCAAAAGAAGATAGATTCGATTTTAGAGATAATGATAGAAGAAGGAAAGTTTATAATGCCGACACAGGTGCCGATTCACATGGTGGACAGCCGTGTGGAGATGACACCCGTGTCGTTGTTTTGTATATTACAAGAGGCGGCTGCCGCTCATTGCGATGCGTTCCACTTGAGTGGCATCGACTTAAAACCCTATGGTCTGTTTTGGGTGCTCACCCGCATGCATGTGCAGATTGAGCGTATGCCTCGATGGCACGAGAAGCTGACCATCAAAACCTGGGAGAAACCCCATAGCTTCATCTCTCAGCCTCGTGATTTTCTGCTATACGATGAGTCTGGAAAAATTATTGTGAGAGGCACCTCCATTTGGGCTATTATCGATAAGGAGTCGAAGCCCGTGAAACTGGAGGATTTTGACCGTGACGACCGCTATCCCCTTAAGGAAGATGCAATGATAGTGAAGGCATTCCCCCGACTTCCCGCCGCACCTATGCCTGAAAATCCGGTGTATCATAAGGTGCAGCATTCTGATATCGACCTCAACGAGCATGTCAACAATACTAAATACCTGCAGTGGGTGATGGACGAGATGGGGCATGATTTCTTCCTGCACCACGATATCAAAGAGGTGTCGGTTCACTTCATCTCTCAACTGTTCCCCGAAAACCAGTACTTTATGGGCCATCAGGAGATGGAAGACGGCAGTTCGCTCCATTCGGTATATGCCGCCGACGACCAGCGCGAGGTCTGCCGCATTTGGATGAAGGCAGAGTAATTTTTATCCCCAATTCACTGTGTATAATTTTTCTGAAACAACGCAGAAAAGCTCGTGCTATCTTTATATCTTTGCAAATTACATTTATAATGTTGTATTATGAGCAAATATCCAGATACTATTGACAAAATTACGAAGGCGAGACTGCGTCTTTCGGCTTTTGGCTCGGTGGTCAGTATCGCACTCACCATGTTCTTTATCGGCACTTTGGCATTCTTTGCCTTTTTCTCTACGCAGTATATCAACAACCTGTCCAAAAAGATTGAGATGGAAATCCTTTTCTATTCGGATGTGAAGGAGGCTGATATTGTTTCGATGGAACAGCGTATGAAAATGGAGCCTTTCATCGCCTCTTCACGTGTGTCATCCCGAGAGGAAAACACCCAGGAGGCTATCAAAACCATCGGCAACAACTATACCGACATTATCTCCAACCCCATCAATGCTTCCATCATCATCAGTGTGAATCCGGAGTATGCCAATACCGATTCGTTGCAACAGATTTCCAAGCGTATCAAGAAAGAGCGGATTGTGCAGGATGTGCAGTACCCTGATTTTCTGGTGAAGTCCATCAGCAACAATTTCCGCACCCTGCAATGGGTGGTGCTGATTATCAGCGCTATTTGCATGTTGATTTCGATGTTGCTGATTGCCAACTCCATCCGTCTGAATATCTACGCCAAGCGTTTCAATATCAAGAGTATGCTGTTGGTGGGTGCCACCCGTAGTTTTGTACGTGGTCCTTTTGTGCTGAAAGGTTTGAGTCAGGGCGTATGGGGTGGAGCGATTGCAGTAATTTTGCTTGGACTGATGCTCTATCAGGGTAACCTCTTGTTCCCGCAGTTTGTGGACTTCTCGCAGATACTGTATATCTCGCTGATTTTGCTGGGAGTGTTTATTTTCAGCATCCTCTTCACGATTATCATCTCCATTATTTCTGTGAACCGTTATATCCGCATTAAGGACGAAAGACTATATCTGTAAACCCCAAAATTCCCCTTCTTTGAGAAGGGGTGCTCGAAGGGCGGGGTAGTGACATGAATATAAAAACAATTAAACAAACAAAATATGGCACAAGTAACAAACACCAATCAAAAAGCAAAGTTAACTCCAAATCCTTCTGGAAAAACAGTTGTAAATAACAGTCAAAAACCGCCTCTTTTCAGAAAGACCAACTACATTCTGATGATTATCGGTGTAGTACTGTTGGTTATTGGTTTATTCTGCCTCGCTGGTGGCGCTGCTTCCAGTCCCGATGAGTTCAACCCCGAAGTGTTCAGCACTCGTCGTATCGTGGTGGCTCCCATCGTGATTCTGTTAGGTTTGATGACCGAGATTTTCGCTATCATGTGGCGTCCGAGAGTGAAACAGAGTGAGAACGAAGAAAAGGCTGAATAATGAGCTGGTGGCAAGCGTTATTTTTGGGTATTCTGCAGGGATTGACAGAATATCTTCCAGTGAGCAGTAGTGGTCACCTGACTATTATGCAGGACATTATGGGTCTGCAGATTTCCAATGCTGCCGAACTTGAGTTCGACGTAATAGTGCATGTGGCTACCGTGTTGAGTACCATTGTAATCTTGTGGAAGGAAATTGAAGTTCTTTTCAAAGGCACTTTCACTACCCTTCAGTGGAATGAGGAAAAGAATTATGTGGCCAAGATTCTGGTCTCCATGATTCCTGTATTCATTGTGGGTATGTTTTTCAAGGATTATGTGGAAGCAATTTTCGGTAGCGGTTTAACTGTGGTGGGTATCTGTATGCTGGTAACAGCTTTGCTGTTGACCTTCTCTTATTTTGCTAAACCCCGCCAACGTGAAGAAATCTCTTACGGTCATGCTTTTATCATCGGTATTGCACAGGCGGTGGCGGTGTTGCCGGGTCTGTCCCGTTCGGGTTCTACCATTGCTACGGGATTGTTGCTGGGCGACAAGAAGGAAAATCTGGCTCAGTTCTCTTTCCTGATGGTGATTATCCCCATCTTGGGTGAGGCTTTTCTCGATGTCATCAAGTTTGTGAAAGACCCATCGCTGATTCAGAACGGATTGGGTATCGCCGCTGTCGTCATCGGCTTTTTGGCTGCCTTCATTTCCGGCTGTTTCGCCTGCAAATTCATGATTAATATTGTGAAGAAGGGCAAGCTGATTTGGTTTGCTGTATATTGCGCAATAGTGGGTGCCGCAGTCTTAATTTATAGCTTATGCTGCTAAACCATAAGGTCATACATGAAGCACAGTTTGAACTTCCTGATATAGACATCAATCCGGAAGGTGATGTGCTTCTTGTAGATAAGCCTTACCGCTGCACCTCGTTTGATGTGGTGGGCAAGGTTCGTCAATATATCAAGAGAAAATACCAGCAAAAGGTCAAAGTGGGACATGCTGGTACACTCGATCCTTTGGCCAGCGGGCTGCTGATTATCTGTGTGGGGCGTTTCACCAAGCAGATAGACAACTATCAGGCCCAAGAGAAAGAATATACCGGCACAATTCGTTTGGGAGCTACCACCCCGAGCTTCGATTTGGAGAAGCCGGTGGATGCTGAATATCCCTACGAGCATATTACCGCTGAGATGGTGGAAGAGGCACGTCAGAAGTTTTTGGGCGACATCGAGCAGGTTCCGCCTCAGTTCTCGGCTATCCGCATGGGAGGTCGCAGGGCCTACGAAATGGCCCGAGAAGGAGAGGAAGCCCCCATCCAACCCCGACAGATTTCTATCCCTACTTTTGAAATTACCCGCTTTGAGTTGCCCGATATCGATTTCAGGATTGTGTGTTCCAAAGGCACTTATATCCGCTCTATTGCCAGAGATTTTGGTGTAGAACTGGATTCTGGCGCTCACCTTACCGCTCTCCGCCGCACCCGTATCGGTGAGTTCTCGGTGGAGAACGCTATTCAAATGGTACCAAAAGATATAGATTAATATATTGTAGAGACGCAAAATTTTGCGTCTCTACCGAAATAACAACAATGAGAATAACAAAGACCATGACCAAAACTAACATCATAACCATTATTTGCCTCAGTTTGGCTGTCATCTTTACTTCCTGTCGCCCGAAAAGTCAGCAGGATGATTTGTACAATGACAACGATCCGATGACTTATACCACCTCGATTATTGCTGATACCATTCTGGCTGATATGCGCGACCAGTCGGACTTGTATCCGGTCTCCGAGGACTTTTTGGAGGATTTCTTGGATAAAATCAACGAATATGAGGGTAAACATATCACCATTGCCGGAAAAGTTCCTGAGGAATGGGGATTGGCTTGTGTGGAACGTCTGCCTGAGGGACGTGAGTTATGGTTGTTGCGTTCGCTCGACCGCGAGTGGGCTTATTTGGTGATCACTTCCGGTTTTGGTACCCAGCGTATTCTGGATCAGGTGCCGGTAGCTTTGAATCTGGCTCAGCAGGATAAAGATGTGTTGGAAACAGAGATATGGGAGACCTATCGCGAGTCAGATGGCTCTTTTATTGTACACAAAAACTATGAATGGATCAAAAATTTGGACACCAATGCCACCCAAAGGGATTTGAGCGAATATCAGCGCAGGTCTTATTTTGTGGACCGTTATACCATCAACGACCTCTGTCGTTTCGAATGTACCGCTGTCAACGATTCTGTGCCCGAGTACAGTGCGGTGGTGTTCTTCTATAATGATAATGTAAAGCCTGACGATTGGGATGCGACGGTTGAGATGTTGCAGGCTTTCTGTGAGGACAGAAATGTATATTACGAGGAAGTGAAAACAGGTTTCGCCGATGTGGCTATCCATGATTTTACGCTGAATGAGGTGGTAAGAGTGGACATGCAACCTTATATTCAGGGACTCCCTGCCGGTATGGTGATGTTTAAAAAAGGAGAAACTCCCAAAGCGGTGCGCTTCGGGAGTTTCGAGAGAATGCAGATTGAAATTAAACGTTATTTCAAAATGCTGAGCATTTAAGCTCTATTTCTTCATCTTTTCAGGATACAGATAAGCTTTCACGTATTGGTTGATGTCGAAATTCTCCTTCATGAATTTTACGATATCTTCAATGGTGATAGCATTTACTCTTTCCTCGTAGGTGTTGATGCTGTTGATGTCTTCACCAGTTTGGTATTTGCTGGAGATGTAGCCCAACCACATGTTGTTCTTTTTCAGTGAAGTCTGATGGTCGTTGATCATCTGGTTTTTCACTTTGCTCAATGTCTCTGCAGAGGGACCTTTTTCAGTGAAATCTTTCAGAATGTTGAAACAAGCGTCAGCCAGTTTGTCGGTGTTGTCGGGTGAGCAGCTGAACATGATCATCATGCTATAAGAGGGTTTGGGTTCTTTCTCAGCAGCCATCTGTAACATGGGTGAATATACACCGCTCATTTTTTCACGGATGGTGGCAATCAGCTCAATTTGCAGTGCCTCATTGATTTCTTGGACAATCATGGTGTTTTTCGGAGTCCATTCCATATCGTGCTCGTATGCAATACCTACCCAGCTTTGTTCCTCTTCACCAGCGTAGATGTTCTCAATCATCTGATTTTCGGGGAAACCTTTCACTACGTCGTATTTCGGGGTTTCTTTTTCGCTGCTGGTCTGCAGTGAGCCAAGATACAGTTCGATGTATTCTTTAATCAGATTCTCATCGAAGTTACCCACGAAAGTGAAGATAAAGTCGGCGGGATTGGCGAAGCGCTGCTGATACAGTTGGAAAGCTCTGTTGTAGTCAACAGTTTTCAAATCTTCTTCAGACATCAATTGTTTCTGGTATGGGTCGTTCTGAGTGGTCATGTCCATGAATCCCAAGATAAACTTATACATGGGGTTGGCACTCAGCATTTTGATTTGTTCCATATATTCTCCGGTAACCAGTTCGGCTACAGTAGAGTCTCTTCTTGGGCTGGTGAAGAATGCGTGGATGTATTGGAAGAAGAATTCCATATCCTTAGGAGTAGAAGAACCACTGAGGCCTTCGCTGAAGAGGCTGATGTAAGGACTAACGCCTACTTTTTTGCCTTTCATTTTCTTCTCTAAAGAAGAATAATCCAAATCGGAGATACCGGCACGGTCAACAAAGTCGCATGCGAAGTTCAATGAGGGGATGTCACATTCATAGTAAAGGCTCATACCGCCCTTGCTGCGTGCGTTGAACAGGATTTGGTCGTTCTTGAAATCGGTTTTCTTCAATACTACGGTGATGCCGTTGTTCAGAGTCAGTTCCTGAGCGTCAATTTCGGTGATTTCCTTGGTGTTGATGATGCTACCGGCTTTGAGCTGGTCTTTTTCAACAACTTCTTTGTCTTTGTAGGTGTCCACGTAGGCTTCAACATGTTTGTTGCCAGGGTTGGTAACAGCAGCCAGCACTTCTTTTTCAGTGGGTACATTCACACCTTCTTTATCGGGAGCCATCACGATAGCTACGAGATTTTCGTCGGTGATCCATTTCTTGGCCAATGCGTTGACTTCTTCCAGGGTGATGTCATCCAAATATTTCTTGGCGTAAGCGTATTCTCTCTTGGCACCGGGGATGGGGTCTTGATGCAGATAGTTGGCCACATATTCTCTGGCGAAACGTGATGATTCGGTTTTCTTCACCTCGTTGGCAGCTACTTCATAATTGTTCAGCAGTTCCTCTTTGGCACGGTTCAATTCGGTCTGGAGGAAACCATACTGGAGCACTCTCTGGTCTTCGCGCATCATGGCCTCGATGCTTTCGATAATCTTGTTTTCCTTGCAGGCAATCTGGCAACCGTACATGTCGGTGTTACCAATCAAACCACTATAACCGCAGCTGGCGCTCATGAACGGACAGCTTGATTTCTGGGTCATTTCGCTCAAACGTGAGTCATACATGGTGTTGTAGAGTTCATACATCAGGTTGGTGCGATAGTCGCCTACGGTCTTCATCACGAAGTGGGGGAATTTGCGGACAATCAGAACCTGATTACCCATAGCTTCTTTGTCGGTGGTTACTACAGCAAGAGGTTCCTTGTTGGGCTGGATGTTGTTTGGCAGTTTTTCGCGAGGATTCTTCACAGGTTTAATCTTGCTGAACTGCTTGATAATCTGTTTCTCCATAGCATCCACATCGATATCACCTACAACGATGACAGCCTGCAAATCAGGACGGTACCAGTCTTTGTAGAAATCTTTGATGGTCTGGTGTTTGAAACCATTGATGATTTCAATCAGACCGATGGGAACGCGTTCGGCATAGCGAGAGCCCTGGAACAAGACGGGGAACCATACCTTCTGCATTCTGTCGCTGGCACCCAAGCCCATACGGTACTCTTCTGCGATGATACCTCTTTCAGACTCGATTTCATCACCGTCATACAGCAAGCCGTTGGCCCATCCGTTCAGGATGTTCAAACCCATTTGGATGTATTCGGGTTTGTCGGTGGGCATGGTGATTTCATACACGGTCTCTTCGAAAGAAGTGTAAGCGTTGATACCAACACCAAAAGTCACACCAATCTTCTGGAGTTCGCTGATCATGGTGTTGTGAGGATAACCCTTGATACCATTGAAGGCCATGTGCTCGGTGAAGTGGGCGAGACCTCTCTGGTCTTCGTTCTCTTGACATGAACCGGCATTAACCGCCAAGCGGAATTCCACACGGTTTTCGGGTTTCTTGTTGGCACGGATGTAGTAGGTCATACCGTTGGCCAGTTTGCCGATCTTTACATTTGGATCGGGATTGATGGGAGCATTCAGATCTTGGGCAAAAGCCATGCTCAAGGAGAAAATCAGTACCATCAATGCTGAGAATAATTTTTTCATTTGTACTTAATTTTTTGATTGATAATATGATTAGTGTTTATATTTATATTCGTATTGAGGGTGCAAAGGTACAACTTTTTTTAATATTACTACCCCGGCCTTCGGCCACCCCTTCTAAAAGAAGGGGAATTTTAGTTACTCTTCAATTTGCTGGATGATGGCATCGCAGTTGTCGATAACCTTGCGGTACATCTTCCAGGCGATGAAGAAGCCGATGATGGCTCCAAAAGCGACAGCGCCAGCCATGAGTTGCCAAGGAGCATCTGTTCGGTGGATGATTTCTATGCAGAACCACACGCACCATGCGATGACCAAGGGTAATTCAGTCCAGGTGCTTATATGATAGCGTTTCTTCAGGGTCTTCATTTTGTTGGCTACGGTGCGCATATCCTCACTCATCAGCTGACGTTCGTTTACCTGTTTGTGAACGATGTAGGTTAAGATGGCGTCCACCAGCATAAATACAATGGTGGTAATGATGAAGGGGGTAGAGAGCGTGTAAAAATACAGCGGCATCCATAGGATCATAAAGATGGCAACACCAATGCTGATCCATCCTTGGCGGTTGATGGTGGATACACGTGACTTCATGGTTTCACGCATCAGTTTTTCGTTGACGATGGTTTCCTGCTCCAGTTTTTTGCGGAGTAAATCCATTTGGGAACGCAAAGTTTCCAATTCCTGTTGTTCGGTTATTGTATTTTCGTTTTCCATGATTTTTGATTTAAGCGTGAGACATCTTGATTAACTGTTGTTTGATTCTGACCAGTTTCACACTGACATTCTTGACACTGATGCCGACAATGGCGGCGATTTCGTCGTAGCTGAGGTTCTCCAGCCACAGGAGCACGATGGCGCGGTCCACGAGGTTCAGCTGGTTGATGCGGTCATACAGCATCCGGATCTGCTGACTGTCGTCATCCTCGTCGGTGAACAAGTTGCCGGCCATCTCCAAGGGAATCTTCTCTCCTTGGCGTTTCTTTTTCCGGTCGAAGGAGATGCAGGTGTTCAGTGCCACTTTCCATATCCAGCTGTTGATGGCGGAGTCGCCCCTGAAATCCCCAAAACCTTTCCACAGGTTGATGAGCACCTCCTGAAAGAGGTCATTCACCTCGTCTTCGTCTTTAGAGAACATGTAGCACACCGTGTAGATGGTGCTTTTGTGTCTCTTGACGATTTGTTCGAATTCCTGTTCTGTCTGTTTCATTTTTTTGTGAATGTTTTGTGTCGGTGTTTTGCATCAGAATCAACCATAAGACGTTGAAGATGCCGAAAAACTACAGCTTACACACAAATAATTTCATCCATAGGGATATCGTTTGCTTCAACAGGCACATTGTCAACAAGTTGGAAATCGAAGCAAATGCCGATTTTTTTGACATCCCGATGCTGGCAGAGGAAGCGGTCGTAGTAGCCGCGTCCCCGTCCCATGCGGTTGCCTTGGCGGTCGAAGGCCACTCCGGGGACGATGATGAGGTCGTAGCCACCGGTATAAGCCTCGTTTTGCGGTTCCAGGATGTTAAAGTCGCCCACCGCGAAGTCGGTCCCGGGGGTCAACTCCACGGGGATGATATCGTCACCCACCACCGTGGGCAAGATGATGCGCTTTTGCTGTCTCCATTTCTCGATGAAGCCCTGTGTCTGCACCTCGTCAGGCAGCGAGCTGTAGAGCATGACTCTCTGCGCTTTGATAAAGTCGGGATGCTGCTCCAGCTTGCGCATAATGATGTCCGACTGTGCTTGCCGCTCTTCCATACTGTATTGTTTCTTCAGCAGTTTGATGCTTGCTCTTAGTTCTTGTTTTGAGTTCATAAGCGTTATTTTTACTGGGCAAAAATACAAAAAATAGTTGTATCAGTGTTGTCATAGACCCCGAATAAAAGTCGGAAGCGTGATAGCAGGAGTCTCTGAAATTTTCGTATTTTTGCCAAAATTTTTTTGCGATGAAGAAATCACTATTTGTACTCGTATTGCTGGCTGTTTGTGCAACAGCCTGTCACAAGAAACCTGTGACCCCTGACAATCCTACTGTGGAGCGCAACGGATTGTATGTTCTAAATGAAGGGGTGTGGAATTACAACAACAGCACCATCTCTTACTATAACCTGAATTCGGGCGAAGTGACGGCCGATATTTTCACGGCGGTGAACAACCGCGGTTTGGGCGATACCGGCAACGATTTGCAGCCTTATGGTTCCCGCTTGTATTGTGTGGTCAACACCTCCGAAAATGTTCAGGTGATGGACTTCTATACGGCAAAAGTGGTGGGAACGGTTTCCCTACAGGGCAAGTCGCCCCGCAGAATCTGCTTCTCTGGTTCCAAGGCATACGTTAGTTGCTTTGACGGCACGGTGGTTCGATTCGACACGGCTTCGTTTGCGGTGGAGGCTACGGTGACTGTTGGTCCTAACCCCGAGGGTGTTTGCATCGCTAACGGGAAGCTGTATGTGGCCAACACCGGTGGCTACAACGCACCCAACTACGGTACTACGGTGTCGGTAGTTGATTTGGGCACTTTTGCTGTCACCAAAGAGATCCCTGTGGCCATGAATCCCACCCGTTTGTATCTTGCGCCTAATAAGCAGGACATCTTTTTGATTTCCAGTGGCGATTATTACCAGGTGAGTTCTTGTCTGCAAAAAATCAGTCCAACCACCGATGAGGTGGTGAGTACCTTCAATTTCGAGCTCAACAATCTGGCTTTCTATGGTAACTCCGCCTATATCTATTCCTATGATTTTACCACCGAGGAATATACTATCCAGATTTTTGACCTGGCCACAGAAACCATCACCAACAGTCATTTCATTACCGATGGTACCACGTTTGATGTACCTTACGGCATAGCTGTCAATCCTCAAAATGGGGATGTCTATATTACCGATGCGCACAATTTTGTGGTGAATGGAGATGTGTACTGTTTTGGACAGAATGGCCAAAAGAAGCGCTCGTTCGAGGTGGGAGTCAACCCTTCGGTGATGGTGTTTGTTGAGTAGCCGGGTGTTGGTGACTTCGTGTTGGTGATTTCATGTTGGTAACCATGTGTTGAAAAAAATCATACTAGTTTTTCTATATATCAAAAACTTTTTGTATCTTTGCAGGTTGATATAAAAAAGTAAAAGATTACGCCTATGAGAAAGTTTTTCGCCTTTATATTTGCACTGACTATTGTCTCTGTTTCCGCATACGCCCAGTCGTTGACGCTGACATACGACGGTACACAGGTTACTAGTGGAGAAACCATAGAAGTGGTAGTTCCAGAACTGAATATCACGGCAGATTTTTATTTGGATGTGAACAATGTGTCTGATAACGACATTACCGTTCGTGTTTACAAGGCTGACATTGACATGGTGGAAGGAGCTTCGGCTTCCTTATGTTTTGGAGGTACGTGCTATCCGCCTACCACCTCTGAATCGTCCACTGTTGTGATACCTGCTCACAGTACGCTTTCACATTCCTCACCTGATGCTTTCCACTTGTCCTATAAGACACTGGTGGCAGGAACTTCTTTTGTCCAGTTCACTTTTGCCAATGAGGACAATGCAGACGACAATGCAGAGGTTACTTTCAAGTTGGTGTGCGATCCCACGAGCATCGTAAGCAATGCGGTATCCACCAAAATGCGTGCTTACCCAAATCCCGCTTCCGAGAATGTGACCATTGAATATGCATACGCAGGTCAGTCAAGCAATGTGAAGTTGGTGATTAAGAACCTGGTGGGCAATACGCTTTTCACCAAGGCTTTGGATGCCAATGGCAGCAAAGTAAAAGTGGATGTGTCTGAATACAGTGCAGGTATCTATTTCTATTCTATCGAAGCCGATGGAAGACCTTTGGTAACCAAGAAACTGTTGGTGAAATAATAGGAGAGTAGATCTGCTTCACCGTTGAGAGGAAAAGATATGTGGAAGATTGACAATGGTGTTTTTGATTTTTCAACCGTCTCATTTGTTGATCATAATTGGGCTACTGCATTTATCTTGGCAGCTATGCTCTTGTTGACCGTCAATGTGGTGCTATATCGTCGTAAATTCATTCTTTCTTTGCAGTGCCTGTTCTCCAAGCGCGCGTTTTCTCAGTTGTCGAAAGAGGGGAAATTGTTTGGCGAGGGTACTTTTCTCTATTCGGAATTGTTTGTTTTGCTGACTTTGCCTATAAGTCTCTATCAATTGTGTACCTATTATTTAGGCGCTTTGGGTGAAAATCTAAATTATTTGCATTTTTTTGGTATTCTCATCGGGGCGGTGGCACTCTTTTTTGTACTGCGTCTGATTGTCGATTTTTTTGTGTTTGAACTTTTCGATTGCACCGAGAATCGCTATGATTTTCATATTATGGCTAGCTCTTTTTGGTTGAATACTGCTCTGGTGCTTTTTTTGTCGGCAGTAGTTTTCCAATATACAAATTTTAAGGCTGTTTATCTTCTTGCTTTGCTGATTATCAGCGGGTTGTTTCTACTTAAGGTATATAAGGATTTTATTTTTAAATCAAAACATGTCAATTTGTTTCAATTTTTTATGTACTTTTGCACGCTTGAAATTTTACCTTATGCAGTTATCTTGAAATTGTTATTAATGTACGGAAAATAAGGAAGTTTTAAGTAATGTTGAATTAATCCGTTTTCGCAAATGAAGATCAAAAATATCCTAATTTCGCAAAATGCACCTGCCGATTTCGAGAAATCGCCATACGCAGATTTGAAAAAGAAATACAGTATAAATATAGATTTCTATAAGTTTTTCAAACTTGAAGCTATCACCGGGATGGAATTCCGTCAGACGAAAGTGAATCTGCTCAGCCATACTGCTGTTATCTTTTCTAGTCAGGTTACGATAGACTATTTCTTTAATTTGGCTCAAGAGTTGCGTGTGGATATTCCAGAAACAATGAAATATTTCTGCACCACTGAGAGTATTGCCCATTATTTGCAGAAATACATCCAATATCGCAAGCGTAAGATTTTCTTCCCCAAAAGCACTATGTCTAATGGCATTTTCGACCTCTTCTCCAAGAATAAAGAACTGAAATATTTGATTCCTTGCTCCTCTGATTCCCAGGTGAGTAAGTTTGATGAGTATTTCGATCAGAATGAGATTGAATATACCCATGCAGTGGTGTTCAAAACTGTGCCTAGCGAGGTGAACAAGGATGTGGATATTACTAAATATGATATGGTGGTGCTTTTCAGCCCTGTGGGAGTTCAGTCGTTGAAAGTCAATTTCCCTGATTTCAAACAGGACGAGAACTTCGCTATTGGTGCTTTGGGACCCGCTGTTATCTCGGCATTGGAGGAAGAAGGTTTCACGGTGAATGTGAAGGCACCTACCAAGGAAGCTCCTTCTATTATTACGGCAATGGATTTATTTTTAAAGGACCATGCAACCAGAAGGAGATAAGACTTTTTCTTACTCCTTCCCCAAAAAAGAACGGTTATGCTCCCGCCTTCAGATGGAGCAGTTGCTGGCTCTCAAGCAATCCATATTTTCTTACCCTTTCAAATGCTACTTTCAGTTTTTGCCGCTGTCAGAGGCTAATGATGTGTGCAAGATGGCGGTCAGCGTACCCAAGAAAATGGAGAAGACTGCTGTGGGGCGCAACCGTATCAAGCGTTGGACTCGTGAGGCCTACCGTCTGCACAACAAATGCCTTTTACAACAGCTTATTGAAAGGAAACAGCAGGTGGTGAATATGCTGTTTGTGTGTGTTGGGAAAGAGAACCTGTCGTTTGCGCTGATAGAAAAAGCGATGACTGATATTCTTCGAAAAATCAATTGTAGAGAAGAAGCCACTGTCTCTACCAATAACATATCATGCTGAAATTCCTGAAATCCATCTGGCGATATTTCTGCAAGGGCTTGGCGGCCATCATGATTGGACTGATACGCCTGTATCAGCTCACCCTCTCACCCCTCATTGGCCGTCAGTGTCGTTATCTGCCCACTTGCTCCAATTACGGACTGGAGGCCATCCGTAAGTATGGTCCTTTCAAGGGCGGTTGGCTTACCCTGAAACGTGTGCTCTCTTGTAATCCTTGGGGTGGTAGTGGGTATGATCCTGTCCCCTGACCCCTATTATTTGACCCCTAAAAATGGGTGCCGAGCGTATTGTTTTTTTTTGTACTTTTGCAAACTTTTTTTCGGAGGGGTTGAGAGGACGAAATTTTCATGGGCGAGACAATAAATCAGTCAATATAAATTACCTGTAATGAGACAGTTAAACATTACCAAACAAGTTACCAACAGAGAGACCGCTTCGTTGGACAAATACCTGCATGATATCGGAAAAGTGGAACTGATTACTGCAGAAGAAGAGGTTGAGTTGGCACGCAAAATCAAAAATGGCGACCAGGCTGCACTGGAAAAACTCACAAAAGCTAATCTTCGTTTTGTTGTTTCTGTGGCTAAACAGTATCAAAATCAGGGATTAAATTTGCCCGACTTGATTAACGAAGGTAACCTGGGTTTGATTAAAGCTGCCCAGCGTTTTGACGAAACCCGTGGTTTCAAGTTCATCTCTTACGCCGTGTGGTGGATTCGCCAGTCTATCCTTCAGGCATTGGCCGAACAGTCACGTATCGTGCGTCTGCCCCTCAACAAAATCGGTACCATCAACAAAATCAACAAGGCATACGCTTACCTGGAACAGGAACTGGAGCGTGAACCCCGTGCCGATGAAATTGCCAAGATGCTTGACATCACCGAGGCTGAGGTGAGAGATTCTCTCCGCAACTCCTCACGTCACTTGTCTATGGATGCTTCTTTGACTCAGGACGAGGACAACAACATGTACGATGTGTTGAAATCAGAAGATTCACCCACTCCCGACAAGGGCTTGTTGTATGAATCTCTGAAGACCGAGGTGAATCGTGTGATTGCCACTCTTCCCCAACGCGAGGCCGACATCCTGAAACTGTATTTCGGACTCGACAGCAAACACCCCATGACCCTCGAGGAAATCGGTGAGAAGTTTGACCTGACCCGCGAGCGTGTGCGTCAGATCAAGGAAAAGGCTCTCCGCCGCTTGAAACATACTTCAAAATGTAAGATTTTGAAATCATATTTAGGTTAATATATCGAAAATCAGAAGAATAAAATATGGCTATGAAGCGTACAAAAGTTATAGATTTGCTCAAACGTCCCGAAGAGACTGGTTTGGGAAACGAGGTGTGTGTGAAAGGTTGGGTGAGAACCAAGAGAGGCAACAGCAATGTGGCATTCATCGCTATCAATGATGGCTCTATCGTCACCAGCATCCAGGTGGTGGCCGATTTAGCCAAGTTTGATGAGGCGTTGATGAAGCAGGTGACCACTGGTTCCTGCCTCTGTGTGGAAGGTACATTGGTGGAATCCCAAGGTAAGGGTCAGACGGTGGAGATTCAGGCCAACCGTATTGAGGTGTATGGTACTGCTGATCCCGAATCTTATCCTTTGCAGAAGAAGGGCCACAGTATGGAATTCCTGCGTGAGATTGCCCACTTGCGTCCCCGCACTAATTATTTCGGCTGTGTGTTGCGTCTGCGCCATGCAATGGCTTTCGCTATCCATAAATTCTTCAACGACAAGGGCTTCTTCTATCTTCATACGCCGCTTATTACGGCTTCTGATGCCGAGGGTGCCGGTGAGATGTTCAATGTCACCACTTTCGACTTGAATAACATTCCCCGTACCGAGGACGGTCAGGTGGACTTCAAGAAGGATTTCTTCGGAAAGCATACCAATCTGACAGTATCCGGTCAGCTGGAAGGCGAGCTGGGTGCACTGGCTTTGGGTGCCATTTATACTTTCGGTCCTACTTTCCGTGCTGAAAACAGCAACACTCCTCGTCACTTGGCCGAGTTCTGGATGATTGAGCCAGAGATGGCTTTCTACGACATTACCGACAATATGGACTTGGCTGAGGAATTCATCAAATACTTGGTGAAATATGCATTGGACCACAATATGGACGACCTGCGCTTCCTCAACGACATGTTCGATAAGGGTTTGATTGAGCGTTTGGAATCTGTGTTGAAAGAAAGTTTTGTCCGCTTGGACTACACCTCCGCTATCGACATCCTGCTGAAGGCCAACAAGAAGTTCGATTATCCCGTTTCTTGGGGTATCGACCTGCAGTCAGAGCACGAGCGTTACTTGGTGGAGAACCACTTCAAACGCCCCGTAATTCTGACCGACTATCCGAAAGATATCAAGGCTTTCTACATGAAGCAGAACGACGACGGCAAGACAGTGCGTGCTATGGATGTGTTGTTCCCCACTATTGGTGAGATTATCGGTGGTTCAGAACGTGAGGCCGACTATCAGAAGTTGCTCAACCGTGTACACGAATTGGGTATGACAGAAGAACAGTACTGGTGGTATTTCGAAACCCGTAAGTTCGGTTCCGCTCCTCACTCAGGTTTCGGTCTTGGTTTCGAGCGTCTGCTGCTCTTCGTTACCGGTATGACTAACATTCGTGACGTGATTCCTTTCCCACGTACCCCTCAGAACGCTGAATTCTAATCTTTTTTCCATGATTGGAAAAAACAAAATATCATCCATCACCCGCTTGCATCAGAAGAAATTCAGAGATGAAAGCGGGTTGTTTTTGGTCGAGGGTGTCAAGTCGGTTGACGATTTGCTGCGCTCGTCTTTCGAAGTACAAGAGGTGCTGGCCACTGATGCATGGATGGAAGAGCACGAAAACAATGTGCCTGCTAATGCTGAGTTGACGCTGGTAACCCCTGCCGAAATGGAACGCCTCAGCGCTTGGAAAACTCCTCAACCAGTAATAGCAGTAACCCATATTCCACAACGTGAGTTGGCTGACATACAAATGGACCAGCCCTTGCTGATGCTTGACGACCTTCGCGACCCTGGCAACATGGGTACTATTGTGCGTACGGCCGACTGGTTCGGTATTCGTCAGATAGTATGCTCGAAAACCACTGTCGAACTGTATAACCCCAAGGTAATACAAGCTACGATGGGCTCTTTCACTAGGGTGAAGGTTTTTTATACCGATTTGGTGGACTTCATTGAGAGTCACATGAAAGGAAGAAGAGTGCTGGGTGCCTTTTTGGAGGGAAGCCCTGTGCAGCAATTCAGTTTTAAGCCTTCCGACGTAATCGTTATCGGTAACGAGGCAAATGGTATTACAACACAAGTGGCTCGGAAAATCAACGACAAGATTCTGATTGACAGCCCGGTGAAGGGTTCTGATAAGGCAGAGTCGCTAAATGCCTCAGTGGCGGCGGCTATCATGATGTATCAATATCATGTGTCGGTGAGTCGATAGGTTGTTTAGATAATAAAAATCGGGTTGGAACGTTATAGTATAAATTAATTGTTGAGGGTTATGAAAGCTACAAGAATTTTAGTATGCCTATTAGCTGTAAGTTTGCTATTTATAGCTTGTAAGACTTCCCGTCAGGCGCAACGCAAAGCAAAAAAACAATTGCCACAAACTGAAGTGGTAAAGCCTGCTCCCAGCACTCCTGTTCCCTCAACGACTCCTTCCACTCAGACAACTCCGGCAACAACTCCTTCTACACAACAACAGGCTCAGACCTCCTTGCAGCCTTATACTTGGGTTACCTATCGAGGTAGTGCCAATATCGAATTGGATGGCCAAAAGTACCAATGTGACTATTACATGGTCAATCGTATTGACAGTATCTTGTACCTAAACCTAAGTGTAATGGGACTTGTTGAGGTGGGTCGTTTGGTGGCTACTCCTCAGGAGGTGATTTTTGTCAATAAATTGAATAAGGAATATTATAAGGGCGATTACTCCTTTGTGGAGAAATACCTGAAGGCGAAGGCCGATTTCTATACCTTGCAAGCTATTTTCAATGGTGACGAATCTAAACTTAAAGCCTATAAGGATATTACGTTCTCCTACCATCCTGTTATTGAGGAAAATACCAACCGCCCTTTCTTCGACAGTTTTAGTATAAGCATGAATGGTGGTCAGCGTAAAGCCGACCTGCAGGTGAAGTACCCCAAGTTCAACACCCCTGGTCCTACCAGCATCAAAATCCCCGAAGGCTTTAAGCTGATGACGCTGTAAGATAAATATAAGGGCTGCCACGGTGTGACAGCCCTTAATAGTAATATGTAGTAGGATTCTTTATAGGTCTAATCCTTCTAACAGATCAATAGGATTGTCGGCAACCACCACATCGGTTTCGATGCGGACACCGATGCCTTCTTCCACAATGTAGATACCGGGCTCACAGCTGAGCACCATGCCGGGCTGGAACACCCAGTCGCGTTCGCCTACATCATGGACATCAAGACCGATGAAGTGGCTGGTGTTGTGCATGTAGTATTTCTTGAACAGCGGGTGGGCTGGGTCTTGTTTTTTCACATCCTCTTCGGTGTAGAGTCCAAGTTTAATCAACTCCTCGTCCATGCGCTTGAAGACAAAGTCGTTGATTTTATGGATGGTCATCCCGGGAGTGAATTTGGGAATAGTATCTTTATAAATAGAAAGAACTGCATCATAAACCTGCTGCTGGCGAGGGGAGAACTTTCCGTTGACCGGGATGGTGCGGGTACAGTCACCGGCATAGTTGGCATACTCAGCACCGAAGTCCATGAGTAGCATATCACCATCCTTCATCATCTTATCATTTTTAATATAATGTAAGATACAGGTGTCGGCACCGGAGGCACAAATAGGAGCGAATGAATGACCGGAGGCGCCGTTGCGTATCATTTCACCTATCAGCTCGGCTTCCACCTCATACTCATAGACACCAGGTTTGACCACGGCTTTGGCTTTACGGAAGGCTTTGGCGGTGATGTCGCAGGCGTGTTTCAGTGCTTTCAGCTCTTCTGGCTGTTTGACAGCCCGTAGGGGGTTGATGATGGGAGCCAGGCGGCGGTAGTTGTGAAGGGGATAGTCGTGCTGCAACTGCTCGGCCATGCGTACCTCGCGTGTGGGGAAAGTGTTTTTGGAACGTGAGCTCTCAGGCAGATGGAGATATACATTCTTGGCGTAGAAGAGCAGGTTGTTGAGGGTGCTTTCAAAATCCTCGACAAATTTCACGGTTTTGATGCCCGAAAGGGCGGTGGCTTGCTCCTTGCTGAGTCGGTGACCGAACCAGGTAATCATCTCAGGACTGGGGTTCTTGATGAACAATACCTCGCGGCAATCAGGGTCTGGGTGCCAGGGAGCAAGAGCCAGACAGGTTTCTTCCTGGTCAATACCGCAAAGGTAGAGTAGGGGAGAGTTCTGACGGAAGGGATGGGTGGTGTCGCCGCAACGGGGATACTCATCGTTGGAGGTGAGCAACACGATAGAGTCTTCCTCAATTTCCTGAATCAGACGCTTTCGGTTGCGGATGTAAAAATCTTGACTAAGGGGTTTGTATCTCATGTTTGTTGGTTTTTTGACTTCGTGTTGGTGACTTCGTGTTGATGACTTCGTGTTAGTTATTTTATGTTGAGGAAGTTTTATTTTCTAAGTTCGAAATTGCTGCCGAGGTAAACCTTGCGTACCTGTGGGTCGGCTGCCAGTTCTTCTGCGGTGCCGGCTTTCAGCACACTTCCTTCGAACAGCAGGTAGGCACGATCGGTGATGGAGAGGGTCTCGTGAACATTGTGGTCGGTGATAAGGATGCCGATGTTCTTGTCTTTCAACTTGGCCACAATGGTCTGGATATCTTCTACGGCAATAGGGTCAACGCCAGCAAAGGGTTCATCGAGGAGGATGAACTTGGGGTTGGAGGCTAAGCAGCGGGCAATCTCGCATCGACGGCGTTCGCCACCCGAGAGGTTGCTACCTTTGTTCTTTCTCACCTTCTGCATGTTGAACTCCGAAATCAATTCATCCAGGCGGTCTTTCCGTTCAGCTTTGGTCAAGTCGGTAAATTCAAGGATAGCCATGATGTTGTCTTCCACACTCAAGCTGCGAAATACAGAGGCTTCCTGAGGCAGGTAAGCGATACCCATTTGCGCACGCTTGTACATAGCCATGCCGGTGATGTCGGTGTCGTTGAGGAAAATATGGCCTTCCAAAGGCTGGATGAGACCGACAATCATATAGAACGAGGTGGTTTTGCCGGCACCATTGGGTCCCAACAGTCCTACAATTTCACCTTGTTTTACCTCAATGGAGACGTGGTTGACTACCGTACGGTGCTTATACTGCTTGACTAAGTTGTCGGTTCGTATTGTATTAATCATAATTATCAGCTTACTTTTTTGCTATCCCGGCCTTCAATTAATGGTTGTCCATTTCGTTTTTTACACGGTCGGCAATCATGTCCACCAGATTTTGGAGAGGTTTCTTCACCATCGCGCTGAGGAAAATGGGAATTTCAGCATCGATGTCGGCATGCAGGTCTGTTCCGTTGTCACTGCCATCCAAGAAAATGGCGATGCTTACCGGAATGTTTTTGTCGTTGCCGGCAGTATAGATGATTTTGGAGTATTCTGTCTTTTCTGTAATGGAGAGGCGCATGGTGGCGACCCCGGGAATGACAAACTGACAGTAATCTTCACCTGCTTCCCAGTCTTTCACCTGTTCGGGAAGGAACTTTTCAAAGTAACTTAAATTGCATAGTTTAGCGAAGATATCGCGGTCGTTTGCTTGTACGTGGATGGTCTTTCCGTTGACTTTCATTGGGTATATAATTTTGTTTGCAAAGATAGTGAAAAAAATCAGTATTTTTGCAAATTCAAATGAAAAATGGAATAATGAGCAATATTTTGATTACTGGAGCCAACGGACAGTTGGGGAATTGTTTGCGGGATTTGGCGCACAGCGACAGCCGTCACGAGTTTTTCTATACGGATGTGGACGAGTTGGACATTACCAGCCTTGAACAGTTGGAGGACTATGTGTCCAAACACAATATAAATATTATAATTAATGCAGCAGGCTATACGGCTGTGGACAAAGCGCAGACTGATGTAGAGCGTTGTTTTCTCATCAATCGCGATGCCACTCGAAACCTTGCCCTTGTGTCTAAGCGTCATGGGGCTTTTCTGGTGCATATCTCCACTGACTATGTTTTTGATGGCACTTCGCAGCATCCTTATAAACCAACCGATCCGGTGAATCCGCAGTCGGTATATGGCCAGTCAAAGGCCGAAGGCGAGCAAGCTATTATGGAGACGGGCTGTCGGGGAGTGATTATCAGAACCTCATGGTTGTATTCGGAATATGGTAGTAATTTTGTGAAGACGATGTTGCGTCTGGGACGCGAACGTGACGAGTTGAGGGTGGTGGACGACCAGATTGGTGGTCCCACCTATGCTGGCGACCTGGCACAGGCGATTCTGACCATTATTGAACATAGAGATTCCATTCAGGGAACAAAAATATATCATTTTGCCGGGCAGGGAACCGTTTCATGGAACGAATTTGCTCGTCAGATTATGCGAAATGCGTCATTGTCGTGCAAAGTTTTACCTATTAGCACCGCAGAATATGGAGCGGTGGCTCCGCGACCTGCCTCATCTGTTTTTGATTTATCAGCTGTCAGTGAGGATTTTAGCATAGAAATTCCATTTTGGAGGGATAGTCTGCTTAAATGTATGCAAAAGATTGTAAACCAATAGTTTGTATATATTTAGAAGGAAAAAAGCAAAAAAAAATGCGTCAAAGTATTGTCAGGTAAAAAAAAAGATGTATTTTTGCAAGCCCAAAATGAAAGTCATTAGGGAACGTTCTTTCAATTCATAATAATAAGCCGTTGTAGCTCAGGGGTAGAGCACTTCCTTGGTAAGGAAGAGGTCATGAGTTCAAATCTCATCAACGGCTCTTTTTTTATAGATTTTTATTCAGCAAAATAATTTATTAAAAACCTTAATTTATAAGAAAATGGCAAAAGAAAAATTCGATCGTTCGAAACCACACGTAAACGTTGGTACAATTGGTCACATCGACCACGGTAAAACCACTCTGACCGCAGCTATCACCACTGTTTTGGCTGCTAAAGGTTTGTCAGAAGTAAGAAGCTTCGATT
>Ga0310696_10000155_pt1 | contig 120840 bp, 125 predicted proteins | sample AusTroGonzalo_MG_4_FD_203885 | JGI IMG/M metagenome (GOLD analysis project Ga0310696, IMG submission 203885) | Bovine rumen microbial communities from tropical cattle in Woodstock, Queensland, Australia - Gonzalo_02 (v2) (version 2) | ecosystem: Host-associated > Mammals > Digestive system >...
TGTCAATGCCGGTTGAATTTTCCCCAGAAGTGCCGAAGTAAAATTCCCCAATTATGCCGATGTGGACGCCAAGGAGATTTGGGGATTTTTCGGCGGCCGACCGCGTGGTTTTTGAGGGGGCGCAAACGCCGGGGGTGCGATCAAGGCTTTGGACCGGACATGCTCTGGCATCAACTCGGCATGCTGCCGCAGCCGGTAGCTGGATCCTTCGATCTGCACGACGACGGCATGGTGAAGCAATCTGTCGAGCAGCGCTGTTGCGACGACGGGGTCTCCGAACACATCGCCCCATTCTGCGAAGCCGCGGTTTGACGTCAGGATCATCGCACCCCGTTCATATCGGGCATTGACGAGCTGAAAGAAGAGATTGCCGCCGCCGTGGACGACCGGCAGGTAGCCGATCTCGTCGACAATCAGCAAGCTCGGCCTGCAGAAGAAGCGGATCCGCTCCTGCAGTCTGCCTTCTCGTTCGGAACGGGCAAGCGAACCAATGAGGTCGGCGAGCGTCGTAAAATACACACTCTTTCCGGCCTTCACGGCTTCGACACCGAGCGCTGTGGCGAGATGGCTTTTGCCTGTTCCCGGCGGACCAAGGAAATGGACGGCCTCGTGACGATCGACGAATCCGAGCTGCGCCAGGGTGAAGATGCGATCTCGGTCGAGCGAAGGCTGGAAGGTGAAGTCGAAGCCGGCGAGTGTCTTGATCGTGCCGAGCCTGCCCATTCGCAGGGCCGTCTTGATCCGGCTGTTCTCACGCAGGGTCAATTCTTCGGACAGGAGGATATCGATGGCTTCCAGCGCAGAAAGCTCACCGTGCTCGAGGCGTCGAACGACATGGTCGAGAGCTTCGAGTGCACGTGGCATCTTCAGGCCGACGAGATCATGACGGATACGATCGATCATGGACGGAATGGCATCAAGGGCCGCGCTCATGGGCGGTTCTCCTGTGCCAGAACTTTGCCGACGGCGTCATAGAAGGCGAGAGATCTCTGAAGCACGGTGTCGCCTGCGGGCTTGACGACAATGGCATCGTCGCGCGTCCTGGAGCGATGTTGCGGCGCGAGTGCTCGTCGATGGTCGGGCTGAACCCGGCGCTGTTTGCGTCCCTCCAGGACGGGATGGGCTGCGATCAGCATGCCGTTCTCGAAGATGCGGATCTCGTCGGCGAGCGAATGGACTTCGACCATACGGCTACGGGTCGCATCCGGAACGCTGTAGGTGTTGCCGCCAACGCTGACCATGCCTTCCCGCGATACTCGGCGCTCCAGCTTCAGAACGGATTTGAACGGAGCCAGCGGTAACGGTCGCAGGTGCTTCCGCTCCTCGGCGAAGGCCTCATTGACGATGCGCAGGGTCGTGGCATGCTTCCTTGGATTGGCGACCGTATCCAGCCAGTGCCGAAGCTGAGCATTCAGGTCGTCCAGGTTGCGGAATGAGCGGGCGAGGAAGAAGTCTTCGCGGATATAGCGAAACGGCCGCTCGACCTTGCCCTTCGTCTTGGCGCGATAGGGTTTACAGGCCTTCGGGTGGAAGCCGTAATGGCGTGCCAGGTCTATGAGGGCACGGTTATAGACGATGCCTTCTGTCTGGCCTTCGCCGATGACGGCCGTCTTCATCCGGTCGTAAAGCACTTCCCGCGGAGCACCGCCGAGAGCCTCGAAGGCCGCGATATGGCAACGCAGAACGGTCGGCAGGTTCTGATGCATGACGAAGCGGGCCCAGATCAGACGGCTGTGCCCCAGCACCATCGAGAACAGCCAGACGATCCTCGGCGTCATGGGTTCATCGGTGAAGACGACATGGAACTGGGCGAAGTCGACCTGGGCCTGCTCACCAGGCGGCGTCTCGAAACGAACTTCAAAGCCCTGACTTGCAGCAGGGCGCACATCGCGGAGAAAATCCGTCACAGCCGTGTAGCCGCCGCTATAGCCTCGCTCCCGCAGTTCTCGAAACAATCGGCTGCCGGTCAGGCCGGGATAGGATTTGATCCGCTCCCGCAAGTAAGAAGCGAACGGGTCGATGACCGTCGCGCGAGGCTTTCTTGGACCATAGGCCGGAGCCTTGAGGCCTCGTTCAATGTATTTGCGCACCGTCTTGCGATCGATGCCAGTTTGTCTGGAAATAGCCGACACCGTCAGCCCCTGCTGATGCAGATCCAGGATCATGATCGTCTCCCTCAGCTTGATCACCAAAATCTCCCTTCCGACCATCGGAAGGAGTATCGGCGATGACGCGCCGCCGGTCTTCCGGGGCGCGCCCCGGAAGACCGGCGGCCGCAGCACCTGGGGAAGATTCAAACGGCACTATTGGGGAGTATTGATCCGGTAGTGACATTCTGGGGCACGGCACAGGCGGACGCCCGGGAGAGCGCTTGATGAACCAGCTCGGGATGCCGGTCAGCGACGACACCATCCTTCGGCACTTGAAGCGCATGGCTTTACAGATCGACGACGAGCCCCCCGCTCGGATCATCGGTATCGATGACTGGAGTTGGAGGAAATCGTGGCGCTACGGCACGATCATCGTTGATCTCGAGCGCCGAAAGGTCATGGACATTCTCGAGGACCGGAGCGTGGCGAGCGTTGCACAATGGTTGAAGCGGCATCCCTCCATTGAGGTGGTCAGTCGAGATCGATGCGGGCTATACGCGCAGGCTGCTCGTGAAGGTGCCCCGCAAGCGTCTCAGGTGGCTGACCGCTTTCATCTCTTCCAGAACCTGCGTCTTGCGATCGAGGAACAGATGAGCCTCTCCGGCCGAGCTACAGGCAGGGCACTGCTGCCAGACGAGGACATCGAGACTGATCATGACGATCGAGCTTTGCATGAGGAGGCGCCTGGAATGCGGTTGCGCAATCAGCTTCGACGGACACATAGGCAGTCCCGGAAGGAGGTGTTCGAGACGGTGCACGCCTTGAGCAAAGAAGGCCTGACCTGCTCGGAGATTGCGCGTCGCACTGGATATGGCCGCCGCAGCATCGCGAAATGGCTGACGTTTGAAACGCCACCCGACCGACGCAGGGGAGCGTTGCAGCCGACATCTCCCCTGTATTTCGAAGCCTTTCTCACCCAATGTTGGAAGGACGGCAACCGCCGTGGGCGGCATCTGTTTCATGACATCAAGCATCGCGGGTACACCGGCAGCTTTTCCAATCTTGAACGCCTCCTGGCAACCTGGCGCCGCGCCGAGAGACCGGAATCGGATAAGGATAAGGATAAGGATAAGGATGATGCGGCGCCGGCTCGGGTTGGCGTCGTCGACAGTACATACGATAATGCGCCTGTGCGTGATCCGCACACTGGCCACTGGATCTCGCCGGTTGTCGCCGCTGCTCTCTGCATCAAGCCGCGCGGCGCGCTGACCGTCAATCAAGAGCGGAAAGTGGACGCCCTCAAGCAGGGATCAGATACCTTTGCGACTTTGCGCAGCTTATCCATGCGGTTTCGCGGAATATTTCATAGCCGAAATTCGGCAAGGCTCGAAGATTGGATTGATGATGCCATTCATTCTGGCCTGGTTTTCCTGGCCCGTTTTGCCCGCGTCCTTCGCCGCGATATCGACGCCGTCTGTAACGCCATCGACCTGCCTTGGAGCAATGGTCAAGCGGAAGGTCAGATCAACCGACTGAAGACGATCAAGCGCGCTATGTATGGCCGAGCGGGTGCAGAGCTTCTCAGAGCGCGGATGATGCCCATCCAATTGTCCGATCTCCACACAAAGTGAGGCAGACCCCTAAAAGATGCGATTACTAAAGCGGGCGCCACACCGCTCGTCGTTGCGCCGAAAGTCGGGTAGGCAAAACTCTCCGATGGCAAGTCGATCAAGGCTGACGGTCAGCTCACCGGCTCGCCGTCACAGCTCTTCGATGCTGTCACGGTTGTTCTGTCCAAGGAAGGCACCGAGCCGCTGTTGCGTGAGGCTGCCGCGGTTCAGTGGGTCATGTGTGCGTTTGGCCGGCGTGGTCACGTTGTTCGACTGAGGCCGGACGAAGCGCTTTCAGTTAAACTCAGGCAGTTGCGCCGGTCACGGCCTTCCAGTGCGCCATGGCGCGGATTCGATGAATGTGGGTGGCAAGGGCGGAGTGTTTTTGATGCGACGGGACGAAATGATTTCTAACCGCTGAAAACACGGGGACAAATTGTTGCAGACTGCCGACGGATGGGAAACCCTGCATCACTCGTTCTCGTTTTCGCAGCGGCAGATGGGAATTTTCCGCACGGTTGTTAAGGCCCTTGTGTGATCTATGTTCAATGGCCGGCATCACATCTCGCTTTGCCGCCCCGTATGAACGCAGTTTATCGGTGACAATCCTCTTTGGCGCGAGGCCTTGCTTCTTCAGCAGCCTGATCAGCAATCGCTTGGCAGCCTTGGTGTCTCGACGGGTCTGCACGATCTCGTCGAGAACATATCCGTCCTGGTCGACGGCTCGCCAAAGCCAATGCTTTCGCCCGCCGATCGTCACGACCACTTCGTCCAGATGCCAGATATCCTTTCTCGACGGCTTTTTTCTGCACAGTCGCTTTGCGTAGGCCGCACCGAATTTGCGGCCCCAGCGCCGGATCGTTTCGTAGGACACGACGATGCCGCGCTCCAGCAGCATTTCTTCCACCAGCCGCAGGCTTAACGGGAACCGGTAATACAGCCAGACGGCATGGGCGATGATATGCGGTGGGAAACGGTGGTTCTTGTAGCTGATGGTCGGCGTGCTCATCACGTCCGGTTATCCGTCAACCGTTAAGCCACGAACAACGTGACAACGCCAGCCGAACCAGCGCAACTGGAGCCTGATTGTTGGCGCCGGCGCTGGCTATGAGCCAAAATATGAGGGCAGCGGTGACTATGAGGTCACGCCATTGCCCGTCGTCCTGTTCACCTATGGCGATTGGCTTGAGATCGATCCGTTGGGAGTGACCGTGACGCCGTTTGAACACAATGGCTTCTCCGTCTCTGCCAAGGTTGGCTACGAGATGGGCCGTGACGAAGGCGACCATGATCGCCTCAAGGGCCTGGGGGACATCGATTTCGCGGCGACCGTTGGAGGCAAACTGGCATACCAGTGGCAGGGCCTCGAAATCTACGCAGCGGTCGACCAGACGATCGGTGGAACCGAAAGCCTTATCGGAACATTCGGCGTCGAATACATGGCGCCTGTCACGGAGCGGCTTTTCCTCGGAGCCGAGGCCAAGGCAACTGTCGCAAACGACAAGAACATGCAGGCGTACTTCGGCGTAACGCCCCAGCAATCGGCGGCATCCGGGCTTTCGGAATACAAGGCTGAAGCCGGCCTCAAGAGGGTGGATGTGTCGGCGTCCGCTATGTACATGTTCACTGAGAACTGGCTCGTCCGCGGCGAAGCTGGCGTGGGCTTCCTTACCGGCGACGCCGCCGATAGCCCGATCGTCGAGAAAAAAGCTCAGCCCTCCGCTTCGATCTTCGTTGGATACAAATTCTGACCGTCGTCGGAATGCAGTCTAGCGCTGGTCACGAAAGTCTTCGAGCATCTCGATGAAATAGCGGCTGATCGACATCGTACGGCTACCCATGTCCCCATGGCTGTCGAGCTGCGGCAGGCGGAGTTTTTCGTGGGAGAAATAGTTGATCGCCCAGGCTGGCTTGACGGCGAACTGCGCCATCCTGGCGAGGTTCAGGCGGAAGGGGATGGCAAAGCCGGTGCGCTTGCCAGCGCCGCGAGCGCTTCCAAAGCTATGTCCTCTCGCTCTCGGAAAGTCAGGCTTCTGCTTTTGAGTAGTGCCGCTGAGGGCGACAAATGTGTGGGAGGCATGCCACCTGACCTCCGAAATCACCGGTTCCCAACAGGGGCAGAGACGCTGGCTTCCAAAGCGGCATCCTCGCTGACAAGCCTGCCGCTATTTCTCGCCAGAACCGGCATAGGTTCTCACGCTGCCACACCGGTGGTCGCCCTGGCGAGGATAGTTTCTGCCGCGTTGACTGCTCCGATTTCCGGCGGCCCGTCACAATAAACACCTCCATGTTGGGGTGTTGCGGCAACCGGTTGAATCTGCCTTGGCATCGGCGGTCCGTGTGGTGAATGCAGCCGGGTGGAGCCTTCCTGTTTTCGATCGCCGAACGCAACGCTGCCAATGCCAGGGGCGTATCCAGGCGTTTTGACAGGCCGTAGCCGATGACCTTCCGGCTGCAAGCGTCGAGAATGACCGCGAGATAGCAGAAGCCAACCGTAATGCGGATGTACGTGAAGTCGGCCACCCAGACCATGTCAGGCTGGCACGTCGTTGACGCTAACGGCCGCGCGTTCGATGCTCTGTTTCAGAGCCGGAGAAGCACACGCGCAGCCCTGCGGCTGATGCGCAAGTTCCTCAAAGGTCAGGGCATATCTCCACGGGTCATGGTCACCGACAAATTGCGATCCTACGCATCAGCCAGGGCGGAACTGATGCAGGGCGTCGAGCATGGATCTCACAAAGGCATCACCAACCGGGCAGAGAATTCACATCTCCCCGTGCGACGACGGGAGTGGCGTATGATGCGGTTTAAGTCGGCCCGGCAATGCCAGCGTTTCGTCTCAGTTCATGGCCAGATCGCCAATCTCGTCCTTCTTCACCGCGGACATCTGGCCGCTGCCGATCACCGAAAACTTCGCTCCCAGGCTATTGCAACGTGGCAACACATCGCCCCGTCAATCAGTGCGTGAAAAACGGTCTGCGGAGAGAAGTGCGTCCGGTCCCAGGTTAAGGCGGCGCCTCCCATGCACGACCCCCATCGACCTCCGAACGCTTGCCTTTGTGACATCGTGTCTATATCGCCGCGGCCAGCCGCGCAAATTTGCCGCCGCAGAAGAGCAGCGGGCCGGTTTCGGCCCGGCGTTCGAGATGGGTGACGCGTCCGATAAAGAGCGTATGGTCGCCGGCCTCGACCTCCTGTTCCACCTCGGTAAGAAACACCGCCGCCGCGCCCGGCACCACTGGAAGATCGTGGCGGTCTTCGAGGATGGTGGACAGGGCCTCGTTGTGACGCCCCGCGAAATGCCAGGCGACATGCTCCATGTCGTCACCAAGGATGCTGACCGCGTAGCGGCCCGAGGCGCGGATCCGCTCCCGCATCTTGCTCTTGTGGTCGAGCGAGATGGAGATCAGCGGCGGGTCGAGCGAGACCGACATGAAGGCATTGGCGGTCATGCCATGGTCGCCGTCATCCGTGCGGGTGGTGATCACCGTGACGCCGGTGGCAAAGCTGCCGCAGGCGTTGCGCAGATCACGTGCGTCAAATCTAAGCATTGTCGTCCTCCCTATGGCGGATGTCGTTGGTTAAAAGGGCGGCCCCGATAGCATGCAAGGGCAGCGGGGCGGCCAGCAGGGGCACGGCTTCGGCAGCGCGCCCGGAGGCCTGGAGCCCACGGATCCGGCTGGACGAGATCGTTTCTCCTGCCGTGCAGCAGGTGACCGGGGCCTCGACGACGCTGAAATGCCGCGCCAGAAGCGCCACATCGCCTGCCTGCCGCGCGCCAAAGCGGAAATCGGCGCCGACATGGATCTGCACAGGCCCGATCCGACCCAGATCGGCCAGGAAATCGTCGGCGCTACGGCGGGCGTAGCAGTCATTGAACTGGGCGACGACGATAAAGTCGGGGCCGAGCGCCGCGATCCGCGCGAGCTTTTCCGCCAGCGGCAAAAGCTGCGCCGCGCGACCGAAATGCACCTTGGGTGGCGGATCGAAGGTCCAGACCACGGCGGGCCGACCCTGCTCCCGCGCCGAGTCCACGGCAGCCCGGATCAGCGCCTGATGCCCGCGATGTACCCCGTCGAAGGCCCCGAGGGCCGCAACGCTGGCAGGCAGCATGACTTGCCGGTCGGTGACGACCTGGGCCGGAACCCCGGAGAAATCCAGACCCATCCGCTCCTCCTCTTGCAAGGGGCGGCCGGGATGATCGGCCGCCCTCACGGACTTGAACCCGTGGCCTCAGCCCTGGAAACCCGCCTTCAGGCGGTTCACGTCCCAGGGGTTGATGAGGTCGGGCGCGGTCCAGCCGGTCAGGTCGTATTCGGCCATGAAGTTGCGCACCATCTGTTGAAGGGTGGCCATCTCGCCGGTCGCCTGCGCGGTCAGCATGGTCTCGATGCGGATGTTCTCGTAGTTGCCGGCATAGTTTGTCTCGTAAAGCTCATGCCGCCCGCCGAATTCCGAGCCCATCGCATCCCAGAGGAGCTTCAGGAGCTTGACGCGGTCCACTGCTGCCATGCCGTTCGAGCCGCGCACGAACCGGTCGAGACAGGGCCGCACCGCATCCGAAGCGAAGTCGAGCGACGAGGACGGCAGGTAGATCAGCCCCGAGGCGACATGGCGCTCGATCAGTTCCTTGATCCGGCTGTAGGCCATCGGTGCGAAGATGCGATAGGCAAGGCCGTAGTTCATGTTGGGCAGAACGTAGCCATCGGTTCCCTGCCACGGGACCGGGCTCTTCACCATCGCGTCCGACAGGCCCCAGAACAGGTTGCGCCAGCCCAGCACCTCGCCCACGGCGGTCTGCGGGCCGCGGAAGGCGCCCGAGCCGGTCGCCTCCAGCGCCATGGAAAAGAGGGCGGAGATGAAATCGAGTTTCACCGCCAGCCGCGTGGTACCGTGCAGCGTGAAACGCGGCACGAAGCCCGAGGCGGGGAAGAAGGCGTTGATCTTCTCGATGTCGCCATAGATGAAGATGTTCTCCCAGGGCACCAGCACCTTGTCGAACACGAGGATCGCGTCGTTCTCATCCAGCCGGCTGGAGAGCGGATAGTCGAAGGGCGTGCCCATGACCGCCGCGTTCAGCTCGTAGGAAGCGCGGCTGATCAGCTTGACGCCGGCGCTGTCCATCGGAGCCGTGAAGATCAGGGCAAACTTCTTCTCCTTGATCGGGATTCCGTAGTGGGCGATGAAATTGTAGTGCGTCAGGGCCGAGCCGGTGGCAACCACCTTGGCACCCGAGACGATCAGGCCGGCATCGGTTTCCTTCTCCACCTGCATGTAGACGTCGCCGGTCTCCTCGACGGGCAGGTGGCGGTCGATCGGCGGGTTAACGATGGCGTGGTTCCAGTAGTCCAGCCGCTCCTGCGTACGGTCATACCAGGTCTTCGCATTGCCGGCATATTCGCCGTAGAAGCTCGCATTGGCCCCCAGCGTGCCCAGGAAGGCGGCCTTGTAGTCGGGCGAGCGGCCCATCCAGCCATTCGCCACCCGCTGGGTGGCGGCGATGGCATCGCGGCCAGCCACAAGTTCCTCGGCGGTCTTGGTTCCCTTGAAGAAGGGATGCGTCCACCCGCCCGAGCCTGTGTCGGTCGGTCGGCCGATTGTATCCTTCTCCGCATTCAGCCGGTCGTACCAGCGCGCGACCATACGGGCCGAGTTGCGAAAAGCCGGATGGCTGGTGACGTCCTTTACCCGCTCGCCGTGGATGTAGATCTCGCGCCCATCGCGGATGCTGTCCAGAAATTCGGCACCGGTATACGGTGCCTGGGTGGCGGTGGTTTGATCTTTCATGTCTTCCTCCCCTGCGGCAGATTGCCTGACGCTCCTCGACGTGAAGACTGACATCGACGCGTGCGCACCGAAAGGTATCGCGTAATACCTGTCATTTTTCCGGCATTGCCGGAAAACACAGCGGGATCGGCAGGACGAGGGAGCACTCGATGAAGACAATCCGCAAGATCGGCGAAGTACTGCGCTGCTTTTCCGCCACGCAGTCGGAACACAGCGTCACGGCCCTGTCGCGGGCCATCGGCAATTCCATTAGCGGCACCCACGATCTGGTGGATGGGCTGGCGGGGATCGGCCTTCTGCGCAAGGTCGAGCGGGGGCGCTATCGGCTCGGCCCGCTGGTGGCGACGCTCTACCACGCGCTGGAGGACAGTTCCGATCTGGTCGAGGTGGCGCGGCCGGTGATGGCCCAGCTTTCCGCCGATCATGGCGAGACGCTGCACCTCACGATGCACGATCACGACCGTCTGCTGCTGGTCGACGCCATCGACGGCACCCGGCCCCTGCGGGTGTCGTCCGGGGTGATCGGCCCGCATCTGCCGCTGCACAAGGCGCCGCCCGGCAGACTGCATCTGGCTGCCTTCAGCCCCATGCGGCTTGACGACTGGCTGGACGAGCATGCCCGCCCCGGTGGTCCCATCGACGCCCCGGAACGTTTGCGCGACGAACTGGCCGCACTGGCGGCCGAGGGGTTCGACAGCGGCCCAATTGGCGATGATGACGATCTGGTCTGCCTCGCGGCACAGATTCGGGACCACGTCGGACGCGCGGTCGCGGTGCTGTCGATGACGGTTCCGGCCAGCCGCCATGCGCGCCAGCCGCGCGCTTTCCGTACTATCACCGTCGATGCGGCGCAGCGGATCTCTGACCGCCTGGACCATCGACGCAGGGATCCCTGATCATCCGCGAATCCGCAGACGGGGAATAGCGGGTTCAGGCGCTGTGCCGCGCTATTCGGCCCGAGTGACTGCGGCTTGCGCCGTCCTGGCGAATTTTCGGGTGATCTCCATGAAGTTCAGCACCTGCGGGGCGCGGTTGTCCAACCGGGAATGGACCGTCAAAGCGGTTCCAGGGTTGTGGCCGACATAGGGGCGATAGATGACCCCAGGTCGCGTCGTCCGGCTGACGGATTCGGGCACGACCGACAGCCCCACGCCGACCGAGACCAGCGAGATTGCGCTTTGAAAATCCTGCGTCAGCTCGAGGCCGCCGGGCTTCACCCCCTCTCGCTCGCAAATATCGAGCACGACATCGGCATAGCTCGGGCGCGGGCGGCGAGGATAGAGCACGAAGGTCTGGCCGCTCAGGTCGGCGAAGGTGATGTTGTCTTCCGCGACCAGCGGAGAGCTGTCGGGCAGCGCCAGGATCAGCTTCTCGCGACACAGAAGCTGCTGGCGGAACTCCTCGTCCTTGAGTTCGGGGCGGGCAACGGCGATGTCGATCTCCCGCGTGATCAGGGCCCGGTGCAGCTCGGCATTGTTCAGCGCGGACAGCGCCAGTTCCACCTCCGGATAGACCGACCGGAACGACTTGATCAGCATGGGCAGAAGCCCGTGCGACGCGGAACCGACGAAGGCGATCCGCAACCGACCCGCGCCGCCTGCGCCAACCAGCCGCGTCTCGCGCTGCGCCGTATCCATCCGGTCGAGGATCTGCCGCGCGTGATCCTGCAACACGACTCCTGCCTGCGTCAGGCGGATCTGGCTACGGCTGCGGTCGAATAGCTGCACGCCCAGAGACTCTTCCAGCGAGGCGATCTGGCGCGACAGTGGCGGTTGCGCCATGTCCAGCCGCGTCGCGGCGCGCCCGAAGTGAAGTTCTTCTGCCACAGCAAGGAAATACCTGAGCTGGCGGAATTCCATTGTCTCCTCCCAGAGCGGAACCCGAGATGGAAAAACCTTTCAGGTATCGTCCGAAAGTATGACAGGAGCCGATTTCACGTCCTGCCGCAAGCGCCAATTTCGGTATCGCACCATACCCATCCGGCATGAAGCGCCTGCCTCGGGCAGCAAGTCCTTACCAGGCCGCGATTTCTCCTCTGATACCTTTTCGGTATCGCATCAAATGCAAATGATCTTGGACACGGCCGCCTTGGGGTCTCATCATGCCGGTATGAACCAGTCCTTCGCCCCCCTTCCGCCGGTCACCATACGCAGTGCTGTCGTCCAGCAGGTCGAGACGCTGTTGGTCGACTTGCCGACGATCAGGCCGCACAAGCTGTCTGTCGCGACGATGAACGGCCAGACGCTGATGCTGGTGAAGATCCTGTGCAGCGATGGCGTGACAGGCATCGGCGAGGGTACGACGATCGGCGGCCTTGCCTATGGCGGCGAAAGCCCGGAAAGCATGAAGCTGGCGATCGACACCTATTTCGCGCCGCTGATGATCGGTCAGGACGCAAGCCGGGTGCAGGCGCTCATGGCGCGGATAGGCAAGATGGCGAAGGACAACCGCTTCGCCAAAAGCGCCGTCGAAGCAGCGCTCCTCGATGCGCAGGGCAAGCGTACTGGATTGCCGGTCAGCGAACTCCTGGGCGGACGGCGGCGCGAGCGGCTGCCGGTGGCCTGGACGCTGGCCTCGGGTGATACGGCCCGCGACATAGACGAAGCCGAGCGGATGCTGGACCTGCGCCGGCACCGGATCTTCAAGCTCAAGATCGGGGCGAAGGAGCTTCGGCAGGACATCACCCATGTGGCCGAGATCAAGCGCGCCCTTGGCGAGCGAGGCGCCATCCGGGTCGATGTGAACATGGCCTGGAGCGAGACCGATGCCGCATGGGGTATGGCGGCGCTTGCCGATGCCGGTTGCGAACTGGTGGAACAGCCCGTCGCCTCGGCGTCCGCGCTGTCGCGGCTAGTGCGGCGTTTTCCCGTGGCGCTGATGGCGGATGAATCCATCACCGGACCGGAGTCGGCCTTTGAAATCGCGCGGGTCCATGGCGCGGACGTTTTCGCGATCAAGATCGAGCAAAACGGCGGCCTCTTCAACGCGCAGCGCACCGCAGCCATCGCCGATGCGGCCGGGATAGGCCTTTACGGCGGCACCATGCTGGAAGGCGCGCCGGGTACCATCGCCTCGGCCCATCTCTTCGCGACCTTCCCCAATCTGCAATGGGGGACGGAGCTCTTCGGCCCGCTGCTGTTGACCGAGGAAATCCTGCGCGTGCCGCTGGACTACAGCGATTTCGAACTCACCGTTCCCGACGGCCCCGGCCTCGGGATCGAACTCGATGATGACCGGGTGGCGTTCTTTGCTCGCGACGGGCTGCGCCGCAAGACCACTCCGGTTGGATAAAGGAGACCAGGATGCTGTTCCACGTCCGCATGGATGTCCGCATTCCCCGCGATCTTCCCGCCGAAGAGGCGGCCGAGATCCTCGCTCGGGAAAAGGCCTATTCGCAGGAACTGCAGCGTAGCGGCAAATGGCGCCATATCTGGCGCCTCGCGGGGGAATATGCGAACTTCAGCATCTTCGACGTCCGCGACAATACCGAGCTGCATGAGATCCTGACGGGTTTACCGCTGTTCAAGTTCATGGACATCGCCGTGACGCCCCTTCTTCGTCATCCGTCTTCGATCCGCGACGACGATAGCTGATCCCGCGCGCCAGAGGTTGGCGGGAGAATTTCGCATGACCGAGTTTACCTAAGATTCCAGGAGGAGAAAAACCGTGAACGTCAAGATTTTCGACCGGCCCGATGTGCAACAATTCCTGACCGTGCTGAGCGGGCTCGACAAGGCGGGCGGCAGTCCGCGCATGAAGGAAATCGTGCATCGGCTGATGACCGACCTGTTCAGGGCCATCGATGACCTGAACATCACGCCCGACGAATACTGGACCGGCATCGCATGGCTGAACGATATCGGCGCAGCCGGCCAGGCGGGGCTGATCTCGCCCGGCCTCGGCCTCGATCATTTCATCGACGAGCGGCTCGACGCGATCGACGCCTCGATCGGTATCGACAATCCGACGCCGCGCACCATCGAAGGCCCGCTCTACGTCGCGGGCGCCCCGGTCTCGACCGGCTTCGCGCGGCTCGACGACGGCAGGGATCTGAACGGCCACACGATGATCATGCACGGCGTGGTGCGTGGCGCGGACGGGAAGCCGCTGCCGGGCGCCAAGGTCGAGGTCTGGCACTGTGACACCCGCGGATTCTATTCGCATTTCGACCCGACAGGCGTGCAGGCGCCCTTCAATATGCGCCGCACGATCATCGCCGACGAGAACGGCGGGTACAAGTTCCAGAGCATCCTGCCTTCCGGCTACGGCGTGCCTCCGGGCAGCCCGACTGAAAAGCTGCTCTCGGCCCTTGGCCGTCATGGCCAGCGCCCGGCGCATATCCACTTCTTCGTCAGCGCCGATGGACACCGGAAACTGACGACGCAGATCAACATCGAGGGCGATCCGCTGGTCAACGACGACTTCGCCTATGCAACCCGCGAGGGGCTGGTGCCGAGCGTCATCGAGCGTGACGACGAGGTAAGTATCCATGCGAACAACCTCAACGGCCCCTTCGCCGAGATCACGTTCGACTTTTACCTGACCGCGCTGATCGACGGGGTGGATAACCAGGTGAACGACCAGCGCAAGCGCGCTGCCGCCTGACGCCTTCGGGCCTTGCCCGGTGCCGCCTTGCGGCAGACCGGGCAAGACCGCCATGCGGTGCGGGAAATCTGGGGCAGCGGGCAGTGAATCTGCATGGCGGTGGCTCTCATTTCGCGATGATAGTCTGATTAGATCCCATGGCGTGGAATGTGAAAAAGGTTGGCAACAGGGTCATGAATTGAAACGAAACGCTGGAGATGTCGGGCTGACTTGAAGCTCTTCATGATCCGTTCTCGACGCCGGGTCGGTTGGTGGGAATTCTCCGCCCGGTTGTTCAGGCCTTTGTGCGAACGATGTTCGACGCCGGGGATGACGTCGCGCCTTGCGGCGCCGTAGGATCTCAACTTATCTGTGATCAAGACGCGCGGCGCATGTCTTTGCCCTTTGAGAAGCTTTCGCATTAGACGTTTGGCGGCGGCCCACCACAGCCAGTGCTTCTTGCCGCCAATGGAGATAACTTCATTAAGGTGCCATTTGTCGCCGAGCCGACCTGCCGTCCGAACTTTTCCGCCCATAGCCGCACGGTCTGGTGCGAAACGACAGTACCACGAACTGCAAGCAGATCCTCGACCATGCGCAGGCTGAGCCGAAAACGAAGGTACAGCCAAACGGCATTTGGAAGACGACCTCGCTGACCCGAGCGATCCCGTCCTTCACCCCGTCAGATCACCACCCCACGGGTGACGCTTGTGCGCATCGGTTCCTTCGTTCAGATGGCCGATTTTCTTCGTATGAATCCAAGATTGCAGATGCTTCAAAGTGATGAGAAGGTGAACTCCATGAAGAAGCTGCTGACCTCCTTATCAAACAGAACGGGTTGTTCGACATTGATGGAGTGACCTCCATCGAGATCGGCGATTCTCGCGCAAGGCAGTGTTGCTGCAACATACTCTCGGACGGTCTGGAAGGCGCGTTCGTAACGACCGTTGACAAGCAAGGTCGGAACTGGCGTCGATCCGAACCGCGAACGGATTGACAGGTCTGGCAGCGTGAAGCGGAACAGATTGACGATGCCGGTCAACGAGGCGTTGTCCGCATCATGCGTCAGTTGCTCCCGAATGTCGGACTGAAATCGCCGGGCGTGAGCGGGATGGAAACGAAAGCGCCGCAGGGCTTCGCGTCCGTGCTGCTGCATGTCGGCAATGCGTGCGTCATTTTCCATGTGCCATTCCGGTGACGGTGTGGTTCTGAAGGCCGCACTGGCATTGGAAAAGGCTTGGGCGATGACGTGTTCGGGCCTGTCCAGCGCGTAGCGCAGGGTGAGTGCCGCACCAAAACTCTGGCCGCAAATATACCAGCGATCAATCCCCAGCCGCGCCCTGACATGATCGAGTGCGGCGACAAGCGCATCCGGGGTGTAGTCGAGTGGTTCATCCGTTGCAGGCGACAAGCCGTGGCCGGGGAGCTCCACCCGAATTCGCCTGAAATGACGCGCTAATCCTTCGTTGAGTCGCCAATGATTCCGGCTGGACATCATGCCGTGCAGGAGAAGTAAAGGCGGCTTCTCGCTAATCGGATCGACATCGGCGTTGAGTTCGATCATGTCTTGTTTCCTGAGAGGCATAGCTTGACGGACGCATGTCCGGTGAAGGTCGGATCACTTATATAGCTGTTTTAGAGGCATGGCCCGGATATGGAAGGTGCCGGCCTATTTCTCCTGTTCAAGCTGCTCACGATGTTCCGGTGCGGCAATGGCCAGCATTAGTTTTCGCCGTTCGTGAAGGCTGCGTCCGCGAAGATCCGCGACACCGTGCTCGGTTACGATCAGTCCGGCCTCGCTGCGCGGCGTACTCACCGGGCCGGAAAGCCGAGCGACGATCCTGCTCTTTCCGGATGTGGCGACCGTCGAGGGCAGGGCGATGATCGGCAGGCCGCCCGGCGATCTATGGGCGCCACGAATGAAATCCGCAGCACCTCCAACGCCGCCGACATAGGACGAGCCGACGGTTTCAGCATTGATCTGGCCGGTCAGATCAACCTCGATCGCCGAGTTGATGGCGGCGAGTTTATTCTGGCTGGCCAACACGGCGGGGTCGTGTGTGTAATGCGTGCCGCAGACCAGGATCGCGGGATTTTCGCGAGCAAATTCGTAGAGCCTTCGGCTGCCGAGCAGCCAGCCTGTGACTGTCACTCCCGTGTTGACCGGTTTGCAGGCGTTGTTGATCACGCCGGTCTCCATGAGCGTTGCAACACCATCGCCGATGACGCCCGAATGGACGCCAAGGCTACGATGCTGCACGAGAGCGTCGAGCACGGCTTCGGGAATTTGCCCAAGCCCCAGTTGCAAGGTCGAACCATCATCGATCAGCCCGGCGACATTGTGTGCCACCTGCTTTTCAATGGGGCCGGGTACGATCGGCGGCAGTTCCAGCAGAGGGCGTGACGTGGAAATGATGGCGTCGATTTCGTCGGTCGCGATGGACGCTTCGCCGAACACATACGGCATTTGGTCGTTGATTTCGGCGATGATGATCCGGGCTGATCCTATCAGGGGTAACAGATATTCCTGCACCAGCCCCAGGCTGTGCCGGCCATTTTTATCGGCCGGCGGTAAATGCAGCATAAGGACATCGACCGGTTGGAGCGCACTGGCGAACTGCGAATAGGGCACGGGCAGAATATCCAGCATGCCCGCTTTGGCCAGCCGCCTGTTATTGGCGCTCGCGCAGTATGAGATAAAGCGTACGGCGTCGCCAAAAGCAGGTGAGGCTGCTTCGGATAGTGTCAGGCCTATACCGGCCCGAAAGCCGCCTATGGCGTGACGGTCGCGCATCAGCGCGGCCGTCAGCGTCACCGGCTCCGCTCCAGCCTGTCCCCACGCGACCATCGCGCCGGGAGCGACCCAGTCCTGCATGTGCAGGTCATCCGCGTGGATAGACCGGGTAGCCACCGGGTGACGGCGCTTGCGCCCCTGGAATGTGTCCATGGTGTTCCCCTGGAATGAAAGAGCCGGGCCGTTGGCCGGAAATGTCGCCGACATTTGTTGGCAAGCCTGCTCAGGCCGCCAGTTCGAGCGGCGCGGCGGTGCGGTTCTGCAATTCCGCCAGCGACATACCCTCGACCATATCGACGACGCGGAACCCGTGCGGCAGCACGTCAAGCACTGCGAGATCGGTATAGAGGCGGCCGACCGAGCGTTGGGCTGTCAGTGGGTAGGAGCATCGCTCGACCAGACGCGGCGCACCGGTTTTCGTCACGTGTTCCATCGCAACCCAGACCCGGCGTGCACCGACAGCCAGATCCATCGCGCCACCGACAGCGGGCGCAAAGTCGCTGTCCGATCGTGCCCAGTTGGCGATGTCGCCACCCACCGCCACCTCATAGGCGCCAAGCACGCAGAGGTCGAGATGTCGTCCCCGTATCATTGCGAAGCTGTCAGCGTGGTGGAAATAGCTTCCGCCGGGGTTGAGCGTCACATGCTGTTTGCCGGCATTGATGAGCCAGGGGTCCAGTGTTTCTGGCGTGGCGGCAGGGCCGATGCCGAGGATGCCGTTTTCAGCGTGAAAGACGACCTCGATATCATTGGGCACATGGTTGGCGACCAGCGTCGGCACGCCGATACCAAGGTTGACGTACCAGCCCTCGGGAATATCGCGGGCGATACGGGCCGCGATCTGGTCGCGGGTGCGGGCTGTCCATGAATTGTTCATATGAGAAACCTCAAGCAGCAGGGGAACCGTAGGGGATGTGGACGACCCGGTTGACGAAAATTCCGGGCGTGACGACCCGTTCCGGGTCCATGTCGCCGAGCGGCAGGAGATGTTGCGCCTGCGCGATCGTCAGCTTGGCAGCCATGGCGCAAACCGGGTTGAAGTTTCTGCCGGACGCCTTGTAGGTCAGGTTACCCCAGCGATCAGCCTCCCATGCCTCGATGAGGGCGACGTCGCCGTAAAGCGCGGTTTCCAGTACACATTCGCGCCCGTTATAATCGCGGACTTCCTTGCCATCTGCCAGCCGGGTACCGAATCCTGTCGGGGTGAAGAAGGCGGGAATGCCCGCACCAGCGGCGCGCATCCGCTCCGCCAGCGTGCCCTGCGGCACAAGCTCCAGCTCCAGCTTGCCCTCGCGGTAGAGTTCCTCAAAGATCGTGGAGCCGGGAATGCGGGGATAGCTGCAGATCAGCTTTCGAACGCGCCCCTCACGCAGCAGCCGCGCCAGACCGACCTGGCCATATCCGGCATTGTTGGCGACAACCGTGAGATCGCGCGCGCCCGTTTCGAGAACACCCTCGATCAGGTGCGTCGCCTGCCCTACGGCGCCGAAGCCGCCGAGCAGGAGCGTGTTGCCGTGTTCCAGCCCCTCCAATGCCTGGGCAACCGTTGCGATGGTCTTGTCAATCATTCCCTCTCCTCCCAGAGACGCCGTTTGTAGTCCGGGCCGCGAACATCTTTTAGGTGCAAAATGTTCGTAATACGGACAAATGTCCATCAAATATTGCAATGTGATTTGGCGTTGTCAAGCTGGCAAACGGGTTGCCGAGGGCGTTCCAGGTGGAGGATTTGCTGCGGAGCGCAATTAATACTTATTTATATCAATGCGATAACCGGAGACTCCGCACGTTGTCAGAGGTTTGCGAACGCAGGGCGCTTGACGGCCTCAAAACATCGTCTATCCTGTTTATCGAACAAATGTTCGTATTGCGGACATCGTGGAGACAACATACGCTTCTTCAGGGAGGAGGAAGATGGTGAGGAAAATCATTGCATCGGTGATGGCGGCAGGTCTGCTTGCATTCGCCGGAGGCGCTTCGGCGCAGGAAAAGCCCAACGACCCAGCCAGCTATAAATTCGGGGCCATTCTGGCCATGAGTGGCAAGGCGGACTGGTATGGCAAGGTCATGAGCCGCGCCATTCAGTTGGCCGTTGACGAGATCAACGCCAAGGGTGGGGTCGATGGCATTCCGCTGGAGGCGATCATCGAGGATCACAAGAGCGGTGTCGCCAAGGAAGGCGTTTCCGCCATGAATCGGCTGATCAGCATTCACAAGGTTCAGGCTGTCCTGACCTCCTTTTCGCCGCCGACGCTGGCGATTGCGCCGATTGCGGACGAAAAGGGGATTTTGCTGCTGAACGGTGGTGGTACCAGCGCAGCGCTGCTCAAGGCTTCGCAGAACATGTTCCACAATCGCACGCTGGCCTCTGATTTGGGGCTTGCCGCAGTCAAGTGGGCGGAAACGCGCGGTCTGGGCGACATGGCGCAGATGGTCTGGAAGAACGATGCAGGCGAAAGTGTCGCCGCCTCGGCCCAGCCTTATTGGGAAAAGGCCGGACACAAGGTTGTGGCGACCGAGTTCGTCGAACTGGGTGCATCGAACATCGATACGCAGGTGGCCAAGGTCCGCGTTTCCAATCCGAGCTGGGTCGGCTTGTGGCTGTTCAGCCCGGAATCGGGTCTGGCCATCAAGAAGCTGCGTGAATTTGGCGTGAAGGCACCGCTGATTGGTATCGAGTATACCGGTGACATCAAGGAAATCGCCGGCAGCCAGGTCGAAGGTTTCGAATATGCCTCCGACTACTTCACCCCGTCGGACGAGTATCCATGGTCGCGGGATTTTGCCGCCGCCTATAAGGCACGTTATGGCGAAGACCCGGAATTCTACGCCGCCAACTACTACGAGAACGTCTATGTTCTCGCAGAAGCAATCCGCCGTGCCCGAGCAAAGGGCGGTGATTACTGGGACGGCCGCAAGCTGATCTCGGCCATTCGCGAAAACCCGGTCTTTGACAGCGTTTATGGTGGCTCGATGACCTATCAGTCCAACGGCGTTGCCAAGAAGCGCGTCGCCATCTTCAAGGTTGAAGAGGGCAAGGGCAAGTTCGTTCAGTATGTCAGCCTCGATTGAAAGGCCTTGCGGCCGGGCTTGAGCCCCGGGGGCGGTCTGTCCGCCCCCTCCACATCCATTCCTGACATCAAGTAGAGGGTCGATCATGGACCTTGTGATACAGCTATTGCTGAATGGCATCGTGAACGGCAGCCATTACGCACTTCTCGGGCTGGGCTTCGGGCTGATCTTTGCGACGACGCGGATCGTGCATTTCGCCTTCGGTTCAATTTTCACTTTCGGTGCTTACGTAGCCTGGTTTGTGTCCGGCTATATGGGCGCACCGATCTTTCTTGGGCTTGCGGCGGGTGTCGTGGTTGCGATGGGGCTTGGCGTTGCCTCCTATGTCGGCCTTTATCAACCGCTGGAGCGCAGAGGCGTCAGCCCTCTCATTCCGCTGATCGCTTCGCTCGGCCTGACGATCGTCCTCGAAAACCTGGTCGGGATCATTTTCGGGACCGGTGCGCGCACCATTGATGTGGAGACCAGCATCCATTTTCTTGGACCGGCGTTCTTTACGTCGATCCATGTCTGGCAGGTCGTCAGCTTCCTGCTCGTCTGCGTGCTGCTATATCTGTTCGTGAATTACACACGTTACGGCAAAGCCATCATGGCCATGACCGACGATCCGGAAATGGCGCGCGTCATCGGTATTGATACCGCGCGGGTTTCGATCCTCGTCTTTGCCCTTGGTTCGGCCCTGTCCGCCATTGCTGCCTTGTTGGTCACCCTCAAGGATGGCGCCAGCACGCATATGGGCTTTACGGCCGTCTTCATGGGCTTTGTCGCCGTGATCGTCGGCGGTGTCGGCTCGCTGCGCGGTGCTATTGCAGGCGGTTTCCTGCTCGGCCTCGTTGAAAGCCTCGGTCTGTGGAAAATATCGACCGAATGGCAGAGCTCCATCGCCTTCATCGTGCTCTTCTTGATGATCCTTTTGCGCCCGCACGGCCTTTTCAGTCTCGCGCGCAGGTAGGGAGGACACCAAATGGACTTTCTTTATCATATCGGCGTGCTGTTTTGCCTTTACGCCATCCTCGCGACCTCTTTCAATCTTCTCATCGGGTTTGCCGGGCTGTTTGCACTGTCCCATGCGGCGCTCTATGCGATCGGTGCCTATACGACCGCGATCCTGACCACCAAGCTCGGGCTTGCCTTCCCGCTGCCGCTCCTCGGTTCGGTGCTGTTTGCGATGCTCTTGAGCACGATCATCGCATTGCCCGCCTTGCGCGTGAACGGGCACTATCTCGTGATCGTGTCGCTGGCGCTGCAGATCATCGTTCTTCAGGTCATCCTGAACTGGAAATCATTGACGGGCGGCACTGACGGCATCGGCGGCATTCCGCCTTACCATTTCGGCAATCTCGTCATCGATACGCCGTTCCGCTTCATGATCGTCGCGTTCATCGCTCTCGTGCTGTGTTACTGCATCGCGCGGGTTCTCATCCGCTCGCCCTTCGGCCGGGCGCTGCGTGCCATGCGTGACAATGAATCCGCCGCCCAGGCCGTGGGTCTCGACATCCTGTTCATGAAGGTTGCGGTTTTCGCCATCTCGGCCGGTCTTGCCGCCGTGGCAGGCTCGCTGTTTGCGCAGTATTTCAGCTATGTCAGCGCGGAAAGCTTTTCCATCAACGAAACCATCTACATTCTCGCCATGGTCATTCTCGGTGGTGTGGGCAATTTGCGCGGCTCCGTGCTGGGGGCAGCCATCCTTATCATTCTGCCGGAACTGCTCAAGTTCCTGCCGCTGCCGGTGGACATCGCCGACAAGATTCGTCTGGTTCTTTACGGGTGCGTGTTGATGGCGGTTCTGGTTTTCGCTCCGCAAGGCCTTCTTCCCGAACCGCGAGGCCGTAAGGCGATGTGGGTTTCTCCGGATGGTGGCGATGACAGGACCGATGACGAAGCACTGCTTTCATCGGAAGGTGGCAAGCGAGATGAGATTGTGCTTGAAGGCCGCAATCTCGGCAAGCGCTTCGGGGGCGTCGTGGCGGTATCCGACTTTTCGATCTCGCTGAAGAAGGGCCGCATTACCGGACTGCTCGGCCCGAACGGTGCTGGCAAGACCACCGCCTTCAACCTGCTGACGGGCTTTCTCAAGCCGACTTCCGGCCAGATCCTGCTGCATGGCAAGGATATTGCCCGCATGAAGCCGCATGAACTGGTCGATGCCGGTGTGGCGCGCTCGTTCCAGGATCTTCGGTTGTTCACCAATATGACGGTGCTGGAGAACGTGATGGTCGCCTTGCCCGGCCAGAAAGTGCGCGGCATCTGGCGGCTGTTCCTGACCCCCGTGGCCGTTCGCCGCCGGGAGCAGGAGGCTATGCGCAAGGCCATGCATATCCTGCGCTTTGTCGAACTTCACGACCGGGCCTATGAGACGGCCGCCGATCTGTCCTACGCGGAAGAGAAACTGCTGGTCGTGGCCCGCCTTCTGGCGACGGGTGCGGAAGTCCTGCTGTTCGACGAGCCGATGTCAGGTCTCGACCAGACCACGCTGCACGACATCTTCCCGGTGATCCGCAAACTCGCTGAACACGGCAAGGCCGTCTGCATCATCGAGCACAATCTCGATGTCATCAAGGAACTCTGCGACGAGGTTTTCTTCCTGGACGAGGGACGCACCATGGCTGTCGGCAAGCCCGACGAGCTCATGAACAATCCCGAGCTGGCTGAAAGGTATTTCAAATGACCGGTCCCATTCTGGAAACAAGGGGTCTGAGCGCAGGCTACGGCAAGAAGAAAGCCGTTCAGGGTATAGACCTTCGCCTTGCGCACGGGGAGACGCTTCTCGTGCTGGGGCACAACGGCGCTGGCAAGACGACGCTGATGCGGGCGATTTTCGGCCTGCTGAAGCCCATGTCGGGCGAGGTGTTCTACGACGGGCACGCGATCACCGGGCGTATTCCGGCCCGCAATGTGGCCGAGGGCATTGCCTTCGTGCCGCAGGGGCATGGCATTTTTCCCAGCCTGACAGTGCGCGACAATCTGGAGCTGGGCGGTTTCGTCGATGCCGATACCGCCAAGAAGAAAAAGCGGATCGAGGAGATCTACGGGATGTTTCCCATTCTCCGCGACCGTGCCGGGCAGATTGCCGGGACGTTTTCGGGCGGGCAGAAGCAGATGCTGGCCATCGGCATGGCGCTGATGCATGGGCCGCGTGTACTGATCCTTGATGAGCCGTCCATCGGCCTTGCTCCCAATCTCGTGGGGCGGGTGATGGAGTCGATTGCCGAGATCAAGGCGCGCTTCGACGCTTCGGTCATCGTGGTGGAGCAGAACATCAAATATTCGCTGCCCATCGCCGATCGCGTCATGGTTCTGAAGACTGGCGGGGTGATTTACGAAGGCGATCCCGCCCCGCTGAATGACCATGCACGTCTGGTGGAGCTTTTCTGAACTTCTGGCATTTTCCCGGCGCTGCGGCGCCGGCTCTTCCTGTCGAAGACCCAGGATCGGGCCTTCCCTGACAGGTGGGATGAACCACTCGAAAGACGGAATGAACGGGGGAGTCTACCCTTTGCAAAATACGAACAAAAGTCCAACAAGCGAACAAATGGAAGTGCAGCTGGCATTTGCCGAACGGTCGGGGAGGTAGCATGAAGGACGCTTTTATCGTTTCTCCCCTGCGCACGCCTATCGGGCGTTTCGGCGGCGCCCTGCGACCCCTGACGGCCGACGCGTTGATGGTTCACATCATACAGGCTTTGCTGAAGCAGACCGGCATTCCCCCCGAAACCATCGGCGATGTCGTGGCTTCGCAGTCTTATGCCTCCAGCGAAGCGCCTTGCATCGGGCGTTATGGCGCTCTGGCGGCGGGGCTGCCGATCGAAGTGCCGGGCTTCACACTCGACCGGCGTTGCGGCTCCGGCCTTCAGGCCGTGGTGACTGCGGCCATGCAGGTCCAGACCGGTCAGGCGGATGCCGTTCTGGCGGTCGGCGTGGAGAGCATGAGCAACATCGAGTTCTACACGACCGACATGCGCTGGGGCCACCGGATGGGGAGCGTCCAGTTCCACGACCGGCTCGACCGGGGGCGGGTAAAGTCGCAGCCTGTGGAGCGGTTCGGGCAGATTTCCGGCATGCCGGAGACAGCGGACAATCTGGCGCGTGACTATGGCATTTCGCGTGAAGAGGCCGATGCCTTCGCCGTGCGCAGCCACCAACTGGCGGCCGCCGCCTGGCGGGAAAAGCGGTTTGAATCCGAGGTCGTTCCTGTCGCGGTGCCCGGTCGCAAGGGTGAGACGACCCTGTTCGCACAGGATGAAGGTATCCGCGAAGACAGTAACGAGGCGCAGTTGGCACGGTTGCCGACACTGTTGCCGCAGGGCGTTTGCACGGCGGGGAATTCCAGCCAGCAAAACGATGCCTCCGCCGCCTGCCTTGTCGTCAGTGAAGACTATCTGAAGCAGCATGACCTTCAGCCAATGGCACGCCTTGCCGGATGGTCGGCGGTCGGTGTGGAGCCGAACCGGATGGGCATCGGTCCGGTACCGGCAACGAGACGTGTGCTTGAACGGACAGGTGTTTCGCTCGACAGGATCGATCTGATCGAGCTGAACGAGGCGTTTGCAACGCAGGCGCTCGCGGTTCTGAAGGCGCTTGAAATCGATGATTTCGACCGGGTGAACGTCAACGGTTCCGGCATTTCGCTGGGGCACCCCATCGGCGCGACCGGCATTCGCATGCTTGCCACCCTGCTGCACGAAATGGACCGGCGAAAGGCCCGTTACGGGCTCGAGAGCATGTGCATTGGCGGTGGCATGGGCATGGCCGCGCTGTTCGAGCGGGTTTGAGCACCTCAAGAGGCGGAGGAGAACGCGATGGTTGCCTATATGGCCGTGCTGACAAAAGTCATCAGCACCGAAGGATGGGAGCCCTATCAGGCGCGCGTCGCGGACTGCATTGCCCGGCATGGCGGTGAATATGTCGTGCGCCGCGGGCAGGCGCGAGTACTTGAGGGCGATTTCGCTCACGACCGTTTCACGCTGTTCCGGTTTCCATCGCTCGAAGCCATCGACCGGTTCTGGCATTCCACTGAATATAAAAATGAAATCAAGCCATTGCGCGATGGCCTGGGCGTTCTCGACGTCTGGGCGGTGCAGGGCGTCGAATAGCGGACAGGCCCTTCGGGCACCCGCTTCACGCGATTGAGGGAAGAGAGACATGAGAGAAGTCATCGTTGCCGGCGTCGGTATTACCCGTTTCGGAAAATTCCTGGAGCGCAATCTGAAATCGTTTTCGGAGGAAGCCGTGAGCGCGGCCCTGAGCGATGCCGGTGTGCAACCGCATCAGGTCGACCAGGTGTTCTTTGGCAACGCGGCCGCCGGTCTGGTCACCGGTCAGGAAATGATCCGCGCCGAGGCGGCGCTACGCAATACCGGGCTGGATGGCAAACCGATGTTCAACATCGAGAACGCCTGCGCTTCCAGCAGCAGCGCATTCCACCTTGCATGGCTGACGATTGCCAGCGGCCAGGCCGAAACGGCGCTTGTCGTGGGTTGCGAAAGGCTGTCGCATGAAGACAAGCGGGTTTCCTTCGAGGTTTTCGCCCGCGCGGTCGATCTGGAGGAACCGCTGCCGGAAGGCTATCAGGCCGGAAGCGGGTCGCTGTTCATGGACCTTTACGCCGCCAAGGCGCGCAAATGGATGGAAGCGACCGGCGGAACGCGGGAAGACTTTGCCCGCGTCGTGGTCAAGAGCCGGCGGGCCGGTCATCTCAATCCCGTAGCGCAGTTTCGCAACGAGACGAGCGTGGAAGAGGTGCTGGCAAGCCGGATGATCAGCGATCCGCTGACACTTTTCATGTGCTCGTCCATCGGGGACGGGGCTGCGGCCATCCTGCTGTGCTCCGACGACTTTGCCCGCAAGCTTGCGGTCAAGCCGGTTCGCGTTCGTGCGTCGGCGGTCGTCACGGCCAGAACCTCCGGTGAGCGCGAGCCGGTGGCCGTCACCGCCTCGCGCAAGGCCTATGAAATTGCCGGTCTCGGTCCGCAGGATCTCGATGTGGTGGAACTGCACGACGCCTCCGCCCCAGCCGAACTCATCCACTACGAGAATATCGGGCTTTGCGAACCGGGCGGCGCCATAGGGCTTCTGCGCTCCGGTGCAACGGATATCGGCGGGCGGGTGCCGGTCAACCCGAGCGGCGGGTTGCTGAGCCGTGGCCACCCGATCGGCGCGACCGGTGCGGCCCAGATCGTGGAGTTGACCCAGCAACTCAGGGGACAAAGCGGACCACGCCAGCGTGAAGGTGCCCGGGTCGCTCTGGCGGAAAACAATGGCGGCCAGCTTGCCGGCGATTCGGCCGTTGCCTGCGTCACCATTCTTTCGGTTTGAGGAGGTCGGCCATGGAACGGACAGCCATCGTGACGGGCGGGGCGCAGGGCATCGGGCGTGCCATTTCCCGTGCCCTGCTGGACAAGGGATGGACGGTTTCGGTGTGGGACCGTGATCCGGCGGCACTCGATGCTCTGGTCGCCGAGGCAGGGCCGGATGCCGGACGTCTGGCGCCGCAGACGGTCGATGTCACCTCCGGAGAGGCGGTGTCGGCGGCAGTCGAAGCGCTCAAGGAACAGGGCAAGACCCCTTCGCTTCTGGTGAACAATGCCGGTGTCTCCCGCGACAAGCGCATCGTCAACATGAGCGAGGAGGATTGGGACTTCGTTCTTTCCGTGAACCTCAAGTCGCAGTTTCTCTGCTGCCGCGCCGTCGTGCCGGGCATGATCGAAGCGGGGTTCGGGCGCATCGTCAACATTTCCTCCCGTGCCTGGCTCGGCGGGTTCGGGCAGGCGAACTATTCGGCGTCCAAGGGGGGCGTGGTGAGCCTGACCCGCACGCTGGCGCTGGAACTGGCCAGCAAGGGCATCACGGTCAATGCCATTGCACCGGGTATCGTCGAGACGCCGCTTCTTCTCAGCTATGCCGATGAGGTGCGCGACAAGCTCAAGAAGACCGTGCCGGTTGGCCGTATCGGTCAGCCGGACGACATCGCGAAGGCGGTTCTGTTTTTCGCCGACCCTGACAACAGCTATGTGACTGGCCAACTGCTCTATGTGTGCGGTGGCCGCTCGCTTTCCAGCCCCAGCGTATGAAAGGAAGCGGACGAATGAGCGTGGAGAGAAAAGATACCGGGCACATTGCCGTTCTCGAACTGAATGCGCCTGATTCCATGAATGCCCTGACGGTCGAGGAACTGCGCAGCCTGCGCCGGCACCTTGCCGATTGCCGTGATGACGACAACATCCGTTGCATCATCGTGACGGGAACAGGGGAAAAGGCTTTCAGTACCGGCGCAAATCTGAAGGCGACGATGCCGGCGGAAACCTCGTTTGCCGCGGGCGTGTTGAAGAGCCGCGAGGCTGAGGCCGATCTGGGTGGCTATACCCGTTTGCTGGACCTGAACGATCTCGATCTGTGGAAACCTGTCATCGCGGCCATCAATGGCTATTGCCTCGGGGGCGGACTGGAGCTTGCCCTGCAATGCGACCTGCGGATTGCCAGCGAGACGGCGAGCTTTGCCTTGCCGGAAGTGACTGTCGCCAGTGTGCCGGCAGTCGGCGGCGTGCAATATCTGCTGCGGGCGCTGCCTGCCGCCCATGCGATGAAGCTGGCGCTGACGGGCGGGCGCATCAAGGCCGACGAGGCGCTGCGGATCGGGCTCGTCAGCGATGTCGTGCCGGGCGATGCCCTTCTGCAAACCGCCTTCGACCTGGCCGCGAAAATCGCCGCCAACGGCCCGCTCGCGGTGCAGATGGTCAAGAAGCTGGCGCTGGAGACGGCCCATATGGCCCCGCGTGATTTCGTTGCTCACTCGAATGCCGGCTGGGGCCTTCTGCGCGATAGCGCGGACAGGATCGAGGGGCGCAGAGCCTTCGCGGAAAAGCGCAAGCCAGCCTATGCGGGCCGATGACACGCCCAGCTGGTGACTTGATCCATCTTCCCCCGATTACGGAACGAAACGATGAATTTTGAACTCGACGAAGAACAGGAAATCCTTGTGGAATCGGTGCGGCGCATGTCTGCCGACACGCTCCAGCCCATTCTGGACCGTCACGACAAGGACAAGCCGCTGCCGAAATCGGCGATGCTGGAAATCTACGAACATCTGGCCGGGTTTGGCATTGCCGCCGCGCGGTTGCCGGAGGAACTGGGTGGCTCCGGCCTTTCCATGCTGAGTTACGGTCTGGTGATGGAACAGTTGCCGCCGGCCATCGCCCTGTCGCTTCTTTCCCATGACGGCTCGATGACCCGCTTCAGCGCTGGCGCCAATGAAGCCCTTCGCAACCATTACCTGCCGGACTTCATTGCGGGCCGGAAGATCATCTGCACCGCGAATTCCGAGCCGAATGCGGGATCGGATTCCAATGCCGTTTCCACGCGGCTGGAAATCGAGGGCGACCGGGCATTCATAACCGGCACCAAGATGTGGATCACCAACGCGTCGATCTGCGACTGCATGGTCGTGTCCTGCTCCACTGGCAAGGATGAACAGGGGCGACCCATTCCGCAGCGCGTTTTTGTCGATCTGGCCAAGGCCCGGGTCGGATTGCATGAAACCGCTCTGGCCGGTCTCAAACAGGGGCACCTCTGCGAAGTGGTGTTCGATCGCACGGAGGTGCCGCTGCATCACCTCATCGGCGAGCCTGGCGATGCCGGCAAATACATGACCATCGTGTGGAATGCCAACCGGCCGCTGATCGGGCTCATGACGCTTGCAATCGCCCGGCGTGCGTTCGACGTCGCCATGCAGCACGCCATGGACCGCCGGCAGTTTGGAGCACCGCTCGCGGCGCGCCAACTGATACAGCAGGAATTGTCCGATATGGAGGCCGCTCTGGTCAGCGCGCGCCTGACCTGCCTGATGGCGCTTGCCAATCTCGATTCGGGGCGCCGGGGCAATGGTGTTTCGGCCATGGCGAAACGGCTGGCGACGCAGGCCGCTGTCGATGTAATCAACAAGGCCATGCATATTTGCGGCGGAATGGGGATCACGGAGGAACTCGGTCTGGCGCAGCTTTGGCAGGACGCGCGCGTGTTCCAGGTACCGGATGGCACCCAGGGCATTCTCGCGCTTATCCATGGCCGGGAATTGACGGGCATCAGCGCCTGGCGCTGAAGGCCCGGACGGATGGAAACAATGGGAGGAATTGAAATGAACCGACTGCACTGGTCGCCGCGCTCGCCTTATGTCCGCAAGGTTATGGTGGCGCTGCACGAAAAGGGGATTGCCGATCAGGTTGAGACCGTGCGGACCCTGGCTGATCCGATCTTTCCGCCGGAAAGCTTCTTTCCGGTCAATCCACTGGTCAAGATTCCGACATTGGAGCGGGAAGGCGAACCGGTACTGGTCGATTCACGCGTCATCATCGAATGGGCGGACCAGCAGGCCGGAGGAGCGGTTACTCTGTTGCCATCCGACCCCGAAGTGCGTCTCGTCGCCCTGCGCGACGATGCGATCGGTACGGGGTTGATCGATATTGCCATGACGCGGTTGATCGAGGCGGTTTTGCGCCCGGACGACAAGCGCGACGAACGGATTATCGCCACCTGCAGGAAGAAGGCGAATGCCGTGCTTGACTGGCTGGAGGCACATGTTCCGAACCTTGAGGCGCGGCCTTTCGATGCTGGTCATCTGGCAATCGGCGTGGCGCTTTGTTACCTCGATTTCCGCTTCGCAGCCGATCAGTGGCGTGAGGGGCGACCGGCCCTGGCGGCCTGGCATCAGGGCTTCAGCGAACGCCCTTCGGTGATCGCGACGGCATTCCGCGACGATCCGCGCCCCGCGAGTTGAAGCCCTCCGGCGGGCCTTGCCAGCCATGGCCCGCCGTTTTCGTTACCAGCCCATGGTCTGGCTGAGCTTTTCGGCTGCCCTCTGCAGTGCGGGCAGGAAGGTGTTCTTCAGATCGTCCACGCTGTGACGTGCCGTTACGGTCGAGGCATTCAGTGCCGTCGTGATCCGATGGTTGGCGCCCATGATTGGGACGGCGATCGAGCGAATGCCGATTTCAAGCTCCTCGTCATTGATTGCATAGCCCTGCGACCGGATGCGGGAAATTTCCTGCCAGAACCTGTCGCGTTCAGTGATCGAGTTCGGTGTCAATTGCTTGAGTGGATGCGCCGAAAGCCAGCGATTGAGCTCCTCGTCCGCAAGGGATGCCAGCAGCACCCGGCCGATGGACGTGTAGGCGGCAGGCAGGCGCGTGCCGTTGACGATGCGCGAGGAATAGATGCGGCGGATTTCCGCGCGGTCAATATAGACGATTTCTGCCCCATCCAGAATGCCGACCGAGGCGGATTCGTCGAGTTCTTCCGTCAGCTTGTGCAGGATTGCGGACGAACCGTCGCCCAAGCCGCGGGGCATCAGAAAGCCACGGGAAAGGTTCACCAGTTTGGGCGTAAGCCAGAAGAATTTGCCATCGAAATCGACATAATTGATCTCTTTCAGGGTCAGCAGCAGGCGGCGTGCTGTGCCGCGGCTCAGGCCCGTCAGCTTGGCGGCATCGGTCAGCGTCATCCGACCCTGCTGCTTGACAGCGGCCGGGCTGGTGAAACATTCCAGTATGCTCATGCCACGCGCGACGGCGACGACGAAATCCGAACCGCGCTTGTCGTCGTCCGTGTCCGGACTGTCGTCTGTTTCCGGTGTCATCGTCTTGCTCATCTTTCCTGGCGCTCCCGGTGTTCGTGAATTTCCGGCGGTTTGGAGCCGCACCTTTTGCTTCTCTATACTTGACATTGCGGCGTAAGGGAATCTACATTTTGAACAAATGTTCGCATTACGAACATTGATGGATGCTTTCGGGCGTGCCGCCCGCTCCGATGGAGCGGTTCGGTCGCCGAGGAGCGGAAGCATTCGCGAGGATCATGTCAGGGAGGAATACATGAGCGAACTGGAACAGCGTATCGGTGCGATTGAAGATCGCATGGCAATTACGGAATTGCGCGCCCACTATTGCCACGTTCTGGATGACCGGGACTGGAACGCGCTGGCCGGATTGTTCACGCAGGACGGCGAATTCCAGGGGCTTGCCCATGTGAAGGGGCGGGATGAAGTTCTGCGCTTTTTCCGGGACACGGTGGATGGCATTGCCCAGGGCTTCTGGCACTTCTGCACAAACGCCACGGTGAAACTCGATGGCATCACGGCCACCGGCCGCATCTCGATGCAGTATCTTTCGGTCAAGAACGGGGTCTCCTATGTCTCTGCCGGGCATTACGACGATGAGTTCCGCAAGGAAGACGGTGTCTGGCGGTTCCGCAAGCGCAAGATCACCTTCTACTATTTCGCGCCGTTGACGGAGGGCTTCGTCGGACGCCCCGTCTATATCGATCCGCAGGGCTTGCCGCTCGACGCGGAAGCGCAGGCTGCCCGCTGGCAGGATCGCAAGCACAAGGAAGCGGTGGCATGATGATGCAGAGCAGAATGATTGGCAGGGCGCGTGTGACCCGTGTCGTGGAATATTCGGCACCGACGCACGATCCGGCCTTTCTCTTTCCCGATCTGACGCCGGAGGATCTGGCCAGCCTGTCGACGGAACTCGCGCCGCATCACTATGTCCCGGCAATGAATCGGTTGGTGGTGACCATCCAGATCTGGATCGTGCAGATCGATGGCAAGGTCATTCTCATCGACACCGGTGTCGGCAACGGCAAGACGCGCGGACCTGCGCGCATGAATGCCTTGAACAATCGCGTGCCGGAATGGCTGCAGGCCGCAGGTGCGGGATTTGCGGACGTGACCCACGTCGTGCAGACTCATCTTCATGCCGATCATACCGGATGGAATACCGTTCTGGATGATGGTCAGTGGCGTCCGGCTTTCCCGAATGCCCGCTATCTCATGCCGCAGAACGATTACGAGCATCTGGCCAAGGCCGAGCGCGACGGGTCGGATCTGACCATGGACCGGAGCTGGCAGGATAGTGTTGCGCCTGTCATCGATGCAGGACTGGTCGATTTCATCAGCGACGATGCAGGCATCATCGCGGGTTGTCTGAATGTCGAGCCCGTTCCCGGCCATACACCGGGCATGTTGAGCTATCGTTTGAATTCGGAAGGCAAGGAGGGGCTGTTCTGCGCTGACGTGTTCCACTCACCGATCCAGATCCTGCGGCCCGACATCAATACCGCCTATTGCCAGCTTCCCGAGGTGGCCAGGGCAACGCGGGCGCGGGTGCTGGCGGACGCTGCCGAGCGCGGCACGTTGATCATGCCCATGCATTTCGGTGCGCCTTACTGTGGTTATGTGCGCAAGCAGGGCGATGGCTACCGGTTCGAAGGTGCGCTCTGGCCGTAACGCCTCATCGGGTCATGTTGTCATCACGCGGGAGAGGCGTGCGGGTCGCGTCCTCTCCAGTTCCGGAATCTGATGGAAGGTGCCTCTTATGGATATCGGGCAGCTCAGAACCCTGATTCATGTCGCGGAGCTTGGAAGCATCAGCAAGGCATCCGCGCGGCTCAACATCGTCCAGCCCGCCTTGAGCCGCAAGATAAGACTTCTCGAGGAGGAACTGGATGTCGTTCTGTTCGACCGGGACGGACGCGGCATGGTGCCCACCACGATGGGCGGCAAAATTATCGGCCACGCCATAAAGGTCATGGACGAACTGGAAGACATCCGCAGGCTGGCCGCTTCGCGGACGGAGAAGCTGGCAGGGGAGGTCGTGATTGGTGTTACGCCCACCGTGGCAGAGTTCGCCACCGTGCCGCTGGCCCAGAGAGCGGCTGCCGAACATCCTGATCTTGCCGTGCGTTTCACCTCGGCATTCAGCGGCTATCTGCTCGACTGGCTGCAGAGCGGGGATATCGATGTTGCATTGTCCTATGATCCCGAGCGGGTGGCCAGTCTGCGGGTTCGCCCGGTGATGATCGAAAATCTTCTTCTGATCCGTCATAACCAATGCGCGGACGATGGCGAAGCCGGCATTGCATTCTCCCGGCTGGCGGGGGAGCGGCTGGTGCTGCCCAGCCAGCGGCATGGGCTGCGCAAGATTCTCGATGCCTGCGCCCTTCGCGCCGGCATCACGCTCAAGCCGTCGGTCGAGGCGGATTCGCTCAATGCCATCGTGGCTCTGGTCCGCAATGGTTTCGGCTCGACGATTCTGCCCTTGCCGCCTGTTTATGACGCCGTTCTGGAAGGGCGGTTGCAGGCCGTGCCGATCTTCGATCCCGCTCCAACCCGCACGCTGGTCATCGTATCGGCCTGTGATCGTGGATTGACCGATGCCGCCCAGTTCATTGCCAATACATTCATCGATGTCGCGAATGAATTCGTTTCCCAGCGCGGATGGGCAGGCACCATGCTGGCGTGAGCCGGGCGGCTGCCTATCGCAAACCGGCATAGCTCATTGAGCGCAACTCTATTGGCGTCACGATCTGCAAGCTCTTAAAAACAGAGAGAAATTGGCCCCGGGCTAAACAATGGCGGCCTGCCCGCCCGCCGCCTGGGCCTGTATCGGGTATCGCGGATTGGAGAAGGCACATGCAGGTCACGCGTGGTAAGGATTTTCAGGATATTCGCGATGCGGTTCGCGCGCTTTGCGCCGGGTTTCCATCCGAATATCATCGTCGGATCGATGAAGCGCGTGGTTATCCGGAGGAATTCGTCGATGCGTTGACGAAGGCGGGCTGGATGGCTGCCCTTATCCCGGAAGAATATGGTGGATCGGGCCTCGGTCTGACGGAGGCCTCCGTCATCATGGAGGAGATCAACCGTTCCGGAGGCAATTCCGGGGCCTGCCATGGTCAGATGTACAATATGAACACGCTGGTCCGGCATGGTTCGGAGGAGCAGCGCAAACGCTATCTGCCGAAAATCGCGTCCGGCGAGCTGCGTCTTCAGTCCATGGGCGTGACGGAGCCGACGACCGGAACCGATACCACGCGCATCAAGACGACGGCGGTCCGCAGGGGGGATCGTTACATCATCAATGGACAGAAGGTGTGGATTTCCCGTGTCCAGCATTCTGACCTGATGATCCTTCTGGCGCGCACCACGCCGCTTGACCGGGTGGCGAAGAAGTCGGAAGGCATGTCCATCTTCATCGTCGATCTGAAGGATGCCATCGGCAAGGGCATGACTGTCCAGCCGATCCTCAATATGGTCAATCACGAGACCAACGAGCTCTTTTTCGAGAATCTTGAAATTCCGGCGGAAAACCTGATCGGCGAAGAAGGGCAGGGCTTCAAGTATATTCTCACCGGTCTCAATGCGGAGCGCACATTGATTGCGGCCGAGTGCATTGGCGATGGCTACTGGTTTGTCGAGAAAGTGTCCGAATATGTGAAGGATCGCCAGGTTTTCGGACGCCCGATCGGCCAGAATCAGGGCGTGCAGTTCCCGATCGCGGAAAGTTATATCGAAATCGAAGCCGCCAATCTGATGCGCTACGAGGCCTGCCGGCTTTACGATGCGCATGAACCGTGCGGTGCACAGGCCAATATGGCCAAGTATCTGGCCGCCAAGGCTTCGTGGGAGGCCGCCAACGCCTGCCTTCAGTTCCATGGCGGTTTCGGTTTTGCCTGCGAGTACGATGTCGAACGAAAGTTCAGGGAAACGCGCCTTTATCAGGTTGCCCCCATCTCCACCAATCTCATTCTGAGCTATGTGGCGGAGCATGTTCTCGGCCTGCCGAGGTCGTTCTGATGACGCGGTCGTCCCGCCTTCCTCTCGAAGGCATCCGGGTCATTGCCATCGAGCAGGCGGTTGCCGCGCCTTTCTGCTCGGCACGTCTGGCCGACGCGGGCGCCCATGTCGTCAAGATCGAGCGGCCGGAGGGGGACTTCGCCCGGGGTTATGACGATGTCTGCGCCGGGCAGAGCAGTTATTTCGTCTGGCTCAATCGCGGCAAGGAGTCGCTTGTCCTTGATCTCTCTTTGCCAGAGGGCAGGCAGGTGCTGAGCGATCTCATCGCACAGGCCGATGTGGTGGTTCAGAACCTGAAGCCCGGCGCATTGGATCGGCTGGGTTTCGGCTTGGCGCGGCTGCGTGAAGCCTATCCGCGGCTCATCCTCTGCTCGATCAGCGGCTTTGGTGAGGATGGGCCGATGGCTGGGCGCAAGGCCTATGACCTGCTCATCCAGGCGGAAGCCGGACTGTCCTCCATAACCGGTGGCCCGGACGAGCCGGCGCGCGTCGGCATTTCGGTGGTCGATATTGCCACGGGCGCGACGGCCCATGCCGCCATTCTCGAAGCCCTGATCGCGCGCTCGATCACCGGGCAAGGCGCGGATATCCGGGTTTCGATGTTCGATGTGATGGCCGAATGGTTGACGGTGCCGCTACTGCAGGCGGAGGGTGGAAACCCGCCCCGGCGTCTCGGTCTGGCGCATCCGTCCATCGCGCCCTATGGCGTTTTTGCCACGAAGGGGGGCAAGGCCATTCTCATCTCCATTCAGAGCGAGCGTGAATGGGCACAGTTCTGTGCCGAGGTTCTGCGACAGCCGGAAAAGGCAGCAGACCCGCTCTACGCGACCAACGTGGCGCGCGTCTCGAACTATGCCGAGACTGCCGCACTGGTTGCCAGTGTCTTCGTCTCGCTGACGGAGGAGGAGGCCATATGCCGTATGGTGAAGGCCGATACGGCATTCGCTTCCATCAATGACATGGCCGGGTTGTCGCAACACCCGCATTTGCGGCGGATTATGGTGGAAACCGAAGCCGGCCCTGTTGCCTGTCCCGCGCCTGCGCCGATCTTTATCGATGCGCCGCGCAGCTACGGCGCCGTGCCCGCACTTGGCCAGCATGGAAATCCCAAGGAGAACACACGATGAGCGATACGCATTCCACGGCAATCGATGTCGAGCATCTCCGCTCGTGGATTGGCCGTCAGGAAACGGCAATTGATACCGTTTCCATCGATCTGGTCCAAAAATTCAATGCAACGCTCGATCTGACGGCGGATTTGCCGGTGACGGGTGATATTGCCCCGCTGCTGATCAATTACTGTCTGGCGCAACCCGTTGTTCGCGGCAGTCTTCTCGGGCATGACGGTCATCCGCAGAAGGGTGGTTTTCTGCCACCCGTTCCGTTGCCACGTCGCATGTGGGCAGGCAGCAGCCTGACCTTTCATGGGGATTTCCATGTAGGCGACGCCGTGACCCGCAATTCACGCATCGTGGATGTCGTGATCAAGCATGGTCGCACCGGCCTGCTCTGCTTCGTCACGGTCGAGCATCGTTCCGAGGTGGATGGTCATGTGGTCGTCGAGGAAAAGCAGGATATCGTCTATCGGGAAGCGGCGACCGCGGCTGAGACGGTGAAGACGGACGATCCTGCCGAGCCAGCGTCGACCGGGACGTATACCCGCTCGGTTCCGGTAGATCCCACCCTGCTCTTTCGCTATTCCGCCCTGACTTTCAACGGTCACCGCATTCATTACGATCAACCCTATGCTGTTCATGTCGAGCATTATCCCGGTCTTGTCGTGCACGGTCCCCTGCAGGCAACCCTGCTCCTGAATTTTGCCCGCGATCTGAAGGGCAACGTGCCGAAGCGCTTTACATTCCGCGGACAGTCGCCGCTCTTTGATCACGACAGGATTTTTCTGCATGCGGTCGAGACTGACCGGGGGCTCAGGTTGTGGACGGCGCGGGAAGGCGGCCCTGTGGGACTAAGCGCGGAGGCCGTCTGGGAATGATCCTCGGACATTTCACAGCACCGCTGTTCGTTCCCGGTAATCGCCCGGAGCGGTTCATGAAGGCGGCGGCGTCCGGGGCGGATGCGGTCATCGTCGATCTGGAGGATGCCGTCGCGCCGGATGCGAAAGAGACCGCTCGGGCGGCGCTGGACGTCAGCTTTACCGACCGGCCTGTTTTCCTGCGGATCAATGGTGAGGGAACGCCGTGGCATGCCGATGACCTGAAGGCGGCGGCAACCCTGCCGCTGGGAGGCATTATCGTGCCCAAGGCGGAACTGGGTGGCGATCTTGCGGCGCTTGCGGCCATCAGCCACGTACCGGTTATGGCTCTGATTGAAACCGCGCGGGGGCTTGCCGAGGCACGACAGATTGCTTCTCTCGCAGGGGTCGAGCGGTTGATTTTCGGCTCAGTGGATTTCTGTGCCGATCTGGGATGTGCCCATACGCGTGAAGCGCTTCTCTGCGCCCGTTCTGAACTGGTTCTGGCGTCGCGTCTTGCCGGTCTTGCCGCACCGGTCGATGGTGTGACGACGGTTATCGAAGACGCGGAACTCGTAACGACGGATGCCCGTCATGCATGTGATCTTGGCTTCGGTGGCAAGCTCGCCATTCATCCGAAACAGGTCGGGCCGATCTTGGCGGGCTTCCGGCCCGTTGCCCGGGAAATCGATTGGGCGAACAAGGTTCTTGTCAGTGGCGATGGCGCGGTGAGCGTTGACGGAGCGATGGTGGATGAGCCGGTGCGCATTCGTGCACGCGCCATTCTGGCCAGGGCGGCGCGTCAGACCACCTGATATTTGCAATGAGGAGGAAGCCTTATGAAGATTCTCGTGCCCGTTAAGCGGGTTGTTGACTACAACGTGAAGATCCGTGTGAAGACGGATGGCAGTGGCGTTGAGTTGGCGAATGTGAAGATGTCGATGAACCCGTTTGACGAGATTGCGGTGGAAGAGGCGCTGCGTTTGAAGGAAGCGGGCAAGGCGACGGAAGTGGTTGCGGTGTCGATTGGACCGGCCAAGGCCGAGGAGACGCTGCGCACGGCGCTGGCGATGGGTGCAGACCGCGCCATCCTGATCGAGACCGACGGGACGGTCGAGCCGCTGGCGGTGGCGAAGCTGCTGAAGGCCGTGGTTGCCACGGAAGAGCCGGGCCTGGTCATTCTCGGCAAGCAGGCGATCGATGACGACGCCAACCAGACCGGCCAGATGCTCTCGGCGCTGACGGGCTTCCCGCAGGCGACGTTTGCCTCGAAGGTGGAACTGGGCGATGGTTCGGTGGCCGTCACCCGCGAGGTCGATGGCGGTCTGCAGACCATCGCGCTGAAGCTTCCGGCGGTGGTGACGACGGATCTGCGCCTCAACGAGCCGCGCTATGCCTCGCTTCCGAACATCATGAAGGCGAAGAAGAAGCCGCTCGACAAGAAGAGCCCGGCCGATCTCGGCGTCGATGTTTCGCCGCGCCTCAAGGTGGTGAAGACGGAAGAACCGGCCGGCCGCAAGGCGGGCATCAAGGTCAAGAGCGTGGCGGAGCTCGTCGAGAAACTCAAGACCGAAGCCGGCGTGCTTTAAGCGGACGCGAGAGGAGCTATTACCATGACCATTCTTCTTCTGGCCGAACACGACAACAAGGCCCTTTCCGAACAGACCGCCAAGGTTCTGAGCGCCGCCACGAAGATCGGCGGCGACGTGCATGTGCTGATGGCCGGTTCCGGCGCGTCTGCCGTGGCGGAGGCCGCCGCGAAGCTCTCGGGTGTTGCGAAGGTTCTGGTGGCCGATGACGCCGCCTATGCGCAGGGCCTGTCCGAACCGCTGACGGACCTGATCGTCTCGCTGGCCGGCGGCTATGATGTCGTCATCGGCGCGGCGACGTCGGTTGCCAAGAGCGTGCTGCCGCGCGTGGCGGCCCTTCTCGACGTGATGCAGGTGTCGGAAATCATCGAGGTCGTCTCGGCGGATACGTTCAAGCGTCCGATCTATGCCGGCAACGCCATCCAGACGGTGCAGTCCAGCGACGCGAAGAAGGTGATCACCGTGCGCACGGCCTCGTTTGCGGCGGCCCCGGCAGGCGGTTCGGCCGCCATCGAAGCCGTTGCCTCTGCCGGCGACAAGGGTGTCTCGACGTTCGTGTCGGAGGCGATTGCCGTCTCCGAGCGTCCGGAACTGACAGCGGCGAAGATCATCATCTCTGGCGGCCGTGCGTTGGGTTCGTCGGAGAAGTTCAACGAGGTGATCCTGCCCGTTGCCGACAAACTCGGAGCCGCCGTCGGCGCAAGCCGCGCGGCGGTGGATGCGGGTTACGCCCCGAACGACTGGCAGGTTGGCCAGACGGGCAAGGTGGTTGCGCCCGATCTCTACATCGCCTGCGGCATCTCGGGTGCGATCCAGCACCTTGCGGGGATGAAGGACAGTAAGGTGATCGTGGCGATCAACAAGGACGAAGAGGCCCCGATCTTCCAGGTCGCCGACTACGGCCTCGTCGCAGACATATTCGAAGCCCTGCCCGAACTGCAGAAGGCGACGTGACAGGTTTGTCGTGGGACTATAGTTGCGCCGCTCTGCTGCGCAACTATAGAGCACGCGCATAGAACTGGTGGGCCGACTCGACGTCCGCCATATCGAATGTCTTGCATCTCAGTCTTCGGTTTCGTTTTTCCGCAAACTGCCATTAATGTGCTCGCGTGCGGCCCACAATCCTTGTCTCCATTTTTTAAATGGTGGAAATTCCATGTTTTCCGTACGACTGGGCGGCGGCTTATGATCAGCTTAAATCAATGCTGACAGCGTTCGCGGTTGATCGGCTTGATAGCAGTGCTGTATCATCTGACAAACCATGAGAAGACTTCTCCATCATGACTACGCCATTTTCCTTCAGGAACGATCCTGCGGTTCCGCATTTCGATGACAGCTCACCGATTTCAGTCATGGACGCAGAATGCGCTATCTGCTCATGGGGTGCGAAAATGATTCATCGGCTTGATCGATCCGGCACGGTGCGCATCTGTCCGGTACAGTCACCTCTTGGTGCTGCGCTGCTACGCCATTATGACCTGGAGTCGACGAACCCCGCAAGCTGGCTTTTTATCGATGAAGGCAGAGCATACACGGACTTCGATGCCGTCTTGCATGCAGGAAGGGTGTTCGGCGGATGGGGCCGATTGACGCTGGTTTTGCGCCTGTTGCCCAGACGCTTACGCGACAAGCTCTACATTTGGCTGACCCGTAATCGATATTTGATTTTCGGGTGGGCAGATTTGTGCGGCACGCCCGATCCTTCCTTTAGAAAAAGACTGATGCAGTGAAAATTCTGTTACTGGGGGGTATGGTGTCTTTGGAGCGTGGCCTGCCCCCGTGGAGTGATCCGTTTGGAATGTTAGTGCATGTGGGCTGCCCGGCATGATATAGGCGGTCTTTGCACCCACTGCCGCGATCCACTCCCGGAGTGCTTTGGCGATGAACTCCGGGCCGTTGTCAAAACGAATGTGCGTCGGGTTGCCCTTTAGGATGAATAGGTCAGGAAGCACGTCGATCACATCGATGACATTCAGCTTTCCCTCGACCCTGATGGCAATACATTCTCGCGTGAACTCATCGATCACGTTGAGCATGCGGATTTTCCTGCGATTGTGCGCCCGATCATCGGCGAAGTCATAGGACCACACATGGTTGGGATATTCTGGCCGAAGCCGGATACACGAGCTGTCGTTCAACAATAGCCGACCGCGCTTGGGTTGCCTGTGCCGCACCTTCAGCCCCTCTCGCCGCCAAATACGCTCGACCCGTTTGACGTTCACGATCCAGCCTGCCCGATGCAGCAACGCCGTTATGCGGCGATAGCCACAGCGGCTATACTGGAGAGCAAGCGCCGTAATGTCGGCGGTCAGCGCCACTTTATCGTCCGCGGTCTTGGCTATCTTGCGCTGTGAGGAACGATGCTGACCGAGAACCCGGCATTCTCCGCCTCCAGTTCTTTCAGCCGCTTTATCTGGGCGCCCTTCAAACCACCGTATTCGGAGCGCCACCGGTCGTATGTAACTTCCGTCACGCCTATCAACCGGATCGCCTCCGCCATCGATTTCCCCTGTGCATACAGCACGTCAACCTGACGAAGCTTCGTGACGATCTCTTCGGCCTTGTGTCTTTTCGCTGCCATTTCAATGTCCTTCTAAGGTTCATAAGGCATACTTCATGAAGGATCACATTTCAGGGGGCAGACCACAGCAGGAATAGTTCCATAATATACCTTATGCAATCTAGGATTGTAAGGGCGGTGGGTTCAAGGATGAAGTGCGACTTGCGAATGATACCAATGGGTTGTCACTCGCAAGGAGAATGCAATGGAACGCACCTACTCCCACATTGACCTCGATGAACGTCGCAAGATTGCCCGCTGGAGAACCGCTGGGCTAAGTGTCGAAGTGATCGCCGAAAAGCTTGGTCGACATCGCTCGACGATCTTTCGAGAGATCAAGCGCAACATGTTCGTCGACAAGGTCGTCCCTGATCTCAGTGGCTACTATTGCGTGACGGCCCATGACATGGCTTGCGAACGACGCGCCAAGCTCCGCAAGTTGGTGCGCTTCTCAAATGTCAGGCAGTCCGTTATCGACCGGATCAAACATGGTTGGTCGCCGCAGCAGATCGCTGGCCGGATGCGTTTGGAGCGACACCCGATCTCGGTCAGTCACGAAACGATCTACAAGTTCGCATATTCCGCCGACGGACACGCAATCAAGCTTTGGCGTCACCTGCCGGAGCATCGCGCTCGACGGCGCCCACGACATGCAAGACGCAAGCATGGTCAGAGGTTTAGCCCTGAACTGAACATCCTGCGCCGCCCGGATGTCGTTACTGATCGCCAGCAGTTTGGTCACTGGGAATGCGACCTAATCCAGTTCCGGAAGAAGTTCGGGAAAGCCAATGTGACCTCGCTGGTCGAACGGGTCAGCCGGTTCGCGATATTCTTGCGCAACAATGATCGGCAATCCCGGCCAGTTATGGATGGTCTTGTGCAAGCGCTACAGGCGCTGCCCCACCTCGCCCGCCGCTCGATCACGTTCGACCGAGGCACGGAGTTCACAGACTGGCCTTATCTGCAAGCCAGCATTGGCACACAGACATGGTTCTGCGACCCCCAATCGCCCTGGCAGAAAGGCACGGTCGAAAACACCAACAGGCGAGCGCGAAAATGGCTTTCGAGAGAGGTCGATCCCTTATCCGTAAGCGACGCGGATCTTGTCGCGATCTGCAATCAGCTCAATGAGACGCCTCGTAAATGCCTGGGATACAGGACACCGGCAGAAGTCTTCCGCAAGAAGCTGCTCGCACAGCTGAGGCATACCGGATAGCTTCGCCCTGCCCGCAAGTCGCGCTTCAGCATGAACTCACAGGCTATTTAGTAATGCGACAGTTGGGCCAGTTAGAGATGCGACAGTCTTGCCTCTCGACGCACTGGTCAAAGCCAACGTTGGGAGCGAGGATGACGATCTTCAGCCTGGTCGAGACCATGAGCGGTCGGAGTCGTCATGTCCTTTTTGATCACCATGTCGCAGAAAGAATTGCATCGCCTCGAAGTCATTCAGAAGATCCGTGATGAGCGGCTTAGCGTTGTCCAGGCAGCCGAGTTGCTCGACCTCAGTCGAAGTCAGTTGCATCGGCTGCTGCAGGCCTACGACCTTCATGGTCCAGCCGGCCTTGTGTCGAAGAAGCGATCTCGACCGAGTAACCGGCGCCACAGCGAGGAGTTTCGCAATGCGGCACTGGACCTGATCCGCGAACACTATCTGGATTTTGGTCCGACGCTGGCACGGGAGAAGCTGATCGAGCTGCATCGGATCTCGGTATCCAAAGAGACGCTGCGGCAATGGATGACCGAGGCCGGCATCTGGGTTTCGCGTCGTGAGCGCAAGAAGCGGGTTTTCCAGCCTCGTGGCCGGCGTGACTGCTTTGGTGAGCTGGTGCAGATCGATGGTTCGCATCACTGGTGGTTCGAGAACCGCGGCCCCAAATGCGCCCTCCTCGTCTACATCGATGACGCTACAGGAAAGCTTCTACATCTACGCTTTGCTGGGTCGGAGAACACGTTTGACTATCTCCATGCAACGAAGGCTTATCTACAGCAATGGGGTAAGCCCCTTGCCTTCTATAGCGACAAGCATGGTGTTTTCCGCTCCACCCATGCTTCGCAGAAGGACAGGACGAGCGGCCTGACACAATTCGGTCGGGCGCTTTATGAGCTGAACATCGACATCATCTGCGCCAACACGCCTCAGGCCAAAGGCCGGGTCGAGCGGGCCAATCAGACGCTGCAGGATCGCCTGGTGAAGGAGATGCGACTTCGGGGCATCAGCACAATCGATGCGGCCAATGTTTATGCACTTGAGTTCGTTGAAGATTTCAATAAGCGTTTTGGCAAGTTGCCGCGCAATCCGAAAGACATGCATCGGCCTCTCGCTGATCATGAGAACCTTGACGGTGCCATGTGCCGTAAAGAGGTCCGAACGCTGTCGCAGTCTCTGACGCTGCGCTACGACAAGGTGCTGTTCATTCTCGATCCGACCGACGTTTCCAGGCCCTTGGCCGGCCAGAAGGTGATTGTTTGCGATTATCCGGACGGTCGCCTCGAGATCATGCACGAGAGTTTTGCCCTACCCTACAGAACCTTTGACAAGCTGCGGTCGGTTCATCGGCCGGAAGTCGTCGAGAACAAGCGTCTAGACGACATGCTGTCAGTCGTCGCGGAGATGCAGGCTGGACGCGAACAGCAACGGAGCAAGAGCGGCCCTCGCCGCACCGGGCAGACGGATCATATGTTCGGCATTCGCGACGGCAGCCAGAGCAACGGTTACCAAAAGCGTGACCGCAAACCGGGCCGGCGGACGGACTTCATGAATGATCCGGAGGTCATTGCCAAAAGGCAGAAGGCGCTCGCGCGCATGGAGGCAGCGGAATGAACCGCTGGTACCATAGTCTCAAAACTAAAGCCGAAAGGTGTCCCTCACCCTCACCCGCCCCCGCTCCTTCCTTGCAACCCGGCCCAGCCGGTCGGATCGGGGGCTGATCGTCAGAGCCAGACGAGATGCCGAGTGTCGCATTTCTAACTGGCTGGCTGGCACGCGCCTCTAACCAGCTTTGACAAGGATTGTTTGTTAAATGTAATACCTTTAATGATTGCTCACAAGGGGGAAGATTGATGGGAGTGCAACAACCAAACAGGGTGGAAAAACTTCTTGCAGACGTCGGAGCGGCACCGACCGTCGAAGATGCCCTACCAATCTTCCAGCGCGCCTATGGTCTGGACTTCGTAACCTACCATCTCGCATTAACGGTGGCCGATGTTGTCGACACCCCGTTCGTCCGGACCACCTACGGGCCGACATGGGTTTCCCGCTATCTGCTGCGCGATTATGTCAAAATCGACCCGATACTTCGTGAGGGCCTCATCAGGCAAATACCGTTCGACTGGCGTGAAGTTGAAGTGCCGATAAATGCCCGAGACTTCCTGCTGGATGCCTATAATCACGGGATCGGTCCCAACGGCTATTCCATTCCCATACTCGACAAGGCGCGCAGAGCACTCTTCTCGATCAATTCACACCAGTCTACATATCAATGGAGCGAGACCGTCAGCCGATACCGGAGTGAATGGGCAGATGTCGCCTTTCTCATCCATCATAAAGCTATCTTTCAGCTACACGGCGAACACGATCCGGTTCCGCAACTCTCGAGCCGTGAAATCGAGTGCCTGCATTGGACGGCCTTGGGCAAAGACAGCATCGACATCGCGGTCATGTTAAAATTGTCGGAGCATACTATCCGCGCCTATATCAAGTCAGCCCGCCACAAACTCGGAGGCGGCTCCATAACCTTTACCATCGCGCGGGCGATACAGATGCGCCTGATCAAACCTTTTGGGGGTGCGGCGCCGCCATACCTGTGAAGTGACCCAACCTTAGAATGGAAGGCGCGCATTGTCCTTGACTTTCTTCATGACAAAAAACGTCCGTGTCTGTCGGACACCGGGCAGTGCGATCAGCTTGTTGCCGTGCAGTTTGTTGAAATCCGCCATGTCGCGCACGCGGATCTTCAAAAGATAGTCGAAGTCACCAGCCACCAGATTGCAGTCCAGCACTTCCTTCAGTTCGAGGACCGCCCCCTCGAATGCGGCAAAGCTGTCCGGGGTCGATCGATCCAATACGACGCCGACCATAACGAGTGCCCCGAGGCCAACCGACGCCGGTGCGATTTCGGCACGAACGCCGGTAATGTAGCCCTCTTCGAATAGGCGCTGGGTGCGTCGATGGCAGGTTGCTGCGCTGGCATTGACCCGGGTCGCCAGTTCCGCATTGGTCAGTCGTCCTTCGGCCTGAAGCGTTCGCAGGATGCGCAAATCCGCGCGGTCCAATAAGCCCTTGAGAGATTCTTCCATATTTTTACCTATGATGAGATCATTCTCTTCATTAATTCGCCCGTTCATCCAATAGGCTACATAAGTAGGGCTGATTTCGGAAGCACCTTTCAGCAAAGGTCCATTACTCTGTGGGTGACGTGCAAACACCGATCCACCCTTTCCGGAGCCCCCGATGTCCCTTCTCGCAAGTTTTGAACGCTACCCCCTCACCTTCGGGCCGACTCCGATCGAGCATCTGCCACGCCTGACCGAAGCGCTGGGTGGAAAGGTGCAGATTTACGCCAAGCGTGACGACTGCAATTCGGGCCTCGCCATGGGGGGAACAAGCTGCGCAAACTGGAATATACCGTGCCGGACGCAATCGCCTCGGGTGCGGACACGCTTGTCTCGATCGGTGGGGTGCAGTCGAACCACACACGAATGGTCGCCGCGACCGCCGCCAAGATCGGCATGAAATGCGTGGTGATCCAGGAGAATTGGGTGCCACACTATGACGCCGTTTATGATCGCGTCGGCAACATCCTGATGACCCGCCTGATGGGCGCCGACAGCCGCCTTGTCGACGACGGCTTCGACATTGGCATCCGCAAGAGCTGGGAGGACGCTATCCAGTCCGTCAAGGATCAAGGCGGCAAGCCCTACCCGATCCCCGCCGGTGCATCGGTGCACAAATACGGTGCGCTCGGCTATATCGGTTTCGCCGAAGAGGTCGCGGAACAGGAAGAGGCGCTCGGCTTCAAATTCGACTACATCGTCGTGTGCGTCGTCGCGGGCTCCACCCAGGCCGGCATGATCACCCGGTCGCCGCGCAGGACCGCGCCGACCGGGTGATCGGGATCGATGCCTCCGGTACGCTCGACCAGACCCGGGCGCAGGTGCGGGCGATCGTCGACAATACATCGGAACTGGTCGGCCTGGGGCGCAAGGTTCGCGAAGACGAGATCGTCATAAATCCGGACTTCGCCTATCCGGCCTATGGCGTTCCCTCGGAGGAGACGAACGACGCCATCCGCCTCGCCGCTCGCACCGAGGCAATGATCACCGATCCGGTATACGAGGGCAAGTCGATGCAGGGAATGATCGACCTGACGCGCAAGGGCTTTTTCCCGGAGGGATCGAGAGTGCTCTATGCCCATCTCGGCGGCGCGCCGGCGCTCAACGGCTACAGCTATTACTACAGGGAGGGCTGAGCCCTCTTTCCGAGCCCGACCCCTCACCGCAGTTGTGGACGCACCGATGATAGATTTCCGACGCCTGCACCTCAAGACCATCGAACAGCGACTGCTATGGTTGTCGCACTGGATGATCCACAACGCCAATCATGTCCGGCCCAAGGTCGACGGCATCAAGATCGGCGGCCATCAGGCCAGTTCGGCCTCAATGGTGTCGATCATGACGGCGCTCTACTTTTCGGCGCTCCGGCCCGAGGACAGGGTCGCCGTCAAGCCGCATGCCTCGCCGGTCTTCCATGCCATACACTATCTCATGGGAAACCAGACGCGGGAGAAGATGGAAAACTTCCGTGGCTTGGGCGGCGTGCAGAGCTACCCCAGCCGAACCAAGGATATAGACGATGTCGATTTCTCGACGGGTTCGGTCGGGCTTGGCGTCGGCATCACGGCGCTGGCCTCCATCGTCCAGGACTTCATTCGGGCGAAGGAGTGGGGGGACGATCTGGCATGCGGCCACATGGTTGCCTTGATGGGCGATGCCGAGCTCGATGAGGGGAATATCTACGAGACCCTGCAGGAGGGCTGGAAGAACGACCTACGCAATTGCTGGTGGATCATCGACTACAATCGCCAATCCCTCGACGGCATCGTTCGCGAGGGACTGTTCGAGCGCATCGAGAAAATTTTCGATGCCTTCGGCTGGGATGTCGTTCGCGTCAAATACGGCGCCCTGCAGCGCACAGCCTTTGAGGAGCCGGGTGGAGACCGGCTGCGGGACTGGATAGACCGGTGCCCCAACCAGGACTACGCGGCGCTGACCTTCATGGGCGGCGCGGTGTGGCGGAAACGCCTGATGGACGACCTCGGCGACCAGGGCGACATATCCTCTCTCATCGACCGCCGCAGCGACTCCGAGCTTGCCGCCTTGATGGAAAATCTCGGCGGCAACTGCGTGGAGACGATGGCAGATGCCTTCGCCCGGATTGATCCCGATCGCCCGACCTGCTTTCTCGCCTATACGATCAAGGGCTGGGGCACGCCGATAGCCGGTCACAAGGACAACCACGGCGGGCTGATGAACAGCAAGCAGTTCGCCGACTGGCAGGCGCATATGGGCATTGCCGCCGGGCAGGAGTGGGAACCGTTCGCCAGTGTCGGCGACATTCCCGACCTGAAGCAGTTTCTTGCGAACGTGCCTTTCTTCTCGAAGGGACCCCGGCGCCACGATGACGCGCACATCGACGTCCCGCCGATCGAAATCGACAGCGCGCGCGAGATATCGACCCAAGCCGCCTTCGGCAAGATCCTCGACGATCTCGCCAAGGGCGAAAGCAAACTGGCCGCTCGCATATTAACGACGTCGCCGGACGTCACCGGCACGACCAGCCTTGGTCCTTGGGTCAACCGGCGCAAGCTCTTTGCCCGCGAGGCCATGGCGGATGCCTTCATCGAGTACCGCATCCCCTCGACCGCGAAATGGGAATTTACGCCGAAGGGGCAGCATGTGGAACTGGGCATCGCCGAGATGAACCTCTTCCTGCTGCTCGGCGCGGCCGGCCTCAGCCACTCCCTATTCGGCAAGCGGCTGATACCGATCGGCACAGTCTACGATCCCTTCGTGTGCCGCGGCCTCGATGCGCTCAACTACGCCTGTTATCAGGATGCGCGCTTCATCATCGTCGGCACGCCCTCGGGCATAACACTGGCTCCCGAGGGCGGTGCGCACCAGTCCATCGGAACGCCCTTGATCGGCATGAGCCAGGATGGGCTGGCGGCGTTCGAGCCCGCCTTTGCCGACGAACTTGCCGTCATCATGGAATGGGCTTTCGACTATCTACAGCGCGACGGTGAAGGACAGAGGGACGAGCGCACATGGCTGCGCGACGAGACCGGCGGGTCGGTGTATCTGCGCCTCACCACCAAGCCGCTCGAGCAACCGGCAAAGCGCGTCGACGACGACTTCCGGCAGGGCGCCATCGATGGCGCCTATTGGCTGCGCAAGCCGGGGCCGAACTGCGCTGTCGTCATCGCCTATCAGGGCGCGGTCGCCGACGAGGCTATCGCCGCTGCTGGTGTGATCGGCGAAGCGAGACGGGACATCGGCGTGCTCGCCGTAACGTCGGCCGACCGTCTCAATGCCGGGTGGACGGCCGCGCAGAGGGAGCGCGCGCGGCAATCCGAGAGCGCGGAGTCATATCGAGACGCTGCTCGATCCCCTGCCTCGCGACTGCGACATCGTTACCGTCATCGACGGACACCCGGCGACCTTGTCTTGGCTGGGCGCCGTTGCGGGGCACCGGACGATCTCCCACGGCGTCGAGCATTTTGGACAAACCGGAACGATCCGCGATCTATACCGCCATTTCCGCGTCGACAGGCAGTCGCTGATGCAGTCAGTCAACCAGTTGACTGCTGGGAAACGGCTTCCGGACGGTCTAACACTCATTTTCCCTTAGCAGGCACGAAACGCTCGCGGATGAAAGACACATTTGCTGGCTTTGCGACGGCCGTTATCGAATATGGGCGTTTTCGCAATACCCCTAGTTGGGGGTACCATCTTGGGGTATTTATCGTTATCCGAGCAATCTTCATGTTGCTTACCATCAAACGATGGAGGCAAAGATGTATCTTCTTGTGCAAGCCCACGAATTCGACAGGTACCGGCATCTGCTTGATCAATCGTTTCGACTGCGCAAGAGAGTGTTTGCGGATCAATTATGCTGGAAGGTTAGCGTATCCGGCGCTTGCGAGCGCGACCAATATGACGATCTGCATCCTGCCTATCTGTTCTGGTGTGATGACAGCACAGAGAAACTCTACGGATCGGTCCGCCTCATGCCGACGACGGGTCCCACACTTTTATACGACGTCTTCCGTGAGACATTCCCCAATGCATGCGATCTCATCGCACCGGGAATCTGGGAAGGGACACGTATGTGCATAGACGAAGAGGCAATAGACCGCGATCTCCTTGACCTACGTCCTGATCGTGCCTTTTGTCTGCTCCTTCTGGCGCTTTGCGAAGTTGCCCTCGATAACGGCATCGATACCCTGATCTCGAACTATGAACCGCAAATGCGGAGATTGTACAAGCGCGCCGGAGCTGAGTTCGATGAGCTCGGTCGCGCAGATGGCTATGGCAGATTTCCGGTGTGCTGTGGAGTGTTCGAGGTCTCACAGCGCGTGCGGGCGCAAATGCAACAGAGCCTGCAGGTCAGCGTCCCCCTGTATTCGGGCCGTTCGTTTTCCAAGCGGGAAGTCGAAATGCCAGCGCTCATGACCGCTTGACCGGTATTACTGGAAGCCAACCAGAACCGGGAGGGACGGACTGAAGTTTTTCGTTTCAAGAAGGCAAAGCTGGCGGCCAGCTTTGATCGCCAGGCAATGAACATCAGCGACAGCATTTTGCGAAGAATTGGTTCAACGGGCCTTGTCATCTTTGAAAGAGATGGCACCCTTTTGCGACTGAATAATTCCACCCGCGACTTTATGTTGGGGGATGTCAGCAACGTGTTTGTCCAGATGCTGCAGCAGCTTCGTGAGGCGGGGGTTCGTTTCGGCTTTATTTCGGACACAAGGGGCATGGACGGCGGAACCCACGGCAGCTCTGAATTCGTGGCTCTGACCCGGATACTCGACGATCTATTGAAGACTCGAGGCGCCGTACCGGACTTCTGGATGCGATGGGGCACTTTTTTGCAAGAACCCGCGCTCCTTCAAGTTCGAGATGGGCGGCGCCGCAGGGTTACCGCTAATACGGTGTTGCGTGCGATCGAGTGGTACGGTGTCGAAAAGAAGGAGACCATATTGGTCAGTAGCACCGCCGCGGGACTGCTTGCAGCAAGTGAGGCGGGCATAACCGGCATCCACTATTTTGGGGTGCAAGGTGATCAACCTGTTCCTTCTCCGCTCGAAACGAATCCGCAATTTCCCTATCCCTCTGAAACCATGGAAGCCCGATGGCTCAACGACGAGATCCAAAGAATCTTGAGTTCGAACCGGCGTCGCTCAGCCTAGATGCAGGGTGGAGAACGTTTCAGCGACTGCGGTCCCGATCTTTTTCCTGAGGAGCGCGAAGCTTGACCGATTTTTGCGCCTCTCGCGTACGTTGTTGGGTCTTGTCACGGTCGCGATCGGCTTCGGGCCTGTCGTGCTCGGCATTGGACCGGGCAATGCGCGTTTGATCGATCGTCCGGTTGTTCGAACTCTTGTTGACGACACCCTGCTCTGCAACGTGATCTCGACCGGCCGCAGATTTCGTCGCCAAACTATCAAGGCCGCTTTTGTCTTTCCCGACTTCACCGAGATCGCGGTTTTTGGCCACGCGTGAGTCGAGTTGGAGCCCAACGACTTTCCCAATGATCTTGGTTGCCTGCTCGAAGATCAGCCGATCGGATGGATTGGCAATCTTTGTAGCCAGGCTAACGGCGGTGCTCGCCAGAGTCTCCTTCGCGGCCTTCGCCTGGGCGGCGCTTATAGGTGTGGATCTCAGCATGTGCTCTGCTCCTTTTTCGTTTGTTGGGTCACGACCGGCACGGACGGCTGTTTCAAGCCGCTGGTATTCACGTTGGAGCCCTATAGACAGGTCCTGACTAAGTTCGCGCGCCGTGCTGGGAGCGGATCGGTCCTTTGCTATCCCGTCCAGCATCTTCAGAACAAGTCCGACTGAGCGCCGGCTCTGATCGAGCCGCTTTTGAGCATCCTGCAATCTGGGAGAAGTCGGTGTATCTCGAATCTTTGCCAGGACTTTGTCGACGACGTTGCTCGGAGCCGTGGCTCCCATCCGCCGGAACATCTCCCATTCCCAACGCTTCACGGGAGGCGGGCCGGCCCGCTCGAGGCGCTTTTGACGATCGATCGGGATGCCACGTTCACGGGCCTTGTCGGCGAAACGGAGCCGCCATTCGGTAAAATCGCGGATGTTCGGATTGAGCATTTTGCCATTGGAGTTACGCAGGGCGACAATCACATGCATGTGTGGATGCTTGTCGAGATCGCTGCGATTGTGGACTGCCGAGGCATAGCGGTGCCCTGAAAATTGCTCTCTCAGGAAATCACGGCCAGCGTCAATAAGCTTTTCGCGATCGACATTTGCCGGTCCTGACAGCAACAGGTGCATGAAATCCCGCGGCTGTCGGGTCTGCATCAGAGCGCCAACGACTTTCCCTTCTGCCGCAAGCTGCTTGTGATCAGCAGTGGTGATTTCGCGCCGCTCAGTGCCATGGAGATAACGTCCGCTCCTGCCAGGGCGCTCCTCGACATGCGTCGTCGTCGAAAGCGTCACCTCCGCGCCCTTGCGCTGCATGGCGTGCAGCGTCGCCGTTAGCCCTTTCGGGCCTGACGAGAACTCGGCGGGGTATCGCGAGATCGGGGTGAGCCCCTCTTTCCGGAAAGCTTCATCCAGGCGTGCATCGATCGCATGCGCCACATCGAGTTCTCCTGGAATGCGATTGCCGGTGCTTCGATCCGACCTGTCCTTCTTTTCATGAGCAATAACGAGTGCGAAATGCAATCTTGTTTGCCCGTTTACGCCGTCGCTCACACTGAAGGCGTAGGTTCTTGCAGGGTCGCCGGCTTTATGAAAACCGTCGGCGGCGAGTGAAGCAAGTGCGCGGGCTACGCCTTCCCGGCGGGTGTTTTCAAGCTCGTAAGTCAGACGCAGCACGTCGCTGCTCCCCTTGCGATTGCCGAAATCCCTTTCCCATGAACGCACCGCTTCGTTCAGATCCGATACTTCGCGACCGTCCTGATCCTGAGCCTTTTCTTCCTTGCTCTGGTAGGCAAGCACGTTACGGGCGGAACCAGCACCGGCACCATAGGACAGGACCTTGACCACCACAGCATTGTTGCCCGCGGCCCGGCTAATCGCCGAGGCCGCGCCGGCATGCTTGGTCGACGGTCTCTTGCTCTGGCCGGCCGGCGATGGTTTTCCGCCTCCGCCGCCGCCACGTCGGCGCAGATCGTCTTCGATCAAATCAAGATAGCTCGGCAGTCGCCGACCTTCAGGTCTAGACTTCGAGGGATTTCTGGAGACCTTGTTCATCGTGTTTCCTGATGAGCTCGACAATGTAAGACGACGGCCGAACAAAGGCGGCATCGCGGATGGCGTCGATGGACCCCATCACCTCATCCAGCTTCTGTGCAATCAATCTGGTGCCCTCGGCGTGTCCGACCTCTTGCGCTAAAAATGCCTCATTGCGCCAGGCAAGTTCGCGGAGAAACTGATGCATGTTCGCCATTTGCCGATCATGTTCCTCGAGCATTGCGGGAACGTGCATGATCTCCCTGGTGACGATCAGCTTGGCGACGATGTTGACGGAGACGTCGAGCCGCCCGGCGAGAGCGTCGACATTCCTCAGGACGTGATCTGGTAGGCGAAACATGATGGGCGGCTGTCGCATGCGATCTACAGCCCCCTCGCCTTCAGCGCCTCCAGGATGAGCCTGTGCGTTGCCGACGACAGTTGCTCATGGCTCTCCAACGAAACCCTGAAAATCTTCGTCAACACGTCGTCTTCGAGATAGAGCGATATCCGTTTTCGTTTGCTGGACACGCCATCCGCCTTGGCCGGCGCCGGCGCCACAGGTCGCCCCTTGCGTTCTTGCCTGGCTGGCGTGTGGGCCTTAGGCACATCGGCCTCAGAAGACGCTGTTTCCTCTCGTTGTGCATCACCATCGGGCATGAGTGTGTCGAGGTCGATGGTCGTCGGCATATACGATGTCGCGGCCTCCTCCACGTCCTTAACCTGCTCTTCACGGGATCGGGCAAGGGCGAGAATGTTTCCGGCAGGCGTTCTTTCCCTCGACATCGTTTAGGCGGCCTCCGCCTGCAGAAGTCCGATGAACTCGTTGTTGATCCTCTTCACCAGATCGATTGCGTCGAGCACGCTTTCTGACGCCCGCTGTTTGGCCGACGGCGTCAACGACGGATTGTCTGCGATACCCGCAAGCTTGGAGTAGAGGGAACCATAACCCGCCCCGACATCGCTGAAATGGTTGCTCTTGCGGATGACTGTCTCAACCATCGGAATCCGGCCGCTCGCCAGGATGGCATGAACCTCGGGAAGGGATCGATTATGTTTGAGCGCAATCATGTCCACGTAGTTCCAGATCGCCGCGTAGGGGATCGGCCCACGATCCCGCTTCCGGCCTATCTCCGTCAAAATTGTAGCGACTTTGATTGCCGATGTTGCAGCCGTCGGCTCAGGAATGACCGGAATGAGGATTGCATCGCACTCGTGGTAAACCTCGATCGCACGTTGATGCACATAACCGCCGACATCATAGATCCGGATATCTGCCTCCGGAGCCTTGTCGAGTCGCTCACGGAATCTGTCTCCCGGCGCTACGCGCAAATGTAACAATGTTCCGTCGGTCGGTAACAGCCCCCGCTTCATGGATACATTAAACCAGCGCGTCGACGATTCCTGCTCGTCGCAATCGATCAGAAGCGTCCTGTGACCTTGCTGGGCGAACTCCGCAGCAAGATTGACGTTCAGGGTCGACTTTCCGGCCCCGCCTTTGAAGGTCGATATGGCGAGCGAGAGAGGTTTGACTATCATTGGATTTCTCACCCTTTGAGCCGAAACCGATGTCACGATCAACCGATCCCGCCCACACGTTCGCATGCGGAAGATCGAAATCCATCCGATTCGGCAAGTTGCCTTCGCTCCCCACCTGACACGAGGGAAACGCTTTCTCTTATCGGCCGCGAAGCTTTGCTCTTACTTCTTCCTGTAGTCGGGCTGCGACTACGCCCTCCTGAAACCGCCTCATGTCGCGCTCACGTAACGCCTCGACAATCGGATCTCCGCCCGGCCAAAACCGAAGGATCGGGAGGATGAGCAGCAAGAACGCGGCGATTGTCGCCGCCTTGAACCAAGCCAATCGATCATAGAGATTGGAAGCCCACGCCCAAATGTTCTCGGTCGTTTCAAGCGGCAGAAAAGCATAGGAAACCGTCAGGACGATCCAGTAGCCGACGAAGGCCGCAACCAGAAGGCATGCCGCTGACACCAGCAAAAAGCCTGCAATCTTGATCAACAACCAAACAGCGCGGAATGGAAGAGTGAAGACCGTGAGCGCCTTCCGATACATCGCCATCCTCTTATCCCCACACACAAATCAAACGTCTGAACAACCTTACCTCAATTTTCAGAGCTTTTCCATACTTGCACTACAGTACAATTTCGTGCATGTTCAAAAAAGTCAACAGGTGACGGATGCGAACATGAAGAATGGCGCATGGCGATCTTCTCGCCACCTCATTTATGGCCTTTTTGGTGCTCTGGTCTCACTGCCCGAAACAGTGAGGGCGGATGCGGCTGGGGAGTTCGTGAGCTACTACCAGCAGGCCTATGTTCAGGGGCAGGACCTGGTCCCCGCGTCGCCAACACCACTCGATACATCCTCGATCACAACGCGACTCGATCTTCAAAGTGTCAGCCCGAAAGCCGCGTTGGGCGGCAGCGCGTTTCTCGCTGCGGATGGAACGATCATTAAACTCGCAGGCCTTCAGGGTTGCCTTTCGACCGAGCCACTCGAATATTCGGGTGTCAGAGCCACCTGTGCCATGATCTCGCTTGCCGCGATGACGGCGACCATCGGCGAGGTACAGGCTATCGCTGGCACTGCATTCCCCTGCCATGAGCTCGGGCGGACCCCAGGCGAGCCGACGGTTCGATATGCGGAATGCTTTTTCATGGACGGAGACACGGTGCGATCACTTTCCGAGGTGCTGATCAGCAAAGGAGTGGCGTTTGCTTTCCGTGATCGGACTGGCCAGCCCATCTTCCCGGAATATGCTCGGGCGGAACAAGGCGCGCGAGGAACGAAAGCCGGTATCTGGGCCAGCGCCCATTTCCTCCATCCCTACGGCGAGCGTTACCGCGCAAATCCGACAATGCACTGATGCGGATCGGAACTTTGATGCTTATTTCCACGATCGCAGTCTCCGGCTTCTACGCAGGCTTCGTCATAATGCCGATGCTCACCGGTGGCGAGTTAACACAAATGCAGCCTTCTAGGCTGCCGGTCGTTCCCGTCCAGGCATCGCAAGCTGATGCTCCTCCCACGGAAGACGCGGCGCTTCCGCCATCTTCCGCATTCACACCATTCCCGACGCATGCGCAGTTTGAGACCGGCGATAGCTGGGTCTCAAACGGGCGACGGTACCGGCTCTATGGTCTACAGTCATGCCTGCGCGGGACTACCGTTGCCCTATCTCAGGGGACTTCGCGCGACTGCGGTGAACTCAACGTGATCATGATGCAGGCGTTGGTCAGGGACACAAAGCCCGTCTGCGCCACCATTCAGTTGGTCGACCAGAACAATGCCGTGGTTGCATGCCAGACGACTGCCGGGGAGCACCGATATGATCTTGCGACCTACGTTATCGCGCAAGGATGGGGATTTGCGGCAGTCGACAGCACTGGCCAGGTCATTGTTCCCGGATATAGAGTCGCCGAGGAAAGCGCCCGCACCGCCCGCGCGGGTCTTTGGGACTATTCCGATTTGCCGCACCCCGTCTCTGTTCTGATGCAACAAGCCGGAGTGTCGCGATGAAGCTTGCCACCATCTTGACGATTGTCCTCGCCCTCATCCCGACAGGGACGCTGGCGCAAGCCCGCCCATCCGACGTTCCCCGTCAGATATACGGCAAGGTTCAGGTCATTGATGGCACCACATTCGAGTTCGTCAAAACGCGTCAGCTTATCCGTCTGGCTGGATATGAAGCCCCCAGACTGGCGCAGAACGCAACGACCGAAGGTGTGACATGGCCTGTCGGTCAGGTCTCGCGTGCCTGGATGATCCTTCGAACTCTTGGCCAGGACGTCAACTGCGCGCCTATAGGTCGCGACAGCAACAAGAACCTGATCGCGCATTGTTTTGTTGGCGAGACAAATCTTGCAGCGACGGCAATCGCGGAAGGGATCGGCTACGCCTTCAACTATCGTAATGAACCCCAAGTCCCGGCCTATTTCGATATTGAAAGAAGGGCGAGAGGGCTTGGTTTCGGCATCTGGTCGTCGCCTGACCTGTCTCCTCCCTGGCTCTGCAATGCATCGCCAGAGCCTGGTGATGTGTCTGATGGCCCCGCGTCGGCCACAGAAGAGGGGCTTCCTCTGCCCCTGCCCGTCACTCCCGACAAAGCACTGTCGTTCACGCAGGTGCACGGAGGTTAAATGAAACGCCCTTTCGAAACTTCGACCATTATTGCCATTCTACTGGCTGTTTCTCCGGTTGCCGCCGGCGCGCAGGACGGCGCCACCCAAACCCAGATCGAGCAACGCGATCCGGACTTTTGCGGTGCGGGCGGTGCTGGTTGTGATCCGGCAGACGTGCAGCAATGGAAGGCGGTTGGCAACAGGCTTGCAGACCTGTCTTCGGCCGACCTTAGCCAATACGCCTACGCCTGCGCCAAGCATCGCGAATGGAAATCGGAGTGCGAAACCAATCCGATCGCTATCCTGAAGCGCCTCGGGATCGAAGGATATTGAGGTTGCCGATGAAGAAGCTCGACTACGGATCGCTTGTCGCCGCCGGCATTGCTTTCGTCGTGGGATCTGCCGGCGGGTACACGATCAACGAGTTTGAACGGGCCGACAGGATGGCGGAGCTTGAACAGGAGGTCGCGCGGCTCGAGAGTGAGCTTCAACGGCAGCCGACATTTGACTTTCCCGACGACAGTCAAGCGAGTGCCGCGATCGCCAAATCGGGCCGCTCGATCCGCATCTCGGAGTGCAAACCTCGTCAGGCCGTACCCGGTGTCACCTGTACCGGCATCATCACAACAACAAGCGGTTCCTTCGCGGGTACGACGCAGCCCGGCACCCTGTCTTTTGCGAAAATCGACGGCACCTGGGTGCAGATCCAATAGATCACTCAAAGGAGACGGACGGTGAAAGCGATCATGTTCTTGGCCGCAGGCTTGATAAGCACGTTTTCTGGGGTGTCAGCAAAGGCACAGGACGCCGAATGGGGATGTCAGGTTCTGCTGTGTGCCGCATCGAAAAGCCCATCCTGGCATGGCGTCCCCTATTGCGTTCCACCCATGCAAAAACTCATCACCGCCATGTCCAAGCCCGGCTTCTCCTGGCCGATTTGCCACGAGGCCAATTCCGGTAAGCCGGGCCACGAAACCTACGAGGATTGCCCCGCGGGAACGACTGTCGGCTACTCTTCTTCAGGCGGCGACAACAATTGGCGGGGTGAACCCAACCAGTGCATCAAAACGGTCAATGTCTGCGGGACCTCGGGCCACTACTTCAACAGCAATCGGGATGGCGAAAGCTGCATACAGCAGGTCGCCACTCCGCGCCCGCGGCGCGCGGATCCCTACTATTTCGATATTCCAAACGAGGACGGGGTGAAAGAGAGGTTCTGGTTCAACCTGAACCACTAGCGCTCACTGGTCTGTCTCGGCAGATTTCTGTTTCTTGCGGCGGGCTTTCCAGACCGCTACCCGAGGGAGGTCGGCTTCGGTGATCTTGAGTAAATCCTCGATGACAACATCCCACTCACGCTGCATCTTGTCGAGCGTCGACAGCTTGACGTCCCGCAGCGCACGCGTCACCTGCGATATATATGCTTCGTGCACGCCGAGTTGCTCGGCCAGATCCCGATTTGTCAACTTGCGCTGGGCCTTCAACCGTTCGAGGCCAATGGCAAGCCTCTCCTGGAACGACAGGGAGTCGAGTACAGAAATGTCGACGGCCTCGACAGGCGGCTCGCGTTTCAGACGAGGCATCGGCCACCATCCCCGGACAGGACCGTACTTACGCAGCGACAGACGCACATGCCGACAAGGTGACGGCAAGGCGCGCCATGGCGGCGCATTGGAAATATCCTTGAAACTCTTTTGCTCATCCGTTACCCGTCGACTGCAAACCACACCGCCCAAGCGTAAACCAATTGTTGTCCATATTTTAAACGGGGCAGTTCACAAGCTTGTTATGCTTCCTACACCGGCCCTATCCGCCCATGCAAGTGGAGCTGCTTGGTCCGCAGGACCGGAGGAAGACCTGCATCCTGTGGGTTCGCAAAATTCATGCGGATAGTTGTCAGAAACGGCCCCGCTCACTGTCTGGCAGAGCTCACCGAGGAAGAAGCCGCAGCACTGCGCGCCTGGTACGGCGACGCTGCTTCCAATGCCGATAAGGCAATCGCTCTCGCTGTGATCCGGCAAGCCAAAGTGATGAACGGCTGGATCGAGTGCGACTGCCTCGCCGGCCGGTTCCAGCCACTACTTGCCCCGATCCGGCAAGAGCATACCTATACGCTGCGACGACTGACATCAAAGGACGAGGACCCTCTTCGACATGAAGAGCGGCCAAATCATACAAGCACCTGCCCATTTCACGTGGATAAGGACGCCACGCCGGCGCTCATCGACCGTAGCTATCACATTCGGCCTCTCCGAAAAACTGATCAGAGTTACATCGATGCATTGCCGGCCATTCCAGACCGCCTTGCTGACGTCGCAAACCACGAGATTAACCGCTCGACGGAACGCAACGACAGGCCGTCCAGGCTCGGCGGCATCCTATGGCGCCTGCTTGATGACGCTGGCATGAATGCCGTTCCGCCACTGCAGGATGACCACGACCCTTCGCTTCGAAATCAGCTGTCAGAGCTGCGCGCCGCTGCCAGGCACCTTCGGGTCTTGAGAACATGGTCTCTCAACGCCTTGCTGTCGACGTGGGCGGCCGACTACTGGGCATCAGGTAGCCGCTGGCAACGCCTGCTCGAAACCTCACGTCCGGACTGGCCCGGAACGCTTCGCCGAACCGGCTTCATGCTGCTTTTTGCGAAAAGCGTTTCCGCGCAGGCAATCATGCCCGCCTCGTCCTCGCGTTCAATCGAGGTGCTCGGGAAAGTGCGACAACCCTTGCGCGGCGACCCGGCACATCGAGGCCCCTTCCTCGGTTTGCTTAACGTGGACTTCGGCGACGACGACGAAGGGCCAGCGCGGGCTGTCCAGGCCTACGCCCAGCCGGTCTACAATGGCGACACGCTGTTTCCGGTGGAATCCGGTTTCGAAAGAGATGTGTGCCATCTCCTCTTCTGGCTTCAGGGGTCGCTATTTGAAAGCATTCCTGATCTCCGAATCAAGATCACCAAGCCGCTCTTTGCAATCGAAACACCGCTTGGGCCCTGCCGGCCGGATTTCATCCTGGAAGCAACCTACAAGGACCATGGAACCGCTATTTTGATCATCGAGGCCTTCGGTATGGAAACGGAAGAGTATCGCGACGCCAAGGACAAGACCGTTCCCCGCATGAAGCATCTCGGCCCGATGTTCAGTATTTTTCCCCAGGACCTCGGCGAGGCGAACGCACAAAATACAGCGAAACGGCTGCAAGAGTGGGTGATCGAGAAGGTTCGACATGTCTGAAGTGACGCCTCGGAGGCCATGCGGGTTCTTCAACCCGGCGAGGCATCCAGGTCGTGCCTTGCGGCAGCAAGCAGGGTATCCTGAACCGGAGCCAGCATGTCTGGAGGGCAGCCTCCGAACATGCGTGAGACGAGATCGTCGGCAAGTTCAGACAGGGTTGGCTTCAGCCGTTGCGGAAACAGATGGTCGATATCGCCCTCCTTCGCACCGAGACGCTCTAGTTCGGCCCGCATTGTTCTCAGCTCCATTTCTCGCTCCTTTATCATCAGCCACAGCCCCGGTTCGGCCCTGGCCGCGGCCACGATCCGTTCGAGGCTACGATCACTGGAAACGTGCCGGGTTGAGAGACGTTCGATTTTGGCCATGGTTGCCGTTGTCCTTGCGCTGGGGAGCACGACCGCTTCTTGTCGAGCCCTGTAAACTGGGGTTTGGTTTGACGCTGGCCCACTACGTGCGGCCCGGCACGCTGTCGGGCTCCGCATCTTCTTCGCCCAGCGGATCGCGCGCCGTGTCCGCGAACTCGCGCAGCCAGGCTCTCGAACTATCCTCCGACAACCTGCCTGAAAGCGTGTCTATCAAGAGCTCGACGTCCGCATTCAAATCTCCTGGTTCAACCACATTTTCGCCGGCCTGCTGGAAGATGACGTCATTCAGGGCTTTAAGATCACCTCCGAATGCTTCCTTCACGTCCTGGCGTTTCAGAATGGGCAAACCGGACGACCGTTCGCCGGCAGCACCTGTAGGAACGCCTGAGCCATCCCGTTGACTGCGCCGCTTTACTGGAGATCCGGAATAGACGCTCTGGCCAAGCTTTTCTTCATCGATATCAAGATCGACGTCGTCAGCGGATTCGGTGTGCGCATCTTTTGTCTCGCCCCGCTTTGCTTTCCGGCTGGGCGGACCATGCGCAGGCTTACGAGCCGGCTGCGGTTGCCCGCCGCCGAGGTCTTCTTCGGCGACACCTGCCGCGCGCGTCTCATCGAGGTCGAGCCGCCTCCGTAGCTCATCGAGGGAAGAAATATAAACGTGACGAATGCCTTCCTTGACCACAAAGCGCAAATCCTGGGGCTTGCGGACGCGCTCGACCGCAGCAAGGTCTAGGTCAGCTCCGGGTTCGGAATTACCGCCCTGATCACCCGGCGCGGAGCGCGCGAGAGATCCGAAACGGTCACTGTCAGCAATCGTCCACTCAACGGGCTTCATACAGGGCTTCGGCACCATCTTGAACTTTCGCACTTTCGCAAACATCCGTTCGCCGCCAGCATCCAGTTTCATGATCCGCATCACCGGCATGCCGGTGACCTGCAGGATCGCCTCCTCTGGCTTCATCATCATCAGCGTGTTGACCGGCAGGAGGTCGACGGAGACCGGCACTTTCGAGATCGAGCGCTGACGGCGACCGTGGCGATGGGAGTAAGACGATTGCTCGACCCATTCCGTCGTCTTCCCGGCCGCCAACGAGACCGCCATCGCATCGTCCTGGTTCTGGAAATTCATGAAGACCTTGATCGTCGATGCCCCCATCAGGATCTTCTGTCCAGACCGCTGGTACAACCGCTCCAACTGGGCGCCGTCCTGGAGAATGAAGACGAAACGCACACCGTTCTTTCGTATCAGGGGCGCGAGCGTCAGCACCGTGTCGATGCGGCCGCCATTGCCGAACTCATCAAGCATCATCATGACTTCGTGCTCACCGTTGGGCAACGGACCCATCTGAACCAGCTTGTCGGCCATTTGCTGGATGAACATCGAGATCAGGCGCTCGTAGATCTGGATGGCATTCCAGTCGGCCTGGATATAGATCACCAGCTTGCGCTTCCGTATGGTATCGACCGGAATGGTGGTGATTGATGTCAACGCCTCCACGAGCGGGTTCTGCAGGAAATTGAGTTTGGCGACGATTTCGGCCGCAATCCCCTCACCCAGCTTTTCATGCCGGCCGGCAAATTTGGTAAGCTGCATGCGGGTCTGGTCGGAGAGGACCGTTTCGTAGTTCTCCAGCAGCTGGACGATCGCCGTGCGCTCGTCGGACATCGAGTTGAGGATACGGTACAGTTCGCTGAGCGACTTGCGGGTGTCGGGGCATTCGAGCACGAAGCCAAGCATGGCGGTGAGCAGGATCCGGGCGCTTTCCTCCCAGAAATCGGAGGAATCCGAGCGCAATCGTTCCGGCAGCAGCATCTGTGTCAGCTTCTGGAGATCGGTGATGCGCTGGTGCGGATCGGTGCTGATCAGGTCGAGCGGATTGTAACCGTCGGTGAATTTCGATCCCGGCGCCAGCAGGAAGGTCTCAAAGCCCTTGTCCTTCAGAAAACCGGAAGTCTCCTCGAACAACTCACCGCTCATGTCGAGCACGACCTGCGACCCCTCGAAACTCATCATCGAGGGGATGACAAAGCCGCGTGATTTCCCCTGCCCCGGCGAGCCGATCAGCATCACATGCTGGTCACCGTCGTTGCGCAGAAGAAGCCCTTGTTTCAACCCGAGCACGATCCCGTGCTTGTCGCGCAGGCGAAAGTCAGCCGCATCCTTGAGGGTCGCAAGGCGGGCCTTGCCCATGATCATCTGCTGGCGCTTCTGGATTGCTGCACCGATCGGAAACCCCACCAGCGCGCCGGCTGCGGCGAGCCCCGCAAGTGTGGCCTGGACCGTCTGCCGGGATGGCCGCTGGTAGCCACCGGCTGCATCGGTCGTGCCGAACGGTGCCTGATACATGGCGGCAAGATGGCTACCATAATAGCTGGCAATGTCGGCATGTTCGCCAGCTTTCGTGGCAACGAGATAAAAGGCGAAGCCGTAGATAAAAGCGCCAGCCCAGGCGGCGGCAAGTATCATCACGGTGAGGGCAATCAGACTGAACATCGAGCGGACATGCAGGAGGTAGAGGATTTTGCGCGATAGCGCCCTGCCTCCTTTCAGCATCCAGATGCACATCAGAAAGAATAGGAAGGGTGACGCAAGCGTGAATGCCAGAAGCGACAAACCGACCGTGTTGCGCGTATGGATGATCGACCAGGTGTAGCGAGCAGCATCACCGAACCGTACCCGGCTCACATAGTCGAAATACGACGTCGATCCGAACGACACCACGTAGGCATCGTAAATCAGCGTGAAGAAGGCGAGCCATATGCAGACCACGCCAAGCAGCGCGACCGGCAATGTCAGGTAAGACAGCTTCTGGAGGCCCGTCCATTTCGGGCGATCAATCTCTCCGTCCGTGTATACGCTGGCCATGTTCATCAACCTCGTCGGCAAAATAGATCTCGCTGACACCGCGACCGCCGGCGGCATCGCTCTTCTTCAACTGGACTACGATCGGGATGATCGAGCGGATATAGCGAATGATATCATCGCGTTCCATGCGGACATTGCTGTTCAGCACCAGCGTCGAGAGGCGGTTGAAGGCATGGTGCGGCGAGTTGGCGTGGATCGTTGACATCGAGCCAGGGTGACCGGTGTTGATCGCATTCAAAAAATCGAACGCCTCGTCGCCGCGCAGCTCCCCCATGAAGATACGGTCGGGACGGAGACGAAGCGCCGTCGCCAGCAGGTCGCCCATTGTCACCCTCGCCTCCCCTTGTCCGCCCTTCGAGACCAGCAACGAGACGACGTTTTCCTGGCGGGGTTCGAGCTCGGCCGTGTCCTGCATGAGGATGAAACGCTCGTGGTTCGGGATTGCCGTCAGCATCGTGTTGAGAAAGGTCGTCTTGCCGGTGGAGGTGCCACCCGAGATCAGCATGCTGCGATGATTGGCGGCTGCCAGCTCCAGAAAAGCCCGCGCCTTTCCGATCCGCAACAATCGCGAGAGCTCGATATCAACATCATCGAGATAATCGTCACCGGTGACCTTGGTGAAACGGAAGGCGCCCGCTTCCTCATAGTCGTTGAGGTCGAACCGTCGGATGAACTGCTTGCGGATCGAGAAAGCGTGACCGGTTGCCGAGGTCGGGCTCAGAACAAACTGAACGCGCTCGCCGCCTGTCAGTGTCGCCGACAAAAGTGGATTCTCCGCATTGATCGTCTGCTTTGTGAAGGAAGCGGCGCGAGACGCCATGTGGCGGATGACATCCTGGTCCAGTCCGGAGATTTCATGGCGCACCATCCGGAGCTGGCCGATCTTCTCCAGCCAGACTTCGTTGCTGCGCTGGCAAGAGATTTCGACGACAGCGGGGTCGTCGAGGAACAGCCGGATCGGCTCGAGCGCCTCGGTCAGAAAGTGCTGTTCGGCGGAAATCTGGGGGCGGGCATTCATTTGCCGTATCTCACTTTGCGCAACCGCTCGAACTCTTCGCGCACCGGGTCAGGATAGAGGCCGGCAAAATCGAGATCGCGCGTCACGAAGACATTGATATCGGAGCCCTGCGGAATGTGAATGGTCGGACGGATGTTGCGGGAATCCTCAAACGCCGTTGCTGCCATTTGCTGGATACCCGATGCAATGGTTTCTGCGGCTATCGAGCGGGCGCGGTCCTGAGAACTTTCCCCATTATCCTGCGGGATACGGGTGACCGTGCCGTTGTCGTTAACGATGGTGATGTAGCTGTCTTCCTTCTGGCCAAGCTGCGCGATGTACTGTGTCGCGCCGCCGATCAGCGTCATCAGCGCCGGCGGTCCGAACCGCTCCCAATTCTTTCTGTCGACCATGCCGGTCATGCCCGAACGGCCAAGACGGTCCGTCCCATAGGAACCGAGCTGCACCGAGACGCCGTCGCCGCGGATCATCCGCGTCCAGACAATCAGGATCCGCTCCTGCCCCCTCTGGACGCCGGACTTGTAATCACCGATCAGCGAGGATCCGGCGGGGATAAGAATACGACGGCCATCGAAGGAATAGACGTCCTCACGCACAATCCCCTTCACCATCCCGGCGAGATCGGAGTTGATGGCTGTTTCGAGCGTACCGCGGATCATCGTGCCCTGCGGTATCCAGGCATCGGTACGGCGATTTTCTGTGGCGGCCGACACCTCCACCCCCTGTCCGCCCATCGCCTTCAGGAAGGCCCGATCGCCATCGACAGCCCCGCCGCCATCTCCAGTAACGGTATTTGATGCACTGGCCGTGCTACTCGCCCCAAACGGACCTGCGCCAGCAGCGTCGGACGACGTCGCCGAAGCGCTTCTCGTCTGGTCGGATTGGTCGAAGACCATGGCGGAGGAGCGGACGCGCTCCAGCAACTTCGCCTTCCGCTCCAGCTCAATGCATTTCGGGTCGTCGGGATTTTTGCCCCGGGAGCAATCGATGTCCGCAGGCGGTGCGACAGGAGCTGAGGCCGGCACCCGCGGCGCCGGTGGTGGCGGAGGCGGAGGTGGTGCTGCGGGGACTTCGACCGTGGGCAGCGGTGGCGGTGACGGCGTCCGGAACCCTTCATTTCTCGGTGTCTGGACCGGCCGGAATTCCTCGCGAGGGGTCGTGTCGATCGGCGGCTCTGCCTCCCCACCCGCCAGAAGGAAATACAGGACGACACCAACGCCGGCGATGCTGGCGACGACTGCAAACGGGCGCATGAGGCCTATACCACCGCGCCTGACCTGTCCGCCGATGGATGCATCAGCGTCGATGGAATGGTAGTTGGGATCCGACATGAGCGCCTCCTATCTTGATTGCGATTGTTGGTTGGATGTCCCGCTGCCAATTCGCTTCGGCGATACCGCGCCCTCGATCGGCGCCGGTATATCGGCAGGCGTTGTCCTCAGATTGAAAAGGCAGGTTTCGGCTTCGGTACCAAAGCGCAGCGTCCATTGCCGCGAGACCTTGTCGATAACGATGTAGTCGGCCTCGCGGCGATAATTCACCAGGCTCTCGCGGCGCCTGCCATCGACGATGAAGATTGCCGGGATGTCACCGGTGAATTTCATGAAGGTCTTCAATCCATCGTCGAAGACCCAGAGCGGTTTGGCTCCGTCGCTGCCCTTGAACCCGTAGTCGTAATTGACCTTGTCGCGGCGGATATTCTTGATGTTGGGATTGCGCTGCGCATCCTGCGCCTGTTTCCAGAGCTCCGCCGTGCCTTTGAGACCCGCGTCTTCCGGATAGGTGAAGCGCAACTTGAAGGTCTGGTTCTGCATCGCTTTGGTGTCGTTGACACGAAGGTCGAAGGAATAGGTTCGCTTCGTCGTGACCACCGACAGGTTGGTGGCCGCGTCCTTCTCCATCGGTTTCAGGGTGAGCGAGCGCCGATCAGCCGAAGTGAGGATCTGCCAGGAGACTGTATCGCCGGCGACGACCTGTGTTATGTCCTCATCGGCGCCGAAGAGGATCGTCGTGACCAGCCCGTAGGTGCCCGTTACGAGGAAGACCTGCTCGGCCGAATAGGGAAGTGACCGGATTCTTGGGTCGAGGCGTCCCGGCCGGGCGACCAGTTCAGCATGTGCAGCCAGCGGCCCGAGCAGTACCAGGAGGGAAATTGCGGCCGTCCGCCTCATCATGGCGTGATCCCCGACGGCATGGTTTCGGGGACCCTTGCATATTCGGTCACGACAAAGCCGAGAGGATTGAAGAGACGGACCCGGTTGCTGGCGGGCAGGTTGATTTGCCGGTAGCGTATCGTCGCCGACCAGCGCGTGACGACATCGCCACCACGGCGACGTTCCCTTGTTTCGAAGCGAACAGCCATGGTCGATGGATTAAGCGGATTGACCGAGAGGATTTCCGGGCGGATTTCTCCGGTTGCGCCGAGCATCTTGACCGGTCCCCTCGGATTGGAGGGGTTCATCCAGGTCTCGTAATCCTTGAAGGCCTGTGAGCCCGGTTCTGACCACAGCGCAATCATGTCGAAATTATCCGATAGATAGCGGGGATCGTAGGTCTCGCGGCGAATGACGTAATTGCCGGCGAATGCTGCGCGCACGGCCTGGTTTTCCGAAACCGTCGCACGGTCTTTATCGAGCGTGGTTACCGTCTCCATGTAACCCGTGTTCCGATCGACGATCAGCGGAACGACCTCGGTGCGAACAAGCGGAAAGAGCTGCGCCACCGAAAACGACAGCACACCTGCGACGGCCCAGCCGGCCACGGCAAACCCCAGCAGGATGACGCCGATCAAGGTACGAAGTGATCGGTTTTTCTCACCCCAGGAAAGGTGCTGATCGTATATGTCCTGCGGACCGGCGACCTGGTCGGTCGGTGTGGTACGCAATTGCTTTCTGAACAATGCCAAGTTCAATCCCCAAAATCATGTTCGTCGTTAAGGTTTGCGAGTTGCGTCGTCGGTCAGACCCGGCTTACATCTGGAAAAGCTGGATTCGACCCGCGCATTTCTCGCCTCATTCACCGCTACGCCGGCGCATGGTCAGCATCCGGCCGAGCGCGCCGGCACCCGCCATCGTGCCGCGGCTGGCGAGGGCCGCCGCTGCGGCCGCGCCTTTCGGTCCGGCCAACATCCCGAGGGCCACCGCGGCGGCCTGTCCGCTTCTGGAAGTGCTGGAACCGAGTCTCGCGCGGGCAGCGCCGTACATTGTGCTAACACCGCCGCCACCAGGCGTATTCGCTGTCATCGAGCTATAGGCAAATGTCCTCGCGAATTCAGGTACCTGGAAAATGAAATAGGAGATCAGCGCCAGGTAGAGCACCATGGCCACTACGATGGCGAGCGCGTTTTCCTTGGTTGCCATTTCGCCATTGATCGTATCCATCATGCCGATCAGGAAGCCGAACGACAGTCCGGCCATGACGTAGGTGAAAAGCAGCATGAACATGCCGTAGGCGATGCCCCTGACCCAGGCCTCGAAGACAAAACGCGTGATACCGAAGAAATAGGAAAGGATGGCGATCGGGCCGATAGCCAGCATGACTGCGGTGATCATCTTGGCGAACAGCGTCACTCCGGTCAGGATCAGCAACATTGGCAGGAGTCCAAAAACGAGAACGATGAACACCACCACCGCGCCGGTGACGTTCGGCATCCACCCGGATTCGTAGGAATTGAAGAGCTGCATGGCAAAGTCGTAGACCTTGCGGGACATGCTCGCGACCTGAGAGGCAAGATCGGAGCCGGCCGCCTGCCCGCCCATCGCCGAGGAAATGGCAGCACCGAGGTCCTGTGGTGACGTCAGAACGATCTGGCCGATATTGTCGTAGAAGGTGGCCCAGGACATGACCAGCGCATAGGCAAACGCGAGTTTCGAGGCCGTGATCGCCATGTCCTGAAGAGATACGCTCGACAGGCCGAGCGCGCCCCAGAGAAAATAGAGAATGAGAAACAGTGCCAGGATCGATGAGACCAGATTGCTGTTCTCGGCGAACAGCCCCCAGGCTTTCTCCAGCGACGCCTCGTTGATCTTGTCGAAGTATGCGAGTGCATCGCCATAAAAATTCACGGCGTAACTGACCGGATCCATCATTCCCCCTGGAAGGAATTGACGGGTCGCATCGGACCGCAATCACTGCTGACGATTTCCGTGAGCGCCTGTTGCGGCGCCGTCGGTTCCTGCTGTGCCTCGTAGCCGAGCGCCGGCACGGGGTTCTCGTCGGCTGAGCATTTGGCCAGCTGTTCGTACTTGCTTGCGCATCCGGACAAAATGATAAGGGCGATGACCAGCACAGGGATAAACCTCACTGGTTCTGCTCCTCGAATGCCTGCAGCTGCTCGCGAATCGAAGCCTCGCCCGCGCCACCACCGCCATCGCGCATCACGCTGTCGGGAAGCGTTGCGAACGTCTTGAGGTTCTGGGATGAGGTTGCAAGCGCCGCCTTATACTGCTGGTTCAGCAGCATCACCTGGTTGTTCAGCGAGCCGACGGCCTCGTTGGCGGTCTGGTTACCCTGCAGCACCATCTGCGTGTTCTGTTCCAACGCGCCCTTGAGATCCTGCGCCGTACCGATCTGCTGCGTCGCCTGCATGAAAGCGTTCTGCCGGTCCTTGGTGGCGCTGTTCATTGCGTCGGTCAGGGCAGTCAGCGTCGTCAGCGCGTTGATGCCTTGTGAATAGGCCTGGTTGGCGCCTGAAAGCTCGCCGCCCTTGACGGTATCGACGACCATTTTCACCAGATTGAGCCCGTTGATGAGCTTGGCGGCCGTGTTCTGGAATTCACCGCTGATGCCGCCGAACAACGCTTCGTTTCCCGACAGGATGCTGTTGAAATCAGGCGCCTGGCCCATGCTGAACCCATTGCCGGTGGCGAGCTTGGCAAACTGGCTTGCATCCTGTGACCGGTCGCCAGTGATCGCCTGAAGCGTCTTGATCGTATTGTCCTTGACGATCGACGTGTCGCCCTGGATCTGCTTCGAGAGCTTTTCGATCTCCTGGCTTATCGCGATATTGGCCGCGTCTTTGACCGGGACCTGCGCAAGGGCGTGCGACATGCTGGTGATGCTGAGCGCTGCGGCAACAACGATTTTCTTCATCTGCCTGTCCTCTCTCTCTTCCTGTTCAATTTGCCGTTGGCCTGGCGTCGACGACTGTCACGAGCCCGAGCGCCGGGTCCTCCAACACCGAAAAGGTCGCGACATCGCCACTGGCGCGTGCCTGCTCCTGAAGGTCCTCGAGCCAACGCTGAATCTGATCTGTGGTGGCGGTCGTTGGCACCGCAAAGCATCGGGTGCTGCCGGTATCAATGATGGTCGAGGGGCACTGGACTTCAGCCATGACGAGCGAACCATCGTGGTCCTTGGCGTTGCCGCCTCCCGAGCCGCGCAAGGCCGCGGAAGAAGACTGGAGCCCAGCCTGCAGACGCTGCAAATATTGCTGGTTTGCCGCAAGCGATTTTCCCAGGAGCTCGTTCCAGACTGAACCACGTTCGACCTGCGCCTGAGTATTGCGGTCGACCGCCTTTTTCAGCTGCTCCCCGCATCCGCGTGCATCACTGACGGTTTCCGTCTCGACATCATCGCCCGACGGGGTCCGGTCGCCGTTCTCAGCCTTGTTCCGGCTGTAGTAGGCCGAGACTTTTTTGACGTAGTCCTGTGTCTCGGGAATATTGGGTATCCGTCCGTTCTGGAGGGACTGACGATAAGGCCCAGCATTGTATCCGGCGGCGATCAGGTCGTAGCGATTACCGAACATGCCCTGCAGTTGCTTGATGTATTTGACCCCGCCACGAATATTGTCGCGCAGATCGTAGGGATTGACACCAAGCCCAGCTGCAGTCCCCGGCATCAGTTGCATGACGCCAGTGGCCCCCACAGGAGACCGCGCCGATTGGCGAAAGCGTGACTCCTGCTCGGCGATCGCCAGCGCGAAATTGGGATCGACCCCCTGGCGGATCGCTTCGTCGGCGACCATACGGGCGACCTCCTGCTGGCTATGCGTGCGCTTCGACGGGCTGGCAGGCGTGGTCTCACCGGCCATGCCATCGGCCGAGCAATCCGCCGGCGCACCGGATCCCTGCCCGGGCGCTACGCTGTCTGTCGTGCCGCCTGACGCACCCTTCAACGCTTGCGTGTCCGACTGATAGGTCTTGTACCAGTTCTCCGTCGCCTGCTGGATCTTCCGGCGGGCGTTATCGATTACCGGCACTTGCGCAAAGACGGGTGCGGATGTGAGTAAGGTGGAGAGCACGATAGCGCCAACGGTGGCCAGCTCAGGAATTCTTGCGTTGGTCATCGGATACATCCCCCTCCCAGTCACAGAATTTCGAAAGCCAGTTCTTCGGATCGTTGCCATATTCGTCGAGCAGCATCTCGACCTCGCGGACGGTCTCCTCGCGACCGGACAGGACCTTGATGAATTCCGGCATATGGGACATGTCGACACGGGCGATTACGCTGCTCTTTGCCTGCTTGATCAGCATGAAGCGCGAGGCCGGATCGCCATTCTTGACCCAATCGAATTCAGCCCTGGATAGACCGAAATGCTCCATGTAGGAGTTTTCGTCCGCCTTCGGATTGGCGAAAAAGATGTTGGTCGATGTCTGCTCAATGATCGTCCGGCTGACGCTCGACTGCACCACGTCGTCGGCCGACTGCGTGCCGAAAATGACGAGACCGTTCCGTTTCCGGATGGTCTTGAAATAGTCCTTCATGGTGCGTTTGAATTCGTCGTCGTCGAGCAGCTTCCAGGCCTCGTCCATGAGGTTGATGATCGGCGCCTTGCCGTCATAAACCTCGTCGAGCCGATGGAACATGTAGAGGAGTGCTGCGGTTCGCACCGGTGGATCGTCGAGGATAGACGTCATGTCGAAGCCGATCATCGGCCGGGAGACGTCGAGATTGTCGTCGGCATTGTCAAAGAGCCAGGCAAAGGGTCCGTGATCGACCCACTTGTCGAGCCGCGCAATCAGGCTTCCCTCCGTTCGCTCGCTGCCTGCCAGCAGGGCGCGAAGTGACGACAGTCGGCGATAGGACCGGTCCTTCGTTTTCAGGACCGATTTGATCGCGGTGCGGATGATGGTCTCTTCCTGTGGCGTCAGGCTTTCGCCTTCCTTCGCCGGCTTTAGCATGAAGCTCAGGAGACGATAGAGGAAGACGCGGTTCTCCTCGGTATCGTCGAGGAGCAGCGGGTTCCATCCCGACGGTTCGCCGGGTTCGAGCGTCATGTAGGTTCCGCCCGCCGCCCGTACCATGATGTCGAGGCCGCGGTCCTTGTCGAAGACGATCGTTTTCAGGCGCGGGCTGACGCGGTAGGCCTGAAGGATCAGGAAGGCCATGATCACGGTCTTGCCGGAACCCGTCGGTCCGAACACCGTTGTGTGCCCGACATCGCCCTGGTGAAAGTTGAAGAAGAACGGCGTGCCTGACGTCGTTTCGAATATGGTGATCGCTGGACCCCAATGATTGCCGTCCGGCTTGCCGTAGGGATAGGCGTGAAAGCTGCTCAGGCCCGCGCAATTGAGCGTCGAGATTACGGCACGTCGGGCGATATAGGCCTGATTGCCAGGGAGCTGCGCCCAATAGGCCGGTTCCGCGTTCAGATCCTCGCGGACATAGGAGGCACCCAGCGCACCAAGTTCGTTGCCGATCAGGGCGACACCATCGTCGAGTTGGGCCGCCGATCTCGCCACTGGCATGACGGTGAGATGATGCTCGGCGAAGGCAACGCGTTTCCTCGCCAGTTCGTCACGCGCAAGATCGAGATTGGCCTGGACGCTGGAACCACCCTCGTCTGCCTTCGACAGCTGCCGGTCGAGGCGCTCGATCCTGCTTCTCGCGGCCATGTCGTCAATGAAAGACATGGATTGGGCAAGCACCATCTCGAATGGGAGCTTGAGAATGTAATCGAGCATGCCGGCGCCCGTCTCGGGCGGATATTCCTTCAAGGACACCACCGCGGCATAGCGGTCATCGCCAGGCGTATCGCCCTGAAGATGGATGGTTCGGTTGCCGATCGATGTGCGGCGCGCTGGCAGCATCGCGTCTATGGGAAGGTTGCCGAGCCGGATCGGTCGGACACGGCCGCCATTCAGCAGCGTGTAGAAGAATTCGCATTGTTCCGAAAACCAGATTTTGGAGGTTCCCTCCTCGACCTCCATGCTTTCAGAAAAGTCGCGGTAGATCGTCTTGCCGTTGCCAAGATCCACCTGGATGCGCTGTACGTCGCGCAGGACTTTGGGACCGTAAGCGGCAAGCGACTTCTCGAGCGCCTTGGTGGCTTCAACCAATTTGTCTCGCATCGAGCGAAACTGCTCCTTGCGAACGACATCGCCACCGATGCCCATGATGCGGGAAAGCGCGGATCCTTGTTTGAACAGCGGGCGCACGACGAGCGAGATGTAGGTGTCGTTGACGAACATCTCGTTGCGCGAGATGCTCGCCTGATAGACATCGTCCAGACGCTGGATAAAGGGGTCGGTAAAGGTTGCCGGCAAGGACGGTGCGACCTTGCGCCTGACAACATGGGTGTAGAGCGCAAAATTGCCAATCGAGGAAATGGCGCGGAAAGCCGAATTTCGCTTCCGCTGCAGCATGTTGATCGTTTCGATGTCGGCCGTTTCGAACGAAAAACCTGTGAGACGCAGGGTCGAGACCAGGCAATCGTTCTTCAGCCGGATAATGCCGTTTTCGATCGGAACGTAGAAGGGAACATGGGTCGAGATACTGCGATCGGCGAAGATCTCCCAACCCTTCGACAAACTTCCCTTCAGCGATCTTGCCATCGTGCTCATCGGTCAGGCTCCGTAGGTCCGGATACCCCCGCCAAGTCTGCGGCCGAGGGGATTTATGCCGCACATGCTGAGACGGCCGAGGATGTCGAAGAACCAGAGATCGAGTTTGACCGTCAGCACATAAAGAATCCCGTGCAGGATGACGAAGGAGACGGGAAACCAGAGGATGGAGCCCAGCACCATGAACACCATCAGCGAGACAAAGCATTCCGCCAGGAAGTAGGTGTAAGGGATCCCCATCACCGTCGGCGGCCGCGTGAGGGCCAGGATGACGGGATAGGATTCGATATAGTCGTCACCGCCTGACGTCTTGTTGCCGGAGTTCGCCATGATTACGATCCCGCCCCAGCTAAGAAGTCGACAAGCTCAGCGGCAGCGAACATGCCGGCGAGGCTTCCACCGACCCGCAGAAGCGCGCCCCAGGACCAGAAGCCAAAGGCCGCTGCCAGGAACATACCGATGAACGCGATCGCGCCGACGGAGCGACCGAATGCGCCAGTGAAGAACTGTACCAGTCTGTCGGCAGCATTCTCCAGGGCATCAAGGCTCTGCGCTGCCGCCGGCTCGTATTGACTGACGAACAGCACCGAGGCGGCAAGCAGCACCATCGCGGCATGGCCGGCCCACTTGCGTTTGACCAGGGAGCGGCAGGTTACGCTGCCAACAAGAATTGCCATGACCACTATGTTCATTGAAGTACCTCTTCCTTGACGATTTTGACCGGACCGCCGAGTTGCGCCGCTTTCAGCGGCTGCGGGTAGCGGCTGTCCAAAGCGAGCGGGCTTGCAGCTGAGAAAACAAGCATCGGGGACCTTGCCCGGTCGGCCGGGCCTGATCGGCGGTTCTGATTGGATTGAGAGTCAGGTGTCGGAGCAGGTGTCGGAGGCTGGGAGCTTGCCGACTTGCCGGTATAGTAGCCGACAACACGTGTCACATAGTCCGCGGTTTCGCGGATCAGCGGCAGGGATTGATGCGCGTCAACGCGGGGTTCTCCAGCATTGTATGCGGAGGCGATCAGCACAGGGTTGCTATACTTGTCGATGAGCACCCGCAGGAAACGCGTGCCCGCGCGAATATTCGGTTCGGGGTCGGTGAGGTCATGGACGCCAAAGGCCTCGCCGATCTTCGGCATGACCTGCATCAAACCGATGGCGCCGGCCGAACTGACAAGGCCGGGATCGAACCTTGCGTTTTCCGCCCGCATGATCGACAGAACCCAGTTAGGATCGACGTCCTCCTCAGCAGCGATTTCCATTGCAAGTGCCGCGTAGTCTTCGGGCACGCCGGAAAGCAGATCGGGACGGGCTGGCGTCCTTGTGCGATCGGAAGACGTGCGGGGTTCGATGGCCGGATTGGCAGACCGACGGACAGTGCCTGCGTCAGACGAGAAAACGCTGATGGGCGAGAGCACGGCGCGGTCGCGCCGTGCTCTCATGCTGCCGGCCGCTTCTCCCGGTAGCTCTGTGTTACTGTCGTCGGTTTCAATCGCTGCTTCTGCAACAAATGAAAGAATTGCGGGAATTGCGTTGGTATTGGCCTGTCCCCCAAAACGCTCATTGAAACTGGTAAGGTCGATGCTTGGCGGTGGGTGTGGGTCAGCGTCGACGGCGAGTGCTGACAGCGCACCGGGCTCACTTGAGGTTTCACCCGCGAACCGGAACGACCAATCGGTATGGTCATGATTCTCGCCGATCTTGAGTGGGTCGCTCTCGGCGGACGTTGCGGCAAGACATGTAGCCAGGAGCACAGACGTCACCACAGGCCAGACTGCCCTTCGTAACACTCTGGATCGCGGTCTAATCACAGAAGAAAGCAGGCTGTCATCCATTCCGAACCAGTCCATAACTTGTACTTCAATACAAGTTATGGACTGCAATCCGCGCCGGAAATCAACTGAAAAATATAACTGGAGTACAAGTTTTATCCCAAAGGCCGATATCGCCTTCAGAAATACTACACAAAATCAATCCTTTAGCCGCGACCACCGATCCGGCTTCCATCGATACTCGATCTGGTCTCGATCGCCAAGAATTTGAGCCAAACGAACAGCGGTTCCCCCTTTGACCAGCACGGAACCGGCGTCGGCACCTGACTGTCCTTGATAGATTCGGCACGTAAAATTTGGCAGTTCCCGCTGGATCCTGGATACCGGCCAGCAAGAAGAAACCTGATAACGAGAACCATCAAGATTCGGCGCGAGGCCACGTGAGACCTGCTGCACCGGCCCAAGACGATGGCGCCCGAACGACGTGCCATACTCCAGCTGGCACTCGGTGATATTTCTGGGATAATTCCTGCAGGCTGTGAGGCTGAGATAGGCATACGGCGCTGGCGGCAGCGGCCGGGGCGGCTGCTCAAGCCGCCCGCATGCGGCCAAGGGAATTGCGACGGCCATAGGCCAAAACAGCGCCTTCAAGATTTGCACGGCTCACCTCCTAAGTTTCCTGCTGATATCCGGCATGTTCGAGGGCTTCGAGAAAGAGATCCCTTGCGAGCCCGCAATAGGGCGACGAAGGCTGCGCCAGATGCAATTTGGTCAGGACCAACCCAAGCGTTCCAATGGTCGTGGTTACCTCTTTGAGGTCATCATTCAGGCCATCGCGAAACAGTTCACGTCCATCATGGCCCTTGACGACGATCGCATAGTCGTTGCGGGCAATGCTGTGCCACAGTTCGACGGTACCGGTTTCGCCGTCCTGGGTTTCCGTGTCGCAGGTGAGCATCATCGCGTAGTCTGGAAGAGGAACGTCGCACTCCTCGATCCAGGTCCCGCAAGCAAACTCCGTAAGAGCCACCACAGACGAGAACAGCAGCAAACGTTCGTTTACCAGCAGCCGCCGTTGCCCGAGGCGCACGAAGCCGTTCATAACACCCGAACGGATGAGATTTGGCGCGAGACCTTCCTCGCAGTGCTCGCAGATCTGCACCAACTGATCGTTCCGGACAGAGAACGTGTTGTGAAAACGACCGAGAACCAAGCGTTCGATGTTTTCGGTGCGGCCGCCAAGCGACTCGACGAATGCGAACGCGCCAAACCGCGTCCAGGCTTGCTTGACATCACTCTCAGCCGATAACTCTGCGGTGCTCACCAGACTGGATGGGCCAGCCACGATACCTGCGGTCCGCGTCTCAGCACCGCAGTGCGGGCAATCAATGCTGACCGGTACACGGTACCATTCCTTCGTCAGTAGAGATCGGTGGCTTGTCAGTGGGAAACCCGTCTTGCTATTTTGCTGGTGGGACTTGCGGATATCAGTGCATAGCCGGCGCTCATCGCCTTGCAGCAAGAAAGAAATGTCATCGAACATAGTGAGAGCACAGCGACGCGACTTGCACTTCAATACAAGTTTGTAGCAGTCATAGTCGAAACGCTCAAGATGGGGAAGTCAGGTTTGGTGGTGGAACCGGCCAAAGCAATCCGGTCGTGTCCCCCCTGAGATTCGCGGGTGGTTGCACCGACCGCCTTGGCGCTGGAAAACTACCGTTCGGACACATCCTCGACAGCTGCGCATATTACCGGCCAACGCGGCTCGCCCGACGGAGTTCGCCGGACGTCAATGTCTCGACCTCAAGCCCAAGCTGGACAGCACATTCAAATAGCAGCAGAAACATTCCTTCCAGAACACTGGGTCATTTCAGGTCGAACTGAACTAACGGATCGGAAACAAGAACGGCCACCGTTCAAGCCGCCACCTGGTCCAGCCTCCGGTCGAGTTCGCGAACGGAAATACCGAGCAGTTCAGCAGCCCGCGATTCACCGATTACCCCCTCAGCTAGGGCGCGGAAGCACAGGCGCTCGAAGCGCCTTGGTTCTTCTACTTCAGGAGCCAAGCTTTCCGGCTCCTCATAGGGCGCATCGCGCCATCCTCTTTCTGAAAAGACCTTGAAGAGTCGTGTGCAAGCGGCCTGGCTGATAATGCCGAGATCCTGACAACGGTATGCAAGCGCCTGGACGCTCACACCGAAACGTTTCTTCAGCGCAACCAGCTCTCCAATGCTGATCGACGATCGATGCGCGCCAACCTCTGCACGCAAAACATCGGCCGGCATTAGAAAGGCGCCAGCGAAGCGATGTGCGGCTTTTTCCTCGTCAACCCCGTCGCACGGCGCAATGACCATGTGCCCCAATTCATGTGCAAGGTTGAATCTTTTGCGCTCGGACCAGGTGCTGCGCTTGACGACAATCACTCGCGCAGCTTCGCGCTCCTTACGTCGAACCTTGGCGGCGAGCCCATCCACATTGTCGAGATCGAGTGATAAAACCTTTATTCCTCGCTCTTCAAGCAACTCTGCAAGCTGTGGAATCGGATCGTTGCCGAGACCCCAATCGTCGCGGACGGATCGGGCTGCATCCTCGGCATCGCGAACGTCGGTGACTGCATGCGGCGCGCTCCGTGGCTGCTCCCACTCTACGCTCCGCAAGTGAAGCAGGTCTTCAACGGCAAGATAGCGCTCCAGCATGTGGATGGCACGGGCCTCCAACGTTGCTACTTCCTTGGAGGACGCTCCCAATTTTTTTCGGAAATCTACACCCTCGAGCGAAAGCTCATCGTCCCTGAGAAGGTATTCTTCCGAGACGGCGAGGGCCTTGGCCAACGCCATCAGAATTCCAGAACTTGGCATGTCCTCGTTTCGTTCATATTTTCCAATGGCTTGCGCCGAAACGATCCGGTCCATAGCATCCGCAAGAGCGCGCAACGAGAATCCCGATGCCGATCGGGCAACCTTAAGCTTGTTTCCGATCATAATGGCCTCCTTGTAACAGTCGGTTTCCATAACTATGTATACAACTTATTTTTGTAAACTAAGTTCCCTTGCAGGGTGAAAAATGCACTCCCATATCCGGAGCGCTGCGGCGTTTGGCGCACCTTTGTAAACCGGACCATAGGGCGCCGCGACTGCCGCCGCTATGGCGAGTTGCAGGCGGACAAGACGACAAATGGAGCTGGATATGGCGGGTACTGACGATCAGGTTGAGAGATTTCTTCAGGCGATGGCGGAGGAACTGGCCATTCCGGAGTCCCGGTATGAGCAGGCGGAAAGAAGCTACAAGTCTCTAGGAGACTGGTTTCATCGGCCTGAAAGCACGGTTCGCAATTTTGATCCGACCGTTTACGTGCAGGGATCGTTTCGACTCGGAACCGCAATCCGGCCGATAAACGATTCCGAGGAGTATGACGTCGACTCGGTTTGCGAGCTCAAGAAGCTTGCGAAAGGTGACCTTACCCAGTTCGACCTGAAACAGCTCCTAGGTTATGAAATCAAAGCCTATCATGATGCCAAAGGCATGACGAAGCCTGTGGAAGAGGGTAGACGCTGCTGGGTGCTTTCCTATGCCGACGGTGCGCAATTCCACATGGATATCGTGCCTGCCCTTCCTAACGGGATGGAGCAGCGACTTCTCCTGGAGCGTGCCCATTTCGACGTACGTTGGGCAGATACTGCCATCGCCATCACCGACCGGGAAGTCCCGACCTACAGGCAGAAGACGTATGATTGGCCGCGCTCCAATCCTAAGGGGTACGGTGAATGGTTCAAGTCACGAATGGCCGTGGTCCTCGCGCGGCGGAAGCGGGAGCTGGTGGAATCGTTGCGCCAGCGAGGCGTGACGGCGAGCGTCGAGCAACTTCCGGACTTCCGCGTACGCACACCGCTGCAAGCCGCGGTGATGATCTTGAAGCGGCATCGCGACAATATGTTCGCCCAAGAGGCCGACTTGAAACCTATTTCCGTCATCATCACGACCCTGTCTGGTCACGCCTACGGTCAGGAAGACACCATTGCCGGCGCTCTCTTCTCCATCCTCAACGGAATGGATCGATATATCCAGCATGACGGGTCCAAATTCATCATTCCAAACCCGACCGACCCTTTCGAAAATTTTGCTGACAAGTGGGAAAAGAACCCGCGCAAGGCCGAGGCCTTCTTCCGATGGCTCAACCAAGCACGGGAAGACTTCGGTCGCGCTGCCCGTGCCGCGACGTTGCAGGGTATGAACGAGGCGGTGTCGGCCCGTATGGGCGCAGCATTGTCGGATCGGGCCACGCGCCGCATCGGCGGCGGCAGCGGGCTCCTGAGGGCGGCGTCGGTGGCTCCCATCGCGCCGGTCGCAGCGATTCCGTCTTTTGGAAATGCCGCTCGGGTTCCCACTACGCCGAAGGGATTTGCATGAGCTGGTGGCTTACCGACGTTGCCCGTGCGAAAGCCGAGCGAACTGCGATCGCGCAATTGTCTGAACGCGATGGCTGGTTGTCGGGTATCTCCTGGCGGCTGGGAGATGATCTTCATCTGATCGTGGATTTCGACGTGCAACATGGCGCAGAGACGTTTGGTCTTTCCATGATATATCCGTCCACCTTTCCCGACACACCACCAATGGTGCAGCCCCGCGATGAACGGCGCCTTTCCTGGCATCAGTACGGCCCCGGCGGTGAGCTTTGCCTCGAGTTCAGGCCGGACAACTGGGCTCCTTCGATCACCGGCGCAATGATGGTTGAAAGCGCCCATCGTCTTCTGTCAGGAGAGCGGCCAGGCGAAAACGAGCCCGGCATCGTCCGCTCAGCGCATCAGGCATCAATCGGCAGGGAGACCCGTGGCGAGTTTACGCGCTTCATTCTTGACGACAGCGCCGCGACGGTTCTTGCAGCTTTGCCCGTCGATGTTCCGACAGCCATCACCGTCTGGGATCGGCTCGCCAAGCCAACATGGGTCGCATCGCTCATGAGCGTAGGTGAAGAAGGGATATTGTGGGCCCAGAATGCGCCGCAACCCTCGCACTCCTCGGTCGCAAATGGGTTCGTTATCCGGACAACGCGAAACGTTGACCGCTTCCGCCTAAGCCCCAAAGATTTCGCCGACGTGATGCCGGTAGAGTTTCCCGACCTGCTGGCAAAACTTCCCAAGAACCCATTCGATGGTTTTGTGTTGCTTGGAGATGAAAACCATTGGGTCGCGCTAAATCTTTACCCCTATGAGGGCAAACAGAGTGTCTTTGGCTATAAGATAATTGTCGCCCCAAGCGTCTCTGGAAGGCTGCCTGCAGGTTACGACAGCTTGGCGCAAAAGCGGATAGCAATCGTTGGCTGCGGTTCTGTGGGTTCAAAAATCGCAGGCACGCTCGCGCGATCTGGCGTACGCAATTTCACGCTGGTCGATGACGATGTCTTTTTCCAGGCAAACCTTGTCAGGAATGATCTTGATGCGCAGGCAATCGGTCAACACAAAGTCGATGCCCTTGGAGCCCGCCTGCAGAATCTGGTGGCAAACGCAGACATCTCCGTTCGGCGGATTGCACTCGGTCAGCAGGAGAGTGCAGGATCGACAGAGTCCGTTATGGAGGAGTTGGTCCAAGCCGACCTATTGGTCGACGCGACGGCAGACCCCCGAGCGTTCAACCTCGTTGCAGCTGTTGCCCGTCGTCATAGCAAACCCATGGTCTGGTGTCAGGTCTTTGCGGGTGGGATCGGCGGCATCATTGCTAGGGTCCGCCCGGGGTTTGATCCGATCCCTACCGAAGCGCGCAGCCAAATCCGCGCATGGTGCGATAGTCATAACGTGCCCTGGATCGCCGCAACCGAGACGGACTATGGCATCGAGCGAGATAACGCCCAACCGTTGATCGCCGATGACGCTGATGTCAGCGTAATTGCCAACCATGCGTCCAGGTTCATTCTGGATTTTCTCACGCGCGAGCAAAGCGTCTTTCCTTGCTCTGCCTACGCGATCGGACTGGTGGCCGAATGGATTTTCCGTGCGCCCTTTGATACCTGGCCAATCGATCTTCGGCAGGAAGGTGACTGGGGTGGTGCGCAGGAACTGGCTTCGTCCGAAGAGCTCAAAGAGCTCCTTACATCGCTGTTTCCGAAGGTGAATGCGTGATCAGGGTCACACTCTCCAGACAGATCCGTGATCGCATGAAGTTACCGTTGAGGCGAGCCGGATCGCGTGAAATCGGCGGCATTCTCATGGGACAGGAGATTGCAAGCGGGCATTTCTCCGTTCTAGACTTCTCGGTGGACGAAGCGTCAGGAGCCGATGCCCACTTTGTGCGTGATGCTGATCATCACCGCCATGCGCTGGATGCGTTTTTCGACCGAACAGGTCACAATTATCAAGCATTCAACTACTTGGGCGAATGGCATTCCCATCCAAGTTTCCCGGTTCGACCAAGCCTCACTGACGTGCGCTCCATGCAGGAACTGGTTGACGGTGAAAGAGGTATCGGTTTTGCCGTGCTCCTGATTGTGAAGCTTGGGTTTTGGGGCCGTTTCAATGCATCAGCGAGCCTGCACCGGCGTGCACTCCCGCCTGAAATGATCGACCTGCGCGCAAATTGAAGGGCATCGCGATGAACTGGAATACATTGGATTTTGTCGTTCGATCGTTGGTCTCGTGGTTCGTGCGAGCCCGTCATGCTGAAAGCTGGATTTTCCGCGGAGCCGTTGCGGCCTTGGTTGCAATCCACGGGGCAAACTGGGTCTTCAAATATTCCGGTACCATCGGAGGGGAGTCCGGATCGATAGAGTTCGGAACGGCAGGTGCTGTGCCCGATAGTATTCTCTGGATCATCACGGTCGTCTGCATTGCCCTCATGTTGGGATCGGCCGTGTGGGCCTGGATACGTTATGCGAACGAGCAAAAGCGTCTTGCGCGGAAAAAGGTCTTTGTCATCGAAGGGAGAGGTTTGCGCGATGACGATGGATCATCGCTCAAATCCGCCGTACCCGAAAGCATAACGGGCACGCGTATCGACTACATGCTCGATCTGCGGCAGCGCAAAGATGGCGTAATCGTCGAGCCGGAAGATCTCCTTCCACCTGTTGCCGCAATGAAAACCTGGGTCCATCAGGCGCAGAAGGGCAACGAACGTAGCGACCTTACGACAGTCTATGGCGGCCTGACGGCCGTCCCATTGACCTTTTTGACCGGTCTGCTTCTGGACGACGAAGGCGATATTGTCGTCATGGATTGGGATCGGGTTGCAAGCCGTTGGCGCCTGCTTGACGGTCAAGACGATGCATCACGTTTTGAAATTACCGGTATGGAACAGGCCGGGGCACAGCGGGAAGTCGTTCTCGCGATCTCAGCTTCGTATATGGTGAAAACCGAAGATCTCGCGACGACGTTTGACTGCCCGATTGTCAGAATGACATTGCCTGACCTGCAATCATCTCATTGGTCTCAGGCGAGGCAGTCAGAGCTAGCCGATCAGTTCCTCGGCGTCTTGAAAAAGCTCGATGCAATGGGCGTGGAGCAAGTCCATCTGGTTCTGGCAGCCCAGAACAGTGTCGTGTTCAATCTCGCTCGTCGTTATGACAAGCGAAATCTACCGAGGGTCGCGGTCTATCAGTTTGAACGTTCCCAGGAAAGGCGATACCCGTGGGGGATCGAGATGCCTGTTGCCGGGGTAAATGTTGCCCGTGTGATTCAGACGGATGAAGGCGCTGCGCGATTTCCGGAACGGACGTAAGGGTGAGCCTCGAGGACAGCTGGGATATGGCGAACACCTGAGCGTATGGTGTCCTGACACTTGAGAAGTTTTGGCTCATCCTCGGACCGGGCGCTGACCTCAAGGCCGACCTCGATAGGAGCCGGTCTATTCCGCGTGGGGATCAACAGTCTTGCGGTCCTGCTGCAAGAGGTGATGGGGATGGACCGGCTTGCCCATCATCCGTGCGTTCAGCAATCGCCAGCGTGACCGCTTGAAACTTTTGTTCTTTGAACGGTGTTGTATCGCAACCGATGCTAGCTGGAACAGCCCCGCATCGCTGCATTGGTGGGGCCTGGTCAGTGTATCACGTAATGGGACAAGGTTGCCATGTGTCGGGTTTTTGCATATATTCAGTGTCGGGTTTTTGTAACGGGAAACCGATCATGGATCAGACATTGAAGCAACGGATCAGGACGAGAGTTAGCCGGACGAAAAAGACCGACGTCTTCATTCCGCGCGACTTTGCTGACCTGAGCGGTGGCGATCAGGTTCTTCGGGCCCTGAGGGCGTTGGTGAAGGATGGCGCGCTCATACGCTTGGGCTATGGTGTCTATGCGCGGGCCGTACGGTCACGGCTGTCGGGGCGCGTTATGGTCTCCAGTTCAAACGGGTTTCACGGTGCTGCCCTCCAGGCCCTGAACAAACTTGGGGTCCCTTGGGAGCAAGGTGACAGCACCCAGGCCTATAATCTGGGGCAGTCCACCCAGGTCCCGGTTAATCTTACCGTCAAGGTCGGGAAACGCTTCAGCCGCCGGCTATCCGACGGCCGTACGGAGCTTCGCGTTGAGCGATAAGCCGGACCTGCAGACGCTGCTCGAGGTGCAGGACCACTTCGCCCTGCCCTCGACGGCCCTCGTCGAAAAGGATTGGTTCGTCGTGCGTGCCCTCGCGGCGATCCACGACGTAGAGGTCGACGGATTGACGTTGGCTTTCGGTGGCGGGACGGCGCTTGGCCGGGCATATCGTCTGCTCGAACGCATGTCAGAAGACATAGACTTGCGCATCGTAGGGGAAAATGCCGGTGAGCGCGGGTCCCTCAAGCGTATGAGACGCGCGGTCAGCAAACGTCTGGAAGACGCCGGCTTCACGGTTGAAGGGCACGTGCTGGTCCTCCAGAACGGCTCTTATGTACGATACGACCTGCCCTACGATCCGATCGCCAAGGGCGAGGGTGTCCTACGCCCGGAGATCAAGATCGAAATTGCGGCTTTTCCGATCTGCACCGCCCCGGAGTTGTGTTCGGTCACCTCATTCGTCGGGGAAGCCACCGGCCGGCCGGCCGAGGCCAACGATGTTAAATGCGTTCGTCTGGTGGAAACGGCTGCCGACAAGTTCGTCGCGCTCGGGCGCCGGGCAGGCTTTGCTTTTGCCGGGCACGAGCCGCTAGACCATACGCTGGTCCGTCATGTCTATGACATTTCACGCATGGACGGTAAGTACGACCTAGATACAGCAGCTGCAATTGCACTGGATACGATGGTGGCCGAGGCAAAAGGTGACCGGGCGGACAAATACCCGGACTACAAGTCAGATCCTCGCGCTGAGACGCTCAAGACGTTTGAGATCATGGCGACACATGCCGAATTCGCCGCGCACTACGAAAAGCTCATGGGCGACATGGTATACGGCGCGCGGCCAAGTTTCGCGGAGGCCTTCACCGTTGTAGAACGCTTTGCGCAGAAAGTCCGAGAAGCCTAAGGTCGGTTTCGCCGATGCAGACTGGAACATTGACCGGAAACGCAGAGCTCATCGATAGGCGCGTTGTAAGGCCGGTGTTGCTACCGGGTCACCCGACCTAAAATGGCGGCAATAGGGTAGCAGGCTGCCTGACAAGCCTGTCCCGTTGATGCTCGCTTGCAATTCTTGAAGCTTGCCTAGTCTCAGGAGGCTGATGCCGACAAAGCTGCATCGAGCGACCTGCCCCCACTGCCCGCAAGCCAGGACCTGAAAGTGAGCAGGTCGGGGTTTATTTCGGTATGCCTGCGGCGAAGGCCGTCTGTCTTGAGTTGGTGATTAGCTCTAAGTCCATGGCTTATGTCATGCGCTACATTGATTTCCCCCATTGAGCTTTTGTCTGTCGACGATGTTGGTCGCCGGCGGGATTGGTCGGACGAAGAGAAGGTTCGGATCGTCGAGGAGAGCCTGCAAGGCTTCCGGCAGGGCTCGGTAACGGCGCGGCGTTATGGATTGTCGCGGTCACTGTTGACCCGTTGGCGTCGGGAATACCGAAGCGGGCTTCTGCACGTTTCCGCGTCAACGGGCTTCGTGCCGCTTTCGATTTCGCCACCGCCGGCGGCATCTTTCGAGATGGACCCGCGGCGGCCTGAAGACGACAGGATGATCGAGATCGGCCTGCCGAACGGTCGCCGCCTGACGATCCCGGCTTCGCTTGATCCAACTATCCTTGCTCGGCTGTTGCCGGTTCTGGACGCGTCATGATCGCCTTTCCGCCCGGGGTGAAGGTGTGGATTGGGGGCGGTGTGACGGACATGCGTTGTGGCATGAATAGCCTGGCGTTGAAGGTGCAACAGGGGCTTGGCCGCGATCCGCATGGCGGCGAGGTCTTCTGCTTTCGAGGTCGCAAAGGTGACCTGATCAAGGTCCTGTGGCATGACGGCGTCGGCATTTCGCTCTACCTGAAGCGCCTGGAGGCAGGCAAGTTCATCTGGCCGGTTAGCCAGAATGGCTCCGCCGTGCCGGTGTCGGCGGCTCAACTCGGCTATCTTCTGGAAGGGATCGACTGGCGTAATCCACGCTGGACGCAGCGACCTGCAACGGCAGGCTGATCGCGAACATTCCTCTGTTTTTGTTGGGCTTTTAACAAGCGGCATGGTAGCTTTCGGCCATGGACGACGCTGCTTCGGAGATAGCCAGGTTACGGGCCGCGCTTGCGGCGTCGGAGGCACGTGCCGCCTCCGCCGAGGCTGATCTCGCGCAGGTGCGAGCCGTCGTGACGACGTCCGAGGCGATGATCCGGCACCTCAAGCTCGAGATCGCCAAGGTGCGTCGCGAGCAATATGGTCAGAGTTCGGAACGACGCGCCCGGCTGATCGACCAGATGGAATTGCAGCTCGAAGAACTTGAGGCCGACGCCACCGAGGACGAGATCGCCGCGGAACGCGTGGAGGCGGAGGTTGTACAAATTCCAGCCTTTGAACGCCGCCGCCCGGTGCGCAAGCCGTTTCCCGAGCACCTGCCGCGCGAACGGCTGATCATTGAAGCTCCTTCGACCTGCATCTGCTGTGGCTCGGCCCGGATCGTGAAGATGGGTGAAGACGTCACCGAGACGCTGGAGGTGATCCCGCGCCAGTGGAAGGTGATCCAGACGGTGCGCGAGAAGTTTACCTGCCGGGACTGCGAGAAGATCAGCCAGCCACCGGCTCCTTTCCATGCGACACCACGCGGATGGGCGGGACCGAACTTGCTCGCGACGATCCTGTTCGAGAAGTTCGGCCAGCACCAGCCATTGAACCGCCAGGCTGAGCGCTACGCCAGGGAGGGCGTCGATCTCAGCCTCTCCACGCTGGCCGACCAGGTTGGAGCCTGCGCAACGGCGCTGCAGCCGATTCATGATCTGATCCGCGCCCATGTGCTGGCCGCCGGGCGGCTTCATGGCGACGACACTACCGTGCCGCTGCTGGCCAGAGGCGCAACGAAGCAAGCGAGGTTATGGACCTACGTTCGCGATGATCGTCCCTTCGCGGGGGGCGCGCCTCCTGCGGCACTCTTCTACTTCTCACCAGATCGGGAGAAGACCCATCCCAACACGCATCTTGCCGGATGGCACGGCATACTGCAGGCAGATGCCTATGGCGGCTACAACGACCTCTATCGTGCCGGCCGCAGCCCCGAACCAATCAAGAGCGCGCTCTGCTGGAGCCATGCGCGACGCAAGTTCTTCGAGTTGGCCGACATCGCCGGCAACGTGCGCAAGGGCAAACCTGCCCATGAGATATCGCCGGTCGCGCTCGAGGCTGTAGCCCGTATCGATGCGCTCTTCGACATCGAGCGGGGCATCAACGGGACGTCCGCAGAGGACCGATTAGCTGCCCGACAACAGCATACTCATCCGCTTGTCGAGGACCTACACGACTGGCTCATGGCCCAGCGCTCCCAGATGTCGAAGCACAATCCCGTTGCCAAGGCGATCAACTACATGTTCGAAAAGGACGGGCGCTGGGAAACCTTCACCCGGTTCCTCGACGATGGCAGGCTCTGCATGTCGAACAATGCGGCAGAGCGTGCCCTGCGCGGGATCGCTCTCGGAAGAAAGGCATGGCTATTCGCGGGCTCCCAGCGCGGCGGCGAGCGTGCTGCCTTCATGTATTCCCTGATCGTCACGGCTAAGATGAACGATATCGATCCGCAGGCCTGGTTGGCGGATATCCTCGCCCGCATGCCCAACATTCCCGTATCACGACTGCCGGATCTGCTGCCTTGGAACTGGTCTGCCGCTGGCAGCGGCCGACAGATGGCCGCCTGATGGGCCGCCCGACGCATGTCTACACGATCGGCTACGTCGCTGCGCTGATCGCCGAAAACCTCGAACTCATCCAGGAAATCGCCAGCAACTCCGACAATATCGACTATGGCGAGATGATCCATGCCCATGACGGCAGCGAAGAGGGCATCACGACATTCACCGACCGGGGCGTCGAGAGCCTGAAGGAATTCCTCGCCGACATCCGCACCTGGGAGGGCGGCGTTCGCCAGTTCCTTGTCGACGAGCAATGCGACCAGGAAAAGATCGAGCGCATCATGGCAGACCAGCCAAAATCATAAGCGGTGCGGCCTACGCCGGATGGCTACCACTCAGAGGCTTTGCGCTCGGCAGAAAATCGTGGCTCTTCGCCGGATCGGACCGCGGCGCGGATCGTGCTGCCTTCATGGCCACCTTGATCATGACGGCAAAGCTCAACGACATCGATCCGCAAGCGTGGCTGGCCGACGCTCTTGCCCGCATCGCTGACACGCCGGTGACCAAGCTGGAACAACTGCTTCCGTGGAATTGGACACCGCCAACCGTCAACGCTCAAGCGGCTTGACCTGCGGCCTTCACCGGAGGCTTACTTATTTCGCGCATGAGTTCCAGATCGACCTGCTCGGCGAGCGGCCCGCCTTCCAGACTCTCCGCCATATGCGCGAGATCAGCGTTTGCAGCCAGTACGTCGTCGGGAAACCGTTCGTAGCGTATCGGGCGACCGGATGCTTCACTGAGTAGAACCTCAAGCTCGCGCCCGGTCAGTCGATCGCTGGCGATCTTAAGTGTTGCGCCGCCGAAGCGTGACTTGTCGGCAAGCACGGCAGCGACAAATCTGCCGATGTCTTCCACGGAGGTAAGCTGGATGGAATGGTCAGGTCGGATCAGGGACACCAGCCGGCCCTCATCCAGACCGAAGCCGGGCCTCACCAGCATTTCCATGAAAATCATCGGCCGGATGATGGTCGTAGTCATGTCGAGCTGTCGAATATGGGCTTCGATACGAGGCTTGGCGTCGAAACGCGGAACCCCTGTCAGTTCATTCCCCACGCTGGCGCCCGAAGAATAAACAAAATGGTTGATGCCGGTTTCGGCAGCGATATCCGCAATCGATATACCATGACGGACTTCGTCTTCGGCAGCCAGGCTGGCTGGCAACACGCTAAAGACACCGTAAGCGTCTTTCATCGCTGTGCGGATTACTTTGGTCTCTTCAAATGAACCCTGCACAAGCTCGACGCCTGCATTCCGCAATTGCAGCGATGCAGCTTTAGTGGAATCCAGAACGAGTGCGCGAACAGGCCATCCCGCCTTCAGCAAAGCATTGGCGACAGATCCTCCCTGTCTTCCGGTAGCGCCGAAAACCAGAATGGGTTGCTTGCTATTGGTCACTTGAAGCCCTCGCGTTAAAACAAGGACCGTCTATATATACGGATGTAATTTTGCCGGAAGACGGCACATTTTTCAGCATCAGGCACAAGGATGATACCCTTGGAAGAGCAGATCGATGCCGGCCCATCGCGCGGATCAGAAAACGACAGACACTTCAGACCCATCCCGTCAAACGGAGTCTGCAGCCTGCTGAGTGACAAATGGACTGTGCCGGTTCTTTGGCGTCTTTCTCTCGCGGAAGATCATCGGCTCCGCTTTTCGACATTGAAAAAAGAGGTCGGTGAGATCACCCAGCGCATGCTGACGCTCACGCTGCGTAATCTCGAGCGCGAAGAATTTGTTGTGCGTCACTACTTTCCCGAAGTGCCGCCGCGTGTCGAATATGAGTTGACAGAGATCGGCCACGGAGCTTTGCGTGCCCTTGAGGAATTTAACTTCTGGGTCCACGACAATCTGGACACCATCAAAGCGCGCCGGAGCGCTTACGACCGGGCAGAGTCTTAGACCAGATCCCCGAGAAGAGCTGGGTGGAGAGGCCGCTTCAGGCAACCGTTTCGCCACGCCCGCTTTCCGCGCTCAACGGATGCGTTCAAAATCGCAAGCCACATTTTGTGATCTGTTGCTGTCGATCGTTCCGGCGGAGATGTTTGGGCCTGTCGTATCAAAATGACGGTTCGCTCATTGACCTATTTGCCGATTGGACCGTTCGCCGGTTTGCTCAATGACAGAACAACCTTTTGACGGTTTCACCTCTTCGCCCAACCGGTGCTTCACCGCTTCACTGCTTCACCGCTTCTCTTCTTTGCTGATCGACCGATTCTCCGGTTGGCGTAAACACCGATTCGCTCATTCACCGACTTGCCCAATCACGGATTCGCCTGGTCGCGCATACACCGGTTCACTCCTTCACCTATTCGGCGAATAGGCGTTGCGTCATTTCGCCGATACGTTTCTTTGCCGATCTGCCGATTTACCTATTCGGCCAAGCACCGCGCCACTCATTCGCTTATTTGCCGATGCACTCACTCGGCAAAGCACTCATTCACACCATCGCTCAGCCGCGGATTCGCTGACCCACCTGCCCACTTATTCGCTTGTTCACTTAACTGCACAATCGCCGATCACCGGAATTACGGGATATCTCCAGCCGGATGAAGGCTCCGGGAACCCCTCAAAACAGGCGCAACCGCCCTCCTCACTTCCGGCCGGACATCGATCGCTCACACCCGTCGTTCTTGTCCAATACTGGCAAAAGTTTGCAGATCACGGAGATGCCCGGTCGCTCTGGCGACCATCGCCCCTCGGGCGAAACGGCTAATGGTATACCATTAGCCTATCCTGCCATCTTCCACCACCATGTCCGGACCACGTGCCCGACCCGCCAATGCTGTTGCGAGTCGTCAGACGATGCGACAGCGATCACAGGTGTACCACCTGTGATCCGCGGAGGAGGAATAGCACGTGGTCCGGACATGGTGGTGGAAGATGTTGAAGCGAACCGCCCTCGGGAGCAGTCGGGATGCCCGTGACCGAAGGGAACGGGCATCGATGACATGCGAACGACGGGGCGGCGAGCGCACCGCAGGAGAGGATGATCGTCTGGAGCGGATGCCCGAAGCATGAGGGCGCAGCGCAGGACGATCATCCTCTCCGTATTGTTTGGGGAAGTCGCGGCAGCGTCCGTTTACCGGCCCGAAAGGCCGGGCGGGGCTTGCCACGCACAATAGGGAGAGGGGTGTTTGAGGGGAGAGGCGGCAAGTCTCTCCCCTCAAGACCGCGCGCAGGCTCGATGCCGGCAAGCGGTCAGGACTACGCGGAAAAGACGAGAGGCGACCGTGCCGCCTCTCGTCTGCATGTCAGTCGGTCCCCAGTTCGCGGATCACGGCGGCGACAGGCCAGTCGCCGAAATGGGTCCGGCGTTGGGCAACGAGGATATCGACGGCCGTCTCATTGGCCTCGATGGCTCGGATTGCCTCATCCATATCGTCATAGGGGCCGAGATTTTCGACCGGCTCATAGTCGCCATAGTCGTCGTCCCAGCTGCCGGCAATGTATTGCGGCGCGTTTTTGACACGGACCAGTGCCCGTTCTGCCTCGCGGATGAGACGGAACCCCTCGGTACGCTGCCGCCAGTATTCCGGGCTTCCACCATCGATGTATTTGATCTTGCGCTGTGTCATAAGAAGTCTCCTTTCGTTTTCTGACGGAAGGAGACCGCACGATAGCCGCGAGGGGTCAGGGAGCGCGGCACGCGACCGCCGGAGGCGGCAAGCGGGGGAGCCGATTTTCTGACGACGCCCGCAGGCGGCGGCTGAAAATTGGGGGAACCGCGCAGTCCTTGACGCCGGAGTGGCGGGTGCAAAATGGGAAGTCAGAGAAGAAGAGACCACGGCGCCAGGGGCGCCGTGTCCGTGTGGAGGGAGAGTGTGAGAGGGCCAGCCCTCTTGCCGCCGGGCGGGCCGGTCGATCCGGACCACCCGGCGAAGGTGCGATGACGGCCCGACCCATCCGACGGGGCCTCAGCGCGTCGGATGGGTTGAGCGGGGACGGGATTGCCGCCCCCTTCTGCCGTCGTCACGCCGTGGCGATCACGGCCGGATTGGCGGCCTTCAACGTGGCGGTAAAACCGCTGACGCGGCTGCCGAATACATGCGGCCCGCTGATCGTCTCGAAAGTCGGTGATAGAACCGGGAACCGGATCGTCAGGATGCCGGCAAAATCCTCGATCGGCCGTTGCGGTGATACGGTTTCGCCAAACTGGTCGGTGCCGACGATCAGGAGGTTTCCGGCCAGCGGACTTGCATAATCGGCAACCTCGGTGAAGCATGGGATCTCGTCCATCAAACCGTTGTCGTCGACGATGATGCAATGGTTCCGGTCGATCCTCACCATGTCGATGAGGTTGCATCCGATATGACGGCGAATGTCGGCGAGGCTGTTTGCCGGATCGATCGTCACCATGCGGATGCTGCGGGTTTCGACTTCGACAAGATAGGCATTGAGGGTCATTTTGAAGCTCCTTCGGTTCGCGAAGCGAAGGGCCTTTGGTCAGGAAGCAGGCCCCGCTCCTGCTTCCCGAGTGCGCGCGGAGCGGCGGGTGAGAGGGGGGCAAGGCGCAGGCGCCGGAGGGGGATCACCCGTCCTGCACAAGCCGGCGCGGAAGGACGGGGAGACCGGCGCCTGCACCTTGCTGGGGAGAGAGGGCGGCGCCCTCTTTTCCCGACCAGACCGGGATGAATCGCCAGGGGCGATTTCCATCGGCGCAGCCGAGCGAGAGGATCGTCACCGGGATCGGCGGAGACCGCCTGCGGGCTCCGTTCGCGCAGCGAATAGAGCCGTCCGCGAAGCGGCTCGCCCTGAATGACCTTTCATTCCGTTGATATTCGGATAAGGCGGGAAACGAGAACAGATTGCGAGGACCGGCAGGCATTGAACAAAATCGTCAAGCTCGACGAAGAGCGGCGCAAACGGACAAACCCGTCAAGACCGACAACAGCCGAAAGGGCCAGACCGGCAAAACGGCCGAGGTGGAAACCCAGCCGTATCCGACCCAGCAGCATTGTATTGGCGACCATCATCGCTTTGGTGGTGCTTGGTGGATATCTGGTTGCGACGCAGGACATCACCGCTGGTCTCGGACCGCCGATGACCGCACGGGCAAGCGGTTCGATTTCGGTTCGCTTCGGCATCTGTCCGGATGGGCTGCACCGCGACTGCGTGGTCGACGGCGACACGTTCTGGCTTGGTGATCAGAAGATCAGGATTGCGGATATCGACACGCCGGAGCTCAGCCCGCCGCGGTGCGAGGCGGAAAAGATCAAGGGCGAGGCGGCGAAGATACGTTTGCTCGACCTCCTCAATGACGGGGAGTTCTCGCTTGTGGCGGGTGATCGGGACGAAGACAGGTATGGCCGGAAGTTGCGCAGGGTTGTCCGCGACGGGCAGTCCATCGGCGAGATCCTCATTTCGGAAGGTCTAGCGCGGCGTTGGGACGGCGCGCGCCATCACTGGTGCGATTGATCCATCACCATGATGAATCGGTCGGGCCTGACCGATTCAAATCTATGGTTGGACGCGGAATCGGCAATCGACGATTCTGTCGTCATGATGGCGCAGCCCTATCAGCTTTATATAGAACGCAGGGACGCCTCGATGAACATGGCGCGTTACTATGCCATGGATATCTCGGAAACCCTGTTTGGAGAGACCCGGCTGACGCGCCGCTGGGGACGCATCGGCGCGCGCGGCCAGTCGAAGGTGCATATCTTCCAGCGTGAAGAGGAGGCGGTACTTCTGTTTCTCGATCTCGTTCGCCAGAAGCGGACACGCGGCTATCGCCCGGCTGAACAGCAGGTGGAACGAGGCCCGCGCGAGCGGGCCCCGGCAGGCGCCTTATCGGCGCCGGTCCCAGTCCGTCTCGAAGGCGATCTCGATCTCGACGAAGAACGGGATCTTGATTGCGAGCTTGAGGCCGAGTTTGCCTTTACGGAAGAAATGGCCGGCGACTTTGCCGAGTGCGCGCAGCCGGCGACCCGTGGCGGTGAGGAATTGGGCGAGTTGGCGCATGATGTTTACTCCTTTCGATAACGTGTCATTGCGGGGATAGGCCGCGGCCCGGAGAGGCGTGCTGCACCCGAAAGGGCCGCAGCGCATGCGGAGGACCTGCCGGCGACGGAATTTTGCGGCGCGAGGAGCCCAAGGCGGGGAAAATTTCGTTGCCGGCAGGTTGCAGTGCGACGACCGGGCTGCAACATCCCCGATGCCGATGACAGGGGATCGAAAGGAAGGACGCGGCTACGTCCCCGATCTCTACCGGTGGGATGCAGGCTGCGGTGTTGGTGTGGTCGGTGGCGATGCGGAGCGTCGAGCCCTGGCCGCCGGTCGATCCGGCGGGCTGGGCCGGCAACTGCGGCAGAAGCCTCCGTCAGAACGGAGGCTCCGAGGAATGGCTGCCGTCCTGTTCGGCAAGCGCGGCGGCCAGTTCGGCCTGGGCGAGTTCGAGCTCGGCCTTGATCTGACGGCGCTCTGCGGCATCCACTACGGCCCGCATCTCTGCGCGCAACTCTTCAACCTGGATTTCGAGGGCATAGGTCATCGTCGTCTCCTTGACGTTTGTGAAAAACGAGGACCCGCGGCGTGAGGGGATGGCGGGGTCAAGGATCGCGGCACGCGACCGGCGGAGCCGGCGCATGGGGGAGCCGATTTTCTGACCCGGCCCTTCGGGACGGGGCTGAAAATTGGGGGAACCATGCGTCCTTGAGGCCGTCATCTCCGAACGGCACAATGGGACGATCTGAGCAGACCCCACCTCTCCGTAAGCGCTAGTTTCGCCGCACCCGTTTTGGTGAAGATCAGGTGTTTTGGCTCTGACGATCGTCAAGTTTTTGAATTAGCGCGTCAGCAGAAGGCCATTGGTATCGCAGCAGCTCGACAGTAGGGTTACCCCATCGCGATACATCACGCTTCTCGATGACTGTGCCATTGAGCTTTTCGTATATTGCAACGGCATTTGTGTTTTTAGCAAATACAAGCAAATGAACTGGCAATTTTTGCCGCTCGCTATCAAATGCTGCGATCGCTTGCTTAAGAAGCGACTTCGCCACCCCACGCTTCTGATATTCCTGCGAGACGTATAGATTATGCAGATACGTACCGTGCTCCTTCTCTTCATTGAAGACGAAGCAGCAAAACCCAGCGATTTCCTGGCCCTGCATGGCTACAAAAATAAGTTGGTCGGTATTCGGCCCAACGAACCTCTTCTCCCACAGCTGTCTTTTTTCAAGCGGAAGTTCATTATCCAGATAATTTTGTGGCAAGACACCGGGGTAAGTGCTTTTGCTCATTACCACATGAAGATCGATAATCATTTCGATATCTGAGACTAATGCCCGACGATATTTCAGCATAAGAATGTTACCCGTCTAACGTGAGACAACCTTGAGGACAGCAATATTGCTGATTGACGGTACGCTGTAAGTTTGGCGTCTGCCAAGACACTATTGCTTAGCTTTCGGGCTCAAGGGTCGATTGAATACGATTAGATGTGGGATATTCGCGTATCAGAGATGCTTCTTGTGTATCGGTGCGCTCTACGAAGTTGAATGGCAGCAGATCGTCGATATTAGCGTCTTGGGATCGCTGCGGCAGTTCGGTGAGGACGTGCTTAAGCCATGCAAATGGTTCAACGCCACATGCCCGACAAGTCAGCATGAGGCTGTAGACGATAGCGCTGGCTTTGGCTCCGTCTACTGTATCGCTGAAGATCCACGATTTTCTTCCTGTGGCAAAAATCCTGATGTCGCGCTCCAGAAGATTGTTGTCGATCGGCATGCTGCCGTCTTCGGTGTAGCGGATCAGATATTGCCACTGATTGAGCGTGTATGAGACCGCATCCTCAAGCTTGCTTTCCGGCAAAACCTTTGGGGCGATTTTGTCGAGCCATTCCTTAAGGGCATTGAGGACCGGAACGCTGTGTTGCTGGCGAAAGCGGCGAATGCAATCAGCCTGCGTTTCACCATCATCCGGTTTTTCATTGCGAGCCTGTTTTTCAATCCGGTAAAGCTGCTCGAAGAACTTCAGCGCCTGCTCTGGCGGTCCGCCGCCTTTCTTTCTGGCGCGCAGCGCTTCGACAAAGCGCCGCCGCGAATGCGCCATGCAACCAATATGCGTTGCACCTCTCAGGGTGCGCCATGCCGTGTAACCATCGCTCATCAGTATGCCGCGAAAGTCACCGAGAAAGGCCTGCGGATATTGCTGCCCGCGACCGGGCTGATAATCGAGCAGCACGATCGGTTCGGAACTGTCTTCGCCGCTGCGGTAAGCCCACATGTAGGACGTGCTGGTGGCAGCCTTGTCCTTCTCCTTGAGCACCTGAACCGTCGTCTCGTCACCATGAATGAGGGACTGTGATCTGAGCTGCAGTTTCAGCGCATCATAGATGCGGGAAAGATGTTTTTCGCTCGAACCGATCACCCAATGACCAAGAGCGCCACGGCTGACAGGAACGCCAGCACGCTCGAAGGCTTTTGCCAGACGATAAAGCGGCGTCCCGTCGACATATTTGTGAACGAGCGCAAAGGCTAGCGTCGAGGCCGTGGCGATGCTGCCCGGCAAGGGCTGTGCGGGCATCGGCGCGATCAAAATCGGGGTTTTGATCGCGGTTCGATCGCAGTTGCGGCACGCGTACTTGAACCGCGCATTCTGCAGGACCTTGGCTTTCACCTCGATGTGAAGCTGCTCGGTGACCAGTTCCCCCATGCGGTGCATCCGCTGACTACAACATGGACAGTTCTTCTGATCTTCGGCAAGATCATATTCGACACGCTCGCGCGGCAGATTGGCAGGAAGCGGTCGGCGTCCAGGTTTCTTACCGAGCGGTTGTCCTGTTTCCGGCAATCCCGTATCCGGAAGTTCAACGGGGTCCGCCCCGGTGTCTGCAAGATCGTCGCTTTCATCCGCTTCCAGAACCGCCTGTTCGGCTTCATCAAAGAGGCGATCGACACCCTTTTCGCTTCGCGGCGCAAAACGATGCAGTCGCGCCAACGCCAGCTCTTCCTCAAGCTTGAAGACACGCTCGTTCAGTTGCTGATTTTCCGCCTGCAACGCAACTATCTGCGCCATCAGATCTTCGACGGTGGGCTTGCCGGTTCGATTCATCCCAATGCTTGAATCGAACGCGGCTCCAGACGTCGATAAACGAATGTAGATTTTGTCTACATTTATGCGCCGGGCTCAAATCCCGTCAGCCGGCAATTCTATATTGACGCACCGGGTGACGAACCATCGCATCGATATCAATGCCATCAAGCAACCAGTGTAATTGCTCGACGTCAAGCTGCATGATTGTGTCCTGACGTTGCGGCCAGCGGAATTTGTCGTCAGTCAATCGCTTTAACAAAAGCACAAAACCTGACCGATCGAAGAACAAAATCTTCATCCGGTCGCGACGTCGGTTGCAAAAGGCAAAGATCGCCGGTGCAAACGGATCGAGCTCCATCTCCTCCTGAACCAGAACCGCAAGGCTGTTGATCCCACCACGGAAGTCGATAGGATCGCGATGCAGATAGACCTGAACGTCAGAAGAAAAATTAAACATCGCTCACCGCTCCGATGACTGCCGTCAATGCACGAGCATCGTCGCATTCCAGTGACAGCTTCACACCGTTGGGCAGCGACACATGCAGCTTTGCCGCAGAGGAGAACGAAGCAGCATTCGCAGGAGCCTGCCGCATCTCGCCAGAATCGCGAACCTTCAAGTTCAGGGCGTGGGCGTCGTCATGCCTGGATACAATATCGTTTGCAGCAGCCTCGATCCGAACCGGAATAAATGCCGACCCTAAAGATGGCGAAGGCCGCAAGGCCTCCATTTCTGTTGCCTTATGCTTACGCACCCATTTGCGCACAAGGTTCGTATTAATCCCGTGATCAATGGCAACACGCGATAGAGAAGCGCCGGGTTCAAGGGCCAATCCAACAACCTGCTGTTTCCATGCGCGATCATAGTGATGGTTCCCTTGTCGGTCCACAAACAGCACATGTGGCTTGGCTCCGTCCGCTCCCATAATTCCCATCGGTGTCCACCCTTTCAATCGGTGGACACCCTTTGCACCACTCCTTTGAGCCAGTGAAGGTGCCGCGAATTGAGCGCTTACACCTCTCCATATGGCACCGGCAAGATGCATGCGGGTTCGATACCCGCCTGCATCTTCATCGTATCGGGAGACACCGGACCTGTTCGCCGGAATTGGAGCATAGAGCGCCGCGGGATCGCTCGCGAGGCGTCAGGAACGCCTGGAGAGGGCACATTTCCTGTGGTTTTCGCGTCTTATCTAACGAATGCGGATGTTTCGCACTTATCGTTGCGGCATCTTCAACTTCATACCGGAAGCTGTGAAACACGAGGAGCCATTATATTATGACCACGACCAGCGAAATTGCAGACAAGATCGCGTCCGAGCAGAACCTGAGCAAGGCGCAGGCCAAGGCGATTGTGGAGAGCGTCTTCCGGCAGATCACCGAAGCGGCGCTGGCCGGTGCGGAGACGTCCATTCCGAGCTTTGGCAAATTCAAGCTGAAGGAAACGCCGGAGCGCGAGGGCCGCAACCCGGCAACGGGCGCGACGATCAAGATCGCGGCCGCGAAGAAGCTGGCGTTTACGCCGGGCAAGGCCGTGAAGGACGCACTCAACGCCTGAGGCATCCCCATGACTAAGGCAAAGCCGGAACCGTGCACGCTGCCCGGATCCGGCTTTGTTGCGTTTTGCGAACGACCCCGCCTCGCGGCGGGGCCATTTGTGGATTCCGGTCATGCGGCCTCGCGGTTCGGGCGGGACCAGACAAGGACGTAGTCGCCTTCCTTTTCTGCCGGCCACAAGGCGGCGTTGATCGGGGCGTTGAAGCTCGGATCGTCGAGCTTCAAGGAGATGTAGGGCTCGCCGTTGGCCGAGACCGAGTTCCAGCCGGCTCCCACTTCGGCGGCGCCGGAGGTGACTCGGAAGTCCGGGGCGTCGCGGGAGACGCGCTCGATGGGATTGAGGCGGGCCTTCATTGCGACGGTTAGAGTGCGAACGTTGCCGACGATGGTGTTGCCGTTGGTGGTGAATTCGCCGATGACTGCCATGACTTGGTTCCTTTCGTGTGATCGGGCTGCGCCCATCGCTGCCTCGATGACGGTGTAAGGACCGGGAGCGATCAGCACTGCACCCCTTCAGGGGCCGGAACGCAGTGGAGGGCGACTGGAGCGGGCTATTTTGGTTCGCGATGCAAAGCCCGGCTCGCCGGGCGGCGGAAAATAGTCCGGGCCGGTCGTTGCGGTCGGCCGATCGAGCCGCAGGCGTCTTGCGGTCACACCAGTTCCATCGAGGTCTGCGTGGGTGCGCCGGTGTCAAGGGCGTTGGAACCTGGCAGGGCGCGTGGTGTCGGCGGTCCCCGGCGTCGAACGGACCCTTTCGGTGGCACGGACTTTCGGGATCGGCCGCATGCTGGCGCTTTGGTCCGGCGACGCTGTTTTCCGGGACGTGGCGTTTTTCGCATCCCCTCCCCTGGCGTTTGAGGCAGCCCACAGGTGGACTTCACCCACGCACTGTCCGCTCTCCTCATGCATGTGACGCATCAGTGGCGGCACCGAATTTCTCGTCGGCAACCCTGCCGAATGGGATGAAGACCGCCATGTCCCTTCTACCGCCCATCAGAACGCGGGGTATAATGTCCGGCGGCCCGATTGCCGACTTCCGCCTCTAAGGGATGGGGCGCGCCCGCTCGCTCGCGCCGGGCTCCTGTCAGACGTGCGATCCGACAAAGATGCCGGCATAGACGGCAACGGCTTTCCAGTAGACCGCCATCGGCGCCTTGTTCTGTCGCCAGCTGCGTTCGGCGCGTTCCCGCGCGTCGAACGACAGTTCCCGCAGAAGCTCTGCCAGAACCGCACGCGCTTCCGGTGGCAGGGATCGCATTTTTTGCGCCGCGGGCAGTCCCAGAAGAGGGTTGCGCACTTCGGCGCTGGAGGATCGATCAGACACCGCACATACCCTCGCATTCATTCGGCCACAGATCGAGCTGGCCGTGGTCTGCGGCCGTCGACAGGTCCGCCTCTTCAAGTGGCACGGCGGAGCGATGGAGAAAGACCTTGCCGCGAATGCCGCGCAATCCGCTGCGAATGGCGCGGTCGACCTCGACCGCATCGATCCAGGCATCGGTGTCGTGATCGCGCATGAAGCGCCAGCGTGCATCGTCATGGAAGGGGCACCCGATGCAGGCGGATTTCGGGGGCTCGGGATAGTCATGGCGGCGCAGCCACGCAAGGCAGTCGCGTCGGCTCATGCGCTGTTCAATCAGTGGCCAGCGATTGGCTTGCCATGCCTCCCGGCTTGGTTTCATCCTGACGACTTCATCTGTCGAGATGCCGATCCATTGTTCCACAACCGGTTCGCCGGGAGACCGCCGGCGTGTTAGCCCTGCAAGCTCGCGTACCTTCCTGCGGATCGGAACGATCTTGTAGTCGGAGGTGCATTGGCGTCGGATCATGCCGATCGAGATTGTCTCGCTCCTGGTTCGACGGGTGCCGACTGTGACGATTTCACCGTCCTCGTCTTCATCAAGGATCGGCACACAGGAACCGACCGGCGTTACCGTGCGGGTGAAGGCGGGAATGGAGGCCCAGCGGTTGCCAGCACCTGCCTCCATGAGCTGGCTACGGATGTTTCCGTTCGAAACGATATGGACCGGAAAAGGCAGGACATTGGATGACATCAGCCATGCGAGATGATCGTAAACGGCCTTCGGTTCCCATCCGGTGTCTGCGAAGATGGCGCAATCGGGCATCGGGCCAATCTCGCCATGCGCCGCCATCAGGGCCATGGTGGTCGATTGCACGCCAGCACCGAGACTGAGCGTCCTCAGCCTGATTTCGGAGGATCCTGTGACATGGTCCGGGACAAGTGGAGAATACGCCATCAGCCCGCCTCCCCGTTCTGGTCGCGGAGCCAGCGGCGCAGGTCGCGTCGCATCAAGCCGATGGATCGATTGATCTCCGTGATCCGGGCGTCGCCTGCGACATAGCCCGCTTTGCGAAACAGATCGACAAGGTGCCGCATGACGTCGAGATAGAGATACCCGCCGGTGAGCCCGACATCGCAAAAGGCAAATTCCCGATGCTCGGTGAACAAGGCGATGTGCATTCCCGGATATTCGCCGGAGGGCATGACGCGGGCATGAGAAGTGGGACGCGGCCAGCGTGTTCCGAGATCGCCGCTCTTCATCGCCGCGACCATCGTTTCGGTCATACGGGCATCGTAGATCTCGATCGGCATTTCTGCGGCCCCGAAGCCGAGATGGACGGAAAGAACGGCGACTTGCGCCTTTTCCCTTCGCGGATCGACCGTGCGCAGCGTTGGCCAGAGCGGGCCATCGTAGCAGTCGATGGCCGGCATGTATCGGGGACCGTCTCGTTTGGTCGCCGAGCACGCGACGATGGGCAATCTTATGCAAGGGATGGCCATCACGCAGCCTCCCTGTGTTCAGCGCCGTTCGGCTGCAAGCCATGCAGATAGGCGGTGGCGCGTTGCGCGTGGGCCGCCGCCTGGAAGATTGCACGCTTGTCTTCGCCCAACACCTTCAACCATGAGTGGAGGTAACTTGCATGATCGGGCCGTGGTTCGAGCTCGGGCGAGATCCCCAGGTCTGCGGCTAGAAAAATGCTTCCCAGCTCGGCAATTAGCTCTTCGCGGCTGCGCTCCGATCTGTCCTTGGCATAGCGGCTGAGGTCGCGTCCGACCCGCTCCGGACTTGCCGTCCAATGGGTTGCTTCATGACTCAGGGTTGCATAGTAGCTTGCCCTATCCTTGAACGTCTCGAAGGGTGGCATCTGTATGTAGTCCATGACCGGCGAATAATAGGCCTGGTTGCCGCCATGCCGGATAAGGGCACCGGTGTGGCGAAAGAACCGGTCAGCGTGTTCGAGGCGCTCGACGGGATCGATCTGCGCGACCGGGCGGTGGTAATAATGCTCGGGCAGACCGTCGATTTGTTCGACATTGAATACATTGTAGGCCTTCAGGAACGGTATCTCCCGATCGACCTCGCCGCCTCTTCCATCGTCCTCGGACTTCGTGAAGCGGCTGGCGAAAACGACGGTGGAACCGGTCTCGCCCTTGCGCACGGCAGCGTCAAGCTGCAAAGCCTGTTTGAACGTCATCCAGGTCTGCGAAGAGAAGCCTCGCGCGATACCCTCCGACCACAACAGGAGGACGTTCATACCGGAATAGGGCTGTTCGTTATGGCGCAGCGGCCGGGTAACCCGACCAGCCGCGTTGGCGGAACTCCAGGGTTTCATCCACGGCCGGACGCCCTTCTCCAGCTCGGCGATGATCCGGTCGGTGATCCGTGAATAGATATCGCTTCGATCGCTGTGTTCTTTCCTGCTCATATTCCTTGTACCTCCATTCAGGAGGCCGCGCCATTGCGGCCCCGTCGCGGAGGGACAAGGGCAGGAGCGGTCAGGTGGTGAGCCGCACCGGAACGGCCGGAACGAAGTGGAGGACGGCGCAGCCGTTGCGGCTTGCCGCCGGCTCCTGCAGGACCGACAGCAAGGACGGGGCCGCATTGCAGCGATCGTTCAAAGCCGGTTGTGCATCGATGCGTTCACGGCGGGGGCGGCACCCACGACTGCCGTCAACCGAAGACCACAATAGGGTCGAGCGCTGTCAGCGTGACGGCGGTGGATGGGTTCAACCCTGTTGGGTACCGCTGATACCGGCAATATCGGCTTGCAATTTTCTTTCGCGGCGGATTTCCAACACGCGCCGTTGCGCCGCCATTCTGTCATCGGCACTGACCGGCGATGTCGGGCGCCCGGCAATATCGTGGCGCATCGCATCCGGCTGGGCGCAGGCCAGCAAGTAATTTTTTGCCGCCGCGTAGGCGGCGACAGCGCGGCGAAGACGGATCCTGGCGATTCCAGGCTGAAGTCGAGCACTGAATTGCTCGAAGATGCCGATCTCGAATGGCAAAACCGGATCAGTTTCCTTGTGCGGAAGGATTGCCGCAACATCGATCAGCAATTCGTTGATGGCAGCAGCTTTTTTGAGATCATTGGCACTGGCAGTAACCAGGCCTTGCGAGGTGGCCCAGGGCTTCAGTTCGGACGCCTGTTCGTTATTCATGTCATCCCCATCGATAACGCCGTCCATGGGATATAGTGACAAACTGCGACGGTTAAACGGCTGCACGGCGAAACTGGCCGAGGCGGCCACCGCTATAGGCACAAAAAAAGCGGGGCCGAAGCCCCGCCATCAAGCGGATCAGTCGAAAGCCGCCAACTGAGCGGCCGCAGCCTTGCGGTCGAGATTTTGTCCGGGATTTTCGACCGGGCGGTCGAACGGCTTCCAGCTTTCACCGACCACCTGTTCATAGGCTGCGACGGCACCTTCGGCCGCCATGCGCAGCGCGTGGGACTGTATGGCCATGTCCGCGGCAAACTCCCGTTTGCGCTGGGCGGCGCTGTCGTAACCGACCGGACCATCGAGGTCCTCGTCGCGGGCGTCATTGGCGGCTTTGGCCGTCGCATCGCGAGCTTCGGTGACGGCGCGGCTGTAAAACTGTCCCGCACCATGAGCGGACCCGACATAGGCGCCGACGACACGCTGGAGATGGATCTGCATCGCCCGCTCGCCCAGGCCCTCGGAAAGGCTGTCTGCGGTTTCGATGATCAGCCGCTCATGCAGGTCGCGGATGCCGTCGCTATCGACGACGGCGGTCCCGAAGCTTTCGGCGATCAGTAGCGCCTGCGCGGTATCGGGGCAAGTGAGCCGAACCATTTCGAGGGTGGCTCCCTTGCGGAGCTGGACGACGCGCGCCGACGGGCGGGGGGACTGACGGGAGGGGGTAGCGGGCTTTGCCATGAGGGTTTCCTTCTCGGGTTTTCCTCCGGGGACCCGAAGCGGCCCCTTGCCGCTCCGTCCCTCGGGTGCGGTCTGGAAAAGCCGGCGGAATGACGGTTGCTTCAGGGTCCGGGGCGGCCATGACGAGCGTCATCGGCCTGCGGCCAAGCGGGGTGCAGCCCCGCGCGGGACGCGGGATGGTGATGTGAGACAGGCTGTTCCGGCCGCCACGCGGCGCGATAGCGACCTTGAAGCAGACGGCCGCCGGTTTAGACCGCAACACAACCGAGGGGCGGAGCGGCAAGAGGTTGAAGGCATCATCGGAAACGCGTGATGGGATACCCGCCCGACAATGAAGCGCCCTCACCGCAGTTGACAATCACCGTGTCAGCGCTCCTTGTCCCCGTCGCAGGACCGTCCCTGTGAGCCGCTCACGCAGCCCTGCGGCCGGCCTCTTCGCCAAGTTTTCGTCGCAGCGTGTCGATGGCCTGCTCCTGACGAGCCAGTTTGCCGGCGAGCCCATCGAGTTCAAGACGCCGTTCGAATTGAAGCCGATCGAGATGTGCCTGAAGAAGCATCCGGTCGTTTCGGCACCACCGCGTTCCGGACCGCTTGCGGGAGGGGTGTCTCGCCTTTGCCTTCTGTGTGATCGCAATGCGTTCGGCGCGGCCTGCGATCTGCCGATGAACGAGATCGAGGTGCCGGCGGGTCTCGCGATGCGCAGTCTCCATTCGCTTCAACAGCACGCGAGGATTGACGGGTTTCATCCGACCATCCTCCGCGCGTCCCAGCCCACGAAGCTCGACCGACCGTCGTAGAGTTGATGTCGGTCGGGATCGATGACGAAACCGAGTGGGCTTCGGGTGACATATTCGGGACTTGGCACAAGATAGCGCCGCTCCTCGGCAGAATGGTCGCGTTTCCCGCCGAGTGTGGCGATCACTTCGGTCATGCCAGGACGCGGGTCAGAGAGGATGGCGGAAATGACCACCCAATCGCCGGCATGCGCGTCATCGAAAAGCCTGCGGGCCTTTTCCCAGGATTGGCCAGGATCCAGCACGCAACCATGGATTGTTTCCCACGCGTCCGGCCAGCTATTGCGGATCGCGTCGCCGGCGACCCGGCGCTCGTAAGTGGTGAAGAGATCCGGGAAAGTCAGCGCGACGATCGCCCATTCGGCATCTTCTTCGTACCACGGGGTCTCCTTGCGAAGCGAAGGATGGATCCGCAGATTGCGTTCCATCGACAGGTGAAATCCGCCGTGGCCGGCCGTCATGTGTGAGGTTATGCCCTCGGCATAAACCGTCGCCATTTGCGAGGCGCCCCATGGGGTGCTGCAGGCGATCCTCGTTTCGACACGGGCAAAAGCTGCAAGCTCACGACGGTGCTCGGCCGTCTCGAACACCCGATCGCGGAATGCCGCCTCGTCGTCCAGCCGGCCTTCGTGACCGAAAAAGTCAGCGCGCGTCATCTCGGCAAGTGGCCGGGATACGCACCAGGCACTGGCAAGGAAGCCGCCGCCATCGACCAACGACAGCATCGCGAGGGTGATATCGCCGATCCGGGCGACCGGGAAATCATCAGCACTGCGCGCGAACTCGACCCCTGAATTTTTGGGGGTCATTGCATCATGGGAGTTGGCTGGCCTGCTCATGCCACCCTCCCCTCTATCCGGTCGGCGGCGACTTCATCCGCTGTGACCTCGCGCAACATCGTATTGGTGAAGCCACAGCTCCGTAGCCAGATCTCGGCATGGTCCCGATTGGCTGCAAGATGCAGGAGCTCAGCATCCTCGGCATCGCCATCGAAAATGCGGATGGAGCCGATCTGAGGCCGTTCGAGCACGGCGAAAGTCAACACGCAATCGACTGAAAATGTCCTGAAGTCGGGGCCGATGATGACACCGAGATCGTCGACACCGTCGGTGGTAACCTTGAAGCATGCGGGAATGCGAGACTGTGCCATGACAGCATGGCTGCGTTTACGCACCAGCCGTCCAACGGCATTGTCGCGTTTCCATCCCGCGAGTGTGTGAATTCTGTCCTCGGGAGGACGAGGCCTGCCGTCCGACCAGGAAATGACGGCGCCGACCGGCGCAAGGTCGAAGATCATGAGTGCGGACATCTATGTCCTCCTTCTCAATAGGGGAATTGAACACGAGAGCGCCGCCGGACAGGGCCCGGCGGCGGTAGATGACTTCGATGTACAAAGGGAATGGTGGCCTATGCGGCGGCCTTGTCCTCGGAGGGGCTTTCCTGGCTGCGCGTTACCTCTTCCAGCACGGCGTGCGGATGCCGGTGGCGGGTGAGCCATTCTTCCGCAGCAGGACGATCGTCAGCGATATGAACGAGCTCCGCGCCCTCGCCGGCGCGATCGAAGACCCGCACCGAACCGATCGCTGGCCGCTCGACGACAGAGAAACTCAGGGAGCAGGCTCCAATATCGAAGGTGCGATAGACGCGGAGTACGATGGTGCCGTTGCTGCCATGGTCACCTTCATGGATGGTGAAGCAGTCAGGCGCGGTGTAGCTGCCACGGGTCTGGCTGGGCTGCTTGCGGATCAGGCGGCCGGAGCTGTTTCTGGTCTTCCAGGCAGCGAGCTTTTTCTTGTGACGCTCCGGCGGCTTGGGCGTTCCATCAGACCAGGAAACGATGGAGCCGATCGGAACGAGCGTGAAAACGAGAGACGCGGACATGCGATTTCTCCTGAAGATTTGAGGATCTGTAAACGAAACCGCCGCTGGTGATAGGCCGGCGGCGGAAACGATCTTGATGAGAGCACCGCCCCTATTCGGCGGCGATGCCGTAGGCACTGTCTTCGTCGTCGGACTCCGGAGTGTGCGATCCGTCGTCCGTGTCAGCCGGATCCTCGCCCGGTTCATCATCGCCGGCTTCGGACGGGTCGCTGTCAGCCACCTCGGTTTCAGCCTCGGCATCCTCGGAGACGGCAATCTCCTCCTCGTCACTGCCCGAGCCGTCGTCATCGGCGTCGATGACCTCGCCACGCTTGATCAGATCTGCCACGTCGCCGGCCTCCGGCGCGAAGAGAGCCGAAGCGTGCACGAAATGGCCGTCCTGGTAGTGGTCGACCAGCGCAGCGCGGGTTTCCCTCACCTTCTGGCGCGGAACGACCGAAGCGTCCTTGCAGGATGCTTCCAGCGCCTGGCGCGACAAGCAAAGCAGGAAGTCTCCGGTTCCCATATTCGGCAGATAGCCATCCGCCCCGATGGCATCGCCCGCAATCCGGGAGATGACGCCGCTGTTCGACATGCCACGGCGGCATGACAGCACCTCAACCAATGTCGAGCGGGCAACGACCCGCAATGTGTCGAGATCGAAGGACAGCTTGCCATTCTCGTCGATCAGGCGAACGACATGACGGGCGAAACGCTTCTGGCCGAAGACAGTGTCACCCGCGCCGGAATCGACGCGTACGTTGGTCCCGGCAAAGGCCAGGACGAGCAGAGCAAGCAATGTATCGTCCTCAATCGGCGCGCGACCGAGCGCCTCATGCAGGGCGTCCGTGCGGAAATCACCGACCATGTCGAGACCCTTCTGGGTGACATCCGGGCGCGGCTTTGCCCCGACGATCGTGTCGTCGGCCTCGCCGGCACCGCCCGCCGTCGCACCACCGGCGCCCTTCGGCTTCTTCACCTCGGGGAGACGATAGTGGACCGTCTGCACTTTCCCGTCACGATCGAGATACATGCCTGCATGGTCCGATTTCTGTGGCTTACCGTAGACACGCTCTGCCTTCTTCGGCAGTTCGGGCTGTCCCCAGGAATTGACCTCGACGATGGCACCGCGCTTGGGCAGGTTGGCGGTCATCCATTCGTGCTGAGCACCGAGGAAACCTTCAACGTTGGCTGTGTAACGCGTGTCCTCGTCAGCGGGAGCGAAGAGGTCTTCGACCCATTCGACACCATAGGCGGCCGCAAGATCGTCGCCGAAGCTCGCATCCTTGGCGTACATGCGCTTCTTGGCGAGCGCATTGGAGATCTGGTGCCAGGATGCCCGCTCGCCCTTCTTCGGCTTGTTGGCCTTCCAGACCTGCTTCTGTTCTTCGACGCTGGCGGCTGCGATCGTGCGAAGCTGCTGCTCGGACGGCATGTCGCCGAGCGCCATCTGATCGAGCATCGCAGGCAACACATTCGCAAGCAGCCTGAGCTTGCGGACCTGCCGTACCTGCAAAGTGAGCGCCAGCGCGATCGCTTCCTCGGTCCAGCCGAGAGCGACGAGGCGTTCGACGCCGCGCCATTGGTCGACAGGGTTGAGCGGCTCGCGTGCCGTGTTTTCCACCATGGAGCGCATCGCACCATTGTCGTTTGCCGCCTCATCGACGAGAACCTGAATTTCCTCGAGGCCTGCGGCGATTGCCTGGCGCACGCGGCGATGGCCGGCATCGATGATATAGCCGTTGCCACCATCCTTCTCGGGTTCGACGACCGGTGGCTGGATAATGCCGACGGCCTTGATGGTGGCCAGAAGAAGCGCATCGGCTTGTGCCGATGATTTCGACTGACGGGTCTTGTCGGGATTGTCTTTCAGCGCGCGTGGATCGAGCGTGACAAGATACATGGGTTTCTCCTTGACCGGATGCGGAGCGGCCCTTTGCCACTCCTGTTCGCGTCTTCTTTTTTCCGAAGACACCTTCCGGCCCGCGGGGCGGCCGGACCGGCGCAACTGCGGCCGAGCGTCCCTGCGGCGAAGGACAAGCGGGGCCGACGGCCTTGCGAAGGACGAGTTGCCGGGATGCGGCAGGCGGCAGTTGAGCGCAAGCGTCGGCGGGAGGACCGATCTGCGACCGGTTCTTCTTCCCCCTTTTCTTCCTCCCTATTCATTTTGCGCCCACGGATCGAAAGGGACAGGGCGATGCCACCTCTTGCGAGGAGCGCGACAGCGGAGTTGAGCGGAAGACAAAAAAAATGGGCCCTCGGAAACCGCGGCCCATGAAGTGTGGAGATTTTGAACCTCCAGAGGGGAACAGCTGATGCGACGGAACTGGGAGGTGACCGTCCAAATGCATCAGCTGTGTGCTCTATGGCTAGTTTCTGAGCAGACAGAAACTATTTATTGTGCAATGCAGCCATGCGAATGCTGCACCGCCTTTATGAATGGACCCAATTGCCGAGCACAGTTCCGCTGAGCACATGCCCGGAAACGGGTTGGAATTCTGTGGTCCGGATGCTGCTTTGCCCGAAGATTGAGCGCTTTCGCGGTTTCGTCGCGATGTCTTGGGCGAACGAAGTCTACCACACCGCTGCTACGTGAAGGGATCCCACGGATTGACAAGTTTCACGCCCATACCCGCAAAATCCTTGTTGTTGCGCGTGACGAGTGTCATGCGCCGGGTGAGCGCCGTCGCGGCGATATAGGCATCGTTGATCGGCTTGGGGTCAGGCACATGCCATTCGGCTGCCTGCAAGGCCGCCGCCTCGTCAAGGGGAAGAATGCGACCCGAGAACGCTGTGATAACCGTGTTGTCCAGCCAGTTGCGCAATACCTTCCCGGCGGCGCTATCATTGTGTTCCACCAACCGCACGCCGATCTCAAGCTCATGCAGCACGACGGAAGAAATGAACGTTTCGTCCGGATCTACGGTTTCATTCCAGACCACGACATTGGGATGTGCCTTGCCGCTCACAATCTTGCGCAGTTCGGAGACAACATTCGTATCGAGCAACAGCATCAGGTCAGGTCAACTGCCTGCGCTCGTTCCGTCCGCGGCGAAAGTGGCAAGTCAATTTCGCCCGCACCCGGTGCGGCCAGCATGTCGCCAAGCGTCCGCATTTTTCCGGTCAGCCGTTTATATTCGTCGAACGACAAGAGGACATGCGCTGGCCGTCCTCTGTCGGTGATAATGACTGGACCCTCGTTGGCCGCGCGTTTTGCACGGCCAAGATCGTGATTGAGTTCCCGGCCTGAAAGCGTGGTGACCGTCATGACAATCCTCCAAAATATCGTGGTTACGTAACTACATTTAGCTCGCATCACCTTAAATTGCAAGATAAGCCACGCCAGCTGGCGCATAGAATGCGGGAACGAAATCCTCGCGTACTGGTATATTGCGCTCCCGTTTGTCGGATGCGCAACCCTCGCCAATCACTTAGACGGGCCACCGCGTGTGAAGAAAAAACAACGCGCTTGCCACACGCCACCCACTCGTTGATGCTGGATTCCCGTCAATTGTGATAGGCAGGATGCTTTAAGCATGGCAGAATCCCGTTCGCCGCGGCTTGCGGTACTTATCGACGCTGACAACGCGTCTGCGAAAATCGTTGATGGCCTGTTTGAAGAAATTGCCAAGATCGGCGAAGCGAGTGTTCGACGCATCTATGGCGACTTCGCCAATGCCCGTTCAAAGGCGTGGACCGACGTTCTCGCAAGACACGCAATCATTCCCCAGCAGCAGTTCGCCTACACGGCCGGCAAGAATGCTTCCGATATCACGCTTGTCATCGACGCGATGGACCTGCTGCATAGTGGTCGCTTCGACGGTTTTTGCCTGGTATCTTCCGACAGCGATTTCACCCGCCTCGCCTCTCGCATCCGTGAACAAGGCATCGACGTCTTCGGTTTTGGAGAGCAGAAGACGCCTGAAAGTTTCAGGCAGGCCTGCCGGCGTTTCATCTATACCGAAAATCTGTTGCCCGTGGCTGCCGCGAACGGGACAGATGCGGTACAGGTGACAGCCTCCCTCCAGCCCCCGACAGCCGCCACGCCCATCATCAGGAAGGTCATCGCCCAGATGGAGAGCGAGGATGGATGGGTACCGCTTGGCGCCGTCGGCAATCAACTTGCAAATCTCGCTTCGGATTTTGACCCGCGAACTTATGGGTTTCGCAAGCTGAGCGATCTCGTGAGGAAAACGAACGCCTTCGATCTGGAGTATGCAGAGGGCCGCCCGCTGCGAATCCGGGTGAAGCAAAAATCAGGAAAAAAGAACTGATAGAACTTGTGTGCCGCGTGTGAGACTTAGTCGGAATATACAAATTATTTGACTATTTTGCAAATGCCAGCGGTTCTGCGTGCGTGAACAGCCAAGGACAGGCATCAAACACGATTTGTCCCCCACGATCAGCGGGGGACAAGAGATGGAAGCGATCAGGCTGCCTGTTCAACACCTTGGCTGTCCTCACGCATCGAGGCGGCCAAGGCCTCATCGACATCGCTTAACTGGCGACGCTTCAAAGCAAGCTCTTCAGCGAAGGCGAAACTCCCGCCCTCACGTGTGCGATATGAAACGAGCCGTCGGCGAGCGTCTTCGAGGCGATGGCGATAACGATCACGCTCCTCCTCGAACCCATCGAGCGCATGTTCGAGGCGAGAGATCGCCCCGAGCGGTGTCACCGTCACGGCCAGATCGACCTCGTAGTCCGCACCGGTGCGCTGCAGCAACGTCGCATAACGATAGCCCTCGGCTTTTCCAAACCGTTCCCCCTCATAGACGAGATCGAACCCGCCGATCGATGCGAGATGAACCTCGCCGTGCTGGCGAAGCTGTACGAGCGTCAGGATTTCCCGCATCAGCGCCCGACCGGCGTCCTTGCGTTCATCTTGGACCTCACCGAGAACTGTCATGGTGAAGGAATCCGCTGCGGTCGGAATAGACCGCTTCAAGTCCTCACCGATCTCACCAATCCGGCGGGTCGCGGTTTCGATGTCACGCTCGGCGTCACGGATCTGGCGTCGAACAGCATATTGATCGTCGTCGTGCGCGGCGCGCAACCGTTCGAGCCGGGCGATATCGGCTTCCAGACCTGCCTTTTGCATGAGCCTCTCGTCACCGCTGGCGATCGCTTTCGCCATCGCGAACTGGTTGGCCTGGCCCTCGCCCAGATCCTCAAGCCTGCGGATCGAGGTGTCGCCGCTCAACGCGGCAGCGATGAACCTCGCCTTGCGCTCATTGTTCTGCCACATCGACGCATCAAGGCTGCCCTCCGTCGCGTAGGCGAAAATATCGACCTCGTCATGCTGGTTGCCCTGTCGCACGATCCGGCCCTCGCGCTGTTCGATCTGGGAAGGGAGCCACGGCACATCGAGGTGATGCAAGGCTTTCAGGCGTAACTGCGCGTTGACACCTGTTCCCATTGTCTCGGAGGATCCGAGGAGGAAGCGTACCCTGCCGGCACGCACGTCGCCGAACAAGCGTTGTTTCGCCTCGGTCTTCTTGTAGTCCTGCATATAAGCGATTTCGGAAGCGGGCACGCCGAGGCGGATCAGTTCATCACGTATCCAGCGGTAGGCCGAGAAGCGGCGTGTCTTCTCGACATTTATGGTCCCCAGATCGGAAAAGATCATCTGGGCCGCACCCGGCAGATCGTAGTCCTTGCCATCCGGGCGGCTATAGATGCTTTCACCTGTCTCCTGCCAGATCCGGAAAGCGTTGCGGACGAGCATGTTGAGTTTGTTTTCGTCCTCGTTGTCGTTCGCCGGCATGACCAGACGAAGATCGATTGCCGCATGGCGACCATCGGTGATCACCGACAAGAGAATGTCGTCACCGGGCTGCGCCGGTCCCTCTCGCATCTCGATTGCCTTGATACGCGCTTCGAGGATTTGCTGATACATCTTGAAGGCAGGCGTCGGCTTAGCGGTGACGATCTGGCGGCGGCCCGTCGAAATCGCCGGCACCCTGACATATTCGCGAAGATCGTCGGGCATCACGACGTCGGCGAAGGCGCGGAACATGGCGATCAGTTCCGGCACATTCACGAAGCTCGCAAAGCGGCTGACAGGGCGGTACTTGCCGGACGGCTGGATCTCCAGTTCCGTTGACGTATCGCCGAAGCAACTCGCCCAGGCATCGAATTCATGCAAGCCACGTTCGGCAAGCGCCTCATGTCCAAGCAGCCGCTGGATCGAGAACATCTCGCCGAGTGTATTCGTAATAGGCGTCCCCGATGCCAGAACGAGGGCTCGACCCGGATTTCGTGTTTCAATGTAACGCGATTTCACATAGAGATCCCAGGCGCGTTGCGATCCGTTCGGATCGATGCCTTTCAACGTCGACATGTTGGTCGCGAACGAAAGCTTGCGGAACTCCTGGGCTTCATCAACGACGATCTGGTCGACGCCAATTTCAGAAATCGTCAAGAGGTCGTCCTTGCGCGTCGACAGCGCCTCCAGGCGCTCTTGCAATCCCTCCTTCAACCGTTCCAGCCGCTTGCGTGAGACACGGTCCTCACTGTCGACCCGGGTTAGCAGCTCCTCATAAAGCTCCAGCTCGTCGTGGATCATGCCTTGTTCGAAAGCTGAGGGAACACCGATGAATTTGAAGGCCGAATGGGTGATGATGATCGCATCCCAGGTCGCGGTCGCGGCGCGCGATAAGAATCTCGCCCGCTTGTCCTTGCTGAAGTTGGTCTCGTCCGCGACCAGAATGTTGGCGGATGGATAGAGCGCAAGAAACTCACGCGCGGCCTGAGCCAGGCAATGGCCTGGCACGACCTGCATGGCTTTGGCGATCAATCCGAGACGCTTTTGCTCCATGATGGCGGCGGCCATCGTCATGGTTTTCCCCGCACCGACGGCATGCGCGAGATAGGTGGAGCCGGCGGAAATGATGCGCCATATGCCACGCTTCTGGTGCGAATAGAGGTGGAAGGCCGCGCTGGCGCCGGGCAGTTTCAGATGCGAGCCGTCAAAGACCCGAGGCGCGATGTTGTTGAAGCGGTCGTTGTAAATTCTGGCCAGCCGGTCGGTGCGACCCGGATCGATCCAGACCCACTTCTGAAATGCCTCCTTGATCTTTTGGAGTTTGTCGCGTGCGGCTTCGGTGTCGACCACATTCAGGATGCGCCGTTCGCCACCGATATCCTTGATCACGTCGAAGATCTGCGGCACGCGGGAGTTCAGGGCATCGGCGAGTAGTTCGCCGGCATCGCGCCGGCTGGTCCCCCATTCGGACGTACCTGCGGCACTGTATCCGAGCTGGCGCGCCTCGACCGTCCAGCTTCCCAGTTCCGGCATGTGATGGATACGGATGTCGGCACCCATCAACTCGTTGACAAAATCCACGACGTCGGCTGCGGGGATCCAGGGCGCGCCTAGGCGGGCGGTAATGTCGGAAGGCCGAAGATCAGCCGGCTGGACAGCCTGCAATGCTCGGACATTCCGCGCGAAAGCTGGATCGAGCGCCGCGGCGGCCTCCGCTTCTGTCAGTCTGGTGCGAACCGGACCAGAGAGATAGGCGTCAGAGGTCTGCCAGGAGCCGTCTGCGGGATTTTGGAAGATTGCCTCCCCGAGGTCTTCGATCACCTCCTCGGCGGACATGTGCAACAGTTCGGCGATGTGCTCGAGGTCGACACGTCCGCGTTCGTTAAGCACAACAGCCAGCGCATCGCCAGCGCTGGTGATGACAGGTGCGACCGGTGGCGCTATCACCCGTTCAGAGAAGATCGGACCGGGCTTTGCCGTGTCGGTGTCGAGGTCGTAGTCCTCAATTGACGCGACCAACCAGCAATCGGGATCGTCCCTGAACGGCGCGAGGTTCGGCTGGCGATGGCTCTCACGCATCTCACCGGTCTGTTCGTCCTCGCTGATTGAGACCGTGGTATGATTGATCGGGCCGAACTCCCGAACAAAGGCACCCCAGGCGATGCGTAACCGGACCTGAAGATCCCGCCAGGGTCGATCCTGCTCCTGGGCCTTCAGCACCTCACGAACGGCATCGCGGATCGGCAGGAGCTTGCGAATGATTCGGGCATGCTTTTCGGGGATACCGTCGCTGCTGCGACCCTTGCGGATGCCGATCGGAACGGGGGAACCGTCAATCAACTGCATGAGGTTATGCTGGCCGTCGAGGAAAAAGCTGCCTTCGCGGACTTTGGCGTTATCGGGCTTCAGGTCGACGATCTCGGCGAGCTCTTCTTCCAGATCGAGATCGATGATGCTCGGCTCGCCATCATAGAGATGTTCGGGAAGCAGAGAGATCGCGGCCTTCAGCAGAATCTCAAGGTCCTCGCCGGGACGCGGCTGGCATGTATAGGTTTCGCCAAACGGGCCGGAGGTGAGGGCATGGTCACCGAGCACAAAGACGGGATGTCTGGCGAACCAGCGATTGACACGGATCGCGCCTTCATCGGCGGTGGCTGGCCGGATTTCGTCAACGTCGAGCCAGGTGACATCGCCTTCGGGCTCACCGGCCTTGCGTTTGCGGAAGAACAGGATGTCGACCACGACATCGGTACCTGCAGCCGCGCGGAACGCGCGTTCCGGCAGGCGAATGGCAGCGACAAGGTTGGCCGATTTCGCAATATGCTCACGGGCCGTCGTATCGGCCTTGTCCATCGTGCCGTGGGAGGTGACGAAAGCGGCGAGAGCGCCTGGCTTCAGCAGATCGATCGATCTTGCGATGAAATAGTCATGCAATCTGAGACCGAGACCGCGATAGTTACGATCGGAGCGGACAGTTCGATCAGAAAACGGCGGATTGCCGATGGCGAGATCGTAGATCACCCCGAGATCGGTGCGGGCAAAATCACCATTAACGATCCGGGCCTTCGGCTGGAGGAGACGGACAATCCGGGCGGTGACCGGATCAAGCTCGATGCCGGTGACATAGCTGGATGCCCGGAAGGCCTGCGGCATCAATGCAGGGAAAAGACCGGTACCGATGCCGGGTTCAAGAACGCGGCCGCCGCGCCATCCCAGACGTTGAAGACCTGCCCACATCGCACGGATGATGAACTCCGGTGTGAAGTGGGCGTACTGCGTGCAACGCGCCAGCGAGGCGTAGTCCGTCTCGGAAACCACACTTTCCAGCGAACCGCCAAGGTCGTCCCAGCCATCCCTGAATTCGACCTCGCCGGGGCGACGGAACATGCCGCTCGCCAGTTCGGAGGCTCCGAAACCGGTAAAACGGATCAGGCGCTTCTGGTGTTCGCGCGTGACCGGAACGTCGAGCTTCTCGATCTCGTTGGCGGAGAGGATGGCGGCGACATTGATCCGGGCGCGCTCCTTCCAGCTTTTCGGAAGGTCGCGATCATCGTCATCAAGATAGAAGTTGAAACGATCGCCCATCTTGCCTGGCAAGGGTGGTTTGGCCGCAACAACCGGTAACGGGACGACATGCGCTTCAGGCGCGGTAGCTGTGTTTTCATGCGCTGCCGGTCCGGGGGCAAATTCTTCAGTCGTGCCAAGGCCAAAACCAAGCCCGGAAGAGAGCGCAGTATTGCCGAACATATCGAGGGAAAAGGGATCGTTGGACATCGGATGAATGCTCCTGAAAAAAGACGAGCGTCATCGACCGGATGAACCGGCGTGGCGCTCGCGTGGAAGGGGGAAGGTTGTGGTTGCAGCGGACGATGATGCGTCAGCCGCGTTGGATGACCGAGATCTGCATCGCGTCTTCCTCAAAGGCGAAAGACAGATGCGTACCGCCAGGGCTGGCCGCGATCATGGCCTCGAGGCTCTCGGCATCGATGAAATCGACACCATCATCGCCCCCGAAGGTCTGGCGTTTGACCTCGAACCAGTCGTCGTTTTGCTCGGGGTGGCATTCTTCGGCATAGACGACCAATGGCTTGCCGTTTTCGGGCAACTTTCCGTTGGACATCAAATACACCCCATGATCTCCAACAAGCCAGAGGCCGGGCTTTTCGCCCTTTCCGGGTTCGAGGCCATAATAGGGATCGCGGAAGCCGCCATTGGCCTCGGCGTCGGCGCGACCACGTGCGATGACGTCGAGGACGGATTGGACCGGGAAAGTCAGCATGGTCGATCCTCCGTCAGACCGCGATGGGAAGCGGCGGGATCTCATTTGCCACCGACGCTGGTTTTACGGCGGCCGCAGGTGACGGCGGCGTTGGATCCGGATCGTCATCATTGGCGGCCAGTGGAATGAGGCGGCTTTCCGATCCGCCAGGCCGTCCTGCAAACGGTCGGCGCGATGAAGGGGGGAAGAACTTCATGGGCATGTCTTTCACCATTGGTTGGGACGAACGACCATGCCGCCGGATCTCGATCCGTCGGAGCATAGCATTCGCAGTTTCGGGATTTGGACTGGAGAAATTCGGCGCTGTCCTCGCCTCTTCAGACTTTCCAATCCAGCTTTTCACCGCTGCATTGGCGATGGCCGGTCAAAGGCCGCTTTAGCGGCGAAGCCCGCCCTTGACGGGCTGGAGCCACATGCGGCAGGGGTCTTCTTTTCTTCCCCTTCCTTTCCCCTTCACAGGGTCCGGAACCAGAAGCGACGGTCGGCCTCCAGCCGTACTCGCTTGGCGCACGCCTCCCATTCTGGCATCAGCCGCGCCTTGCAGCGTATGATAAGGCGTGTCACACGGCGCGACCGTTCGTCATCATCGCCAAACAGATCAGGGTTGGCCCTGAGGCGCCACAGAAGACGCTCATAGTTCATCGGAGCCACTCCAGACGTCCGCAACGTCGTCGTCCAGTCGAACTTCAAAGGGGCCGGGCCAGTCCCGGATCCATTGTGGAGCATCACCTTCGTGACGCAGATCATCCCTGATCTGCGCATTGGCATCCCACTCTGCCTCTGTCGGAAATCGTTCGAGGAGCAGTGACAGCGCCACGGTCCAGTCTTTTGGTTCAGAGACATCAACCTCGATCGCCTGATCATGGCGCCAGATCTGGGGCACGAATGTCAGTGTCACGCGCCGGTCTTCCAGCGAGACGAAGGGCGGACGCCGATGTCCGTCATCCAATATTTGCGGCTCGTGGTCTGGACTGTAGCTCCGGGTTTTCTCATAGTCCGGGTCGTCCGCTTCATCGACGAGATAGCCGACCACTTCCTCGGCATAGCCGGCCTCGATCACGCCGATACCGCGGGGATTGAGGCTGACGGCAAATCCGTTACCAAACAGACGTTCGTCGGCCGCGGTCATAGCGGCCCGGTGGTTTGTGGCATCGACTTCAACCTTGACCCGGACCACGGCGTAGACATGCACGAAATGCTTGCTGCACGCGGGATCGGCAGAAACCTTTGCAATTGCCGGCGGGATGGAAGATGGTGCATTCTCGCTCATCGACGTCCTCCCTCATGCATTTCCAGCTTCTTCAGCACGCGGGCGGCGGCATCCTCGAGCGGTGTTGCGAAGTCAGGACCATTCTCTGTCCATTCAAGCACTTCGAGAACCGCCGGGATAAATCCATAGTCGAACGGTGCATGGCGATCGATCAGCTCCCGTCCAAGATGGTCATGGATCTGGAGCGCGCAGATGGCAGCCGGCCGCGCCCAGCGCCGCAGTTCGATCGAACCGAGATGAGTCCAGAGCAACATCAGAGCGTGAATGTTCCGCACCAGCGGCTTGTCGTGTTCGAAGAGGATACGGTAGTCCTGCATGGCCTCCCAGCAGCACAGGGCGGCATCGAGTTGTCGGCTATGGATGTCGGCCATGGCCGGCGCAGGCGTGGCGAAGGACTCGATGAACCGGCGGATCGTGGTCAGCGAGTTGCGACCGCCCGCATCGAGCAGGAACTGGTCGTGCGGCAAACGCCCTGTCATCTGGCGGTCGATCGCACTGCGCATTCGCTCAAGAACCGGATCGGCTTTTGAGAGATCAGGCATGCCGGGCAGGTATCTCAGGCCCTCGGCCGGCCTTTGTATCTCGTTTGCTGCGCGCAGTTCCTCGAAGAGATCACCGCTGGAACGGCCTGCGCATTCCGTTGCGGTGATCAGCATGATGCAGGCAGCGAAACTGTCGGGTCTCTGCGATGGATGCGGGACCATTCGAGTACGCGGACTTCCGAAAGCGTTTCGGAGCGTGCGACAATGTCCTGTAGAATGAACTCCCAGGAGCTTGGTCGCAGATCGATTTCGATCCGGTCCCGACCATCGATCTGGTCGCGCCAGCATTCGGCAACGATCCGGTTCAGCTCGCTCTTCGGTGAGCGGCGAGACGTTTCATAGGCCACCGATAGATCGCCCGCGGCCAGGCTGAACGTCAGGGCAGCGCCACTGTCGGTATAGAGCAACAGCGCGTTGTCCACCTCACCTGCATCGAACACGCTGGAGAGAACCAGCCGTTCAAGTTCGGTGATATCGGTAAGTGGGATCGCCGGGTCGATGACAATGGTGGTTTCTAGGTCGCCCATGGAACTCTCCTTTTTGGAAACGGACAGGCCCGAAGCGATGCTCCGGGCCAGCTGATCGAAATGAAGTTTGTTGACCGCCGCGTTGCTGGTGTCAGTCAGTCCTCGGGCAACAGCTGCTGCACCTCCTCGGCACAAAGATGCGCGAGCAATTTGAGAACAGGCCGGAAGCCGGGCCTGCGAATAACGATGGTCCTGAAGCCTTCATTGCCGGGCGGCCAGATCTCGTCGGCATAGCCGCGGTCTGCACCCGCAGCATTCCAGATGCGTTCGAGCTTTTCCTGGCGGATGTCGAGGACAGGTTTGCCGGATTCGCGCGCAACAATCGCCGCCCGCATGGTTTCAGGCGTCACGGCGGGATCGGTGACGCTGACGAAACCGTGGAACCAGCGTTCGCCATCACCGGTCACGAGGCTGAAGAGGACGGACCGGATCTGTTCGGGACGGCGTCCGGGGAGAACAGTCAGACCTCCGGGCCGTAGACTGGCGAGAAACAAACCGGCCATCGCGCGCGCCGCGGGCTCCTGCAGCTCGAACCACTCACCAGCGTGCAGGATACCGGTGAATCGTCGCAGGGACATGGGTGCTGTATCGTGCCTCGACAGCAGCGCTCGAACTTCAGTTGCAGACGCCGTCCCCGTGTGGATCCGGTCCGTCGTCGAGGAATACTGGATTGCCGTGCCGGTAATGCGCATGACACTGCCGCCAAAGCCGTCTGCGCACATCTTCGAGCAGGTAAACGCCGCCCAGACCACGATTTCCTCGATGGTATTGGAGCGCCGCACAATATCCTGCAGGATCTCGGGCCAACCACCCTGGCTGGTGGTCAGGTCGATCTCGATATAGAAGCCACGCTCGGCCTCGTCTTTGGCATCGAATGCCGCAAGCAGGTTGGCGATATACTCGTTGAACCGGCTTTCCGATCCAGGAGAGCCTTCAAGCGCCACGCGCAGTTCGTCTTCGCGTGGCGAGATCAGTTCGTTAGGACTGTTCCAGGTGCTGAAGAAGGTCCCGTCGCTCCACGCCTCTTCATCGAAAACAAGAGAGAGCATCAGACGCTCGAGCGGTGTCATGTCGCTTGCCGGGATGTCCGGCGTCACGACAGTCTCGGTGCGGTAGTCTGCCATGTCACGCCCCCTCACGCTGCGATGAAAACGGGAAGGTGGCGCAGATGCACGGGCAGTTTCGCGGCGATCTCGTCGTCGGTCAGGTCTTCCAGCAGCTTGAGCGTGGTGCCTGCCGCGCCACCATAGAGGATGATCGTTTTCTTGCCGCGTAAGGCATATGGCCAACGGTCGCCGGCATAGCCGCGATAATCATCGGCCGTGCTACTCCAGATATGGTTCAGGCGCTCATCCCGGGTCATGGCACGCACCGGCCGGGTTTCGCGCTCGGTGATGGCAAGCCGCATGTTCTCGACTGAAGAGGTATCAGAGAGATCGCAATAGCCGTGGAAGTGGCGGATGGCTCCGTCTATGCGCAGCGCGAAGAAGACACTGGTGATCGATCCGGTCAGAAACTCGCGCATGGCGAACATCGACCCGCAGATCCACAGGGGTGGCAGGATCTCGAACATGTAATCGTGTTCGTTCTCGCGGATCTCGAACCATTCTCCGCTGTAGAGCGATGTTGCATCGCCATTCCAACGATCAGGTCGCTGGGCGTGGCGGTCGAACATGCGGAACATCTGGTGGCGGTCGGCGACCCCCTGATAGACCTTGCGGATTGCGGGTGAGGTATTCATTTTCGGCTCCCTGTGAGTTGTTCCGGACCGATGCGCGGCGCTGTCCTCTCGACCTCACCATCCTCTTCAGTCCTTCACCACCCCTCCCCAGCCGCCGGCATCGCGATCGGCAGGGTCAAGGGCCGGCTTCAGGCCGGGCGAAGCTTCCCTTGATGTGGCCGGCGCGTATGCCGCACGCCTTCCCTTTCCCCCCTTCTTTTTCTTCGTTCCGCCTCCCCCTCTTGCAGAGCCTCGTTCCAGTCGTCTGCAGGAGGCCGCAATCGCTGCCAGCCGCAGCCCGCTTCTTCGGCAAGGGTTCGAAGCCGATCGGCGAACGTGTCGCCCTGCGTGTCATTGTCAGTTGCCGCGACCAACTGGACGCCGGAAGAACCGGTAAGTACGCGCAGCGCCGCATCTGTTGCCGGAGACCACCCCCCGCCGGTACTGAGATAGAGGGTACCATCACGCAGACCCTCGAAGGCAGCAAGGCTCATGGCATCGATCGCCGCTTCAGTGACACAGAGCCTGGAAGCCGCAGACCCGCCGAGGCGAAACAGGATTTTGGTCCCGCCGGTCGAAAATCCTCTCCATTGCGGGCCGCGCTCCTCCCAACCGGCAATGACGCCAACATCATTCGTGTGGGCCGCCCACATACTGCCAAAGGGGCCTTCCCGAAGAAGGTTCTGCGATATGGCAGCTGTGAGTGTATGGGGAGGCAGCAATCTGTTCCTCGCGAGATAGTCCCATGTCTGCGAGCCCGGCCACGGTCTGCGTTGGCGGTCCCATCGTTCGGCAATTGCAAGGTTTGGTCCTCGGGCGCGACTAAGCGTGCGTCTGGCGGCTTCTTGCGGGACATAGCCGATCAGCTCGGCAACGCGATCGCGTGCTGCCTTGAACCCTCCACCATCCAGATGGGCGACGAGCGAGAATACATCACCCTTGGCTTCGGAAAGCGGGTCGAACCAACCATGGCCGTCGTGAATCGTGATGATGATTTCGCTGCCACGGCGATATTTTACCGCTCGTCTGGTGCTTTCCTTCAGATCAATGGAAAAGCCCGCCTTTTCCAGCACGGCAGAGCATGGCACACGGTTGCGCAGTTCCTCGATTTCTTTCTTTTCCATTCTTTTTCCGGCCTTTTCCAGCCGCCCTCTTTTCCACTCGAAATACCTTCCCGTACATTTCGCGGGACCCCATCTAGCGACCGCGAAGAGCATGCGGAGGCAAGGGCGCGGAGGCAGTTGCTGGGAAATCGTGAGCCACAAGCGCCGCCTGTCCGCCGCGGCGAAGCTTCCCTTGCCGCCGCCGGCTCGCAAGCGGCACCCAAAGGGGCAGGCCGGCTCTTAAGCCGGCCTCATTCGTCTACGAGCAAGCTTGATCGCGCAGCGGAAAGGGGTTGAAAGATCAAGGCGCCCGGAGCTCGGTCAAAGCCGCCCAAAATATCTGTAGTCCAAGTCAGTCCTGGTTCTCGATCCAACGCAGTTTGGCGAGGGTCTCTACAATGGACTGCCTGGTTCTGGGCGCGGTGATTGATCCCGCATGGTGTAGTTTTCGTGGCCCGATCGTCTAAGCTGAGGTGAATACAGCCCATGGCTCAGCTACATGTCCTTAGTCGCCTCCCCTCCCCTCACGCTTCGGTGCTAGAGCACGTCCATTGAACGCGGAATCGCGTTGAGGATTCCCTTGGTCGCCGAATTCTGATTCCATCGCTGCGACTGGTGATTTGGTCGGAGGCAATATGACCCGAGCTTTCAGCGATGATTTGC
>Ga0310696_10000156_pt1 | contig 120800 bp, 101 predicted proteins | sample AusTroGonzalo_MG_4_FD_203885 | JGI IMG/M metagenome (GOLD analysis project Ga0310696, IMG submission 203885) | Bovine rumen microbial communities from tropical cattle in Woodstock, Queensland, Australia - Gonzalo_02 (v2) (version 2) | ecosystem: Host-associated > Mammals > Digestive system >...
TTTGATGTGGTTTATCATATTGTAAAAAAAACAAGCGGCAAAGATACAAAATTTGAGGCTATCTTCCTCCATTGATTTTTCTTTCTCCAGTAAACGTAAACGGAATGCCGTTCTCCATACAGAAAGTCCGCCACCTGTCAATGTAAAACGGTGTATTTGACCCGTCCGCCACCACTTCTTTGAACGGCAGATGAAACCTGATTTCGTCGGGCAGCACCCGGGGATTTTGTCGCAAAAGCAGACAATCGACCGCAAAATCACATATCTCCGTTTTCGGGAAAACACGTTGGTCACGAGAGAGAATGTAATAGATTTTGTTATCGAAACAGATGAAATTCCCACGTTTACACAAAAACGGAGTGTCATATTCCATCGTGTCGAGCGGCACAATCGGACCGCTAATCCGATGTTTGCGAACATGATTCCTGACATTATACTGGTAAAGTTTGTCGTCAGAAGTGCGAATAGAATCTGAAAACAGAACCGCCTGCCCGTGATAATTGAATTCTAAAGCACTGCATTTACGAATATGGTATGCCAAAAACGCCGTTTCTTTGCTCAACGCCACTTTTTTCACAACAAAAGAACTACAAAAAACGGTTAAAAGAACGCTTGCAATCCAAAAGACCTTTCGACTTTTCTGGTATAGAAGGTAACAAACACATCCGATAACCCCGTATAAGAGAATAACCTGCACAATATGGTAATCAATGTTCTCCGTTACGGAGTAGGGTAGTCTTCCAATATAAGTAATGATGGTGTTCATCGCTCTGATTTCCATGGTAAGAACCCATGTCAAATATTTGGGAATCAATGGAATAAACGATATTGGCAGTAAGGCCACTCCGGTTATGATGACAAAAAAGGAAAGGGCTATGACCCCAAGATTGGAAATCATAAAATAGTTTGGAAACTGGGCGAAATAGTAGATAGAGACAGGAAAAGTTCCCAATTGCGCGGCAACGGAAACGGTTAGCAATTCCCAAAAATAGTTTCCGATTCGTGTCCGACACTGATAAATGGCCGATAGTTTCGGCTGAAACAGGACAATGCCCGTTACGGCCAAATAGCTGAGTTGAAAACCGACTTCAAAAAGTAACAAAGGATTGATAATCAACAAAATAAACATTGATGCAAATAAACTGTGGAAAACGTTGGTGTTTCGGTTCAGCAACTGTCCCAATGCCACGAAAGTGAACATGGTGGCCGATCGGGTTACCGACGGGGCCAGCCCAGTGATGTGTGCATAAAGCCATATCACTAACAGAATCAGGACAGCTTTGATTATCCGTGAAGTACGAAAATAATCCAGTGGTTTAAGTAAAAAATTGATAATCATAAAGATAATGCCAACATGCATTCCTGAAACACAGAGGATGTGGCTGACTCCTGCCGACGAATACGAGGCTTTCAATTCCGGATCCAACGTGTCATCATCGCCCAGCAGAATGGCCTTTAAGATGTCCAGTTCTTCGCCCTTCATGCCCGCACATACATATATGTCTGTCAAACGGGTGCGAGCTTTTTGTGCCACGGCCTTTAATGGATTGGGCGGTTTATGGCCAAATCGTTTCCACGCGTCATCCCTTACAAATCCAGAGTAATAGATGCCACGACGACGCATGTATTGCTGATTATCGAAAACGTCGGGGTTGCAGGGTGGGGCAATGCGGGTGAGGTCCGCATGTACGAACAGCAAGTCTCCGTAATGTAAAGAATCCGTCGAAAGAGAGGGTTGCAAATAGAGCAGGATTTTTCCGTTAACAGGCTTATTATTAATATTTTGCAGAACTTCAGCCTCGATTTTTACACTTTTTTCGCGGGGAGCAGGTTCCGCCGCGACGCACACCACCCAATCGGCATTTTTCTCCATTTCCCCTTCCGCAAAAGAGGGATGGAAATGTCTGTTTGTCAAGTTAATACCTGTCAGAGTAAAGGCGAAAATCATCGCCAGAGTCTTCACAAATCGCCAGCGATACGCGCTGAGAAATGTCAGCGTCACGACCAACAGGAAACAAACAACCGCACTCCACCGTAGCACCCTGCAATATGCATTTGAAAAGTCACCATAATAGGCTATGAGAATGCCAATGACATACGGAAACAACACTTTTACAATAGGATAGTTCTCAATTTTCATCGTTCAATTTGTTTTCATGTAGACAATAAATATTTGTTTTATAATGATTTATATTAATATTTTTGTTTATGGTTATAAATGGTTTTCATTTTGCAAATATACAATTATTTTAATATGATTATACTGTTTTATAAAAAATAGCGCAAAAAAAATACCCGCAGAATGATTTTCTCTACGGGCATCTGATACAGAAGCTTAAAGGTTAAGGGTTAAAGCGGTTTAGTGGTTTAGCGGTTTAATGGTTTAGTGGTTTAGTAGTTTAGAGGTTTAATAGTTTAATTGTTTAGGGTTATTGGTCAATGCAGGGGGGGAGATGTACGCTACTGTCCCAAGTATAACTCCACTAATCCTTCAGGTGTGGAGACATGCAGGACTTTGTTTTCTCTGTCAACTTGAGTGACGAACTGTTGGGAGGCGGGGATGAGGATTTCTGTACCGTTGTGATCCACCTGCATCAGTGGATTATTGGCAAGTTCCAGAAAATCCTGGCAAACGCCGATATCTCCCAATCGTTCGTCAACCACCTTGAAACCAATCACTTCGTGGAAATAGAAGCGATTGCCGGTAAGTTTGGGCAGGCTGTTGAGCGGGAGGTAGAGTTCGGTCTGGGCAAACTCACGGACATTGTTGATATCGACCTCCTGAAGTTTGACGATAAACTGGTTATTGCCCTTGTATTGCAGTTTTTCAATCATATAGGGAAGCATCTCGCCGTCGGTTTCGATGAATACGGCGGGGAGGTCGAGGTAGCGTTCGCAGTCGTCGACATCAAAAAAGGCACACAACTCGCCTTTCAGTCCGAAAGGTTTTGTCAGTGTGCCTAAGTAGTAAAAGTTTTTGTCTGCCATTGGTAAGGCGGAAAAAACTATTCGGCGGCCGGTTGCTCGGCTTCAGCGGCGGGAGCTTCTTCAGCAGCAGCCTCAGCGGCAGCGGCTTCAGCAGCCTCTTGGGCGGCCTTTGCCTGGGCGGCGGCGATTTCAGCGGCCTTGGCGGCCACTTTCGCGGAGATGGCTTCTTTGACTTTCGTCTCAGCTGCCAGACGCTCTTTCACGACTTTGCGCTTAGCTTCGCGCTCGGCGTTTTCAACGTCTTTAAGTTTGGAGTTCTTTTCCTGTTTCCAGGCTTCGAACCTGCGTTGGGCTTCAGCTTCGCTGAACGCGCCCTTGGCCACGCCACCTTTCAGGTGTTTCATCAAATAGACACCTTCGCGTTTGAGAATCGAACGGGCAGTATCAGAAGGAGTGGCGCCCACTTCCAGCCAATACAGCGCTCTGTCGAAATTGATGTTGAGAGTTGCGGGGTTGGTCAGCGGGTTGTAAGTGCCCAAGTCCTCGATGAATCGTCCGTCACGGGGTGCTCGACCATCCGCAATTACAAGGTGGTAGAAGGGTTGGTTCTTCTTACCGCGTCTTTGTAATCTGATTCTTGTTGCCATAATACATTAATTTTTAAGGGTTAAAAAAACGGCGGCAAAAATACACTTTTTTGGAATACAAACAGTTGGCGGGGAAGAAAAAAAGGCGAGACCGTTAGGGCGCTTCTGACCCGACCCACGACCATCCCTTTCCTGCGGAATTAGAATGGGCTCGCGCCGTTACTATGGATACTTGCGAATAATCGCAGCGGTGCATGACAAACGCCTATTTTAGTGTTCCACTTTGATTAAATCTTTCCCTAGTGCAACAGATAGTTTTGATAAAGTACGGAGAGTGAAATTGTGTGTTCCACTAACCCATCGAGACACTTCGGCTTCCGTTTTACCAATTTGGGAAGCCCATTCTTTGTGGGTAAGGTTACGTTCGTTCAAGATTTTCTCTATCTTGTCTGCGATAGCGAATGACCAATCCACCTCTTTCTTGACATCGTCAGGGATTTTTTTTAATTCATCCTGAAAAACTTTTGTCGGATTCATATTGGAAATATTTGACTATTAATACCTTCTATCTCTGTTTCTGTCACGTATAAAAATCCTTCGTCAACACTCTTTCGGATAATTCCATCAAACTTCTGCAGATCCATCACATATCCGGACAACTCTTTGCTCTCCTCGTAAGTTTTTGTATTTTTCAATCCACCGTTTCCTATAATCAATATCTTATCAGATATACGCAGACAATAGAGTCGTAGCTTTCCTGAAAACACAGGAATAGCGCAAACACGATCATTTACCTTTCCTTCCGGCCTGAAGTATCTTTCCAGAGCCCCATTTTTCGATATTTTAGAAAGAGCATATATGATGATTTGATAGTCTCTTTTTAATTGGGCGTTATCTTTAAAGTTCTTGACAAATTTCTCAAATTCAGAGAGTTGATCTTCGATAAAATGAAGTGTGTACATGGTTACTACACCTTCGCTGTTAACATTTTTAATTTCTACTGTTTTCATAATTTTAATTAGGGTGCAAAAATAATAAATTTATTTGAATATTTACATATATGCTAATTTTTCAACGTTATCCGTCCCGGAACTCCACATAGACCGGCAGATGGTCTGCGAAGCCGCCGATGTAGCGTGGGCCGAGGAAAGTGCGGTAGTTTTTCTTGCCACCGTATTTTTCGTCATCCACCAATAGGAAGTCCGCATCAAAGATGTTCGCGCAGCCGACCTGCCGCACGCCGGCGGTGTCGGTCAGCCAGGCATCGGACACGATGAACTGGTCCAGGCAGCCCCAAAAGTCTTCGTGCTTGTGGGAGCCGCGCAGACTCTGCCGTGCCAGGGGGAGCATCAGGTTGTAGAGCGTGTCGTGTGGGAGGCGTTCTCCGTACTCTCGCACACGCAGGTGGTCCGCCATGCTCTCGTCGGTGGCGTAATCGTTGAAGTCGCCGGTGATCAGAATTTTGGCACGCGGGTCAACACGTATGAGCGAATCAACGCACGCGCGCACGACATCGGCGTAATGGTTGCGCTTGGGCACCGTGGCTGCGTACCCGCCGTAGCGCGAAGTCCAGTGGTTAACGAACACATGCAGCGAGTCGCCGCTAGGAAACTGCACCACAGCATACAGAATATCACGGTTGCGGGCGAAAGTGTCGAACGGGAAAACTACCGGAATCTTCCGGCTGCGCAATATCCGTACGCAACTGTCCCTGTAGAGCAATGCGACATCTACCCCGCGGCGGTCGGGCGAATCGTAATGCACGTACCGGTAACGATAGGGCCGCAACGGTGATTTGTAACACAGGTCCTTAAGCACCTGCTCGTTTTCGATCTCCGCAAGTCCGACAAGCCACGGCGGGTCACCCATGCCCGCCGCCACTAACACCTTCCCAACCATGGAAATCTTCTTGTAATACTTTTTATAGGTCCAGTGATAGCTGCCCGTCGGAGTAAAATCGTCGTCTGCCTTCAGGCTGTCGTCTGATGGGTGAAACAGATTCTCCACATTGTAAAACATGATTTTATGGAACAGACTGTCCGGTCGTGTTCCAAAGCATGCGAGGCTGATTATACAACAGAATGTAATAATACACGGTTTTTTCATTTCGTCTTCATTTTGTTGTGGCAAAAATACAACGAAAATATCTAAAAATCAAGGGTTTTTGAAAAAATCTTGTATCTGGTTAAGCATAAATGAATTATAACTTAATTTTAAGGTATTTTAAGTTTAAATTTAACAATTAATAGTTAAAAATTGGAGACAAAATGGAAGGAATTCCGACAAGCGGCCGCTATTGCTGCTATAAAAAATAACCCAAACCCATCCCTGGAGCTGTCAATTATGCTTCTTGGGGATGCGTTTGGGTAGACTAAAAATGACAGGAAAAATCCTGTGTTATCCTCTCGTATGTGAAATGACAGGTCTCTTTAGCAAATACGCTCTTTTGGGATTGCGGAGAAGACCGTCATATACAAGGATGATGGCAATGTCTGTTGACCTATGATACGTTTTCATATAATCAGGAGTTATGCCCTCAATGTTGAAATCGGGGAGTTCCCGCGTATCGCACCAATGCTCAAACGCGGCCTTGGCTTCGGGTGTCAGATCCTGAAGTTGTTTAATCACACTCTCCAACAATTTCTGGTTTGATGCAGGATAATCGTTTTCCAACAATATGGTTTTCAATTCGTCTTCTGTGTAATTCATGTTTCTGATTTTTAAGCGTTATTGATAATATCCTTTGTCAATTCTCTGACCATAGATTCGCCAAAGAAACGGGCATCGACCTCTGTCGGGTTGTAGGTGTAACCCCAGGGGTCGTATGCGTTCGGCATTTCAGTAGTGTAGACTTCGAATCCGACCTTCCATTCCTTGATAGTGGCCTCATCGAAGGGAAATCTTTCAGGATTTTCTACGGCTTCGGCCTGCATTTGGTGGCGAGCTTCGTGTGCTACAGTATCCACCAGTTGGATCAGTTGTCCAGGATCGGCCAGCAAATCTGCATTAAGGTGTATGTAGCCGTCACCGCAGTTATAACCGTAAGTGTAACTTCCGTATTCATACGGCATATTTTCCCAAATGACGCCTTTGAAGGTAATATCCAGAGCCTCTCCGATACCCACAGCATATTCTTGGATAACACTGTCGCGCTCCTCATACGACATGATTCCCCACTCGCTAATCACCTCCGGGGTGAAGCATCCTTTGGCGACATCGGCACATTCCGAAACGCCATACTCGCGTGCCTCCATAAATTCGCGGTGCATTTCTCTCACTTCGGTATCGCTGTCAAAAAATTCCCGAATTGAATTCGTAAAATTTTTCCAAACTTCCCGGAGAGAACTGTATTCGGCCTTGGTCTCCTTTACTTCAGAAACTTTGGACACATCTCTTGTTTCTTTCGGAGTTTCGTTAAATTCATTCATAGATCTGTTGTTTATAAGATTTCACAATAACCTTTTTCCAAAATGCGTGGCGGTGAGCAGGGAATATACCAACAAGGGGATTTTACGCGAAGTTTTTGTCCGACTTCCCAAGAACTACCATCCTCACATAAATAGTATTGGGCGGTGTCGGCATCGGCGACCAGCTCATTGCGTTGGTCACGCACAATCTTACATGCAAGGACCATGTCAAGAATTTGTTGTGCACAGTGTTGCAACTCTTCATCAGTGAGAGAATCTTTGTCTATCACAACAGAGGCCCACCAACCTTTGAGACAGCCGGGAGCTTTAACAAGGTTGTCCATGCGAAGGTCCCATTCTGTTAGCAGATTGCGTTTCCGCTCCATAGAAATGGTACCGATGCTTGCTTTGTACATCGTCTCATAAAGACCTGAAAAATTTTCAGCATACTCCACAAAAGCATTGCAAACATCCGTCATTGCGTTATCGCTTTTACTCCGCTGCTTGTTGTCAGCAGGTTTTTTGCCTGATTTTTTACCTCCTTTGGGATTGATAATTTCTTTTAACTTGTCTCGGTATGCATAGGCAACCAATGCGCCACCACCTGCGGCAAGTGCTATTAAAGCTAACGATTTAAAAATATTACTCATTATATTAAAATTTTAGGTCTGTTGATTTTCACCCAAGAGGCGGCGTCATCCTTGTCGCAGGAGATAACCGCTTGTCCTTGCTGCAACAGTGGTATCAGCCCCTGTTGGTCGGGACGCAACCCGAGCGCCGCCGACATGACATCCACATCCTCTTTCGCGGCCAAGCGATGTGCGATTTTATAGTTGGTATTCCGAATAGCATCATCAATCAACCGGGTGGGAACTTGGTCGATAATCATCAAACCCTCACCAAAACTGCGGATTTCTGAAAGCATATTCCCAAAAAGGTCCGCGACAACTTGTTGCGGGTTGCCCACACCGGCATAGTCAGCCTTTGGACGGGAGAGCACGTTGTGCGCCTCTTCCACCACCGTCAGATGCAGGAGTGAATTATTTTGCGCTTTGTTACGATAATCTTCGTCATAACTGTAGGCAGAAATACGGTACTCATATAGAGACAGCATCAAGAGAGACATAATAAGCGCCTTATCCTTTTGGTTGGCAATTTTACTGAAATTGACAACGGTGGTCTGGTCGAAGAGTTTCGGATAAGGGGTGGAACGGAAAACATTCAACACTTCGCCGCGCTTTCCCCTGACAAGATACTTGAATCGCGTATCGAGGGCGGCCGCCAGACCGTTGGTGACCTCCTGCGAATAGCCGCGTCCTTCAAGGACTTTCCGAGCAACAGGCAGGACTTTGTCGAGCTTTGGATAATCCTCCTTTTGCTCCATTTCCCCGCTGGTGAACTCGTGTTTGTAGATTTCGCTCAGAAAAGTGAAGAAGGCCTCGTCAATAATAACCGGAAGGATGTCGCTGGTTGGCAGCGAAGCGTTGACCAGGGCGGTAAGTTGCTCACAACGGGTCAGCATATCAATTGGAGCGCCTTTGATCGCTGCGGGCTGGAACGGATTCAACATCAGCGGATTGAGCGCTCTAGGTCCTTCTTTTACCCCGAACACCTCCAGATTCTTCACGCCGGGCATAAAGATGTTGATAGTCTTTTTTGCCTTTTCCTCGGGAGAAAGATTGGGGTTGTTGGCCGTTTCTTGGTTCTGCTTGATAGCCCAACGGACATATTCGTCCTTCGCCGGTTCAATGATGAGGACAGGGATGTCTCTTCCGAGCACCTCATTGATAATGGCTTTGCACGTGGTGGTTTTACCGCACCCCGTGCTACCCACTATCAGGCTGTGTTTGACCAAAGAGTTGACATCCACGCAGTACTCATTATCCTGAATGACGCCGGAATCAATGATTCGACCCATAGAAAGCATCCCATCCGTTTGACTGATTCCCGGATTGTTGGCAAAACGGACAGAAGAACGGACAAAACGGAGCCCCGGCACGTCTTTGCGCGGCAGCGACGTCTCTAATGAAAGTTCTTCGGTGTTCAGCGGCGTGCTGAGATATTGGAAGGCCTTACCTAACATGTGCCATTCTATTTCCAAAGGATCGGAATCTTCAAGCAAACAGTTTGGATGCAGAATGGGGATAAGATCGAATCTTTTGATAGCCTGGATTGCTTCTTTTTGGTGCAGCAGATGTAAACGGATAGGCTCAATATAGGTTTCATCACCAGAATAAATGGACCGCAACATGCCCAACACGGTTGTCACATCCTCGTCACGATATCCTAAAACGTAGGTTCCCACATTCCAGAATCCGAGATTGCGTCCTTTACGCAGACGGGCGCAATGCATATCGGTCATAGTTTCTGCAAATTGGGCGAATTTGTTCAGATAATTTTTGGATACAGAACGTCCGACTTGCACACTGGGAGATTTATTCTCTTCCTTATCAAGCCAACCGGTAAAACTGCTCAATGCAGATTTGGCATATAAAACGCCCATGCCGGGTTTGGACAAACGCGACAATTTGTTTCCAACCACTTTGGCCAGACTTTTCACCACCCCTGTGATACCTTCGTTTACCACATTGACGTTGACGTTAGAACTTTTTGACTCGCTGTCGGAGACCTCCGTAGAGACTTCCGCATGTATGTCGCTGCCGATTTTCTGGAATTTATTAATAATGTCTGACGTTTCCTCGTCTTTCATTGGTTCAGCCACCACAATCAGGCTAAAATCGGCCTCCTCATTGCGTTCCGTTCGGATGCCGAAAGCCAACTGATCGAGAGTTTGTGCGAACTTGCTTTGTGTCTCTTTACGGAACGACGGTATTCCAGTAATCGCACCACCCACAGAATAAGAGTTCAAAACGTCTGACAACTCCATGGTGCCTTTAATCCGCTCGTCGAAATCGGTGGAACTCAAATCGTCGATCGAGTCGGCTTCGATGCCGGGCATGCAGTTAATGAGGGCGCTGCGGAGCAAGCCTATGCCACCTTTTAAGGAGTTGGAACGCAATCCCACATAGAGATTGGTCTCCCCGTGACGACGTTGAAGCAGGAATATGGTTTTGCTGTTCCATGCGTGCAGGGAGGTCAGCACGGACTGCCACTTCGTCAGCAAATCGTAGTTGTCCGCTTGCGAGGGGTGGACAGGAAGTCTGTGTATCTTAATCCAACTGACGGGCTTGTTCTTTTGGCCGACATGGTGGGAATCGATAAATGTTTCTCGGTCGGTCATTCCTTCCAAATAGGAGCGCTCCATCATATACTCCAACACGGGAGTAGTCAAATCTACCGGCAACTGGAAAGGTTCATCTCTCAGTGCTTCAATATTTTGCTGATAATCATATGCAAGAGAGAGTTGTTCTATTACATTACTCATATATAATTATGTTGGTTAGCTTCTTAAATAACAAATTCAGGAATTTGCAAAACAGTTGTCGTATCTACAGTGATTGTTCCGCCAACGCGAATGATACCCTCTTCGTTGATAAACAAATCGGGAGAAAACACCATGACATAGTCACGATCAATGATAGCCTCCTTTATGGATTTGCTCTCAGGATCATCTGACAGGAGCGCTTTTAATATTTTATAGATGACAAAAATACTACCTCCAATAAGTGCAAACACCAAATTAAACAATATATCGAATAAACCTTCTGCGGGAACCGTTACCGATTTCCGAACCGTGTTTTTATTGTCCGTGGTGATAAGGAATTCAATAACTAACGCATTGCGGAAGAGAAAATTACCCTTGATAGAACTTGTTATCACATAATCGTCCTTTTTGAACGGCAATTCCACCCCTTTCTTGACCAATTCGCAAGAGCCTATATAATTTCCTTCACAAATGAAACTCATGGTGATGTCGTTAGAAGCAGCCAACTTGCCCACCACATCTTCATCAAGGAAACACAGTCCTACAGCCACCGTCTCCTGAGGGTCCTCCGATTGCAACAACCGGTCTGCATTTTCCCTGATTTTTGAAAACGGTATGTCCGGAAGTTCGGAAAGGCTATATTTGCCAAGCAGGAATTCGGGAACAATATACCATTTGCTATGTCCTCCTGTGATGATGAGCAAATCCACTTCTTCAGGACGTTTTGGACAATTCAGATGGGCATATTGTGAACCTTGAACTGCCTGGAATGCCCCTGACAATAGTTCACCCCATTGTTTCCAATGGTCGTGGGTCATTTGTTCAAAAGATTTACGATTGATATCAAACCGTTCCCTTTCGTTCATGACAGGGACATTATAATCAAGAAGAAAATCCCTGAAGTCTGCAATTTCATCTGGTTCGGGCAGGGCGATATCTTTACTAAGCGACCTCGACAAGGTTTGTTCTTTCCACTCTTTCACCTTGTTCCGCATTTTGTTGATTGTTTTTTTGGCAACAGCCGAAGGTTTTTCCTCCATGCGGCCTACGAATTTTTCTGCCTCCTCAACAATTGCCTCATCAATTTCGCGCCCCCCGCATAAGCCGGGTGTATTTATAGAAGGGTGTGTGAAAATGTCATCAATACACATCTTGCCGTTTTCCACCTTATAGGTACAGAGTACTATATCGGTAGTTCCGGCGCCCATGTCAATCATCATGGCTTTGTATTTGACTCCCGGATCCAACAGTCTGGCTCTACTCAATTCATTCTTTTTTTCATGGATAACGGCTAAAATGGCTGCTGTAGGCTCATCTTTCAGCAAAACATTATCTTCCTTGCAAAAGCCAGCCTGCACTACGCTCGTTTTCATCAGTGTGCGGGCGTAGGAATTCCATTTGGCGGGATGGCTCACATACACCTTAACGCTATCGGCAGGATCAAAAGTTCCTGCATTGAGATGATTTTGGTAGTGTTGGAACACATACCTCAAGAACCCTTGGATAAGATTTTCGGCCTGTGCGCGCACATTTTCGTCTTCGGAAATCAAATCCATTTTGAAATTCTTGAATATTGTTCCCTTCGCATTGGAATTTATATTCATCTGCGCATCGTATCCGTAATACATATTTCCGTCTTCCGATTTGAAAGCAATCGTCGGGATAATGCGTGAACCGTTGACAGCGACGGGAACAACTCTGTTATTCTCGCCTACATTGTGAACACGAACAACTGTTGTACTTGTTCCGAAATCAATTCCAATTATTCTTGTTGTCATACTATGTTGTTAAGGAAGAAAAGGGGAAGCAAAAATACATTTTTTTTTTAATAACTAAAAAAAATGTGCAAAAAAACAAGAAATAAGGTCAACTTAGCAAAGAATCCGCTGCTTACCTCGTAAACGGATGGCTCTCACAAGGAAGTGCCGCCAACGGATGATAATCACCCTTCAAACCAACTGGAGCAGCATTGCGGATATCATATACAATTTGGATACACGGGCGTACATCATCCAACCCAAAACCCTTACCGGCCAAAATCCGCCGGTAACTTTCCGTATGTAAATCTGTAAAACCGTCGCTAAATTCGAAAGGCTCGCCGTTAATGACAATCTGCCGGAAAGTAGACTTCCCGCTTTCCACAATCTCTTTTGGTAATGTTTTCCGATTGATGCTCAGGAAGTAACGAACTCTTGCTTTTTTAAAACGGATGAAACCGGCCACGCGGTCATGAGTGGCAATATGCACGATGTTTTCTTGGACTTTACCAAATATGTTACACAGCATATCGTAAAAATGGATGCCTATGTTCGTGGCAATGCCTCCACTTTTGCTTTCCGCTCCCTTCCAACTGGTAAAATACCAGTTTCCGCGCGATGTAATATACGTCAAATCAACATCATACACAATATTATCGGGTGCTGCGTCCACTTTTTCCTTCAAGGCAATAATCGCCGGATGCAACCGGAGCTGCAGGATGTTATATACCCTCTTGCCCGTTTCATTCTCCACCGTCTGCAAAACATCCACATTCCAAGGGTTTAACACCAAAGGTTTTTCGCAAATAACGTCTGTGCCCAAACGCAAAGCATAGCGAGTGTGCGCATCATGCAAGTAGTTAGGCGTACAGATTGAAATAATATCAAGTTGATTGTCAGTGTGTTTTAGTTTTGAAACATGTCTGTCGAACAACTCCATTTCGGTGAAGAAGGCGGCATCCGGGAAATAGCTGTCAATAATGCCTACGCTATCAGACTTGTCATACGCGGCAACCATCTGGTTTCCAGTCTCTTTAATAGCCTTCAAATGTCGAGGCGCCACATATCCTCCCACTCCGAAAACAGCGAAATTCTTCATAGATTCATCCAAACTTTAACAAACTGCAAAAGTACACTTTTTTTACAGAGCCATGTTGTGAACCTTTTTAGAAGACGCAAAGATTGTTTATACATACTGTTATTCGTAGAGACGGGGCATGCCCCGTCTCTACATACAGCAATTAAACTTGTGCATATTTAAAATTTGTGTACATTTGCGGCTCATTTCAGGGCAGAATCGGATTATGAGTTGGATTGAACTAATACTTTTGTCACTAAGTTTGGCGATGGACTGTTTCGCCATCAGTTGTGTTATAGGAATGCTTCAGCCGACATTGGAACGTCGATATGTGCTGCGTTTTTCTCTAGCATTCGGTATCTTCCAAGGCGGAATGCCTTTCATCGGGTGGTTATTCGGGGAATCGCTGGTCGGCCCGTTGGGAAAAGCCGCTCCGTTCATCGCATTCGGCATCTTGGCGTTCATAGGCGGCAAAATGCTGATAGACAGTTTTCGGAAAGATGAAGACAAACCTTCGGAACATCTGGATGCCACCCGTTGGAAAAACGTCCTGCTTCTCGCCGTCGCTACCAGTATCGACGCTTTGGCAGTGGGTTTCAGTTTTGCCATGATTCACGAGGAGCACGTCATTCGCGCATTCCTCGTCATTGGCCTTACCTCGTTTCTTATTTCCTTCTTAGCCTATACTTTTGTCAGAAAACTTACCCATCCGAAAATCAGCAAATACGCAGAGATTATAGGTGGTATCGTATTGATTATCATAGGATTAAAAATCTTATTGGGATAATTTTCGAATCTATAACAGGTTAGAAAGAACGATTCTCTCACCTTGTCCTTAATTTTTCCGAGTTAAGTTGAAACCCCGTGAGGAATTTCCACGAAAAATAGTATCTTTGCGGCCTTAAAAATTTTTAAAAGATGTTACAGATTCAACTTTTGAGAGAAAATCCGCAAGAGGTTATTGACAGACTGAAAATCAAGAATTTCGATGCCGCTGCATTGGTGAACGAAATTCGTGAGTTAGATACCGAAAACCGCAACCTTAAGAAAAAAATCGACGACAATCTGATGGCCCAAAACCAGGGTGCAAAGAAAATCGGTCAGCTCTTCAAAGAGGGCAAGCGCGACGAGGCAGAAGCCCTCAAAACCGAAATGGCCACCTTGAAGGAGAGCGAGCGCACAGACCGCGCCAAGCTTCAGGAGCAGGAGGAACTGCTGCAAAGCAAGATGGTTCTGCTGCCCAACCTGCCCAATGCCGCTGTGAAACCCGGCAAAGGTGCGGAAGACAACGAAATCATCTATACTGAAGGTGACTCTTCTGATATGCCGGAAGGTGCACTCCCTCACTGGGACCTTGTGAAAAAATATGACATCATTGACTTTGAACTAGGCACCAAGATAACGGGCGCCGGTTTCCCCGTCTACAAAGGCAAAGGCGCCCGACTGCAACGCGCCCTCATCGATTTCTTCCTCGACCAGGCCACCGCTGCCGGATTCGTTGAGATCCAGCCCCCTTATATGGTGAATGAAGACTCCGCCTACGGCACTGGCCAACTGCCGGATAAGGAAGGCCAAATGTATCACTGCCAGATAGACAATTTCTATCTTATCCCCACCGCGGAAGTGCCCGTTACCAACATCTACCGCGATGTAATTCTCAAGGAGAGTGATTTTCCGTTGAAAAACTGTGCCTATTCCGCCTGCTTCCGCCGCGAAGCCGGATCATACGGCAAAGACGTGCGCGGCCTCAACCGTCTGCACCAATTCGACAAGATCGAGATTGTGACCATCGAACACCCCGACCGCTCCTACGAAACCCTTGAAAAGATGACCGATCACGCGAAGGGTTTGCTTACCAAGCTCGGACTGCCTTTCCGCGTGTTGCGTCTCTGCGGCGGCGACATCAGTTTCACCTCCGCACTTACCTACGACCTTGAGGTTTACTCCAAAGCCCAAAAGAAATGGTTGGAGGTCAGCTCCGTTTCCAACTTCGAATCCTATCAAGCCAACCGCTTGAAATTAAGATACAAAGATGCTACCGGTAAGACAAAACTCGCTCACACGCTCAACGGAAGCGCCCTCGCTCTCCCACGCGTACTCGCCGCTCTGCTTGAGAACAATCAGACCGACAACGGTATTGTCATCCCCGAAGTGCTCCGTCCCTACACCCGATTTGACATCATCGACTAATCTTCGATGAAAAAAATACTCTTCATCCTGCTACTCCTCCTGTCCTGTGGCAACTTAGTCGTGGCACAACAAAGCCAGGACGAGCAACTTGCCATGCAGTATTATAAAGACAAAGAATACGACAAAGCGGTGGAACTTTTCGAGAAAATCCACCCCAAAAAGCCGGATTCTTACATTTATTATTACTATTTTTACTCACTTGTCGAACTCGAGCGTTACGCTGATGCGGAAAAAATGCTCAAAAAACAGGTCAAGGCCTATCCCAACGTGCCTCGATACAAGGTTGATCTGGGCTTCATTTACGAACGCTCCGGCGACCATGCCAAAGCCGAGAAAACCTATCAGGAATGCCTGAAAAACCTGCAAGCCAAAGAGACCGCCATCAACGAACTGAACAACGCTTTCATGGCTAGGGGCAAATACGAATATGCCATCGAAACGATTCTTAAAGGCCGAAAATTACTCAACAACGAGGAGTATATGTCCAAAAATCTCATCAGCATATACAAGGTTCTCCATCATAACGATAGAATACTTGATGAAATTATTTCGCTGGTGAAGACTGACAACGAAAAGTACCAACAAGACGTGCAAACCGCCATTCAAGACCTGCTCTTGGACGATGACGACGACCAACAGTATATGTCTATTCGTACGGCCTTACAAAAATTCTCTCAAAAAAATCCGAATAATATTCTCTGTATCAAGGAGTTATATTGGATAAGTCAGTTACATAAGGACTATGGGGAGGCTCTCGTTCTTGCGAAATCTTTGGATAAACGTACGAAAATGGAGGGTATCCATACCTACGAACTGGCCACCGTTGCTGCCAATAACCGCGACTATAACACCGCCATAGAAGCGTTGAACTATATCATCAAAAAAGGGGAGGAGACGCACAACTATGTGCAAGCAAAAATGAAAATACTGGATGTCAAGTACATGCAGCTTGTGGAATCTTCTCCGGTAAAAATGGTTGACGCCGTCAATCTGGAACAGGATTTCAAGAAGGAGTTGGACGAAAACGGCCTTCACTCGGGCACCATGGATTGGATTCGAAAATATGCCCATTTGCTCGCTTTCTACGTCAACAAGCCACAAGAGGCCATCGATGTGCTCAACCAAGCTATGGCCTCCACTCGCGACAACAAGGAAAGGAATCAGTACAAAATTGACTTGGCTGATGTGCAACTTTACACGGGTGCGGTCTGGGATGCCTCGCTCAACTATTCTCAAGTGGACAAGGACATGCCCAATGACGCTCTGGGCAACGAAGCCAAATTCAAGAATGCCAAACTTTCTTTCTACATCGGTGAATTCAATTGGGCGAAAAGCCAACTTGATGTGTTGGCCGCCGCCACTTCCAAGCTCATCGCCAACGATGCCATCTACTCCTCTATGCTTATCTCCGACAATTTGGAAGAAGAAGAGGACGAAGCCGACACTACGATGATGCTTTTCCAGAACTCCGAAGGAAATCTCGCGTTGAAAATGTACGCCAAAGCAGAATTCCTGATTTTCCAAAACAAAGACGACGAGGCCCTCAAGGCTCTTGACTCCGTGATGATTCTCTCCCCTTTCGGCAGTTTGGTGGATGACGCCCTGTACCAAAAAGCACTTATTCTTATCAAGCAAAAAAACTACTTGGAAGCCGAAAAACTGCTCAAAGAAGTGGTGGAAAAATACGGTGACCAACTTTTAGCTGACGATGCCGTGTTCCAACTCGCAGAACTATACGAATACTACCTAAAAGACATGAATCAGGCGAAGGAATATTACCAAAAGATTCTTAAAGACTATAGTGACAGCCTATATGTGGTGCAAGCACGCAATCGATACAGAACACTGCGCGGAGACAACGTAAACTGACATGAAAAATATGATTTTATCCTTATAACAGGATGACTTTAAGTCCAATGCCCGAATAATGGCAAGGTTTTTGTATTTATACATTTTTTTATTATTGAACTAATAACCATATAATATGTTTGATTTTTTGAAAAAAATATTCGGCACCAAAGCAGACAGGGATTATAAAGAGCTTCTGCCGATTCTGAAAAAGATTCAAAATGCGTATGAAACCATTAAGAATCTTTCTAATGATGAACTTAGAGCAAAAACAGATGAGTTCCGTGCAATTATTTGGCGCGAAACTGAAAAAGAAGAGCTTAGAATGTCGGAGTTGAGAAAGCAGTTGGACAAAGAATACGACATGAAACCCGAAGCCAAGCAGGCTGTTTATAAGGAGATTGAATTCTTGGAGAAAAAGGTGAATGAAATCACCAAAAAGGTGTTGAATGATATTCTGCCAGAGGCTTTTGCGGTAGTAAAAGAAACTGCTCGGCGTTTCAAGGACAATGAGACTATCGTGGTGAACGCTACAGCGTTTGACCGCCATCTGGCCACTATACGAGATTTTGTCACTATTGATGGAACCAAGGCTATCTTTTCAAACCAATGGAAGGCCGGCGGCAATATGGTTCAATGGGATATGTGCCATTATGACGCACAGCTTATCGGCGGTATTGTGCTACACCAGGGCAAAATCGCTGAAATGGCCACGGGTGAGGGTAAGACGCTTGTTGCCACCTTGCCTGTCTATCTCAACGCACTGCCGGGCAAAGGGGTGCATGTGATCACCGTCAACGACTATCTGGCCAAACGTGACTCGGAATGGATGGGACCCATTTATGAGTTCCATGGACTTTCCGTCGACTGTATAGACAAATACGAACCCCATTCCGAAGAACGCCGGCTCGCCTATATGTCAGATATCACATACGGCACCAATAATGAATTCGGTTTCGATTATCTGCGCGACAACATGGCCCGCAATGAGTCTGAACTTGTGCAACGGTCCATTTGGCAGAAGACGATTATTCGTCGGTCAAATAACAACACAGGCCTCCAACGTGAAATCATATCGCCATCCTTGTTAGAACAAGAGGTGACATCCATGTTAGATCATAACGATCTGATGAGAAGCCTTCCCGTCTTATCTGCTCCGGCTTTGCCGACCAATGTTCCTGCCAATGTCCCGACTGACACTCAAATCACCACTCCTTCGGAAAACATTTCCATGGAGTTGATCCGACACAGAGCCCATAATTTTGCCATTGTCGATGAGGTGGACTCGGTGCTTATTGACGATGCTCGTACCCCGTTAATTATTTCCGGACCCACGCCAAAAGGCGACCAACAGGCCTTTGACCAGTACAAGCCCATTGTGGAAAAACTCTATAATGCGCAGAAAACGTATGTGTCGGTTATCCTTACCAAGGCTAAAAAAATGCTGGCTGAGAATCCCGATCCTGCCCCGCAGGAGGAGTCTGCCCAATTGCTCCTTCGTGCCCATCGCGGACTTCCCAAAAATCCGGCTCTCATCCGATTTTTGAGCGAACCAGGCATGAAGCAATTGCTGCAACGTACGGAATCCTTCTACATGCAGGATCAAAACCGCAACATGCACATTATCGACGACGAGCTCTATTTTGTCATCGAAGAGAAACTCAACAGCGTCGACATCATGGATAAGGGTATTGACCTCATCAGTAGGGACGCCGACGAAGCCAAGTTGTTCATTATGCCCGATGTGGGTGCGCAAATTGCTGATTTAGAGAAAGAAAACCTTTCTCCAGATGAAAAATCAGCTCGTAAGGAGGAGATCTACAACAACTTCGCAGTCGCCTCCGACCGCATTCACACCATCCACCAGCTCCTTAAGGCCTACACCATGTTCTCTCTTAATGATGAATATGTAATCATTGATGGAAAGGTGAAAATTGTGGATGAGCAAACTGGACGTATCATGGAGGGTCGGCGCTACTCCGACGGTCTGCACCAGGCTATCGAAGCGAAAGAGAACGTGAAGGTGGAGGCGGCAACCCAAACCTATGCCACGATCACGTTGCAAAACTATTTCCGCATGTATAGCAAGTTGTCGGGAATGACCGGTACCGCCATCACGGAGGCCGGAGAGTTTTGGAAGATTTACAAACTGGACGTGGTGGAGATCCGACCCAACAAGCCGATTATCCGTATTGATGCCAACGACTTGGTTTACAAAACAAAGGAAGAGAAAATTGAAGCCGTTGTGGATGAAATTATTCGGCTACACGAAATTGGCAGACCTGTTCTTGTCGGTACAACTTCCGTCGAAAATTCCGAGCATCTTTCCAACATACTGACCAAAAGACGCATAGAACATAATGTTTTGAACGCAAAACTACACAAGCGCGAAGCTGATATCGTTGCTGAAGCCGGCCACTTGGGAACCGTCACCATCGCAACAAACATGGCGGGCCGTGGTACCGATATCAAGCTGACCCCTGAAGTGCGCGAAATCGGCGGTCTTGCCATCATCGGTACAGAGCGGCATGAATCCCGCCGTGTGGACAGACAGTTGCGCGGCCGTGCCGGTCGTCAAGGTGACCCAGGCAGCTCCCAATTCTTCGTTTCCCTCGAAGACGACCTCATGCGCTTGTTCGGTTCCGACCGAATCGCCAAAGTTATGGACAGAATGGGCCATCAGCGTGGTGAAGTCATCCAACACCGGATGATTACCAATTCTATCGAACGCGCCCAACAAAAAGTGGAGGAAAACAACTTCGGTATCCGTAAACGGTTGCTCGACTACGACGACGTGATGAACGAACAACGTAGCTCTATCTACCGGAAACGTCATAACGCCCTGTTCGGAGACCTGCTTTCCATCGACATTTCCCAAATGTTCAGAGATGTGTGCGAAATCATCGTTTCCGATGCTTGGGAAAGCAAAGATTTCGAACAATTCAAAAAGGACATGATTATGACCTTTGGTTGCGAATCTCCGTTTGAGGAACAATATTTCATGCAAGAACGTCCGGAGGTTCTGGTAAACGATCTCTATGAGGTTGTCTATGCCCATTACAACTTAAAACTGAAAAGACTCTGTGAAATAGCTTACCCGCAAATCGAACTCGTTTATCTCGAACATGGTGACAAATTTAAGAACATCGCCATTCCGTTTACGGATGGTAAAAAAACGATTAACATCGTTGCCCCGTTAAAGAAATGTTACGAGACCGAAGGCCGTGAAGTGGGACTCTCTTTCGAGAAAGGCATCACTCTCCACGTCATCGACAACGCGTGGAAGGAACATCTTCGCGTTATGGACGAACTCAAGAATAACGTTCAAAACGCTTCTTACGAGCAGAAAGATCCGCTGTTAATCTATAAATTGGAGGCCTATCATCTGTTCGAACAACTGCTGGTGCGTATCAGCGAGGAAATTGTGACTTTCCTTAATCTCGGCAAAATACCTGTTGCCAAAACCGAACTCAAGGAAGCTAGATTGCCCGAATCGGATGCCAAAAAACTGCAGACTGGCCGCCAAGAAGTTGGCCAAGGCCGCCAACTGGCTCCCGGCAGACCTTCCAATGAGCCCATTCGCGCTGAAAAGAAAATCGGGCGCAACGACCCCTGCCCCTGCGGTAGCGGAAAAAAATATAAAAACTGTCACGGAAGACTCGATGCCTCCATCTGATGAAACGCGCCATTATCTCGGTCACCAATGACCTCTACACGGATTCGCGCGTGGACAAAGTCTCCCTTTTCCTCACAAAAAAGGGATTCGATGTCACACTTGTGGGTCGATGCTATGGAGATTCACCCGTGTTGGAAAAACGGCCATATAAAACCAAACGGTTACGCCTGCTTTTCCGACGCGGTTTCCTTTTTTACGCCGAATATACCATCAGGCTGTTTTTCTACCTGCTTTTCAACAAATGCGATTTGCTGGTTTCCAATGATTTGGACACTTTGCTGCCCAATTATTTAGTCAGTAAATGGCGTAAGAAACCTTTGGTATACGACAGTCATGAATACTTCTGCGGGGAATTGTCGGTTATCAGCAAGCCGTTTTCGTACAAAGTATGGCACGGCATAGAAAAATTCTGCTTTCCAAAACTAAAAACAGTCATCACGGTAAGCCAATCCATCGTAGACCAGTATGAAAAAGAGTATGGCATCCGTCCTTATCTCGTACGGAACATTCCTCCCGCGGCCACATATCCCGTGACAGCCTCCCGGGAATCATTGAAAATGCCTGATGACAAGATTATTCTGCTTTGGCAAGGAAACGGACTAAATGAAGGCCGTGGCGGCGAAGAACTTGTGCAAGCAATGCAATATCTTCCTGATTGTCAATTGTTTATTGTTGGCAGCGGAACGGTTTTGCCGCAACTTAAAAAGATGTCCGCGGATTTGAACCTGCAAGAAAGAATAACCTTTGTACCCCGTCAAACCCCTGAAAACTTGTTCAACTACACCACGCTGTCAGATATCGGTATCTCTCTCGACAAAGACGTTTGCCCCAATGCACATTTCAGTCTGCCAAACAAAATTTTCGAATATATCAAAGCGGGTACACCGTTAGTGGTTTCCGATCTTCCCGAGCGCGCACGCATATTGAGACAATACGAAGTGGGAATCGTGGCGGAAGAGGTTACCCCGCCTGCCATTGTCAAAGCCGTAAAAGCCCTTTCCGATCCCATATTGAGAAGCCAATATCACGAAAACTGCAAAGCCGCCGCCAAAGAACTCACATGGGAGAACGAAGAAAAAGTGCTGGATGAGGTGTATGCACCGTTTTGTTTATGACTTTGGCTAAAAAGTGTACCTTTGCCGTTTTTAGGATTTTCATGTAAAAATATAACAAGAATGGAATACTATCAAGGTAAAACCGCTTTTTTCCCAAACATCGGGAAAATTAAATTTGAAGGGAAAGAGTCCAAAAATCCATTGGCTTTCCACTATTATGACGAAAACCGCGTGGTGATGGGAAAAACCATGAAGGAGCATCTCAAGTTTGCCATGGCCTATTGGCACACGCTTTGCGCGGACGGTGTCGACCAGTTCGGCGGACCGACCAAAACATTCCCGTGGAATGCCGCCACAGACCCAATCTCCCGCGCGCAATACAAAATGGATGCCGCCTTTGAGTTTATGACCAAATGTTCCATTCCTTACTACTGTTTCCACGATGTGGATGTGGTGGAACCGGGTGACACACTGGCTGAATTTGAAAAACGTCTCGCCACAATGGTGGAACATGCAAAGGGATTGCAGGCGGCTACGGGAAAACAGTTGTTATGGTCCACCGCCAACGTGTTCGGACACAAACGCTATATGAACGGCGCGGCCACCAACCCCGACTTCCATGTCACCACGTTTGCCGCCACGCAGATCAAAAATGCCATTGATGCGTGCATCGCCTTGAATGGGCAGAACTATGTCTTTTGGGGCGGCCGCGAAGGCTATATGTCGCTGCTCAACACCGATATGAAGCGTGAGAAGGAGCATCTCGCCATGATGCTGACGATGGCCCGCGACTACGGCCGAAAGCAGGGTTTCAAGGGAACCTTCCTGATTGAACCGAAACCGATGGAACCGACTAAGCATCAATACGATGTGGATGCTGAAACGGTCATCGGGTTCCTTCGGCACTATGGTCTGGACAAAGACTTTGCATTGAACATCGAAGTAAACCACGCGACTTTAGCCGGTCATACTTTCGAGCACGAACTGCAATGCGCTGCCGATGCAGGCATGCTGTGCAGCATTGACATCAACCGAGGCGACTACCAGAACGGCTGGGACACCGACCAGTTCCCCATCGACATCTACGAACTGACCATGGCCTGGCTGGTGATTCTGCAAGGCGGCGGCTTCACCACCGGCGGCACCAATTTCGACGCCAAGACGCGCCGCAATTCCACGGACTTGGATGACCTCTTTTATGCGCACATCAGCGGCATGGATGCCTTCGCCCGCGGACTGCTGACCGCAGCCGCTATTCTCGAAAACTCCGAGCTCCTGAAGATGCGCACCGCCCGCTACGCCTCCTTCGACGAAGGCAACGGAAAAGCCTTCGAAGAGGGCAAACTCACCTTGGAAGACATGCGCAATATCGCCATGCAACTACCTGAACCGCAACAGATCAGTGGTCAACAGGAACTGTATGAGATGATTGTGAATATGTACGTGTAAAGAATGTGTGTTTTTGTGCTTATCAAAGACAAAAACAGAGTACAGTTCCGTAGCGGGTGTCTGCATGCTGCGAGCAGAACTTTCAAATCTAAATATTTTAAACCTCACAACTAATTGACAATCTAAATTATACTATCGCCGCTTGAAGAAGCAACGAGAAATAAATAATTTTGGTAACTAAAAAGAATATTTTGTAAATTTGCAGCGTCATATTTTCAGATTGTGTTCAACGGACCTCGCACGGTCTGAAGGTGTGGCGCGAAAATAATTAAAATAGAGGTCTTTATAGAATTATGAAAAGAGTATGCTTTTTATTTACATTGTTTTTGGGGTTGTCAATGACGATTTCCGCTCAAAATTTTGAAGATTTCTTTGCTGGTACGGGAGGTTCCACTATTGCCAAATACGCCCATCCTAGAGAGATGTACAAAAGTGCACGGGTATTGGATGCAACGTCCCAATATGTCAAACTTAGAGTGAATTTCCGTTTAACCGCATCCGAATATAAATTGTACTATGATGAGGTAGAAGGTATAGTATTCTTTACCGATATTGTTACAACAAGCGAAGGTAGTTTAGTTAATTCTTTTAGCAGATGTGAGGAACCCTCTATATCAAATGTGCCAGATGCATTTGTTAATGCTTATTGTAAAGTCGTGGGTGAAAGCCGGTACAGTTTGTCAAAAAAGCAGAAAATTTGCCTAATTCTTTCCTATAAATTCGCGCGGTTTTAAACCGCTCGTCGTACTGGCGGAAAATTCCGGCATTGTGATGAGAATATGAAGGGTTTCGCTTATAAGAATATCCTTCTGTTTGTTACTTTTTATCTGATATGTGAGTTTGGAGTCTCGCAGGTTAATTTCCATCAAATCATTGGCCCTGTATCCACAAACAAAACATTTCAGGGTGGGAGTGTATTATATGTAGATTCTATATTCGGAATAGAAGTAATTAAGGATGTAACCTACTGTTATACAACTGGTTACTACAATTCTCTTGCTTCTATACAGGAGGCTGGCAATATTTTCCGGAAAAAGAAAACAGTATTGGACATGACGATGGACATTTACCGTCCGAAAGAAGATTCAATACTGTATCACCCTACCATTCTGTTTTTTCATGGCGGCGGTTTTTTCTTTGACAACAAGGAAAGCCATAGCATTGTAAAATGGTGCAAACGATTCGCGGCTAGAGGTTATAATGCGGTGTCCGTGAATTACAGATTATCCATGCGTCTCGGTAAAGAGGAAATGAGGGAAACCGAAGAATTGGCTATTTACGATGCGCTTTCCGCTGTACGTTTTCTTGTGATACACAAAGATCAATACCAGATAGATGTAAACAATCTGTATTTGGCGGGAACAAGTGCCGGTGCGATGATTTCACTACAACTACCCCTCATTTGCCAACAACAAGACTTCACCATTCGTGCCGTGGCTGAAATGTGGGGCGCTGTTCCTGACACGAATCTCTTTACGCCGGACTATCCTTCATTAATCTCTTTTCATGGAGGAAACGATGGGATAGTGTCTCCATATTATGATTGTTCCTTTTATAAATGGAACTATTTCGGGTGGTTGTCAAAGCATTTTGTAGATAAAAAATACGGCTCAATCCCAATTTATCATAAACTGGTAAATCTTGGGGTCGATAATAGGTTATATTTTTTCCCTTTGTTGAAGCATAAATTGCACTGGGATATGAAACGCAAAACTGAAAATGAATATTTCTACTTTATAGATGAACGAATCGCTGATTTCTTTCTGGAAAAGATGGTGAGAAATCAGTAGTGTCAACTTACATTTTCTTTGAATACACCTCATACACATTTTTTCAAGTGCTTTCTATTTATAGCTTTTCAGTGGATAAAATGTGTATTTTTGCACATTCAAAATTAGTCATCTTATGAAGAAAGTTATCCACACCAACAATGCGCCCGCAGCCATCGGGCCGTACAGCCAGGCTATCGAAGCCAACGGCATGCTTTTCATCTCCGGCCAGATTCCCGTGAATCCCGCCGACGGCACTGTGCCTGAAGGTATCACCGCCCAAACGGAACAGGTAATGAAGAACATCGCCGCCATTCTTGAAGAAGCCGGCTACACCTTTGACAACGTGGTGAAGACCACCTGTCTGCTCAGCGATATCGCAAATTTTGCCGCCATGAACGAGGTCTATGCTACTCGTTTTCCCTCCAATCCTCCGGCCCGCGCCGCATTTGCTGTGCGCGACCTGCCCAAAGGCGTAATGGTGGAAATCGAAGTCATCGCGGTGAAATAGAAAATCCTGATTCTGTATTTTTCGAATCAGGTTTTGTATGCGCATAAAAAAAAGAGACGGGATTTCCCGTCTCTTTTTGCGTATCATGATAAATAATTATTTGATACCCAGTTTTTTTCTGATCTCTTTAGGAATACCATCCTTGTGAACCAAAATATTCATGGTTTTATAACGGGCGTATGCCTTTGAAACATAGAACATTCCGTCATACTTGCCATAGATGCCCCAAGAGTTCTTTACCATATAGTACTCATTGCCGATTTGGTCGGTAGCCTTACCGTAAATCAACATACCGTGGTCATCGGTGGTTTCCCAATTGTCGTATGCAATTTGACGCTCTTCTTGGGTCACCCAACGTTGCGGTGTGGGCTTGGATTGGGACTCCTTGTTACGCTCAGAAACGGTCAAACCCGTCCAATGAGCCATATCGGAACCAATTTGTGATTTTGCCTCAAGGTCGGGAAGCACGCAGAAGCCGCTTCTGCTGTTGCTGCGGAAACCGGGCTCAGACACGTCGGCGCCCCAGGCAATCGTATAACCGTTGTCAATAGCGTAATCGAAAATCTCCATCATCTTGTCCAACGGCACATTGTAGGACTGACCCCAACGCCAGTTGTCTTGAATCTCCAACACGAATTTCTGATAGAAAGGATGGTGTGTGTAAGAAGTGATGGAAATGTAGTCATCGGGATTGAGACCCAGTGATTTGTAGAAGGATTGCGGCGTGTATTTCACACCGTTGTATGTGAATTCCGTCGGGCATTTTCCGAGATAAACCTCATGGACAGCGGCGATAGCCTTCAGCCAAAGAGCATTGCCTTCGCCATCGGTCTGCAGTTTTTTGTGCTCTTTCTTGGCAATGGCGTCAACCATGGCGTTGGTAAGATCTGACAATTCGCTATGGTCTGACAGTGTGTCGCCATAAGCGGCGCCCGGGCGCATTTCGGATTCCGGCACCAAGCCAAAAGCTTCCATACCGTAAATGACATCATAGAAAGAACCGCCTTGAGAGAAAGAGACGTCTCCATGAGTACGGACAGCTGCCTTGGCGCGGTCGTTGTACGTATTTGCCACAATATACATTTCCGAAAGGTCATATTCGCCTTTCTTCATGCGAAGAAGCTCTGATTCAAGGAAGGCCAAACCGGAATAGCACCAGCATGTGCCGGCACGGTTCTGATCTTTTATAGAGGTTATCGGTAACACCTTCGTGTTTTTGAAAATGTAACCTTCATCTTCCTTCTTCTCCTTGTCTTGGGCGAAAGAGATGTTGCAAGCCAGTAGCGCGGCAGTTACCAGCAGTAGGGATAATTTTTTCATTGTGATGATAAATATTGGTGAAATAAAAAGTGAATTCTAAATTTAGTTGAAATGGATTTCCTCCAACCACTTTTCGATAAGTTCTTCTTGTTTGTCGGGATCGTCAAGTTCATGTGTGAGTAACTTCTGAGCAATCTCGATGGAAAACGTTGCAATATCGTTTTTGGCATCTGTGATAGCTTTCATTTTCTCATAGTAGATACTTTTCTTGGCATCCTCAATCATAGCCTGGGTTTCTGCGGCTGCCTTCTGTTTGGCCTTCTCGTATAATTCGTCACTCACTTTGCGTGCCTCGGCAAGGATGGCGTCGCGTTCTGCTTTGGCCTGAACCATCATCTCCTCGTGTTTCTTATTCAAAGACTCCATCTCCTCATGGATTTTGGCGGCTTCCGTCAATTGGTCGGCAATTTTCTGGTTGCGCGAGGCAATCCCCTTGGTAATAATCGGCCATGCGAATTTCGCAAGAATGAAGAACAGGATCCCGAATCCGACGAGCATCCAGAATATCAGTCCGAACGAGGGTCTTATTAATTCCATATATGTTTAACTTTCAATTTTCCAAAGAAGGAAGGTTTGACGCCAACCGCGCCGAAACCTTCCGGTTCATTACTATGCAACAGCGATGAGCAGGCACACCACGGTGGCGAACAAAGCGACACCCTCAACCAGGGCGGCCGCGATAATCATGTTCGTACGGATGTCACCTGACACCTCGGGCTGGCGGGCGATGGCGGACATAGCGTCTTTACCGATGTTACCCACGCCGATACCGGCACCGATAGCTGCGAGGCCTGCACCGATACCAGCACCCAATTTTCCGACACCGAGGCCTGCACCTGCTTGTAACAAAGTTGTCAATAATACTGTTAAAGTTGACATAATAATTTGATATTTAAGTGATTAAAAGGGTTATCGTAATCATGCTTCCACTACCGCTTCATGTGCCTCCTCGTGCTCCTCGTGCTCCTCGCCAATCGCCATGCCGATATACATCGCACTCAGCAGCGTGAAGACGAAGGCCTGGATAAACGCCACCAACAGCTCCATCAGACCCATGAAAACGTAGAAGAAAACAGAGACGGGTGAAACGGTCCAGCCAATGGCCGGATTCATCTGACCGAAAATAAAAATCAAAGAAACAAATGCTAAAGTAATGATGTGACCCGCCGTGATATTGGCGAAAAGTCGCACCATCAGCACGAATGGCTTCGTGAAGATACCGATAACCTCCACCAACGGCATAATCGGCAGCGGGAATTTCAACCACCACGGAACACCCGGGGTGTTGAAGATATCTTTCCAATACTCCTTGCCTGAAGAGAACGTGGTCACGAAGAAAGTGATAAGCGCCAAAATGCCGGTAACGGCGATATTGCCCGTAAGGTTCGCGCCTCCGGGGAAAATCGGGATAATACCCAGCATATTATTTAAGAAAATAAAGAAAAACAGCGTAAGAAGATAGGGCGCATATTTATTAGAATGTCTGCCTAATGACGGTGAGATGACCTCGTCTTGGATGAAGACGATGACAGGCTCTATAAACGCCTGCAGACCGCTCGGAGCCTCATCGGGATGTTCACGGTAACGCTTCGCCACCGTCAAGAAAATGGCGATAATCAAAATCAGAGAGAAGAACAGGGCGCAAACATTTTTCGTGATGGAAATGTCCCACTTGCAGACATGGCAGGGATAAACTTCGCCTTCCTGGAGTTGGCCGGTGTAGTTGCTATAGAGATCCCCCTCCAACTTGACAATGCGACCTTTATTGTCGCCCCAGCCTAAAGCATAGCCATTATAGGCGGCCTCGCCATGATGGAAATTGCTGGACATAAACACCACAAGATCCCCATCGTCGAAAAGAATGACGGGCAACGGAATGGTGACACTCTTGTCGCCGTCACCGCAGATATGCCAACCGTAGCTGTCAATGACGTGCTCGATGATGAACGGACCCGCATTAAACTTTTCCGCCTCTTCCTCCGCAGCATAGCTGTTTTGGCACGCAACAACCAACACCAGCGTGCAAACCAGCATCGCCAACTTTCTGGCAAGATTTTTATAACTCATACATCTATAGTTAGTTATAACTTTCTTCAAAACCTTATACTGCTCAATTTAAAGAGCCGTGCAATATACGATTTTTTTTTAATGAAGAATGTAGAATGAAGAATATGTTATTGGCGTTGAAGGGTATTCGTATGGACAAGTTCTGGTTATTCGGTGTCGCTTCCGAAGCAATTGGTGGTCATGCCCGGCACAATCCTTTTGATGAGATTTCCCAGTGTAGGGCCGGGACCGAATTCGGTGAAGGAAACTGCGCCGTCTTGAACCATATTCAGCACGGTTTGAGTCCAACGGACGGGGGAGGTTAGTTGTGATATCAGGTTTTTCCGGATAGTATGGGGATCGGTGGTCGGAGAAGCGTTAACATTCTGATAAATAGGACATAACGGCGTGTTGAAAGAGCATTTTTCAATGGCTTCTGCCAGTTCGTCCTGTGCGCTTTGCATGAGTGGGGAGTGGAAAGCGCCGCTTACGTTGAGTTTTGCGATACGAGAGGCTCCGGCCTCTTTCAGTCGACTGATGGCGAGGTCAATCCCTTTTTCGCTGCCGGAAATCACCAGTTGCTGCAGGGAGTTGTAGTTTGCGGGAACCACCACCTCTTCGGTGATGGAGGCGCAGACCTCTTCGATGGTTTTGAGATCGAATTTCAGCACCACAGCCATGCCCGAGGGCACCTGTTCGCAAGCCTTTTGCATGGCGTTGGCCCGAATTTCGACCAACCGTAGCGCATCCTCAAAACTGAGGCAGCCCATGGAAGCCAATGCGGTGTATTCACCTAACGAGTGGCCGGCTGCCATGTTTGGGGTCTCGTTGCTCAGACATTTGCAAGCGATGTACCCGTGCAGGAACATTGCCAATTGCGTGTATTTAGTCTGTTTAAGTTCTTCCTCCGTGCCATGGAACATGATATCGGAGATGGAGTAGCCTAAAATCTTGTCCGCGCTTCGGAAATACTCCTTGGCCAGAGCATGTTGGTCAAAAAGTTGTTGGCCCATGCCCGAGTGTTGCGATCCTTGTCCTGGAAATATATAGGCGTTCATTAGGGTGTAAGATTTAGGGGATTACTGTGAGTTTGTTTTTATTAGACTTAAGACTTAGGACTTAAGACTTAGGACGTGAGACTTTATTTGAAGTTTATTGAAAAGTCTCAAGTCTTACGTCTCAAGTCACATCAGAAGTCTCAAGTCTTAAGTCTAGAGTCTCAAATTACAATCCGAATGCTTCTTTAATAATGTCAACATAATCGAGTTTCTCCCAAGGGAAGAAGGTCACGGTACGCTTGCCGTTAGCCGTCTCCACCTCTTGTTCGTACCAGTCACGTCCGAAATGTCCGTAGGTGGCGGTGGGTTGGTAAATCGGGTTTTTCAGTTGGAAACGATTGATAATGTCGTGAGGACGCATCGGGAATATTTTGCCGATACGTTTCGCGATTTCGCTGTCCGGCATGTTGACCTTGGCCGTACCGTAGGTGTTGACATAAAGCCCGACCGGTTCGGCTTTGCCGATGGCGTAGGCCACTTGGATGAGGACTTGGTCGCATAGACCGGCGGCCACCATGTTCTTGGCGATGTGGCGGGTAGCGTAGGCGGCAGACCTGTCCACCTTGGAAGGATCTTTCCCGGAAAAGGCTCCTCCACCGTGAGCGCCGCGTCCGCCGTATGTGTCCACGATGATTTTACGCCCGGTGAGGCCGGTATCACCGTGAGGACCTCCAATGACAAACTTGCCGGTTGGGTTTACAAATAATTGATAATCAGATTTAAACAGTTTTTGAACCTTTTCGGGAAGACTTTTCACCACACGGGGAATCAGGATGGTTTGCACATCGTGGCGGATAGCGTTAAGCATGACAGTTTCTTCGTCGAAGTCATCATGTTGGGTGGAGACCACGATGCTGTCGATGCGCTCCGGCTGATGGTTTTCCGAGTATTGGACGGTAACCTGAGATTTAGCGTCCGGGCGGAGGTAAGTCATCTCTTTTCCTTCCTTGCGGATAGCGGCGAGTTCTTGCACGAAACGGTGTGCCAGTTCGACCGGCAGCGGCATGTAGTTGTCCATTTCGTTGCAGGCGTAGCCGAACATCATGCCTTGGTCTCCGGCGCCTTGGTCTTCGGCGGCCGCACGCTCCACACCCTGGTTGATGTCGGGAGATTGGCTGTGAATGGTGGAGATTATTCCGCATGACTTAAAGTCGAATTGGTAGTCGCTTTTGTTATAGCCGATAGAGGTGATGACTTGTCGCACCACGTCATCCACGGAGACGTAGCCTTCCGTCTTCACTTCGCCGGCGCAGACCACCAAACCGGTAGTTACCAGCGTCTCACATGCCACTTTCGATTCAGGATCTTGAGCTAGAAAAGCGTCTAATAATGCGTCTGAAATCTGGTCGCAAACTTTGTCGGGATGTCCTTCCGAAACGGATTCCGATGTGAATAAATAACTCATAATCAGTATTTTAAATTATAAAAAATAAAAAACTGAAAATCGTGGAAGAAGATGTTTTAGCATTTTTTCTTGTGGTTGCAATCATGACAAATCTATCCACCGGTTTTCGGCCGCGAAAATACACTTTTTTCCAATATTATAAGATATGTTCTGGGCTTTTCTTTCTATAGGTGTTTTGGCCTACTATTCAACATCTGATATTCAACCAAAAAAAGTGTACTTTTGCGCCGCTTTAAAAACAGAGGATATGAATTATTGGAACACATTAGCATATATTACTTGGACAGTGAATCCGGTGGCCTTCAGCATCGGTCCTATTGAAGTAAGATGGTACGGAATCTTTTTAGCGTTGGGTTTTCTGTTAGCATACTATACGTTGCAGAAAATATTTAAGACTGAGCAACTTTCGCAGAAACTTTTGGATAAAATTTCCATTTGGACGATTGTGTGGACTGTTATCGGGTTGCGATTGGGGCATTTTCTCTTCTATGAGCCAAAGTCGTTCATTACTGAGCCGCTACAGATTTTACTTCCGTTTGATAAGGATTGGAATTTTATTGGTTATCAAGGACTTGCGAGTCATGGTGGAGTTATCGGCATCTTTTGTTTCCTGATTTATTATTGTTGGAGACATAAAATCAATTTCCTTTGGATTTTGGATCGTCTGGCCATCGCGATACCGATTGCGGCGGCGTTCGTGCGTGTCGGAAATTTGATGAACCATGAAATTGTAGGCAGTATCACGGATGTGCCGTGGGCTTTTGATTTCACCTTGGGAGGTCCCGGAATAGCAGGCACCTTCCGTCATCCTGCACAGCTTTACGAGTCTGTCGTTTATTTGTTGGTGTACATTGGACTGGTCATCTATTATTTCAAATTTGCGAAAGGCAAGGTAGCGGCCGGCCGTACTTCCGGAATAACCTTGACGGTTATCTTTACCGCGCGTTTTATTATTGAGTTCTTCAAGGAGGTGCAGGTGGCTGACGAGATCGGTCATGTTCTCAACAACGGACAATGGCTTTCCATCCCGCTGATTCTCATCGGGTTAGGTTGTTTGATCTATTCGTTAGCTAAACCTACCTATCCGGAATGCCAATACAAGGAGGAAAAAACGGAATAGACGGGCAAAAGTTAGTCCTTATTCAAAATATCCGATAAACTCCACAGTTACCGGTTTTTCGTTGGTGGTGGTGATATTCAGTAGGGATTTAACGGAATTGCCCTTGAATTCAGCCTCCACATCCATCAGTCGTATCGCCTCATTGGGTTCGCATACGTTAACGCTGTCGAGCGAGGGCAAAGTCACCAGCAGGTCGTTTAGGACGGCACCTTCCACTGTTCCTACGTATATGTTTTTGTTCTGTTGGATTAATGGAACTAGATTGTTCATTTTGAAATAGGTCGTGCCTTCTTCGTTGACAAACTGGAAGCTCACACTTCCCGAATCGTATTGGTTGTTAGTCAGGTTTTTAAAGGTGCCGTAGTAGCGGCCGCCGTTGATATCTCCGCTGCTGCAAGAGGCGAATGCGAACAGCAAAACTGCGATGAAGGGTATGAATTTTTTCATTGTTTCAGATTTTGCGGCAAAAATACAATTTTTCGTTATTGGTTGCCTCTTAGAACTCGTCCTTTACCCAAATCCACCGGTACACTTGGTCGCCGCGGCGGACTAATTCCTTGGTTTTTACGGAGCAATAGGTGCCTTTTGTGACGTTCTCCACGGGATTGTCGTCGACACGGATTTCGCCGACAGTGTCTTCATAAACGCCCGTGGTGGGTCCGATGATAAGCAGGTCGTCGCCCACAGAGAGGGTATTTTCTTCCATGCAAATTTCCGCTACGCCCAGTTTCCCGAAGTAATTGGTGATTTTTCCGACGCGCTGTCGCATGCGGGTGGCTTGCGAGCCATAACGTTCCGCCCATTCACCGGTAGAACGTCCGAGGTAGTAACCGTCCCAAAAACTACGGTTATAGACACTACGCAGCCGAGTCATCCAATTATTGATTTTTTCGATATTAAAAGTTTGATTGTCAATGGATTCCAAAGCTTCGTGGTAGCATTCGGTCACCATTTTCACATATTCGGGGGAGCGGCCGCGGCCTTCAATTTTGAGAATAGACACACCGGCGCGCACGATTTTGTCGAGGTAGCCGATTGTGCAGAGATCTTTTGGAGAAAAGATGTAGGGATTGTCCACGTGAAGTTCGAGGCCGTCTTCAATGTCGCGCACCTCGTAGGCACGGCGGCAGGGTTGCAGGCAGGCACCGCGGTTGGCGGGTGAGTTGTAATTGTCAAGGCTCAGGTAGCATCGCCCCGATACGGCCATGCAGAGGGCGCCGTGCACGAAAATCTCAATTTTTACAAGTTCGCCACGCGGTCCTTTGATTTGCTGTTCACGGATTTCTTTGCAGATGTCTGCGATTTGTCGGAGTTGGCACTCGCGACCTAAAACAATCACATCGGCGAACTGTGCATAGTAGCGCACGGCTTCCACATTGGTGACATTGCACTGCGTGGAGAGGTGGATTTCGATGCCGATTTCGCGGGCATACTGGATGACGGCCATGTCGGAGGCGATAATGGCCGTGACTCCGCAGGACTTCGCTGCGTCGAGCAGTTCATGCATCTGCGCAATTTCGTCATTATATATTATAGTATTGACCGTGAGGTAACTGTTGACATGATGTTCTTTGCAGATACTGACAATGTTAGCCAGGTCTTCAAGGGTGAAGTTGGCGGCAGAACGTGAACGCATGTTCATCGCGCCCACACCGAAATATACGGAGCCGGCACCGGCAGAGATGGCGGCGGCAAGCGACTCATACGAGCCAACTGGCGACATAATCTCTATCATAATCGTTGGATTGGTTGGAGATATAGTGCGTCTCTACAGGGTATCTTTATCTTTCGGTTTGGCGAGCATCTTCAGGAAACTGATCTCGTTTTTGGTGAGAAAACGCCATCGTCCACGGGGAAGATCTTTTTTGGTCAGACCGGCAAACACCACGCGGTCGAGTTTAACCACCTCATAACCAAGAGATTCGAAAATGCGACGTACAATGCGGTTTTTGCCTGAGTGGATGGTAATACCGACCTCTTTTTTGCCTTCGCCGACATATTCCACCTCGTCGGGGGTGATTTTTCCATCGCGTAGTTCCACTCCTTGCCGCAGCATGTCCATGTCTACGGAAGCAAAAGGCTTGTCCAGTTCCACATCGTAGGTTTTTTCAATTTCGGAACTCGGATGGGTGAGCTTTTTAGTGAGATCGCCGTCATTGGTGAAAAGCAAGAGTCCGGTAGTGTCGCGGTCGAGGCGTCCAACGGGATAGATGCGTTCTTCGCAGGCACCGCGCACGAGCTCCATCACGTTGGCGCGTCCCCGTTCATCGTCGGTGGTGGTGATGTAATCTTTGGGCTTGTTGAGGAGCACGTAAACAGGTTTTTCGCGTTGGAGAACCTGGTCGCCGTAACGGACCTCGTCAGTGGGCATCACTTTGTGCCCCATTTCTGTAACCACTTCTCCGTTGACGGTGATGGCTCCGGTGGCGATGAGCACGTCAGCCTCACGTCGAGAGCAAATGCCGGCGTTGGCGATGTATTTGTTGAGCCGGATAGGTCCGTGCAACTCTTCGTATTCGAGCGACAGCACGCGTTGTCTCTTCGGGGCGGTGCGGCCTTCGCTACGGCGACGGTTTACAATTTCAGTCAGGATTTCCGATTCGGCGACCACGTCACGACGGCGCGGTTTTTCGGAACCCTCTTCTTTGCGGGGTCCGCGCTTGAAGGAACGGTCACGCCGGTTGCCTTGTCTGTCTTCCCTGCCATATTTGCGTTCACGTTTGAAACCGCCGCCCTCTTCGTCGCGATTCCTGTCAAAATGGCGTTCGCGTCCAGGCTTCCGTTCCCGGTTGTATTGCCGTCCTTCACCTTCCTCGCTCGAATAGCGCCTTCTCGGTTGTCTCCGATCAGAATCTTCGGAAAAGTCTTCGTCAGAGCGCTCTCTTCTGGGTCTTCTTGGAGAAGATGTACGTTTTTTATCGTTATATGAGGTCTTTCTGGGCATTCGCCGGGATGAGAAATCCTCTTCTGAATTGTCCTTGTTGAAATGTCTGGTCATTGATTATAATTCCTTTTTGAAAAAACTTGCAAAAATACGTTTTTTTTCGAGACTATATTATACTAATGTATCGACTAAATGTGAGTGGCATGCCGTACTGCCGTCTGCCAAAATTTCTATATTTCTGCCAAAGTAGAATATGGTATGATTTTTGCACTTATTTTAACGTATTAATTTTTATTTCTGCCCTTTTCCATTTGTTTTATCTGGACCGAGCGTTGACTGTTGATTTAGGCTGTTGACTTATTTTGTCGACTTAGGCTGTTGGCTTATGCTGTTAGCTTATGCTGAATAATGACATGTATATTTTATTCAATAATTTTAATTATCGCAAATATGGCAAAAAACAGAATTTCACCATCAATCACCAATCGTGAATCTGAGTCTCTAATCCGTTATTTCAGAGATATCAGCAGGTATCCTGTGCTCAAGGTTGAGGAGGAGGCTGAGCTTGCCCGCAAATCCAGGGCCGGTGATGAATCGGCTTTTAACAAGCTGATATTATGTAATTTACGATTTGTAATCTCTATTGCCAAGCAGTATCAAGGTTATGGTGTCAGTTTGGAGGATTTGATTGCGGAGGGCAACAGGGGTCTGCTGATTGCGGCTTCCCGTTTTGATGAGACGCGCGGTTTCAAATTCATCTCCTATGCCGTGAATTGGATTTGTCAGGCTATGCACAAGGTGATTACCGAACATGGTCGTATGGTAAGGTTGCCTCAGAACAAGGTTCTTGACCTTTCTACAATTAGAAAAGTGGCCAACCTTTTGGAACAGAAACTTTTCCGCATTCCGACAGTGAGTGAGGTCGCCGCCGCTACAGATTTCCCAGACTATTATGTTGTAGAGCTTTTGCAATTGGACAACCATCCGATCTCTTTGGATGCACCTGTCGGTCCCGATAGTGAGACCACGATAGAGAGTGTGCTTGTCATCACCAGTTATGAGAGTTCGGATCATGGCTTGATGCAAGAATCGCTGAAACAGGAACTGGAAATGGCCCTTGACAACCTGCCGGAAAAGGAGGCGCAGGTGCTTCGGTTGCTTTTCGGCCTCAATGTAGCATACGAATATACGCTGGATGAGGTCGGGTATGTTTTGGGGTTGTCACGGGAACGGGTTCGTCAGCTTAGGGAAAAGGCGTTAAAGCGTTTGAGAAATGATGGGAATCTGGAGTTACTCAGGTCTCAACTTGCGGCATAATCAGCCATAATCAGCAGTGTTTCTGTGATTTAATACTTTTGTGTCCAAAATGTTAGTCCATTTGTTAGTACACATAAAAAAAGCACTCACAAATTTCTTTGTAAGTGCTTGATTTTCTTTGCGCTCCCTCAAGGACTTGAACCTTGGACCCTCTGATTAACAGTCAGATGCTCTAACCAACTGAGCTAAGGAAGCATTCCGTTTTTTGACGGCGCAAAAATACATTTTTTTCAATATCCAAAGCAACTTGGCGGAATTTTTTTGAAAAAATATTTTCTGCCATCGTTTTTGTTTTGTAATTGTTTTATTTTCAATTTGATATGATTTCAAGTAGAGTTGTTTTTTATAAGAAAAACCACTTTTATGTGTCAGAATATAATGCTTCGACAGAGGTGGAGATGGCATTTTTTAGCTGAAAATGGTTGTTTCTCCACAAATCCGTGAGGCAGATTTTCTTTTGTGGGGCATTGCTGAATATGATTTTTACTCGCTGAATATGATTTCTACTCTTGGCGATTGTTAAAAATGTTATTCGTAGAGACGTGGCACGCCCCGTCTCTACATACAGCAATGCCAGTATGTCTGTGCATATTTGAAATTTATGTACCTTTGCAGCGTGTTTTAAAATAGCATTATGAAAAAGATACTCATTACCGGCGGCGCCGGCTTTATCGGATCCCATGTAGTCCGTTTGTTTGTAAACAAATATCCTGATTATCAAATATTTAATTTGGATAAATTGACCTATGCGGGCAATTTGGAAAACCTTACGGATATTATTGACAAACCCAATTACACATTCGTGAAGGGCGATATTGAAGATTTGGATTTTGTCATGGAACTTTTCCGGACTCACCGTTTCGACGGTGTGATCCATCTCGCTGCCGAGTCGCATGTTGACCGTTCCATTGAGGACCCTATGACTTTCATCCACACCAATGTTTTGGGAACGGTGCATCTGTTGAATGCGGCGCGTGAGATTTGGAAAGGGTGCGAAGAGGGCAAAAAGTTCTACCAGATTTCCACGGATGAGGTTTATGGTGCACTCGGCGACACCGGTTCATTTAGTGAGACCACGCCCTATAATCCCCATAGTCCCTATTCGGCGGCGAAAGCGAGTGCGGACCATTTCGTGCGTGCCTATCACGACACCTACCACCTTCCGACAGTTATTTCTAACTGTTCCAACAACTATGGTCCGAACCAGTTTCCTGAAAAACTTATTCCGCTGTTTATCAATAATATAAAACATAATAAACCCCTCCCGGTTTACGGTAAAGGACTTAATGTGCGCGATTGGCTTTATGTGGAAGACCATGCCGAGGCCATTGACCTCATTTTCCATAAAGCAGCCCCTGGCAGCACCTATAATATCGGCGGCAATAACGAGTGGCGCAACATCGATCTCATCAAAAAACTTATTGAGATTATGGACCGTCAACTTGGCCGGCCCGAAGGGGAATCGCTGAAGTTGATTACCTACGTCACTGACCGTGCGGGCCATGATTTCCGTTATGCCATTGATGCCACGAAGATTCGTGAGGAGTTGGGCTGGTCACCGAAGGTGAAGTTCGACGAGGGATTTGAGAAAACGGTAGCCTGGTATCTTGCCAACGAGGAGTGGTTCAACCACGTAACCTCCGGCGAATATGTCGAATATTACAAAAAGATGTACGAAGGGCGTTAACGGATTCTGTTACAGTCCCTTCCTTTCCTTTTTATCCTATTTTTTCGTACAAAATATATTTCCCGTAGAATTCGCGGTTTTTTTCTAAAATACTGCGAAAGCACGTTCATTATATTAACTATTCGAAAATAATTTGTAAAATTTAGTTGCATATTTGTTTAACATTCAACAAGATGTGAAAATTTGCAAAACTCTTGACAAACAATTGTTTTCGTTGTATCTTTGCCATGTAAATATAGTAAATATTTTAAACCAAAAACAATAACGATGAATAACATTACTACTACTTATGAAAAATATTGTATTTTTGCCGCTGATATAAGATCAGTTATGTGCCAGACAGAAGTCATATCCCATCGTATTGGATTGATAAGCCGTCGCGCCTTTGACATACGGATGCGTATGGCTTCTCCTTTTTTCGTTGAAAAAAAAGGTGTGATATCACGACTTATGAATGATGTGGATGGGTTATGCAATCAACTACATGAGGATTTTCTAACAATTACGGAAGAAGATTATAGCTTGTTTGGAACCGAACTGGGTTTTTTAATAGATACTTTGAAATCATTAAAACAAGATTGCCTGACCTACGAGAAATATGCAACCCAGACGCAACGTCTTTCTCTCCAGATAGCCGATTTGGAAGAGTTAGAACACGACATTATTGCATTTCGAGTAAGAGCACCGAAGAATCCATCATTAAATGAAACAATGCAAATAGTTGGAAGACTTGATTTCTCAAAACTAGCGGAAAACTAATGATTCACTTTATTAGCATAACCTCTTTTAGAGAGAGGCTTTCCACGTTATTGAAAATAAAACGTATGGTTTATGGTGGCGTTGTTTCTGAGATTTGCAATGCTTTCAAAAATGTGCCTATAGAACAGATCCGTTCCAATCGAGATATGATTTTGATGGACAACGACTCCGTAGTAATTAAACTACCGTTGCCCGATAAAAAACAAAAACTATCAAAATCAGATGGTTACAGACTTATCTACATGGTCATGTAACAGGTAGAAGTTGTTGTTTTCCTTGATATATATCCCAAAAAAAGTACATTTTTTTCATAAAAAATAACGAAAAAAAATTTTCATTTCAATGTAGTATTTTGATCCTTTCTTACGTTATTATAGTTGTGATACCGAAGGATCCTTTTGAGGCTATGCTCCACCGTCACCGGTGGTTGCTCTTCTCGCTCTGCCGACATTACACTAGGCGGGGACTGGAGGTTGACGACCTTTTGCAGGAGGCCACCGTGGCGTTGTGGCGCGACCGCGAACGACTGCTTTCCTTGTCAGCAGTGCCGCAGACGGCCTTGATCTGGAAGATAGGTCGCAACGCGGTGATCGACTGTCTGCGGCGCGTGAAAGAGACTGAAGCACTGCCCGAAAGCTATGAAGTGGCTGACGAGGACCGTAGTCTTTTGCGCGAACTCCATGAACAGATTGCCCTGCTCACCGAGCCTGACCGCACCATTGTGAGGCTGCAGTTGCAGGGGTTCAACTATCAGGAGATAGCCGACCAGGTGGGAATGACGGAGAAGAATGTGAGCGTGAGGTTAGTGAGAATTAAAGAGAAATTAAGAAAATCAATGAATATATGACAGAGAACGAATTTGATGTATTATGGCAACGGGCTGAGGCTGAAGGCTATGGCCAACGGTTGGCTGCGGAATACCCCGCTTGGAGGCAGAAGCAGCGCCGCACGCTCAGCATTGTGGCTGCGCTCTTGATTGTGGTGACGGTGGCCTTCTCGGTGTTCACCATCCAGCAGCGACAGTTCCGGAACTACGAAAAAGTGTATTGTAATCGCGTGGGCACTCCCGACGCGCAATGGGCCACTTTGGCCGCAGAAATGCTATTGGAAGAATGAAACGACTGATAATTATATTGATGATGCTGCTCCCGATAGCAGCAATGGCGCAAAACGACCTCTATAAGCGCTATGCTTCGCAGCAGGAACTCAACGTGGCGCAAGTGAGCGGTTTCAAGCTCAGCGAAAGCCAACGGGTGGATGTGGTGCTGGTGGTGGCCGACAATGAGGCCGCTTGGCAGAAACTGACCAAAGAATTGAATATCAAAGGGGACGATGGCGTGGTGAGCTGGTTGGGTGATCCCAAGAACCCGGCACAGCGCGTGAAGTGGACCGGCACCACCGTGTTGCGCGTGGTGGCCTCGCACGCACGCCGGACGGTGGCCTTCTATCGCATTAATACCGAAGCGCAATACGACGCCCTTTTGGATTATCAACTGAATAATATGAAACAAGGAAAATAATACAGGTATATGAAAAAGATACTGAGATTCACCGCTTTGTTAGCGGTAGTGATGTTTGCCTTTTCGGCATGTGAAAAGCCCGAGAACAACCATTCGGGCGGCAACGAGGCCAACAACGATCCCAAAGAGCGTGTCGTCGTTTACACGGTGGGACAAACTGAAAACCGTCAGACCCTGAAAACCGAGGGCGAGTGGGATGCCCTGCTGGATGTGCTCTGCGAACAGGCACAAAACGGCCAAACGGTGACATTCTTCAATATGAACCAGACCACCTACTACCAACACCAAGGAACAGGCGGCACCAAGGCCGCCAAGACCTTCAGCACCACTAACCGAGACGAGATGAAAGCCTGGATGAAAAAAATGGAGGAAGAGGGACGCACGGTGGTCGTCACATACGACAACGGCACTTGGAACGGCACGGCGTACGCTTCCGCTCCGCCTGCAAACACCTCGAACACGATTGTCGGCACGTGGCATTTCAACTGCTCTGTAGTCAACCACATCGGCCAAGACGGCACCTTTACGGGCAGCGACCTCTACGTTCCCGAGGATGGGGGCGGCTCCATGTATTACACCTTCCTTAATGACGGTACGCTCACCTTTACTTTCAACGCGATGGACGGTACTATCGCCACGGACAATTCCACTTGGACTCTCAGCGCCGACGGGGAACTCTGCAGTGATCTCCTGCCGAACGGTGCCTGTTGGAACGTCAATTGGATCACGGAAAACACCATGATCATGTCCCGTGCCGACCTCGGTACTGAAGAGGGCGACCTTCTCTATCAGCTGCAATTTGACAGAGAATAAAAATTTTTTTTGGAGGCTGTAGTTTTTCGTTCCTTTATTACGTTCTTACAGTTGAAAGATTCAGGATTCAAAATTCAAGATCACAAATAACAAATCAAATTAATAATCAAAATTAAAAATCAAAACAGTATGAAGAAAAACATCTTTGTTATCGCATTAGCCGCTTTCGCGCTTTGCATGGTCTCTTGTCAGAAAGAAGAAGTCACCCCTAACGAAAACGGTGGAAACAACGGTAATAAACCCAGAGTGACGGTCACCTCCGACCTCATCGGCACCGACTGGACCGCCACCCTCTCCCTCGGCGACCTCGTTTACGCCATGACGGGTATGAGCCTCAACGACTACGGTTGCCAATTCCCCGATGGTTTTGACACCACGATGGTTTATCATCTCAGCTTCGATGGCGAGTACGCTCACATCACCTTCTCCGACAACATCAGCATGATCAATGTGGCTGAAATGGCCGGTGGCTATACGAATGAGGAAATCCAAAACATGGACCTCGCCTACGTTTATAACGGTGCCACCCACACGGGCACGCTGACGGCCGTGGGTACCGATGAAAACGGCGCTCCCATCAACTATCAGATCACTTTCACCTATGATGACGATGATGACACCATCACCATCGATCTGCAGTTCGCCAACGCCGAGGACGAAGACACCACCATCAACTTCCCGTTGGTGTTCCACCGCGATGCTGTGAACGCATAATTAATATCCCAATATTAAACTTTGTAAACAGCGCCTGCAGAATCCTGCGGGCGCTGTTTTTTTTAAAGAACCCGCCTACAAAAAAAAAAAGCGGGGAGAACTTCAATCCTCCCCGCTACAATATTGTTTATCAATACTACTCGCTCAGCACACAAACCAAGTTTCTATCGCCGAAAGCGTCGTCTATCTTGCCAACGGTCGGCCAGTATTTCTCAGTGTGCGGAAGCGGGAAGGCAGCCTGCTTACGGGTGTAGGGACGATCCCATTCGTCGGCGCAGACCACGTTCATGCTGTGCGGAGCGTTCTTGATGAGGTTGTTGGCCTTGTCAGCCTTGCCCTCCTCAATGTCGCGGATCTCCTGACGGATGGCAATCATCGCGTCGCAGAAACGGTCGAGCTCGCTCAGCGGTTCGCTCTCGGTGGGTTCCACCATCAAGGTGCCGTGCACCGGGAAGGCCACCGTGGGAGCGTGGAATCCGTAGTCCATCAGACGCTTGGCAATGTCGCCCACCTGTACGCCTGCGCTTCTGTCGAAGGCGTTGCAGTCGAGAATCATCTCGTGCGCGCACATGCCGTTCGTGCCCGTGTAGAGGATCTTGTAGTCCTTCTCCAAACGTGCCCGCATGTAGTTGGCGTTCAGGATGGCGTTCTTGGTGACTTCCGTCAAACCCTTGCCACCCAGCATCTTGAGGTAACCGTAAGTAATCGGAATCAGGTAAGCACTGCCGTAAGGAGCGGTTGCCACTTGGCTGCCCTGCTCACCACCGACCTTCACCGTAGCGTGGTTCGGCAAGAACGGGACGAGCTTCTCACACACGCCGATCGGGCCAACACCAGGACCGCCACCGCCGTGAGGCATAGCAAAGGTCTTATGCAGGTTGAGGTGGCAGACATCTGCACCCATGGTGCCCGGAGAGGTAAGACCCACCTGGGCGTTCATGTTCGCGCCGTCCATATAGACCAGACCGCCGTTCTCGTGGATGATCTTGATGATTTCGAGGATGCCTTCCTCAAACACGCCGTGCGTGGAAGGATAGGTGATCATCAAGCAGGAGAGGTTGTCCTTGTATTGCTCGGCTTTTGCACGCAGATCGTCGATATCGACCTCGCCGTGTTCCGTAGCCTTCACCACCACAATCTTGTTGCCAGCCTTGGCGGAAGATGCGGGGTTGGTGCCGTGTGCGGAGGACGGAATCAAGCAGATGTTGCGGTGACCCTCGCCACGGCTGAGGTGATAGTTGCGAATCACGGTCATACCGGCATATTCGCCAGCAGCGCCGGAGTTCGGCTGCAAGGAGACGGCGGCGAAACCGGTGATCTTAGCCAGCCAGTTGCACACTTCGTCCAACATTTCGCGGTAACCCTCGGCTTGGTCGGCGGGGGCGTACGGGTGGATGTTGCAGGTCTCGGCCCAGCTCAGCGGCAGCATCTCGGCAGCGGCGTTGAGCTTCATGGTGCAGGAACCCAGCGGAATCATCGCACGGTTCAGAGACAAATCCTTGACCTCCAACATCTTCATGTAACGCATCATCTCGGTTTCGGAGTGATACTGGTTGAAGATCTTATGCTGCATGAACGGACTCTTACGGGTCAGCTCGGCAGGGATGTGCAGAGCGGGAACGCCACACTTACCGTCGCAAACATGCGGGGTGAAAGGTTTGCCAGCGGCGATAGCCAACACTTCGAGGATGTTGTTGACATCGTCATGAGTCACGGTCTCGTCCAAAGAAATCGTGAAGCAACGCTCGCAGTGGTAGCAGAGGTTGATCTCTTTCGACAGGGCCACCTTCTTCACGTCCTCGCAGGTGAGACCTTCGGGCGTTTCGAGGCAGAGGGTGTCGAAATAGTGCTCGTTGTATTGTTTGAAACCGTATTTCGCAGCTTCAGCGGCGAGAACACCAGCCAAAACGTTGATCTTCACGGCTTTGTTCTTCAAACCCTCGGCACCGTGCCACATACCGTAGAAACCGGCCATGATGGCGGTCAAAGCGCTGGCGGTGCAGATGTTGGAGGTCGCGCGCTCGCGTTTGATGTGCTGCTCGCGGGTTTGCAGAGCCATACGCACGGCGCGATTGCCTTGCGCATCCACGGTCACACCGATAATACGGCCGGGCATTTGGCGGAGGAAGTTCTCACGGCAGGCATAGAAACCGGCGGCGGGGCTGCCATAGCCCATCGGAATACCGAAACGTTGGGTGGAGCCGGTCACACAGTCGGCGCCCCATTCGCCTGGAGGCGTGAGCAACGTGAGAGCCAGCAAATCGGATGCCACACCGACAAAGATGTTCTTGGCGTGTGCCTTCTCGACCCATGCGCGGAAATCATGAATGCCGCCCCAGTAGTTCGGGTATTGGATCATCGCGCCGAAGAAGGTTTCGTCGAGTTCCACTTGGTCGGGTTTGCCGATGACTAGCTCGATGCCTTGAGGAGCAGCGTTGGTCTTCATCACGCCGATGCAGTGCGGGAACACGCCCTCGGCCACGAAATATTTCACCACGTTGTTCTTCTGTTGCTCGCGGCTGCGGCTGCGGAAGAACATCAGCATCATTTCACCGGCTGCAGTAGCATCGTCCAACATAGAAGCGTTGGAGAGCGGCATAGCGGTCAAGCTGCTGATCATCGTCTGGTAGTTCAGCAAAGCCTCGATACGACCTTGGGATATCTCCGCCTGGTACGGGGTGTAGGAGGTGTACCAACCCGGATTCTCGAAGATGTTGCGCAGAATCACCGCCGGGGTGTAGGTGTTGTAGTGACCCATACCAATGTAGGAGCGGAAAATCTTGTTCTTTGCCATCAGGCTGTGGATATGGTTGAGGTATTCGCCTTCGGTCATGCCTTCCGGAAGATCCAACGGCTTTGGCAGGCGGATGGCGGCGGGAACCGTCTTCTCGATCAGTTCGTCCATCGATTTGACACCGATGACATCCAGCATTTTCTGTTGCTCGTCCACGGCGGGACCATTGTGTCTGCACACAAAATCATCTTTTATTATCATATTGATTATCAATTTGTTGTTAATACTTTTGTACGAATTTTAAGAGTGGCAAATGTACATAAATTTTAAATATGCACAATCATAATGAAATTGCTGTATGTAGAGACGGGGCATGCCCCGTCTCTACGAATAACAGAGGGAAGATACAATTTTTGGTGATTGATAATCAGTGAATTGTTTGCAGAGAAGAATACTGCTATAATTCATTAAAATATCGCAAAAACTCCGTCATAATCTTTGGTATTGGGTAGTTTTCGATATCGTTAAATAAGATAACAAATTGATTGTCAGATGTTTTTGGTATTTTTTTTACGCTTTTGACATAGAATGCCGCATGGATAATCTGATGCGAAAGGGTTTCCATAGTAGTGAAAGCCGGCTTGTCAGGAAAGTGGTCTGATTGGGTCTCTTTCAGCGGAAACTGATACATATTCCGCCAAATGTCCGATTTCGTCCGTTTTTCTATAATCGTTTGATTATCTGATATATAAATCGTATAGTGGAAATATCTGTGTTTCAATTCGGATTTCTTCTTTTTGATGGGCAGAATATCAACCAGATTGTTGTTGTAAGCGTAACAGTTTGATTGGAAAGGACATTCGTCACAATTCGGATTACGGGGAACGCACTGCATGGCTCCAAAGTCCATGGCTGCCTGATTGAAGACACCAGGCTGTTTGGGATCGATTACCTTCTCGCAGATTTCGGTAATGCGCTTCACCACTGTTTGTTGTGTTACATCTTCGCAAATTCCGAAGATGCGGCTGACGATGCGGATCACATTGCCGTCAACGGCGGGGTAGGGAAGTTTGAAGGCGATAGAGGCAATGGCGGCCGCGGTATATTTCCCTATTCCTTTGAGTGATAATATTTTATCGTATGTATCTGGAAAATTCCCGTTGTGCTCTGCCATAATTTCGCGGGCGGCGGCGTGCATATTGCGGGCACGGGAGTAGTAGCCCAGTCCCTGCCATACTTTCAGTACTCGCTCTTCGTCAGCTTCCGACAATGTTTTGATATTTGGGAAGTTGTCGATAAAACGGAGATAATAATCCCAGCCCTGTTGCACGCGGGTCTGCTGCAGGATGATTTCGGAAACCCAGATTTTGTAGGGGTCGCTTTCACCGCGCCACGGAAGGTCACGCTTGTGTTCTTCGTACCACGAGATCAGCGTTTCGGCGAAGGCCTTCATTAATTGTTCTGTATCAGTTGGAACAATTCGTCCAGATTTGGGGTGAGGATGATTTCTGTGCGGCGGTTTTTGGCGCGGGCCTCGGGCGTGTTGTTATTGTCCAAAGGCAGATATTCGCTCCGGCCGGAGGCTGACAGTCGCGTGGGATTGATGTCACCGTTCTGAAGCAATGCTTTCACCACAGCTGTGGCGCGCAGTACGCTGAGGTCCCAGTTGTCCTTGACTTGGCCGCTTCCGCGATAGGGAACATTGTCGGTATGACCCTCGATAAGTACGGAAATGGCCTGCTCGCTTTCCAGCACTTTTGCCAACTGTTTGATGGCATTGAGGCCTTGTTCGTTGATGTTCCAGCTGCCTGAAGCGAAAAGCAGTTTGTCATCCATGGAGACGTACACTTTGCCGTCTTTCTCATAGACTTTCAGTCCGCTGCCTTCAAATCCTTTCAGCGCATTGCTGACTTTTTCTTTCAGGGCTTTAACTTCAGCGTCCTTTTGAGCCAGAATTTCTTGCATCTCTTTAATACGTTGCTCTTTTATCGCAAGTTCCGCACGGGCTTTCTGAAGCGAATCCTGTTGCATGGCGAGCACTTTCTCCTTCAAAGCCAACTCGTCTTTGTATTTGTCACGATCGCCAAGAAGAACATCGATGGTGCTTTGGTTATTGTTGGAAATGTCCGTGAAGTTTCTGAGCAGTTCGTCATATTCTTTCTGGGCTTTCTCATATTCCAGTTCGCAGGTGCGGGCCTTCCGGTATAGCCGCACCGTGTCGGCAGTGAGTTTTTCGGTTTCGGAAGTCAGGGCGGCCAGTCTTGCCATAAGTTCCTTCTTCGCATCCTGACAACTCTTGTTTTCAGAGGTCATGAACGTGAGTTCGTCTTGACAACGCTGGTATTTGAGAGCCAGTTCCGAATATTTCTGCTTGGTTACACAACTTGATAGAATTGCTGTAACAATAAGCAGCATAGTCACAATTTTGAATGTATTTTTCATCTTTAAGATTATAAATTGCTTGAATTTGCAAAAGTAATGTATATTTTATTGTATTTTGTTCAAAAAAAAGAAAGATATAAACAATAGATTTTGGATAAATAATTAGAGAGCAACGATTTCTGTCATAGGTACTTTACGGAGTGCCCCGGTAATGCGGTCGGCATCGCGCTGACGCACGGAGATAGTGTATATGCATTGCATATAACTTTGTCTGTCAAGTACTTGAACTTCAGGATCCTTAAGAATTTGCATAATATCGTTCATTTTCACATACTCGAATGTCACGCGGAAGGTCTCCTGGATGGTGCGTTCTTCGATGACGGCGGCATCCAGTGCTTCGCGGGCGGCCACTTTGTATGCATTCTGCAGTCCGCTGACGCCTAACTTGATTCCTCCAAAGTAACGGACTACAATGACCAAGGTGTTCGTCACATCCTTGGACAACAGTTGTCCGTATATCGGCCGTCCCGCCGTGCCGGAAGGCTCCCCGTTGTCGTTGAGACGGTAGGCGTCTTTGTGCGGCCCGAGAATGTAGGCGTAGCAGTGGTGTCGCGCGTCCCAGTGTTTTTTTTGGATTTCCGAGAGCCGATCCTTTACCTCCTGTTCATTTTGGACAGGGAAGGCGTACGCCAGAAACTTGCTGCGTTTTTCGCTGTAGCTGCCTTCAGCAGGTTTCGCGATGGTTTTATAGCTGTCGTCGAACATACATCAACTGATTATCATCAACATTCACTATTTTTCTAGGGATTTCGGGCAATTCCGGAGCAGGAAGTCCTTTTCCCCAAGTTTGATTTCCTACCAGAATTCTTGCTTCGTCCCATAACTCCGCTTTCAAGCATTTTTCCAAAGTGAGTTTTCCTCCTTCAATAATAACCGACTGTATATTAAGCTGATACAGCTTTTCAATAGCCTCTTGAGCGGTGTCTGGCAGCGGTGTATAGGGTAGGGGGGAGATGATTTCGTCACCACGCTGCATAACAAAACGTTGGGGATTCTTACCTGGATATTCTCGGGTGGTGAGTTGCGGTTGGTCATTGAGCATTGTGCGGTAACCGACTAAAATGGCATCTTCTTCGCTCCGCCACTTGTGGGAGAGTACTTTCAATGCGTAATTGGTTATCCAATAGGATTTTATATTATCTTCACTGCGATCAATGTCCATGTAGCCGTCGCGGGTTTGTGCCCATTTCAGAATGATGTATGGACGATGTTTCCGGTGGAACGTGAAGAATCGCTTGTTGAGCTCTTCGCATTCCTCGCGGCATACATTTTCGATGACCTCCACGCCCGCTTCACGCAACTTCCGCACTCCGGCGCCATTCACTTTGTCGTGATAATCAATGGAACCGATCACCACTTTGGGAATTCCGTAGCGGATGATGGCGTCGGCGCAGGGCGGTGTTTTGCCGAAATGCGAACAGGGCTCTAAATTGACATAAAGAGTGCTCTCTTTCAGCAACTCTTTGTCGTTCACAGAATTGATAGCGTTGACTTCGGCGTGCGCCTCACCGCAGCGGTGGTGGTAACCCTCGCCGATGATCTTATCCTGATGCACAATGACTGCTCCCACCATCGGATTGGGACTTGTGCTTCCTAAACCGAGTGAGGCCAACTGCAGACACCGTTGCATGTACGTTTCGTCGCCCATCCCTTACTTTTGTTTCAAGAAAAAGGAGAGTGGTTGGTTCTGCCGGTCGAAATGGTAATACTGGCATTGCACCAGATTTTTCGTATTGCCGTTGAGGATGGCATAGAACCTGTCGCGGTTGTAGGGCTCGTCGCCGGCGCGCTCTATGCCCCCCACAATAGCGTCCAAATAGTAAGGGTCCAGTTCCATTTTGCGGTACATGTCCAGCGTAGTTTTATTTCCATCAACATCTGTTAATGTGATGGTTTTGAAGTGGTTATATCTCAGAATGGAATCTTTGGATTCGTCAGACATATTGGATACGTACATCTCATAGTTCTTGTCGCGATATTCGGACAGCATGTCAAGCAGCTTTGCGGTGTCGTAATCTGCAATCAATTCGTTGTGTACATTATACAAATTGAAGAAGCGGGCACCGGATTTTTCCACATAGTATGAATTCTCGGGATTTTCAAAATCTTGGACCATCAGGGACTGGATGCGGGTAATCTTCGTGGAGAAGAGGTCGCAGTTGTACCAGTCAACCGGATTGAACGCGTAGACCGGGGTAAGGAAGCCGCGGAAGCCAGGGATATGAACGATACAGGGTTCGTCGAAACCTTCGAGAATGGCGAAATTGGCGATGTTCTCCATGGTGGAGGGTCCCATGTAGTAAGTTTTCACATTCCGCTCCTTGGTGAAGAAGGGGATACCGAAGACAGTGAATTTGGGTGCATTTTGGTATATTTCCACCTTTACCGCGTTCACAGACATCATCTTGTTGATGTTCGACTGGGCTGATTTTGCCACGGTTTGTTGCAGTCTGATGTTATGGATAGTGGTCAGCAGGTCATTCACCTTTGCGGGCATGGCTTTCACGGAGTCCTGTACGTACCAACCGTCTTCATGGCGGGTCAGCAGTGTGTACATCCCGTTCATGTCGGCGATGAAAATTTTGGTGATGTTGTTGGTATCTTGAACTGCAAACAGATCTGATTTGGGTTGTTTGCTGCCAATCACGTCATTCTCATACAGCACACCAATTAGACAGCCAACAATCACGGCGGCGGCCAGGATGATGTAAAGGATTTTTTTCTTATTCATCGTTTGTCGTTATTTGTTTTCTTTGATGTCTTTTTCTGCTTTGTCGATTTCCCGCTGGAGGTTGTCGGGCAGGCCTTCTGCCATACATTGGTGGCACTTCATGTCGAGTGTGTACATACGTCCGATGCAGTAGTTGGAGTGTTTGCAGCCGCTGCGGGTCACTTCGCCGGAGTGAAGTTTGTTGACAAAGTCGGTGTCATGGACCAGAGCGCGGGCCATTTGGAAAGCTACGAAGCCGGAGTCGAGCACCTTTTCCATGTCGTTTTTGTCGACCATGCCGCCCACATAGATCAGGGGCATTTTCACGGCCTGGCGGAATTTCAAAGCCGAGTCGAGGAAGTATGCGTCTTTATAAGGTACGGTGGGGATGACGATGCGGCCGCCGATATACAGACCGATTTTCAGCCACCAGAACTTTTTAGTGTCCATATAATGAGCCATTGTTTTCAACGGCATGGCACCGCGCATCACTTCCATTGGGGCTTTGCTGACGAAGCCGGCGGTGAGCACCAGTGCGTGCACGCCGAGGCGTTCCAGTTCTTGGGCGACTTTGATGCACTCGTCCATCTGCATGCCGCTGCGGAAACCGTCGTACATGTTGGTTTTCACCACTACGGCCATATCGTCTTTGGCCTCTTCCATCACGCGGGTGATGACCTCACGCATGAAACGCATACGGTTCTCAAGGGATCCGCCGTATTCGTCTGTGCGTCGGTTGGTGTAGGGAGAGAGGAACTGGCTGATGAGGTAGCCGTGGCCGGCATGCACCTCAATGCAGTCGAAGCCGGCGCGACGGCAAAGGTCGACAGCCTTGGCAAAATCTTCGGTGATTTGTGCGATGTCTTCCTTGGTCATCATGCGAGTGAATGTCGGCGAGTAGAGGTTGAAGCGACCCGACGGGGATAGCGGTTTTTCGCCGCAGGTGGCTTGGTGGGTCATGTTGCCGCAGTGTCCAATTTGGATGGAGGCCTTGGCCCCTTCCGCGTGGATGGCGTCAGTCATCTTTTTCAGTCCCGGCACAATCTCCTCGCGCAGCCACAACTGGCCGTTGAAGGAAAGGCCGCTGCGGCTCACCGAGGCGTATGCAACCGTGGTCATGCCGATGCCGCCGCGCGCCACCGCCGTATGGTAGTTGAACAACGCCTCCGACGGTGCATTGTCTACTGCCATATTCTCAAATGCAGCAGAACGTATCGTTCTGTTTCTCAATGTTATAGGCCCGATCTGACAGGGCGTGAAAATGTGAGATTCAATCATTATGGGGTTATTATGGGTTATAGGGTTATTTGATGTTTCTGTGTGGCTTGCCCCACACTGCGCTTCGCCTTGTGTGGGGTTATTGGCGCTTCGCGCGTTTTGCCTCTTCGAGGCTGCTTAAGGAATATTCTTCATTCTTCATTATGCATTCTACATTAAAACCGGTAGCGGACGCCTACGGCGATATTGAGCAGATTTGGGACTAGGTCGCCTTGGCGAAGAGCGAAGACGTTGAACATGGGGCGCCAGTCGAGACTGAGGTTCATTGGAAAATTGAAGTCATATTCCAGCCCTATTTGTCCGCCGACAGGCAGTCCCAAACGTCTGTAGGTGGTGAGCTTGCCTTGGTTGTCATAATGTGGCACGTCGAAAAACTCGCCGTAACCCCAACTTACGCCGGCGCCAAGACCCACATACCAATTGAAATTTGTAACGATTGGCATCACCCAGTCGTAGAAGGCCGCTATTTGTGCGCGCCCATAGTGGTAGGTCATCGGAATTGCGGTACCGTCATCATCATATCGGACTCCTGTTTGGTAGAGGAAGGGTGAGAAGCCGGCATCCACCTCCAGCATCCCGGACGACAGACTATGCTGGTAGGAGATTTCGAAGTTGTAACCGGCACGGGCACCGATGGCACGAGGCTGCGCCGTGACTGCCACTACGGTCAGGGCAAGGATTGCGATTGTGGTAAGGAATTTCTTCATGTTATTCTACATTCTACATTCTACATTGAAAAAGATTCGCAGCGCGTTCTCCGTCGTGCGTGCCATCACCTCTTTCACAGGGACGGCCATGATTTCGGCAATCTTTTGGGCGATGAGGGGGATATAGCTGCTTTCGTTGGGGGTGCCGCGGTGCGGGGTGGGTGCGAGATAGGGGGCGTCGGTCTCCAGCACGATATGGTCGAGTCCGATTTTCGGAATCAGTTCCTGCAGTTTGCTGTTTTTGAAAGTAACGATACCTCCGATGCCGATGGCGAACCCGCGTTTGGTAGCCCACTCCGCCTCCTGGATGCCGCCCGAGAAACAGTGTAACACGCCAGACAGGCTGCCGGGTTCGTACTGGTTCAGAATCGGGATGGCCTCGTTGTAACCGTTGCGGATATGCAGCGACAAAGGCAGATGGCGGTCTCGGGCCCAGTCGAGTTGTCGTTGAAACACGATTTGCTGCTCCTGTTCGAAGTCGCGGTCGTGGTAGTAGTCTAACCCGATTTCGCCGATGCCAACGATGTTGCGGTCGCCGATGTGCGTTTCCAGTTCGGCGAGTACTTCTTCGTAGTTTTCGCGGACGTCGGAGGGGTGAAGCCCGATAAGGCCGAAGATGTTTTTGGGGAACATTTCCACTGCCTCCGCGATCATCGGGGGCGTGAGCGCGTCCACGCAGGCGAGCAGCACCCGCTCCACACGTGCGTCCACCGCACGCTGGATGACCTCCCTGAGATCCTCCGGGTAGTACTCGCGGTAAAGGTGCGCGTGGGTATCGATGTAGTAGTTTTCCATTTTTTTTCGTTTTTATTCCCACACTGCGGCTTATGCCTTGTGTGGGGTTACTTGCACTTCGTGCGTTTTGTCTCTTCGAGGCTGCTCAAGGAATGCATAAATATACTAAGGCTCGTCACTGCTGATGGGTTCGTCACTACTGATGGAGTCTTCGCTGCTAATGGAGAAGACGTGGCGTTGGGAGTAGAGCAGGATGGCAGCGAGGACAGCGCCGAGGATGTCAGAGATGGTAAGTGAAAGCCAGACACCGTTGAGGCCGGTCTTGCCGATGTGTAGGAATAGTTTCGGGATGAGGAAACACATCGGGATGAGAAAGATGATCTGTCGGGAAAGGCTGGTGATGATGGCGACCCAAGGTTTGTCGATGGATTGGAAGAAGTTTGAGTTTACGATGGTAAAGCCGATAAGCGGGAACATGATCATGCTGTAGACCAAGGCCGTTTTGCCTATTTCGATGAGGAGGTCGTCGGTGGTGAAGACGCGCATCAGCGCACTTGGGAAGGCGCAAGAAATCACGCTGCCTATCAGCCCGATGATCACGCAAGTCAGCATGGTCAGTTTATAGACACGCTTGAGCCGGTCGCCGTGGCCTGCCCCGAAGTTGTAGCCTGCAATCGGTTGCATGCCCTGGCACACACCGATGATGACGAGCACTAGGAAGTTACCGTAGGTATTGCAGATTCCGTATGCGCCCACAGCGTAATCACCGCCGAGTGGCCCCATGGCGAGACAGCCGTATTTGACCAACTGCCGGTTCAGGATAGCGACTACTCCCGCTGCGGCCAAGTTCATCAGGAACGGACTCATGCCGATGAGCGTGATGTTCTTGAAGATGTAACCTCGAAGCTCCCAGGCGTGCCGTTTGAAACGGATAAAAGAATTGGGGTTCACGAAATGGAGCACCGACACCAGCGTCATGCAGAAAATGGATATGGTGGAGGCGATGGCCGCACCTTTGATACCCATATCCAGTGCGAAGATGAATATCGGGTCGAGGATGATGTTGAGGATAGCGCCACCCGCCATGATAAGCATAGACTTGGTGGGGTATCCCGAAGCGCGGATCAGACCTGTGAGATTGAAAGTGATGGTAATCAGGAACATGCCAGGCAAAATCCAGACCATATACTCGTGCGCGTAGGCCACGGTCTCTACTGTCGCACCGAACATAATCAGGATGCGGTCCATGAAGAGATAGGTGAAAAGGACAACCGTCCCACTCAGTATTAGGGTGAATATCAGGCTGTTGCCGAGAATGTTTTCTGCCCATTCCTTGTCTTTGCGACCTAACACAATCGACATGCGTGCGGCCGATCCGACCCCGATGAGTGAGCCGAAGGCGTGGATGAGGTTCATCAGCGGGAAGGTGATGACAAGCCCGGCAATAGCCAAGGCTCCCACGCCGCGACCAATGAAAATACGGTCTACAATGTTATAAATAGAAGCGATAATTTGGCTGATTACCGCCGGCAGCGCGTATTTCCACAGCAGGACACCGATATCCCGCGTTTCCAGTTCCCGTGTTCTGTCAATAGTTTCCAATCTTATACAATATTATATTATAACCTAAAAAACAAGCCGCGAAGATACACTTTTTTTGGCTTTGACAATGCCTTTGCGTTGACTGTTTTCAACATCTTTCATTATTGTTGTTCATGTAACCATTCTCTGGGTTTCTCGTATAATTCGCGTGGAAAATTGTGTCAAAAAAATAAAAAAGGAGATAGAATAAAAAAATGTACCTTTGCCGTTCAAAATTTTGCGAGTTTTATGCTAAAAAAATAGTATAATTGTACTTGTAAAAAATTGATATTAAATAAGTTAAATAATAATGTAAAAAATAATAAGAAATGCAAAAAACACATCTAATCTACAAAGGACTGACAATTTTTGCTTGTCTGTTCTTGATTGCGAGCGCTTCTTTCGCGCAGAACTGGTTAGTTCGTGAATCGTATTCATCCAATTCGACCGTCACCATTCCTGACGGCGTGACCGCTGTGAAGGCTGAGGCCTGGGGCGGCGGCGGCGCCGGCGGATTTGTTAGCGGTAGTTTGACCAGTTGGAAGGCTTCTGGCGGCGGTGGTGGCGGTGCATACGCGGCCGACATCATTCCCATTGTTAACGGAAACAATACAATAGGCATTACGATTGGCGCAGGAGGAACGAACAGTTTTACCACAGAACGCGGAAGTTGTAAGAGAAAAGTTTTTGGAGTATGTATTGAATATAACTATATTTACACCCCTTATCCTGTTGATGGCACTCCGTCTATTATTACCTATAATGGCGCTACCAAAGTGTTGGCAGCTGGCGGAAAGTCGGTAACAGGCACCAACACCACCACTGGAGCACAAGGTGGCCAGGCCTCTAATTGTACCGGAAAGACCGGATGGAAATTTTCTGGCGGAAAGGGTGGCAATGGTCTAAATAGTTCGTCAGCAGGTGCCGGTGGTGCGGCTGCAGACGCTTGCGGAGAAGGCGGAGCTGGTACCAATGGTTGGACTGGTGGCGGTTCGGGACTTACCCCAGTGGAAGGCGGTACGCCCCCCTCATGTACCGATGCTTTAGCTGGCGCTGGTGGCGACGGTTGGGATGGAGCCCGTAATCCTTCTACGGGCAGCGCCTTCGGCGGCGGCGGATCGGGTGTTGTAAATGGTATCGGCGATCTTTTAACAAACTCCCAACAGATGGCCGGCGGTGCCGGCGCTGCTGGTGGAGCCCGCCTCACCTACATTATCTTTATTGTGAACGACGGAACGGTTAGCGAGGCAATCTGCTCCGGTAATGGCTTCAGTTTTACGCCCACGGGCACCATTCCCACCAATACTACCTACACGTGGACGGTTGTGCCCAACAGTAATGTCACAGTGAGCGGTGATGGTACAACTCCTGCCAGTAACATTGCGGTGACCAGCATCACCAACAATACCTCTACACCCCAGACCGTGACTTTCAATTGCACGGCAACCTACACCGACACGGAATACGGTTTCGACCCCCTCACCCGCGATTTCACCGTCACTGTCACCGTCTATGGCAAACTCGACGGCGGTGTGATTGCCGAAAACCAGTACGTTTGCTCCGGCGCTAGCATCCAACGGCTTATGGGGGATGGTACAGAGGTGAACGGAGTGACAACAGCCAAAGCTTCAGGCGGCGCGGATGGCGGTGCCAGCGGTTCATACGCGTGGTGGAGAATGGATATGATAAACGGTGATGGACTTTACCACGAAATGACTGGCAAAAATGACTGGAGCTACACCCCTGATACGATTGGCTATTATCGCTTTAAAAGAGAATACAAAGATAGCAAATGCGGTTCGATATATGCCAATAATGGCAATTTCCTTTTTGTTGTGACATCAGATCCCGTTGAGTTCGACGAAAATTATGCCTCCAACGACACGATCTGCTCGAATGTGGACTATACCAAGCAACTTAATTTCGTCATCACCAGTCCGATGTTGTCGGCTGGTATCACCACCTGGGGTGTTTATTGGCAGAAGTCTATTGACAAAGGTGAGAACTGGACAAACTTGAATTCCACTGTAACACAAGATCCTTACGACGTGAATCTCTCGCATTCAACTGATTTTTCCGACGGAGACGATATCTGGTATCGTGCGGCTTTCAAGATAAACGATTGCGACTCTATCCCCAGCAACGCTATTTACAAGCTCCACATCAAGGATATTCCGGACTATACCGATCCGTTTAAGGATGTGACCGTGACCCTGTGGTATGGCGCATGCGACACGAATATGGCATACCTCATCCCTGTGCTTGATCCCTCTCCGAAGACGCTTGTCGGTCCGACAGCCGCGGAACTTTCCGCTCTCACCCCTGGCGAGTACAATTACACCTGGACGGTAACCGACTACTGCGACATCGTTCAAACCTACAACCAGAAAGTGACGGTGTTGTATCCGGAGTGCGGTGGTACGATGAAAGCGAAAGATGTTCGCGGCAACGAGTACGCTACTGTGCGCGTGGGCTGCGATTGCTGGCTGGCTGAAAACCTTTATACTGAGGCTGACGGTGCGGAATATTACAATGAAGATGCCGCCAACAGCGCTTTCGGCAAACTTTACGACTGGAATGCGGCTGTAGCAGTCAACAACACCGAAAAAACTTCAAAAACCGGTGACAAGTATATCCAAGGTGTATGCCCCGATGGTTGGGCTATCCCAACTACGGCTCAATTCAACACCATGCTTGCAAAAGCTGGCGATGACGCTGCCATCAAGTCTGATGATCCTGACACTTGGTTGACCGGTTATGCTGGCACTAACACCTCCGGTTTTGCTGCCAAGGGCGCAGGCTATTATGAGTCCAACCAGTACCAAAGACTGCTCGGTTATACGTACTTCTGGACGTCAGAACTCAACCCCAGCAATACGTATGTGGCTAAAGTTGTGGAAATGCGTTGTGGTTGCGGCGAGTTCGTCTGCTTTGACAAGAGCAAGGAAAATAAGGTCAGCGTGCGTTGCGTGAAAGTTCAACCTGCTGAATAATTGATATTTACAAATGAAAATAATCGGGATGTCGGCAACGGCGTCCCGTTTTTTTTAGTCAAAAGTCAAAGGCCAAACACATCCCATCCGTTTTCGCGGAGCACCTGTTGCGCGTCACGGTTTTGCATAATGCTACCCCCGAAGATGTTGAAATCGAAGATGTTGGGATTGGAAAACCATCGGTTGATGTCCATCTGCAGCGTGAGGTAAGAGGTTTTGTCATTCTGCACGTTGAAGTGCTCAAGCGGCAGGGTTACTGTGAACGTGTTGTCTGCGAAGCCATCGCCATCGGTGATTTTGCCGGTGTGCAGGTTGAAAGGTTGGCGAATACCGTCAAGGTCAATCCAACGCCCGTTGATTTTCATGTAGTGGTACCCCCCGCCGAGGGCTTGCGGCCAACTCATGTTGTTCTCCGGTGGATTCGGGAAGTTGCCGGTGGCGTTCTGCTCTCCCTCCAACCCGAACACAAACGTAATGAGCGAATAGTTTCCGCTGGGGATTTCGTCGGCGATGCGCCAGACGAGCGTATTGGGGATGCGGATATCGGTATAGTGGATACCCTCGTTATCTGCAATCACCACTTGTTTGTTGTCGTCGGAGTGCAGCATCACCTTAGAAATGAAAAATTGTACATCGTTGACCTCATAAAAATTCCCTGCGGCGTTTTGGTACATGCAGGTATCCAACCGCAGGGAATCATTATCGATGACAAAAGAAAAATTCAATGTGATATGTCCGGTCGGTTTGGTACATGCACCGCATAGCAGTGCGGATAATACCACCAGCCATAGTTTTTTGAGCATATTGATTTATTGTTTCAAATCTTAATGACATTTGTAGAGCTGTCATATTATGGGAGCTCTACAAAAATTAATTATTGCAGCTCTACTTGGTCTCTAATCTCACCATTCATCGATGTACTCCTCGGCCGGCTGCATTCCCTCCTCCAAGGATTCAATGAGTTTGTTCATTTCCTCGTCAATTTGTGAGAGGTAGCCGTACATGCTGGGAGTCCATCCGGAGGCGGAAGTGTTGAACCATGCCTCAATGGGAGCGGAACCGGTCGCTTTTTCCTTAAAGTCGGTGATGGTGTAGCGGTAGCGGTTGTCGCGGCATTCGAGTTTGAAGTTATAATAGACGATGTTTTTGAAGCGCATGGTGCCGTCTTTGTCCTTGTAGAAAATCCGCACGCTGGAGCGCATGTTGATGACGCATTTTTCCGGATCGGCGCTTTTGATGACCTCACCAGTGTTTTTGTAGTATGTTTTCGCCCATTTCATTGCTCTTTCGTACAGGACTTTCGGGGTGCCCTCCTGCTTCACGACATCTTGGTAGGTGACCAGATTGGTGCGTTCGTCAATGGGAAGGTAGGGAGCCTCGGGGATTTCCGGTTTCTGAGCAAAGGCCAGTGCGCACACGAAAACTGCGATTAAGGTCAAGATGTTTTTTTTCATTTTTGTCTTATTAAGGTTTGAAAATATAAATCATACATGTTTTTCTCGTCTTTTGGCACGAACTCGTTGCTTTCTATAGTCCATTCTTCTTCATTGAGTTCGGGGAACCAGACGTCAGCCACAAAATCAGAGACTATACGTGTGAGATAAAGTTTATCGGCGTGGGGCAGGAAAAGTCTGTACATGGTGGCTCCGCCCATCACGAAGGCTTCTTCGTCTTCGCGCACGAGGTTGAGTGCCGCCTCGATGGAGTGTACCGTTTCAACACCCTCGAACTCAATATCTTCGAGCGTGATGACGATGTTCCGGCGGTTCGGCAGGGGCTTTTTGGGAAGCGAATCCCAGGTGCGGTCGCCCATGAGCACCGTGTGGCCGGAGGTGATCTCCTTGAAATGTTTCAAATCCACGGGCAGATGGCACAGCAGTCGGTTCTGGTAGCCCAGTTCCAGACGTTGGCCCACAGCCGCAATCATACTTATACTCATATTATTATATTTTTGGCAAAAATACGATAGTTACAGGGATTTTCCGTTCTTTTTTGATAAAAATATTAACGTTTCGATGTTCGTAGAGACGCAATGCGTTGCGTCTTTACAAATCACAAAAAAATCGTATTTTTGCCGCCGATTCGAAGATTATGGGAAAGAGAAAACAGGACACTCATATTGAGATTAAGAACAGGAAGTCGGAATTCCTTTACTATCTATATACTTCCTACACTGCGGGTATAGTGCTGACCGGCACGGAGATTAAATCCATCCGAGCGGGGCGCGCCAATATTACAGATTCCTATTGTTCCTTCATTAACAATGAGTTATGGGTTCATAATATGCATATTAGCGAGTATGCGCAGGGCAGTTATAACAACCACCAGCCCAAGCGCGACCGCAAACTGCTGCTCCAACGCAAAGAGTTGCGCAAGCTGATGACCAAACTCAAAGAGCGTGGCTACACCATTATTCCGACACTGCTTTGGATCAATGAGAACGGCTATGCCAAACTCGACATCTCGCTGGCCCGGGGCAAGAAGATGTTCGATAAGCGCGAAAGCATCAAAGAGCGCGACCAACGTCGTCGTTCTGACGAGGAATAGATACTGACATTGATTGTTATTGACATGGAAGAGAACTCCAACATAACCGACCAACTGCCCGAATCCATCGCGGAACAGGAGAAAATATGGTACAGCATCGGCGAAACTGCCGAGGCGTTGGGTGTTCCTGCCTCCACATTGCGTTTTTGGGAGAAAGAGTTCGACATCATAAAGCCGCGCAAGAACAAAAAAGGCGACCGGTTCTACTCCAAAAACGATATCGCCATTTTGCGCACTATCCAATATCTCACCAAGGTGAAAGGTTACACGCTCCAGGGCGCGAAAGCCGCCATTAAGAACGACTTCGTGAAGGAGGCCGAAACTGCCGCCATCGTGAACACGCTGACACAGATTCGGGAGAAATTGTTGGAAATCAAGAAAATGTTGTAAATATCGGGGCGAATAATTATTTGCCCCTACAGACCCCTATTCTTTCATATAATATAATGTGTTCCCGCATGTTTTCCGGAACATCGTGTCGGTGATTCGTCGGATGTCGTCTTCGGTGACGGCGAAGTAGCCGGTGCGCTCGTCGGCGTAGTCTTCGGCACAACTGTAGAACTCGCCTGTGGCCAGTGTGTTGGCGCGGTCTTCAACCTTCAGGTTCCGTTCCAGAATGATGGATTCGGCGTTGTTCTTCACCTTTTGCAAATCGTAAGACAGTTTTTCATCAAACTGGAAATCAGCGAGATACTCTGAAAGTATTTCGTCTGCTTGTTCGATGCTGGTTCCTGCGGTGGGGCGTCCTCCGATGAAGAACAGTCCTTGTTCGGCGTTGCCAGACACAGAGGCGGAGAGGTCGGTGAAGAGCCGCTCTTCAGACACGAATTTGCGGTAAAGGTAGGAACTTTGTCCGGTACCGAGGATGTCGGAGAGCAAGTCGTAGGCGCAGTAGTCGTGTGCGGTGCGGGCGGGCATCAGCCAGCTTTTGAAGAGCATGTCGTCGGGCACGGGCTTTTTCACCACTTTGCATCGGGTTTCCGTATTTGGCATCTCCTGCGGATAGTTGTGCGCGTTGCGTTGCCCGCCTGCGATGTCGCCGAACCACTTTTCCGCCATCTGGAAGATTTCGTCGGTGCGCACATTGCCGGCAACCACGAGGATGGCGTTTGCGGGGCAGTAGAATGTTTCGTGGAAGTGGCGGATGATGTTCATGTCCACCTGTTCGATATGGGCCAGTTCCTTCCCGATGGGCAGCCACTGGTAGGGGTGTGTCTGGTAGCTGAGACCGTAGATTTGCATCATCAGGTCGCCGTAGGGTTGGTTGAGACAGGTTTCTTTGAACTCCTCCATCACCACTTGCTTTTGCACGTCAAGGCCTTGTTGGCTGAAGGATAGCGCGGTCATGCGGTCGGACTCGAGCCAGAGTGCGGTTTCTATATTGTTGGCCGGCAGCACGATATAATAACAGGTAAGGTCCTGCGAGGTGTAGGCGTTGTTGATGGCGCCGACCTTTTGGAGGGCGAGGTCGAAGTCGGGTGCATGGTCGGAGCCGCTGAACATAAAGTGTTCCATCAGATGGGCGAGTCCGGTGCAGGCCGGGTCCTCATCGCGCGCGCCCACGCGATAGACAATGGTGCAGGCGGCCAGCGGAGTGGTATGGTCCTCGTGCACCAGCACGTGCAGTCCGTTGGTCAGGATTTGTCGGGAAAAGGGAATAGCCATATGGTTCGTTAAAAAACGGCGGCAAAAGTACACTTTTCATCGTGATTTTTTGTACTTTTGCCATTTAAAAGATCACGCGGGCAGTGGAGTGCGTCAATAGGAATGGGGACGCGTGGTCGGATAACTGTTCCCGACTGGCTGCCGGGAGTTGCGAAAATGGAAAAGAATAATTCAAGAATACAAAATGGCGAAGTGATATGAAGAAAGTAAGAGAAATAGCCGGCTACGTGCTTGGCGGTTTGATGTTTGTGCTGCTGATTCCGACCTTGATGTGGTTGGCCTCCGGGAGACCCGCTCTCGGGGATATCCCTGTCTGGCGGATAGTGGTCGCCGTAGTGTTTGCGGTGCTTGGCATCGCGCTGAGTGTCTGGTCCATCGTCTACATGCGGCACAAGGGTGACGGCAATCCGATGGACGCCTTCGGGCACGAGGTTGCGCCCCGCACCCGCCACCTGATGACCGACGGTCCCTACCGTCTGAGCCGCAACCCCATGTTGACGGGCAGTTTTGTCTATTACGCCGGTGTTTGCGTGTGCCTCTGGACCTGGCAGGCCTTGCTGGTCTTCGTGGCCTTCATCGCCATCATGCTTTTGCAGGTCCGCAGCGAGGAGAAGCGCCTTCACCGGGACTTCGGGGAGGAGTACGAGGAATACTGCCAGCGGACGGGGCGCTTTTGGCCGAAGGGGTAGTTGATAACACCAATACTTAACTTCTGACATCATACTTCTGTAGGGCGGTCACAGCGAAGGAGGTTCCTAGCTGTTGCATAGTATTGTCCAAGTATTTATTTTCACTAGTAAAAGGATGAGATTGCTTTTGCCAAAAGACGCTAATATTGCTTCCGTATCAGATACGATGCAGAGTGGAAAAATGTGTATCTTTGCGGGGTGAAATAGGTAAGTGACAACTGAATGATAAACAGATACTTTTATAAATCCACTTTCTTCGAATTGTTTAATAGAGTATAAAGTTTGTACTAAAACATTTATTTATGCCCCACACCCTCTACAAAACCCAAGGCACCTGTTCCCAATTCATCGATATAACAGTCGATGACGACGGCGTCATCCGACAGGTCTCCTTTTACGGCGGTTGCCACGGCAACCTGCAAGGCATCTGCCGTTTGGTGACAGGTCAGAAAATCGATGATGTCATTCGCAAGCTGGACGGCATCCGCTGCGGGGATAAACCTACGTCTTGCCCCGACCAACTTTGTCGTGCACTAGAAACCCTTAAAAAATAACCATTATGTCTATTTTTCGCGTCATCCTTGCCATTCTTTTCCCGCCGCTGGCCGTCATCGACCGCGGGTGCGGGTCGGTGCTCATTGTGTTCTTGCTCACCCTCTGCGGGTGGGTGCCGGGCGTTATCGGCGCACTGGTTATCCTCAACAAGAATTGATCCCCTTTTTGAAACGCGAGATAATAATGGAAATGAACGAAGATTTAAGCTCTCAGAATTTAATCGAACAGATGAAAAAAGTGTTCATCCCCGCTCACTTGCGTGACGTGGAACGGAAATATGACGTAAAAATCCTGCTTGCCGTAGAGTCCGGCAGCCGTGCTTGGGGATTCGAGTCGAAAAATAGCGACTGGGACGTGCGTTTCATCTATATCCATAAACCCCAATGGTATTTTAAGGTAGATGAACAGCGCGATGTCATTGAACATATGTATCCTGATGATGTGGACCTTGTTGGATGGGAACTCCGCAAGGCACTTTCTTTGCTTAAACGCAGTAATCCATCGTTGCTTGAATGGTTCAATTCCCCTACAGTGTATCTTGCCGATGAAACTTTTGTCCGACGTATCCGCGAAGTGGAGCGGCAATTCTTCGACCCTGTGAAGTCTATGTATCACTACAATCATATCTATAACAAGCACAACGAACGGTATCTCCAACATAAAGGCTACCCCGCCAAGCGTTTTCTTTACTATCTTCGAGGTATTTTGGCTTGCAAATGGATTGAGAACAATAAGACACTGCCACCAGTGCCCTTTAAGCAACTTGTTGAGGCAACCGTTAAAGATAAGACTATGCTGGATAAAATCAACGAGTTGATATTGATGAAGAAGAGCGAAAGAGAGTGCGATATGATGACTGTTGACAATTCTTTGGTGGAATATGCCCGCAGCATGGGCGATTATTATAATAATTGCGTCAACACTTTCTGGCCCGAACAAAACCATATAACCGATGAAATGCTGGATTCCATTTTGTATGATATGGTTATAACTCAAAAAAACGTTATATGAAACTCTTTTTCCAAGCCCTAACCAAATTCCTCCTCGGAGCCGTCATCTTCGGACTGCTCATCTTCCTGCCCGCCGGCTCGCTCCATTATTGGCAAGGGTGGCTGCTGATGGGCATCCTGTTTGTGCCGATGTTCGTGGCGGGACTCATATTGATGGTGAAGAACCCAGAACTGCTCCGCAAACGGCTGAACGCCAAGGAGGAAGAAAAAGAGCAGAAGTCCGTCGTGGCGCTAAGCGGGGTGATGTTTGTCGCCGCATTCGTGGTGGCGGGACTCAACTGGCGTTTCCAGTGGCTGGTACTTCCCGAATGGGCCGTGTGGGTCGCCGCCGCGCTCTTCCTTTTCGGCTATATCCTGTATGCAGAGGTGCTTCGCGAGAACACCTACCTTTCCCGCACCATAGAGGTGCAGGAGGACCAAAAGGTCATCGACACGGGACTCTACGGCATTGTCCGCCACCCGATGTACACGGCCACCATCATCCTCTTCCTCTCCATGCCGTTGGTATTGGCCTCGCCCATCTCTTTTCTGATCATGCTGCTCTATATCCCCCTCATCGCCAAGCGAATACGCAACGAGGAGGTCGTTCTGGAAGAGGGACTTAAGGGATACCGCGAGTACAAACAACGTGTGAAATACAAAGTTTTGCCGTATATCTGGTAATGATATTTGATTAGTCTTTCTCTTTTTTCAGCCCAGTTATAAATAATAATTGTATTTTTGCAGTCGATAAAAATGTACTTTAGTACAAAAAAATCGAATAGAAATGATTGTAAAAAGAGATAACTTACTGAACAAATTAAAGATACACCGAAATAACGGAATGATAAAAATAATCACCGGAATGCGGCGGTGTGGCAAATCTTTTCTTCTGTTCAACTTGTTTTCGGAAGCCTTGATGGATGAAGGCGTGAAAAAAGACCATATCATCAAAATTAATCTTGAGGATCGCCGTCTAAAGAATCTGCGCGACCCTGATGAACTCTTACACTATATAGACGCACAAATCGTAGACCAAGACATGTACTATATCCTTTTGGACGAAGTACAACTTGTCAACGAATTCGAGGATGTGCTGAACAGCTATCTACACGTACCCAATGCCGATGTCTTTGTCACAGGCTCCAATGCCAAGTTCCTCTCCAAAGATGTCATCACAGAGTTTCGTGGTCGAGGGGACGAAATTCGTATTCATCCTTTCTCTTTCAGCGAGTTCCTCAGCACAAAAGATGTCAACAATTATCATGACAAACTCTTCTTGGAGTACATAACCTACGGTGGTTTACCACAAGTGGTTTTGATGGAAACTGAGAAAGAAAAAAAGAGCTATCTTCATACTCTTTTCGTCCACACTTATCTGAAAGACATAAAAGAGCGTTACAATATCAAGCTGGACAATGATTTAGAGGATTTAGTCAACTTTCTTGCTTCTTCCATCGGAGGTTTGACCAACCCCCATAAGATTGCCAACACTTTTAAAAGTGTCAAAGGCAGTTCTATCACACAAGATACTGTCAAACACTATTTGGATTATCTCGAAGATGCTTTTTTCATAGAAAAAAGCCTTCGCTACGACATCAAAGGCAAACACTATATTGATACACCTTCCAAATTCTATTTTGAAGACCTTGGTTTAAGAAACGCTCGGCTTAATTTCCGTCAAATCGAAGAAACACATCTGATGGAGAACCTCATATACAGCGAATTGAGAAGATGTGACTTGTCTGTTGACGTGGGCGAAGTTGAAATCAAAGAAACGAACCGGGAAGGAAAAACAGAACGAAAGCGATTAGAGGTGGATTTCGTTTGCAATCAAGGTTTCAGACGTTATTATATTCAATCCGCTCTTAACATCTCCGAAGACGAAAAACGCGAGACTGAATTACGATCACTTCGAAAAATCAACGATAGCTTTAAGAAAATCATCATTGTCGGTGGAATGTCTGCACATTATCAAAACAACGACGGTATTGAATTCGTGAGTCTGTATGATTTTTTGACTAATCCTCAAATCATTTTAGACTAACACCATGCTCGACACGATGACTCCCCAGCAACGCCACTACTGCATGTCGCGGATACGCAGTAAGGACACCACGCCCGAGAAGCGCGTGCGGCAGTGGCTGTGGCAACACGGCTACCGCTACCGCCTCTGCGTGAAGGGGGTGCCGGGGAAACCCGACATTGTGATGCGGAAGTATAGGACGGCGATTTTCGTGAACGGGTGCTTTTGGCACGGACACCTTATTCAATGTACAATGTACAATGAACAATTTACAATTGAGGATTCGAAATGTTGTAAAATACCGAAAACAAATAGGGAATTTTGGGTCGCAAAGATACGACGCAACCAAGAGCGGGACCAAAAGAATTACCAGATTTTGCAGGAGAATGGGTGGCAGGTGATTGTGCTGTGGGAGTGTCAGTTGAAACCCAAGAAACTGGAACAGACGATGTTACAGGTGGAGATTCTACTGCATGATTTCTATCTTGCTACCTTTAACCATCGGTCGAAAACGTACATTCATATTGATGAGAATCTGCCGATGGTGGCGGAGGATCCGGAAGAATATGAACAATAAACAGAACGATTATGAAACACATTACCATTTATACCCTGACTTCCGCCCTGCACGACCCGCAGGTGCTGGATACGCTCACGAAAGAGTTTCTAACATCGTTGAATGTCCCGTACGTTCTGAAAGGCGATGATTTCTCGGACTACGGCGCCCACGACATGGATTTGATTTATGTGCGGACGGGCGGTACCGAAGGGATTTTTCAACGTCTTATGCCTCAGCTTGTTGCCAAGTCGGACAAGCCGTTTTATCTCTTGGCTTCCGACAAGAGCAACTCGTTGGCCGCTTCTATGGAGATTCTTTCCTATCTGCAACAACATGGTCTCCAAGGCGAAATCCTACACGGCAATGCAGAATATGTCACTGAAAGAATTTCTCTGCTTTCCAAGGTGGAAACGGCTCGAAAACACCTGCAATACTGCCGACTCGGCATTATCGGAGAACCGTCCGACTGGCTGATTTCCAGCCATGTAGATGCCGACACCGTCCGCCAAAAATTAGGTATGGAACTGGTCTCCATACCGATGAAGGAACTGTTTGAAACATTGGAACAAACGCCCGAACAACCCGTGGAGGAACGGTGCGATGTGCCGTCTATTCTAGCCGCTCTGCCTACGGCCACCCGTATCTATATGGCCTTGAAATTAATCATCCAAAAGTATGATTTACAGGGATTTACATTGCGCTGCTTCGATTTGCTGGACACCATCCAAAACACCGGTTGCTGGGCGTTGGCGAAGCTGAACGCAGAAGGTTATATTGCAGGTTGCGAGGGCGATGTCCCCACCATGTTGACGATGACACTGCTTCGTGCGCTGTCTGGCACCTCTTCTTTCCAAGCGAACCCTGCCAGCATCGATCCCGAAACCGGCGAGATTCTCTTCGCCCACTGCACCATCCCCTTTGATATGGTGCAACGTTACGAATTGGACACGCATTTCGAATCGGGAATCGGGGTCGGCATACGCGGTTTCGTGCCGGAAGGACCTGTCACGGTTTGCAAAGTTTCGGGCGATTTGTCACGAACGTTCGTCGCGGAAGGAGAGCTGGTTCGCTGTCAGACAAAGCCGGACCTCTGCCGCACGCAGTTAGTGGTGCGTCTCACCAATCCGTCCGATACCGAATATTTTTTGACGAATCCTATTGGGAATCACCATGTTGTCGTAGTTGGACACCACGCCGAAGCACTGAAGGCGTTGTTACGGAGAATACGTTTTTTTGAAAATTGAGAATTTTTATTATAAGTACGATTATGAAACACATCTCTGTCGCCGCCGCAGTCATCGTTGACAGCCAGAACCGAATTTTCGCCACCCAACGTGGGAGTGGAGATTGGAAGGACTGGTGGGAGTTCCCCGGCGGGAAAATTGAGGAAGGAGAGTCGCCAGAAGAGGCTCTCCGCCGCGAAATCTTAGAGGAATTGAACACCGAAATACACGTCGGCGAACATATCGCCGACGCCGAGTGGGACTATCCTAATTACCACCTTGTGCTCCATTGCTACCTTTGCAAGGTCGTGAGCGGATATCTGGAACTGCTGGAACATGAGTCCGCCAAATGGCTCGCCCCCGACGAACTCGGCACCGTGCAGTGGCTGCCCGCCGACTGGGAAGTAATCGCGCTGCTGAGAAAAAAGTTCCTCTCCAGCGAAGGTTAAACCGCCCTTTTTTCGCATATCGTCTGCTTCAACGCCGCCCGTAAAGCGACGTAAGCGGTTTTATTATAACGTATTCAGTCATTTATAAACCATTATCCATTTTCACTTTATGAAAATAATCCATACAGCCGACCTTCACCTTGGGCAAACGCTCTATCAGCATTATGACCGGAGCGACGAACACGAGCATTTCTTCAAACAATTGGAGAATTGGTGTAAACTTGAACATCCCGACGCCCTGCTGATCAGTGGCGATGTGTTCGACATACAGTTGCCCTCCACCGGCACAAAAAAGAGATTCAACGAATATTTTGTGCACCTGCAGAAAATGTTTCCCGAAATGCATGTCGTGATCACCGCGGGCAACCATGATTCCGCCTCACGAATCCAAGCGGACCACGACATTTGGACATTTTCCAATACCCACCTTATCGGTATCGCACCCTCCTTGACGGCAGAGGAAGGATGGCAGGAAAACTATATTATCGAACTCCCCAGTGGTTTTATCATTGCAATGCCCCACATGTTAGGAGACCGTTCCCTGCAACTGCAATCGGTGCTCAACCGCGTGAAGGACCGCAATGTCAACAATAAGCCTGTTGTGATGATGGGACATCTCGCCGTCACCGGTCTTGACCCTACCGGCCATAACTTTGAAATCGGCAAGATAGAGACGCAGAATGTCGATAAACTTGGCGTTGGTTACGATTATATGGCCTTAGGTCATATCCACAAACCCCAAACTATCGGACATTCAGAGGATTGTATGAAAGAGTCGGTCTCTTATCCGGCTCCAGTTGTCCGCTATTCGGGCAGCGCCCTCCATGTGAGTTGCGACGAACAGTATCCGCATACCGTGAGCGTCGTGGAAATAGACAAGCACGGTGGTGAAGTGAGCATCCGTCAACTCCGCATCGACGAGCTGCGCCATTTCTACACGATTCCGGAAGATAAAGAGTCCTTCGATAGCGAAGCAGAGACGTTGGAAGGCATCAGGAGTTTTTGTGAAGATAAGAAAAAGGGATATTTCCGCCTGAAAATAAAATATTCGGCAGAGATTTCTTCCAACTTCAACCAACAGGTCTACGACATTTTAGCCGAATATGACGATGAGGTGCGGTTCAATCCCAAAATTATCTGGGACGGACAGCCTGTCGCCAGCACCGTGGCAAGCGTGAAACCCACTTTCGAGGTGGCCGAGTTGCAAGAGATGAGAGACCCTGTGCTCTTTATCGAAAAGACTATAGATCAATATGAAGGTCTTGACATTTCCACACTTAAAGATGTTTTTAAAGAAGTGGAGGCAGAAGTGACCCTTCTTAGAGAAGAAAAGCAGGCAAAAACGAAAACCAAGACTTCTAAGAAAAAAGCCACAAGCGAAGATGGCGATAATAATAGTAGTACGGAATCAGAACAAGCATAAAAAACTATGAAAATTAAAAGATTATCCATCAGAAATATTGCCTCTATCAAAGAGGCCGACATCGATTTTGAAAACGGTCTGAACGACCCCATCACGAATAAACAGGCCCCGTTGTTCCTGATTTCCGGCGAAACGGGATCCGGGAAATCGATCATTCTTGACGCTATTTCGCTGGCACTTTACAAAACAACGCCACGTATCACCGGTGTCAGCAATATGACGAATAACGATTTTGTCAATTCTCAAGGGGAGGTCGTCCGTGTGGCTGGCATCCAGCAATATACCCGGATGGGCATCGCACCCGGGGATCCATGCTATACTGAATTGATCTTTGAGGGGAACGATCAGAAAGAGTATTCGATTAAACTATCTTTGGGCTTCACCCGTGGCATCACCAATGCCGAAGGGAAAAGACCTGTCAAATACAGCACTCCATCATGGGAACTGAAATCCGGGGAGGGCACTCTTACCGGCGACGCGGACATCAGACAAATGATTGAGAAAACGGTGGGTTTGTCGTTTGAGCAGTTCGGACGCATGGCCATGTTGGCTCAAGGGCAATTCGCCGCCTTCCTGACAGGAAAGAAAGAGGAAAGAGCAGAAATTCTGCAACAGTTGACCAACACAGAAATCTTTGATGATTATGGGAACGCTATTGAAAGCTTGTTCAAAAAGGCCAATACTGAAGTAGAAAAGGCGGAAAAGAGCAAGAAAGATCTGGAAGATTTTCACATCAAAAAGGATGATGAAATGAAGGCATTGCTCAAAGAACAGGAAGAAAAGACACTCCGTAGGGACGAACTTGACAAATGCATAAAAGAGGTAGAAGATCAACTTGCACAAATTGGGATTGTCACGCAGAATGCGGAAGCCCTTGAGACAGCTGGGAAGGAGTTGGAACGACTTAATGGTATTGTGCAAAGCGATGATTATCGGAGCAAAAAAACGCTTGTCGACGATTGGACGGCCACAGCTGACGAACGCCAGCGCCTTATCGACCTGCGCGAAGCTCAAAAACAGTTGACTAAATTGGAAAATGACGAGAAATCGTTGCAACGCACATTCCAGACACTCTCCGCCGATCTCCTTTACAGAGAACAAAAACTCGATGAACTTAAAAAGGTCATTGAAGCGGAAGAAAAATGGCTTGATGCGCGTAAAGAGCACGATGAACTTTACAGCAAGTATGGGGAATTTATCCTTCTTTTGGACCAGTACAAGGGAATTCTTGAAAAATTGGCCAAACTTGCAGAACAGAAAAAACAGGCAGAGGACAACGTAGAGCAGTTGCAAGAAGCTTTGGAAAGTGCGAAATTATTAGCCACTCGGGCCCAAATTGCCGTGGATGACAAACAAAAGATCATTGATAGCAAGACAGAGGAGCGTAACAAGCTGAATCCTTCCGAAATTAACGTAAGTCTTGGCAATCTTCGCGATGAGAGCGCCAAACTTGAACAATTGCGGTCTGATGCAAGACAATACAACGATAAGCATCAAAAATATCAGGAACATCTCGCAGAGATTGCCGATGATGAAATAAAACTTAAGGAACTTTTTGATTCATATAGTCAAAAAAAGAAAGAATTTGAAGAAGCCAGGGATGCTTACGACAAATCCCAATCTCTTTTTTCAACAATGCAGACCAGTATGGAAGAAAAAATGGTCGCATTGCGTCTGCAACTCAAGGAAGAACATGCCGAGGTGTGTCCGCTCTGCGGGCAAGGTCTTGCACACGTGGAGTTGTCCACAGATGCATTTCAGGACATTCTTGAGCCTCTCAGAGCTGAGGCGTCTCGTCTCGAAACGGCGAAGAAAGCTGCTGAGGCGGAATATAACACAGCTAAAACGAACCACGACACCTTCAAGGGGGCTATTGATAGTAAAAAACAGCAGTCTGAAAAGGAAAAGAAGGAGAATAGCACGGAGAGAGCCCGTATAGCAACTATAGCCCAGCGTTTTCAGTTGGATCCCAACAACCAACTGATCGAGCAAATCACAGCCCGTTTGCAAGAAAACAAGGATAAGGTCGAATCCTTGGATAAATCTTTCCAAAAGGCCGAGGCTCTCCAAAAAGAGATCAATAAACTTCTTGAAGAGAAAAAACCTTTGGAGGAGGCTCGGGATAAGGCCAACACAAATAAGCAAAAAGCAGAAAGGGCCGTTGAAGAAAATGCGAATACTATCACGGATTGCTTCAATAAGATAACGGAAAAGGAAAAAGAAAAGGCCGAATTGAAGTCAAAACTGTCGCCAGCCCTCCAACCGCTTTGTCCGAGTTGGGAAGACCAGATTGAAGCCACTAAAGATCAATTGACTGAGGCGGCGAAAGAATATAATGCTAACAAAACCGAATATTCGAAGCAAGTCGCCCAGGCTACGAGGGATGAGGTGTCGATTAAATCCATCCGTGGAACACGGGATGACATCATCCAAAAATTACCTGAGTGGAAAGCAGAATTCAGTCCTGCCGTCTATAGCACAGGCAATATCGAACGTGAGTGGAGCAGTCTGCTCACGTCTGTCAGCAAACTCATCTCTGACAAAGAATCACAGGAGCGTTCCATTCGCGAATGTGGACAAAAACTTAGGGAATACTACCAAAAAACCGGCAAGGATGAAGCGTATCTTGACTCTATCATCAAACACAAGGACGAACTAAAAGATGCTATTGAATTTGTGGAAAACACGGGTCGCGCTATAACGGAACAAAGAACAATCATAGCCACTTCAACGGAAAAAATCGAAGAAGCACTCAAAACACTGAAGCTTGCAAAGGTTGAAGATTTGCCCGACAGCAGGGAATGTGAAGCTAAAAAGGAGGGTTGGAAAAAGGAGCATACCGATATCATAGGGCGTTTGGGCAGTATTAATGAGATACTGGAATTGGATAAAAACAATCGTATCTTACTTTCTGAAAAGCAGATAGTTTTAGATGAAGCCAAGGCAGTCCTCAAAAAGTGGGAGATTTTGAACAAGTATTTTGGAGGGAAACGTTTCCGCACGGTGGTGCAGACCTATATACTTCGTCCATTGCTTAACAATGCCAACCTCTATCTGGAACAGATTACCGACCGCTATCTCCTTACCTGCAGCGAAGAAAACGAACAACTTTCCATTCTCGTCATCGACAGATATAACAAAGACCAGGTGCGTAGCGCCACCATCCTCTCCGGCGGAGAACGCTTTATGGTTTCGTTGGCGCTTTCATTAGCGTTGTCTTCCCTAAACCGTCCCGACATGAATATCAACATCCTGTTCATCGACGAAGGTTTCGGCACCCTCGACCAAAACAGTCTGGGGTCGGTGATGGATACGCTGAGTAAATTGCAAGAAATTGCCGGATTGAAGGAGCGCCGCGTGGGCATTATCTCGCACCGTCCGGAATTGGAGACTATCCCTGTCAAAATTAAAGTGAACAAGAAAGGGGAAGGATGCAGTCTGATAGAAATCACAAATTCGTGATTTCTAATGTTTTAAGTATTCATCTATCGCCTTTGCGGCACTCTTCCCCGCGCCCATGGCGAGGATTACCGTGGCCGCGCCGGAAACAATGTCGCCGCCGGCGAAAATGCCCTCACGGGAGGTGATGCCGTTCTCGTCGGCCACGATGCAGCCGTGCTTGTTGACATCCAACCCTTGCGTGGTGGTGTAAATCAGCGGGTTGGGCGATGTGCCTATAGACATGATAACCATATCGGTCTCCAATGTGAATTCGGAGCCGGGAATGACGACCGGACGACGACGGCCTGAAGCGTCAGGCTCGGTGAGTTCCATGCGCACGCACTCCATGCCGCATACCCAGCCCTTGTCGTTTCCAATAATCTTTACTGGATTGGTAAGTAATTGGAAATCAATTCCTTCCTCTTTGGCATGATGCACCTCTTCACGGCGGGCGGGCAGTTCTTCTTCGGATCGGCGGTAGACGATATGCACCTCCGCACCGAGACGGATGGCCGTGCGTGCAGCATCCATAGCGACATTGCCGCCGCCCACCACGGTCACCTTCTTGCCGACAAAGTTGGGCGTCTCGTACTTCTCCTTGTAGGCGAACAACAGGTTGTTTCTCGTCAAAAATTCGTTGGCGGAAACGACTCCGCAGAGGTTTTCGCCTTCAATGTTCATGAAATTGGGGAATCCCGCGCCCGTGGCAATGAACACGGCATCATATCCCCACTTGTTCATCAAGTCGTCCACTGCAAGAGTGCGCCCGATGACCACATCGCTCTCAAAGCGTACCCCGAGATTTTTGATGGTTTCGATTTCGGGTTTTACGATGTCCTTTTTGGGTAAACGGAATTCCGGGATGCCATAGACGAGTACGCCGCCAAACTCGTGAAGTGCCTCATACACAGTTACTTCGTAGCCCATGCAGCGCAATTCTTTCGCACATGTCAGGCCGGCGGGACCGCTGCCCACCACGGCCACCTTTTTGCCTTTTTTCTCCGCCGGTTTTTGCACGGCAACGTGGTTCTGCATGGCCCAGTCGCCAATGAACCGCTCCAGTTTGCCGATGGCTACGGGGTCGCCTTTGCGCCCGAGAATACATTTGCCTTCGCACTGGCTTTCTTGCGGGCACACGCGGCCGCACACGGAAGGCAGGGCGGTGTCTTCTTTGAGCAACGTTGCCGCTTTGTCGAACTGGCCGTCTTTAATTTGGGAGATGAAGTCGGGAATGCGGATATGCACCGGACAGCCCTCCATGCAGAGCGGTCGTTTGCAGGTCAGGCATCGGCGAGCCTCTTCCACGGCTTCTTCGGCGTTATAGCCGAAACAAACCTCTCTGAAATTTGAACGGCGCACCTCGGGTGCTTGCTCACGCACCGGCACGCGTGATTTGGGTGGAAGGGCCTCATGGGTGATACCGCCGATATGGCATTGGTGATTTTCACGTAATTCCTCCTCTTCCAATAATTTACGGCCTTCAATATGGTCATACATGGCTTGGCGGTGCATGCATTCGTCGAAATTGATGAGTGCGCCGTCAAACTCGGGTCCGTCTACGCAGGTGAACTTGGTTTGGCCGCCAATCTGCACGCGGCAGGCGCCGCACATTCCAGTGCCATCCACCATCAGCGAGTTGAGGCTCACCACGCAGGGAATTCCTAACTCCTTGGCTTTCAGCGATACGAATTTCATCATAATCATCGGGCCGATGGCGGTGATTTCATCGTAGCGGCGACCTTCATTTTTCACAAGATGCACCAACATGTCGTTCACATTGCCCTTAAATCCCATGGAGCCGTCGTCGGTGGCGATGTATAGGTTGTTGGTGATTTTGCGGAACTGCTCAATGTAGAAGAGCAGCGATGCGTTGCGGGCCCCGATGATGACATCGCACTCCAGCCCGTGTTGTGACATCCATTTTACTAATGGAAAGACTGGCGCGATGCCAACACCTCCCGCGATGAAACAATAGCGTGACCTGCGCAACATGCCGATAGGCCGGTGGATGAATGCCGACGGGTTGCCCAACGGTCCCACCACGTCATGAAAGAAACCGCCAACCGGAAAGGAGACAATCTTTCGCGTTGAGATACCTATCGCTTTGATTACTAATGTTATAGTTCCATCTGGAAGGTATGTGTCGCTAACGGTCAGCGGGATGCGCTCTGCGGTTTCATCCGCCTTAACAATTACAAACTGTCCAGGCAGCACGGCCTGCGCAATCTTTGGAGCCTCCACTTCCATCAGGAAGGTGTCCTGGCCTAATTCTTCCTTTTTGACGATCTTGTACATATTCTTTACTTTTATTTTTTCAATGCTATGCTTGAAATGCAGCGAGATGTAATAAAATGGTTTATCTCTTTAAAAATTTTCTCATAACCTTCCTTTTCCCGTCCGAATAGGTCAGGAAATACATTCCAGTGGGCAAATCCGATACCGCAATCTGGCATTTGGTCCCTTCTGCCTTTTGAACTGAGAGAGCCTCCCCAGCATGTCTGTAATTACTATCGAGCCATCCATTTCCTCCCCCGTACTCATGTCCAGCACCACATACTGCGAGGCGGGGTTAGGGTAAACGTTCAGATACGACTGGGGATATTGCTGTAGTCCCACCTCCTGATACCCGAAACACGACTGGTCGCAGCCCAAGTTCTCGTTAACCATATAAACTAATGAATCATCCTTGTACATACATTGCAGAAGACCTAATTGAGAGCCAAAGTAATGGTAATATACATTAGGAAAACCATGGTTTACGTTATATAAGTTACGAAAAACGCACCAGATGTCTATCAGCCCATACGTGGGCCCAATGCCCTCGATAAAACGGATGGAAAGGTTGTAATCATTAAGAAGCCCTTGATTTCCGCTACCGAAAAAATAGTCGTCCTGATGATTAAGCAATGAGAGGAATACATTTTTCCGGTCTTCACAATAGCGAACACTATCCACTATCATCTCAAAGCGTATTGTGTCACTAGGTTGATTGGGCGCAATAGGTGTATCCGGTGGATTACTGTACCACAATGCACACAAACCTTTATAGATAAAAGTGTCCCCCTCCGACAAGGACATGTACTGACCATGCGTAGGCGAAACGGTAAACAATAGGACTGCAAAAGTCAACACGGCGGCGAATTGCCGGCCTCTTGTCTCTGCATGTATCATAATGCATTCCATTGTCCTATTATTTGTATTGTTAAATATCATTCAGAAAAAACACATCGACCACCATTCATTAGCGACCCCTATACAAGTGACGCAACAATCGCGTCTGCCAGAGCCTCCAACTCCGCCTTTTGCGTCTCTTTCATCGCTGATTTGAAAGTGACGACAGGTTCGAGGATGGTGGTGTTTTTCATTTCGCCAAGAATAGTCTTTATGGCGTTGCCGGAGACGGGTGCCCATGAGCCGTTTTCGACTACAGTGAAGACACGGTTCTGCAGCAGGTGCGCTTTGATGTCGAGCAGGTAGTTCTCCATCGGAGGATAGAGGCCGCCGTTGTAAGTCGGGGCGACGAGCACAATGTGACTGCAGCGGAAAGACTCTGACACCAAGTAGGATACATGCGTGGCGGAGACGTCGTACATTTGGATATTGCGACAACCCTTGTCGGCGAGCAAGCCTGCCAGAACAGTCGCCATAGATTCGGTATGCCCGTACATGGAACCGTAGACGAGGAGGATTTCTTTGTCTTCCGGTTCGTAGCGGCTCCATTTGTCGTATTTCTCGATGAATTTTGCGAAATCCTGCCTCCAGATGGGGCCGTGAAGCGGGCAGATCATCGCGATGTCGAGAGTGGCGGCTTTTTTCAGCAGATTTTGCACCTGCATACCATATTTGCCTACAATATTAGTATAATAGCGACGGGCTTCGTTCATCCATTCGCAGTCGAAATTGACTTCGTCGGCGTAGAGATTGCCGCCCAAAGCCCCGAATGTTCCGAATGCGTCGGCGGAGAAGAGAACTTTGTCCACATCGTCGTATGAAACCAGCACCTCGGGCCAGTGCACCATCTGCGCACCTACGAAATGCAGGGTGTGTTTTCCGGTATTGAGGGTTTCGCCTTCTTTAACTATTTGGAAAATAATATGTTCTGAAATATCCATAAACTGTTTCATCAGGCGGGATGCCTGCAAGCTGCAAACAATGACGGCTTTGGGCCAGCGCACGAGCACATTTTCAAGGGAGGCCAGATGGTCGGGTTCCACATGGTGAATAACAATATAGTCAAGGGGACGTCCGGCCAATGTGGCGGTCAGATTTTCGATAAACTGGGCGCTCACGGCCTGGTCGGCGGTGTCCAAAAGCACGGTTTTTTCGTCCATCAGGACGTAGGAGTTGTAGGACGTGCCACGCGGGATGGGCATCATGTTCTCAAAAAGGGCGAGTCTGCGGTCAGAGGCGCCAATGTACCATAAATCACTGTTAATCTGTCTTGATGTATTCATATCTTTGATGTTAAATATCTGAAAAAGATGTTATTAGGCATAAACTAACGGGGTGCAAAGATACAAAAAACTCCCTAAAACAGAATATTTTTTAAATATGAGACAAAATCGGGTTTTGATTTATTTTTTTTGTATTTTTGCGCCAATATTATTAAAAGGAATAATTATAAATAAAATTCAATAGTTTATGAAAAAATTTACGCTGTTAGCATCGTTACTGATGTTCGTTACTTTTAGCTTCGCGGTGAACGTTGTGCCCGTGGGGGATGCTATGAAAGCATCTAAGAACTTCCTTACGGAGCGTGTTGGTGCCGTGAAGGCCAATCAGATGGAACTGACGCTGGTGAGCACGGAATATTCTTCCGAGGGCACGCCGGTGACCTATCGTTTCAGCATTGATGGCAAAGGATTCATTATCGTCTCCGCCACAGACTTGGCCGCTCCCGTTTTAGCTTTCTCTTTGGAGAGCAACTTCCAGACGGGTACGGGTGCCGATATCTATACGGAGCGCTATGCCAAGCAGGCTGCTTTCCTGATGGAGAACCCTGCCGCCGCCCTTTCCAACAGAAGTCAATGGAACCATTATCTGGCTGCCGATTTCCAACCTTATTTCTCTGCCAAGGGCGAACCTTGCGTGGAGCCGTTGGTGACCACCCGTTGGACCCAGGAGAAATACTATAATGCCATGTGTCCCAACAACCCGCAGAACAAGTATGCCGAAGATTGCCATACTCCCGTGGGTTGTGTCGCCCTGACAATGGCCAACATCCTCTTTTACTATCGTTTCCCCGAACACGGTTATGGTGTCGTGTCCTATATTCCCAAGGAATACAATGACGACAATGAACTGATTTTCACCTATCCCAGACAAACGGTGAACTATAGTCAAGCCACATACGACTATGACGCTGTTGCCAACAGTTTGGATGATTATGACGGTGAGTTAGCAAAACTGCTCTATCATTGCGGTGTCTCTGTGCGTATGAGTTATGGTCACGATGGATCCGGTTCTCAATCGGCATATGCCATGGAAGCTTTGCAAAACCAATACTATTTCAACAACGATGCCCAATTCCGCAACGTTAGCGATGTAGGTTCTACCGCCGAATGGATTGCCTTGGCAAAAGGGGAATTGGATGCCCGTCGTCCGCTCTTTTTCTCCGGTACCAGTGCTTCCGCCGGCGGTCACGCTTGGATTGTCGATGGTTACACGACGGTCAATGGCATCATCTATTTCCATGTAAACTGGGGATGGGCTGGCGCCAGCAACGGTTATTACCAGATTGGCAACATGGTCTCTTCCGGCTACGGCAACTTCAATGTGAGCGGCTCCAACTCAATGATGACCATGCTTATGCCCGACAGCGTTGATATTGTGAAACCCGCCGAGAGTTTCAAACGCGTGACGGCCAGTTTCGGTACCATCAGCGACGGTGCCGGCAATATGAAGTATGCCCAGAATTCCAACCGCAGATGGATCCTCGCTTGTCCTGACGCTTCCGGCTACACCTTCCAGTTCTCCAAACTGAAAGTGAAATCCACCGATAAGGTCATCATCTATAACGGTGGTACCGAAGCCAGCGGCATCAAGGAGCAATACAGCGGTGACTGTCTGATGGCTGCCTGCAACGACTATCAGAATCTGGGCGACAGCATCCACGCCGGTTTTGTTGGAGATCCTCTGCCCGCTTCCGTCACGGTCAACAAGGATAGCGTGCTCGTGGTCTTCGTTTCCACGGCCAACTCTGAAACCGACTATGGTTTTGTGTTGGACTATCAAGTTACCGGTTACCACAGAAACGGCTGTACTGACAAGACCTTCACGGACCAGTGCAATGTGTTGACAGATAAACCCAACAATGAGGTTAGCGATGATCCTTACCGTATCTCCAATGTGTGCGAATATACTTTGAATCTTAGATTTAAGAACCAACTCGTGTGCGCTTTCCATAAATTCGACCTTAAGCAGGGTGACTTTGTGGATATCTACAACCAGAAGAACTCAGCCTCGTCGAACAAAGAACTTCTCGCCCATTTCGATGCCGAGCATCTTCCCACGGGTGTGTACACGTTTGACGTTCCTACTTTCAACTACTCCGGTTCTCCGATTTCCCGCTTCATCATTCGTTTCGCTTCCGATAACAAGGATGCTGGTACCGGTTTCGAGTTCGAGTATTTCGGCATGAACACAGGTATCAACCAATTTGAGAACGTTGACGTCAGCGTTTACCCGAACCCTGCTTCCTCTTACATCAATGTTGAGGTTGTCTCCAACGAGGCTCAGTCTTTCACCGCACAAGTGGTGGACATGATGGGTAAGACGGTCTATACGGATCAATTCAGTCACAACGGTGGTGACGAGGTCTATCAAATTCCGGTCACTGGACTTGCCAAGGGCGTTTACTTCCTCCACCTGAATGGAACTGACGGCAGCCATGTGCAGAAGTTCGTGGTGAAGTAATCCACGCTAACATAGAATAAAGAAAGGCGGTCTTTGCAGGCCGCCTTTTTTGTAATGAAAGGTGGAGGTGTGTAAAGGCACATCTCCGAAATTGAAATTATTATTTCTTTGTAAAGCTGGATTTGTCCACGCCGCAGATGGGGCAGGTCCAGTTAGAGGGGAGGTCTTCAAATGCGGTGCCGGGGGCAATGCCGTTGTCGGGATCGCCGGCCTCGGGATCGTACACATAACCGCACATGTCGCATACATAAAGGTCTTTTTCCATGTTTGTTTGATTTAAAGGTTGTTGAAAAGTGGGTGCGTTTTTAGGTGACGCACCCTTGAATTTGATTCTGTATTCAGCGTAAGTCAGCGCTTTTCCTTCCACCAGATTCTTTCCGCCCACCACTTCGGCCACGAACATTATGTGTGTGCCGAAATCTATGGATTTCACCACTTTACAGCTGATGAACGCCAGAGTCCCTTCGGTGATGTAGGGGATGTTGCGGGAGTCGTTGGCCCAGGCTACATTGGCAAATTTGTCAATGTCGGCGCCGCTCTTGTAACCGAAAGTTCCGATGACCTCCTTGCGGACCTCTTCAGAAAGCACGGAGATGTTGAACGCGCACGTGTTCTCAATCATGTTGCAGGTGCGGTTGTTCTTGCTGACCATGGTGGCGATTTGCATCGGCGACGAAGTGATTTGCATCACCGTGTTGGACACGAACCCGCCTTTTTTGCCATCCACCTGAGTGGTGATAATGTAGAGGCCGTAACTTACCTTATATAATATGTCAGGGGAGAACATCGGGTGTTCGGTTTAGAAAGGAACGTTGTTCATACTGCAGATGAGGTCAACAACCTTGTTGGAGTATCCCATTTCGTTGTCGTACCAGGAGACCAGTTTCACGAAATGTTCGTTGAGCATGATGCCGGCATTGGCGTCGAACACGGAAGTTCTCTTTTCGTGGAGGAAGTCGGTGGAGACGACTGCGTCTTCGGTGTAGCCGAGGATGCCTTTAAGTTCACCTTCTGCGGCTTTTTTCACAGCAGCCTTGATTTCTTCGTAGGTGGCTGCTTTCTCGATGCGGCAGGTCAGGTCAACCACGGAAACGTCAGCGGTGGGGACGCGCAAGGACATGCCGGTGAGTTTGCCCATCAAGGAAGGAATCACTTTGCCCACAGCCTTGGCGGCGCCGGTGGAGGAGGGGATGATATTGCCGAGGATGGAACGGCCGCCGCGCCAGTCTTTCTTGGAGGGGCCGTCAACAGTCTTCTGGGTAGCGGTTGTGGCGTGAACCGTCGTCATCAGACCTTCGATAATGCCGAAGTTGTCGTGAATGACCTTGGCCAAAGGCGCCAGGCAGTTGGTGGTGCAGGAGGCGTTGGAGACGATGGGCTGGCCGGCGTACTCCTTGTTATTGACGCCCATGACGAACATCGGCGTGTCGTCTTTGGAGGGGGCGGACATCACGACGCGTTTTGCACCGGCTTTCAGGTGGGCTTCAGCAAGTTCTTTGGTGAGGAACAGACCCGTTGACTCTACCACGTAGTCAGCACCTATCTCGTCCCATTTGAGGTTGGCGGGATCTTTTTCTGCAGTGACGCGGATCTTGTTGCCGTTGACCACGAGCATGCCGTCTTCCACAGACACTTCGCCGTTGAAGTGGCCATGCACGGAGTCATAGCGCAGCATGTAGGCCATGTAGTCCACATCAAGCAGGTCGTTGATGGCGACCACCTGCACATTGTCTCTTTCCGTTGTTGCTCTGAAAACCAGACGGCCAATGCGGCCGAAACCATTGATACCGATTTTGATTTTTTCCATAAGATGTATTTTTAATTAGAGTGTTCAAAAAACGGGCAAAGATACAAATTTTTTGTGAACAGTGATAAGTGAATAGTGAACAGTTTTGATTCTTAAAAAAACTTTTCAAGACCTGTGTTTTGAATCGGAAAAAAATGTATTTTTGCCGCCCAAAATTTTAGTACAAATAAATTAATTAAAAAGCATTATGGCAAATCATTACGAAACCGTTTTCATTATGACGCCCGTTTTGTCTGATGAACAGATGAAGGAAACGGTACAGAAATTTGAGAAGATTCTCACCGACCAGGGTGCTGAAATCGTCAACCAGGAGAACTGGGGCCTGCGCAAGTTGGAATACCCCATCCAGAAAAAGTCCTCCGGATTCTATCATCTTATCGAGTTTAAGGCCGACACGAATGTGGTCGCCGAGCTGGAGCTGCAATACCGCCGCGACGAGCGCGTGATCCGCTTCCTGACCGTGACGATGGACAAATACGCCATCGCTTACGCCGAGAAGAGACGCAACAACCGCAAGGCTAAAGAAGCGGCCGCTCCTGCAGAACCCGTCCAGGAAGAGACCCCCGTTGTGGAAGAAGTTAACCCAGAGTCTAACCCCGAAGCATAAAGATTATGGCACAGCAAAACGATATTAAATACATTGCCCCTGTTGCAGTTGACATTAAGAAGAAAAAATATTGTCGTTTCAAAAAGAGCGGCATCAAATACATCGATTACAAAGACGCTGAGTTCCTGAAGAAATTCGTGAACGAGCAAGGCAAGATTCTGCCCCGCCGTCTGACCGGTACCTCCCTGAAGTACCAGAAGAAAGTGGCCCAGGCTGTGAAACGTGCCCGTCACTTGGCTCTTCTGCCGTTTGTCACCGATAACTTAAAATCATCTAACTAAAAAAGCATTTTGTCATGGAAATCATATTGAAACAAGACGTAGCTAATCTGGGTTATGCCGATGACATCGTGAAGGTGAAAGACGGTTATGCCCGCAATTATCTCATTCCGCAGGGTTTTGCCGAACTCGCTACCCCGGCAAAGAAAAAACAACTGGCGGAAACCATCAAGCAACGCGCTTTCAAGGCTGAGAAGATCCGCAAAGAGGCCGAGTTCATGGCCGGTAAGATTGAAGGCCTCGAAGTCAACATTCCTGCTAAGGCTTCTGAAAACGGCACCTTGTTCGGATCTGTGAACAATATTATGGTCGCCGAGGCTCTCAAGGCCCAGCACGATATTGACATCGACCGTCATAAAATTACAATTAACGAGGACAGAATCAAAGAGTTGGGTCAGTACACCGCCATGGTGAACCTGCACCGCGATTTCAAAGTGGAAATCAAGCTCAACGTTGTTCGCGAGGAAGCGGAATAATTCTTTAGTTGCTCAATATAAAAGTATGGCGGCAACATCTTCGGATGCTGCCGCTATTTTTGTGTTTTCCTCTGTTATTCGTAGAGACGGGGCATGCCCCGTCTCTACATATGGCAATTCATGCCCCGTCTCCACTTACGGCAATTACATTATGTCTGTGCATATTCAAAATTTATGTACATTTGCCGCTCCATTAGCCGTATGTTATGAATACCATAATCCGATATTGCGCCACCTTTTGTGTCTTGCTCTTCCTGATGGTTTCCTCCGGAGTGCAGAAACCCGACCCCAACCTCAACGTCCTCGACCGGATGACGCTGGAGGAAAAGATTGCCCAATTGCTGATTATCCGCGTGAACAGTACGGATAACGAACAGTATAACAAGGAGTTCGTGGAGTTGGTGGCGCGTGTGCAACCCGGCGGCGTTTGCTTCTTCAAAGGCAATCCAACTCCGGAAGCCAGGCTCACCAGACGACTGCAAGCCGTCAGCAATGTTCCGCTCTTCGTGGCTATCGACGGCGAATGGGGTCCCGCTATGCGCCTCGACAGTTGCGTGGCTTTCCCGAGGCAGATGACCCTCGGGGCGCTCTCGGAAGAAAACGACTCGCTCATCTACCGCATGGGTCTTGAGGTCGCCGAACAATGCAAAGCCGTCGGCATAAACCTTAATTTCGCCCCTTGTATCGATATCAATAACAACAGCCGTAATCCCGTCATCAACAGCCGCTCGTTTGGCGAGAACCGCGATAAGGTGTGTCGCAAAGCCGCCCTTTACATGCACGGGATGCAGGACGGCGGCATCGCCACCTCTCTCAAGCACTTCCCCGGCCACGGCGACACCGAGAGCGACTCGCACCTTGCCCTGCCTACCATCCGCAAAAGCCGCACCGAACTCGACGAAATGGAGCTCTATCCCTATCGCCAGCTCATCAAAGAGAACCCTGATATGGTGATGGTTGGCCACCTCAACATTCCTGCCCTCGATTCCACCACGAAGTCCGTATCTTCATTGTCATATCCAATTGTAACACAGTTGCTTAAGAAGGAATTGGGCTATAACGGCCTGATAATCACCGATGGAATGGAAATGAAAGGCGTGCGCAACCAGAACCGCTTTGAGGGTGACGTGGAAATCCGTGCCTTGCTGGCCGGCGCCGACATCCTGTTGCTCCCCGGCGAAACCGATTCCGTCATTGCCGCCATCAAACGGGCGGTGGAAGAGGGTATTCTTACCGAAGAACTGATTAACGAGCGGTGCCTGCGCGTGTTGCAGTTCAAGGAGAGCCGCGGCATCACGAACTATACCTCCAACAGCAGCGCGGAAATCCACAAGTGGCTGAATCGTTCGGAGGCCGTTTGGGTTAACCGACAGATTGAGGAAAAAGCCCTCACGCTACTGAAAAACGAGGGAAACATGCTGCCGTTGAACGCCAAAACCGCCCAAAATACAGCGTTCTTGTGCGTTGATCGCAAAGCATACCAAAGTGAATACAAGCGGATCGTTGGCGAATACAACCTTCCATATTATTATATGGACAAGAAGATTTCCTCCAAAGAGCAGACCAGTATTCTCACGAAACTGGCTCCCTACAAACAAATTATCGTGGCATTCGGCGGTTCCAACCAGTTGGGCGGTTCTGGCTACGGCATTGACAAGTCGTCGGTGAAGTTACTCAATCGCCTTGCAAAAGACAAACAAGTGATTCTCATTCACTTAGGGAATCCTTACGCCCTCAACTACTTTGATTCGCTGACTAACTACCGCGCCATCATCGACGCCTACCAGTTCACACCTTCCACTGTGGCGGCGGCTATGAAAGCCTGTTTCGGGCAGATTGTCTGCGAAGGCACGCTGCCGGTCAGCATCAACGGCTATCCCGCCGGCAGCGGCATCCTGATGAGCAAATCTGTTGAGAACTTCTCCACCCTGCCTGACGACATCACCCAAAGTCTCGATAAGATGCTGCAAGACGGTATCCAAAACCGCATCTATCCGGGTTGCGAGGTCATCGCTCTGCACCATGGACAGCCCGTTTATCACAAAGCTTTCGGCTACCTCAACTACAACGGCCAGGACAAGGTGACCCCGCAAACCATGTACGACATCGCTTCGCTGACCAAAGTGGCGGCTACTACGCTGGCAGTCATGAAGTTATATGATAATCACGAAATCCATCTCACGGACAAAATCGGCAAATATCTGCCTTATTTGGCAGGCACTGACAAAGCAAACCTCACCCTTGAGGAACTGCTGACGCACACATCCGGAATGCCCTCGTTCATTCCGTTTTACAAGTCCATTCAAGGCAACGAAAAGTACTTCCGCGCCAACAAAACGGAGAAATTCAGTATCCAGGTGGCCGACAACCTCTATTTGCGCAACGACTACCCCGACACCATCCGCTTCAAAGTGGCTCACTGCAAGTTAAAGGAGAAAAAGTACGAATACAGCGACCTCAACTTCCTGTTGCTCAAAGATATGGTGGAGATTGTCACCATGCTGCCGATCGAGCAGTTCTTGGCGGAAACGTTTTACCAGCCGATGGGGTTGTCACACACGTCGTTCCAACCGCTGAAAAACGGATTTTCCAAAAAAGGAATCGCCCCGACGGAAAATGACCAGACTTTTCGCAAGCAGTTGGTTCACGGCTATGTGCACGACCAGACCTCCGCGTTGATGAACGGCAACGCCGGCAATGCCGGTTTGTTCTCCACGGCGGAGGAAATCGGCGCCATTTTCCTTATGCTCCAAAACGACGGTGTCTATGACGGAACACGTTATCTATCAGAGAATACCGTGAGAGAATTTACGAAAATGCATTCCATGCATGGGTGCCAGCTTCGCGGTTTCGGCTTCCACACCCCGAAAGCGTCCGGCCAATCGTCCATCGTGCCTACTGCGGCCAGCACCCAAATTTTCGGGCATCAGGGCTTCACCGGCACCGTGGTCTGGTGCGATCCCAAAGAGGAGCTCATCTTCGTTTTCCTCTCCAACCGCGTCTGCCCCGCCGCCGAACCCAACAATCTGGCCAAGAGCGGAATCCGCCTCAAGGCTCACGAACTCGTCTATAAGGGAATTAGCAGTAGGCATTAGTAATTTAGAAACTATAGAAGCACCCCATATAATGAATATCTTCCTTGAGCAGCCTCGAAGAGGCAATACGCGCGAAGCGCAAATAACCCCACACAAGGCGGAGCCGCAGTGTGAGGCCCTTATCCTACACATCGAAACCGCCACCGACGTATGTTCCGTGGCACTGTCGCGAGGCGAAGAAATCATCGGCCTAAAAGAGGAGGCTGGTGGGAATAACCACGCCAAAAACCTCCTGCCATTTGTGGACGAGGTGCTTAAGCAGGGCGGCTGCACCGTTAAAGACCTCAACGGCGTGGCTGTGAGTGTCGGTCCGGGTTCCTACACGGGCCTACGCATCGGTGTATCCACGGCCAAGGGCATAGCCTACACCGCCGGCATCCCCGTGATGGCCATTGGCACCTTGGAGAGTATTGCGCAGGGTTCCAAAGCGTTATGGGAAAAATCCTCGTCGGATCAACCACAAATTGTCCCGATGCTTGACGCCCGCCGCATGGAAGTTTTCACCACCCGCTACGACTTCGACATGAACGCTTTAGAAGAGGTCTCCGCCAAAATTGTGGACGAAAATGCATTTGCAGAATTACTTGCCACCCAGTCGCTTCTTTTCTGCGGCAACGGAATGCCCAAGTGCCGCGAACTCCTTTCTACCAGCCCCAATGCCCATTTTATTGATGCCCCTGTCTCCGCAAAGAACCTGCTGTTTCCCGCCCTTAAGAAATGGCAAAATAGTGATTTTGAGGATGTTGCCTACTTCGAACCGTTCTACTTGAAAGAATACGTTGCCGCCAAGCCCGTCGTGAAGGGACTTCATTAATTGAACATAATAATACCTTAAGCAGCCTCGAAGAGGCAAAACGCACGCAGTGCAAATAACCCCACACAAGGCGAAGCCGCAGTGTGAGGCAAACGAACAATAAAATATGGAAGTACACGAACCCATAAAACGCGACCGAAACCTGAACATCACGGTAATCGCCGACGACTCGGCCTATGGGCGGACGGCGGCACGTCATGGTGTGATGCTGGCCGAGGTGTTCCAGGCCTCGCTGACGGTCATGGCGAATTTCGGGTTCCGCCTGCCTGACGGAAAAGAAACTCCGAATGGACAGTTCATCTCGGAGTTGCAAACCGATATTCTGGGAAAGGTCGATTGTAAACTTGTTAGCGACTATGTCTTTCCTGAAACGCTGTACCGCTATGCGGAGGAACACAACACGGCGATGATTGTCATCGGGGTGGACAAGAGCGAAAAAAAGGGCTTCTTCAATGTCAAAAAGGCCATTAAATTGATTCGGGATTCCCGTTTTCCTGTAATGACAGTAACTGCAGATGTTCCGGACACGACCAACTACAAGCACATCTTGCTGCCGCTGGATATTGAGCGCCAGAACAAGGAAAAGGCTTTATGGGCGGGCTATTTCAGTCGATTTTACGGATCGGAGATCCATATTCTGTATCCATTGTACAAGGATGAAGGTTTGGCAACGCTGGTGCGTGACAATGTGGATTTTGTAGAGAAACTATATGAGAATTTGGAGGTGATTTACGAAAAGCATTCGGTGCCAAAGCAGGATTATTTGGATGCCTACGCTGTTGAGTTCGCCTCTCAGGTTTGCGCTGGCGCCTCTGTAATCATGATGACCCGATACTATACACTTGGAGACCTGTTGGCCGGTCCGCGGGAACGAAAGCTCATCGGTAGCACGAGTCTGCCTATCCTTTGCATCAACCAACGTGACGATCTGTATGTGCTCTGCACGTAGCAGGAGTTTAATTATTAGAAAATAAAGCTTTGCAGGGCATAGCAAAAAAAATGTATTTTTGCCGTTTTATGAAATTTGCTGTATATGTCGAAATTAGCAGTCGTCATTCTGAACTGGAACGGTAAGAAATTCTTGGAGCGTTTTTTGCCTATTTTGTTGCGAACATTGCCCGACTATGCCGAGGCGGTGGTGTGCGACAATGCCTCCGAAGACGACTCTGTGGCTTTCATGCAAGAGCATTTCCCGCAGGTGAGGCTGTTGCAGAATGAGCATAACGAAGGGTTTGCACGCGGTTATAATCTTGCTCTTCAGCGTGTCGAGGCAAAGTATTATTGCCTGCTCAATTCCGACATTGAGGTTACGGACGGTTGGATTGAGCCGGTAATTGAACAGATGGATGCCAATGACAAGATTGCGGCAGTACAGCCCAAACTGCTCTCCTATGATCGTCGCGACGAATTCGAATATGCCGGTGCGTGTGGCGGATATATTGACCTCTACGGATATCCATTCTGTCGCGGACGCCTTTTTGGGAATGTGGAAAAGGATCACGGACAGTATGATACGGAGGCCGATATCTTCTGGGCGACCGGGGCGGCGATGTTTGTCCGTAGCGATGTTTATCACATGATGGAGGGTCTTGACGATGATTTCTTCGCCCACATGGAGGAGATTGATTTCTGCTGGCGCATTAAGAACTTGGGATTCAAGGTCAAGGTGAACCCCGCCTCGGTAGTCTATCATATAGGTGGTGGCACTTTGCCGAAGAACAACTCCTTCAAAACGTTCCTTAACTTTCGCAACAGTCTGTATCTTCTTATCAAGAATCTCCCTGATGATCGTCTTGCTAAAACATTGATACTGAGATTTTTCCTTGATCAGGTGGCGGCATTCTCATTTTTGGCGCAGGGTCATTTCAAGGATTTTATAGCGGTTTACAAAGCTATTTTCACGTTTGCTCGTACGTACAAGCAGTTCTATGCAAAACGCAACACCTTCCCGAAGCTCGCTTTCCAGGACTGCTACCCTGAGTCGGTGGTGAAGTTGTATTATTTAAAACATAAGAAAATTTTTGACGGGAAGTCATTCTCATAATTTTTCAGAAATGGAAATGTTCGCCCAGTTTTACCATTATCTATTGCCTGTGATGACCATTTTGGGAATCATAGTCTTTATTGTGCTGCAGTTTGTCACCGTGGCTTACGGTATGACTTTCAACAACCGATGGGGTTTCTCCGTGCGCAGCAATTTGGGCTGGTTTATTATGGAGTGTCCGGTATTTTTCACGATGTTGGTACTCTATTTCATCTCGTTGGCAATGGGTGTGAAACCTTTCAATATTGTCACTTTTGTGATGTTCGCCTTGTTCGAGTTTCATTATTTCCAACGGTCGTTCATCTTCCCGTTGCTGATGAAAGGACAAAGCAAAATGCCTATTTCTATCATTATCATAGGGGCGGTGTTCAACACGTTTAATGCCATCATGCAGGGTGGTTGGCTCTTTTTCTTCTCGCCTGAGGACGCCTATCCGTTATCCTGGCTTTGGTCGCCGCAATTTATCATCGGTACTTTGATATTCCTGTTCGGGATGGTGGTCAACTTGCACTCCGACCGTGTAATCAGGGCGTTGCGCAGCGATGTGATGGACAATAACTACTATATCCCCTACGGTTGGATGTTCAAAAAGATTAGTTCCGCCAATTATTTTGGAGAAATTCTGGAATGGGCGGGCTTTGCCATACTCACATGGTCGGTTCCTGGAGCCGTGTTCTTGTTGTGGAGCATGGCCAACATCATCCCCCGTTCCAAGGCCGTCTATGAGCGTTATACCCAATTCTTTGGCGAGGAGTTTACTTCACTGAAGCGGTATAAAATTTTCCCCTATATCTATTAGGGAGAAAGAGTTAATAATTATATTTCATACAATATAATTAAATATTCACTGTTTATAAGTAATTTAGGAGGGCAAAAATCGGCTTTTTGAAAGTTGTATCTTTGTTCGTTTGTAAATTAGGTATAATCAGTGAGATATATGAAGATAATCAAGGCTTTCCTGCCGCTATTGTTGGTGGGACTTTTCATCGTCCAGAACGTCTCCGCACAGCGCACGGAGAATTTCAAGTCACCGCAGTACGAGTACCAAACCGCGGTGGATCTGTTCAATAAGGAGAAGTATGGATCAGCGCAGCAATATTTTAGGCATGTCTATGAGAGCACTGAGGACAAGCAGCACGACTTGAAGACGAATTCGCTCTTCTATCAGGGCGTGTGTGCGGCCAAACTTGACAATCAAGATGCCGGTTATTTGTTGCAGACATTCATCGACCGTTACCCCGTGCATACGTCTGTGCCCGAGGCACACTACTATTTGGGCCGGTTTTACTTCGCCCGTAAGGACTATAAAAAGGCTATTGCCCAGTTCGATGAAATCTACGAGTCGGAAATTCAGCCCGAGAATGTGCAAGAGTACCATTTCAAAAAAGGGTATTCCTACTTCATGACGAAGGACTATGACAATGCCAAGATGATGTTCCGCAAAGCGCGGGATGAGGAAGGTCCCTATAGCGACCGCTGCGTCTATTACCTCGCTTATATGGCTTACCAAAACGAGCAGTATGATGAAGCGCTTGAAGACTTCCTCACTCTCAAAGACAAACCGGAGTTTAAGGATGAGGTGCCTTATTTTCTGACCCAGATCTATTTTAAGAATGAACAATACGAGAAGGTGCTTCAGGTAGCGCCAGAAATCGGCAAACCGAAAGACAAAAACCAGTCGCAGGTGGCACGATGCCTGGCTCTGTCGTACTACAATCTCAACCAATATGAGGAGGCGGCTGACAATTTTGCCAAATTGCAAGATAACAGCCAGGTGGAGCTGAACCGTAACGACTGGTTTGCCATGGGTTTCACCGATTATCGCGTGCAGCGCTATAGCGAAGCCATCACCGACTTCTCCCACGCCGCCAATGACAAGAATCCCGATGCGATGACCCAGCAATGCTATTTCCTCATCGCCGACTGCTACATGAAGACCGGCCAGCGGACACTTGCCGCCCAGAGTTTCAAGGAGGCCTCAAAGTATGACTTTGATCCTACCATTAAGGAAGAGTCAATGTTCAACTATGCCAAATTGCAATGCGAAACCTCCACAAGTCCTTTCAACAATGGTATTGAAGCCCTGCAGGATTATCTCAACCAATATCCGCATGCCCAGCATAGCGATGAAGCCGCCGACTATCTCTCACGCATCTATCTCTCCACCAAAAACTACCAGGCTGCCATCAGTTCCATCGAAAAACTCAAGAGCAAAAACCCCTCCATCCTCAAGGCTTACCAGCGTTGTACTTATAATCGTGCACTTGAATTAATCAACAACAAAAACTACAAAGACGCCCTCACGCTGCTGAACAAAACATTGTCAGCCCCCTCTGAAAAGAAAACCCATTTGGATGCCCTCTATTGGAAAGCGGAGACGTATTATCGCAATGAGCAGTACAAAGAATCTTATTATTCGTTCCAAACATACCAGAATGCGGATAAGGCATCTACTAATGAGTATTATGTAAAATCTTATTATTCATTGGGTTATGCTGCTTTGAAATTAAAAAGATATAAGGATGCGGGCAATCACTTCAAGACCTATCTCAACAAGTCGAAGAATTCGGAGGAATTGGATCTTCAGGCTGATGCCTCGGCGCGGCTGGCCGACTGCTATTTCATGCAACTTGATTTGACCAATGCCATCAAATATTATGACCAGTGCGAGAGGCTGGGGCAGTCCAATGCCGACTATGCCGTCTATCAACTGGCGAAATGTTATGGCTACCAGAAAAATAACAACAAGAAAATTCAGACCCTGGAGCGGTTGTTAAATACTTATTCTTCATCAAGTTACAAGGATGATGCAGAGTTTGATCTCGCAGTGACCTACCATACGCAGAACGACTATACCAGCGCTATTTCGGCTTACAAGTCGTTCATTAAGAAACATCCGAAGAGCCAGTATATTCGTCAGGCCCATACGCGTTTGGCCCAGGCTTATTTGAACAGTGATAACACGCAGATGGCCATTTCCACGTACAAATATGTAGTGGAGACCTATCCCGGTTCACAGGAAGCCAAGGATGCGCTCGCCAACTTGGAGACGATATATACGGAAAATGGCAATACCAGCGAGTTTTTCGACTATGTGCGTTCCAAGAACATGAACATTTCCGCCGACCGTCAGGATTCTATCGCCTTCAAGGCTGCTGAGACCAAATACAACCGAGGCGACTGCGAGGCCTCCATTGCCGCTTGTCAGGATTACCTCCGGCAGTTCCCTAACGGCTCGTTTGTGGCCAAGGCCCACTTCTACAAAGGGGAATGCGAATACGGCATGCGCCGTTATGACGACGCGTTGGCAGACTACGAGGTTATCATAAAGAAATATCACACCGAGTACAATGTTACGGCGCTACATAAGGCTGCTTCAATATTGTATAACGACAAGAAGTATTCAAGGGCGCTGACCTATTTCAACAAGTTGATGGAAAACACCACAGCCGAGGAGGAGGTGGTGTATGCCAACAATGGAGCTATGCGCTGCGCCTACTATCTGAAGGATTATCGCAGCGCGCTGACCAGTGCCGAAAACATTATTCGTTCCAACCAAACGGACCAGGATCTGTTGTCGGAGGCGTTGCTGATTGCCGGTAATTCTGCGATGGAACTTGACGAAGTGGGGAAAGCCAAGCAGTATTACAGTCAGCTCGTGCCGAAAGGCAGCAACGATCTGTGTGCCGAGGCTGCCTACCATTTGGCCGATATTGCCCTCAACCACGACAAGAACCTCGAAGATTGCGAGGCCCGCATCAAGGCGATTCTCGGCAGCGACTACTCTTCTGAGTATTGGTATGCCAAGACGTTCATTCTCTATGGTGATCTCTATAAGGCCAAAGGCAACTACTTCCAGGCTCGCCACACCTATCAGAGCATCGTCGATAACTACGGCGGTGCGGATTTGGTGAACTTGGCGAAACAGAAGATTGCGGAGGTTGATGCGTTGGATAATTAGAAATGTTGAATGCTGAATTATGAATATAGAAACAATGAAAAAAATAACGATTTTATTGTCAATCATGTTGGTTTGTTGTGTCGGTGTGCAGGCACAGGTGGTGGACTCGGCGCAGTTGCTGATTAAATATGTGCCGAAGTTGGCTAACTCCAACAAAATAAACCAGCAGGCGGTGTTGAGGGACACCGTGGTGAACGAGCAGATGGAGTTCAACTATGTTGTCGCGCCCAACAAACCGAATTTGGACTTCACGGCGGGCGAAATGCAGGTGGGCAAGTTGAACCCCGAGATCAAGGAACGTTACTACCGTAACTACATCAAGCTCGGATTCGGTTATCCGATTACTCCGCTGGCCGAGCTGTCGATGCACAATTGCCAGAACCCGAAATATTCCTACGGATTGAATTTTCACCATTTTTCGTCGTGGGCACCGCCTATCGGTAAAGAGCAGAAGAAATACGCTTACGCGCCCAGCAGCGACACCCGCGTACACCTCTTCTTCAACCGTATTTTCAAGAACCACACACTCTACACGTCGGCGGGTTATAACCATGAGTTGGCCAATCTTTATGGTTACTCGACCGACTGGGTGCGTTCGGAACTCTATTTGAACCCCGCACAGTACTATGCGAAAGAGTATCGAGACAGCATCAAGAATAATTTTCACCATGTGCGCGCCGAAATCGGTTTCCGCTCCAACTACACTACCGAGGAACCGCGTTTGAAGGAGGATGTGTGGGTCAGCTACGATTTCCTCCGTACTAGTTGGCGAAATATTGAACATGGAGTCGGCGTGCGTGGAATGCTGGCCTACGATGCCAAGTTTCTGAAAATCTCCGGATTCCAGCATTATCAGTTGGATTTGGGTCTTGACTATTACAACAATAGGTGGAACGACAGCGTGTCTATGGGTACGGACGGCACACTGTCACGCCGCCGCATTGACAACAGTTTCAAGTTTGAGTTGAAGCCTTCCATGCGTTTCAGCATTCGCGAATACCACTTGTTGGTAGGTGTTGGCGTGCCGATTATCAGCCAGTACAATAAGACGCAGTGCCCGGTTTATCCCGTTGCGGAACTTCAGATGGGACTCATCCGCGGGGCGTTGAACCTCTATGTAGGTGTAGACGGCCGCAGCGAGTACACCTCTTTGAAAAAGGTGCTTTATGAGAACCCGTATGTGAAACCCGATCTTGACACGTTGCGTTTCACCAAAACACAGCTTAGCATCTACGGTGGGGTGAAGGGCAAAATCACGAGCAAACTGAACTATCATGTGTCGGCTCGCTATTCCTACAGCCGCGACCTGCCCTTCTATATGCTTGACACCGCAAGCTTGTTGAAAAACCAGTTTGACGTGGTGTATGCGAAAAAAGGGAACGAATTAGACGTGAATGCCAACTTGAGTTGGGAGGCCATCAACCATCTCTACCTGACGCTGAATGCCCGTTACCACGACTTTTTCTTCCTTGAAGGCTATAATTGGTTCGGTTCAGACACACTTACTGGCGGCAAACCGCTCTATATCCCGCGCTGGGAAATTGGATTTGAGGGCAAGTACATTTTGAAGAATCGTTTTATATTCACCGCCAATGCCAAAGTGGGATTTGACCGTTGGGCGCTGGTGCCTACAATGACTTCCGTGCTGGATGCTTATGGAGACCCGGTGCCACAGCTGACCTACAGGCTGGAGAACGATATCCGGAAAAATGCTGATGGAAGTAAGAGTTCTGTCAAGCCGGTCCTGAATTTCGGTGTGGGTTTTGAATATTTGATTACTAAACAGTTTACGGCATTTGCCAACATCAACAATATTGGTTGCCAATACGCTACAAACTATTACGGTTTCAACAACTTTGGTATTAACGCTATTGTGGGTATTACTTATTCATTTGGTAATGAAGCAATTAAGCTTATCAAAAAGAAATCTTCGGTTACAAAAGCCCAGTAATGAAAACGAGAGTCTTCGTCACAGCCATTTTGCTGGTGTTGAGCTTTACCACGTGTGACACCATCAATCACCCGACAATCCCTTACAGGAAGGTCGATTTCACTATTTATCCGAATGATGCCTTGTATTATAGATTAAATACCTACGGCGGATATGAATATTTCACGGGCGGTGTCGGCGGCATCGTGGTTTACCGCGTTGACGAATGGAATTTTGTAGCTTACGACCGCTCCTGTTCTTACGATTGGGAAGAGACAGGATCTTGGATATGGATTCATCCAAGCGGCATCATGCTGACCGACTCCTTATGCGGGAGTATCTACAATGTCTTGGACGGGACGGTGATATCCGGTCCTGCCAAATGGCCGTTGCGGTCCTATCACACCCGTTATGATGGGATAAGTTTGCGGGTGTTCAGTTAATCGATTTTTTTTTGACAATAATGAAACAGGGGATGAAAGATTATTCGTCCCCTGTTTATATATTATATTATGTATATATAATATTATTGTAGATTTTTTTTTGAATAAATAATTTCTTTATCCAAATCCGTATTAATAAATTTTATATCTTTGCCAACTTGTTATAGAGTGGATAAAAAGTTTTATGTTTAATATAAATTAAAGGCTATGATTAAAAAATTACTCGCAACGTTAGGAGTAATCATCCTTTTCACAAGTGCGGCATTCTCACAGAGCCAGATTAAAGGTAAAGTGATGGATCAGTCGAAAGCTCCTCTGGGATATACCCGAGTGATGCTGAAGGTTGGTGACCGTGTTGTAAACATGGCAACTGCCGATGCGAATGGTGATTACGCAATGTTCAACATCGAAGCCGGCACGTATGATTTGGAGGCTGATGCGATGATGGTCAATAAGAAAATGACCAAGTCGAGCGTCGTGGTTCCTTCCAATCAGGTCGTGTTCATCGATTTTGAAATCGACCTCACCAAGGACGTGGATGAGGTTGTGATTACGTGGGAACCGCCTGTGTTCTCACAAGATAACACGACTTCCTCGAGTCGTCTGACGGGTGATGCTGTCCGTACGACCCCCGGTCGTTCAGTGACGAGCGCTTTGGCTAACTTGGAAGGCGTTACCTCCGTGGATGGTGCCATGACCAGTGTCCGTGGTAACCGTTCCGACGGTCAGCAGACCATCGTTGATGGTATGCGTGTCCGCGGTAGCAGTGGCGTCTCCATGTCCTCCATCGAGGAGGTTCAGTTGATCCAGGGCGGTGTGCCTGCCGAATATGGTGACGGTACCTCTTTTACGGTGATCACCACCAAACAGGCCCCGAAAGATTTCCACGGATCTCTCGAGTTGCGTGGCTCCATTGACGGCTACAACAACTTCCTTGCGGCAGTAACCGTTACCGGTCCCCTGTTGAAAGGCAAGACCCGGAACGACCCGACCCGTATCGGATTCTTGTTCAGCGGTGAGGCATCCTACACCCACGATGGATCGCCTGCCCGTGGCGGTACTTGGGTGGCAAACGATGATGTGTTGGCTTACATTTCCGCCAACCCGCTCCGCTATAGTGCTACCGAATTCGGCGTGCAATATCAAGAGGCCTCCTACCTCACCAGCGAATCTTTCCATAAGGAACGTGTTCGTAAAAACGCCGGTGGATGGAATGCTCTCGCCCAACTCAAGTTGGACTTTATCCTCGGCCGTAGCCATAACATGAAACTTTCCATCAGCGGTGCCTACGAGCACGGTTGGGGTAAGTCTTGGGGTACTACGACTGCCTTGTTTGACGGTGAAAGAAACCCCATCTCCGTTTCTAACACGGGTCGTGTGAACGCTCGTTTCAACCACCGCGTCGTGAATGACACCACTGGTAACGCTGTTCTTAAGAACCTTACGTATGACATTAATGCGTCATACTACTATTCAAAAAGCGAGTCGTTTGATCCGGTCCACAGAGATCGCCTCTTTGACTATGGTTATATCGGCCAGTTCACGACCAACAAGGCCAGAGGTTATACGTATGAAAATGAATACTATCTTAACGACTCCACTAGAATTTACGATGCTTACGTGTTCAATGGTTGGTATGACTCTGTGGTAAACTTCCGGGTTAACCCTAACCACAATGTCAACCCCCTCCTTGCCCAATACACGCTGAATTTTATTGACCAATTCCCGTCTGAAGTTATCAATGAGTATTATGGAACTAATGTTCCATACGACTTGGATATCTATCAGACATTCGGTGCTTTGCGTAATGGCGATAGCCCTGATATGATCTATTCTATGTACTATGCTCCCGGTACGGTCCTCACCAGCTACAGCAAGTCGTCAATGAACCAGATCGGACTCAAAGCCAGTGTCTCCATGAACATTAAGGACCACGAGCTTAAATTCGGTTATGATTTCGAGAAATTGACCTACCGTGGCTACGGCATCGGTTCATACTCTTTGTGGACGCTGATGCGTAATGAGGCAAACTCCCATATCACGGAGTTGGATTTGGATAATCCTATCATGTGGGATAACGGTGAATACATTTATGTTGACTACAACCGTTTGGTCAGTTTGGACGACCAGAGCGTGTTCGACAGAAACCTGCGTACACACCTCGGACTTAACCCCGACGGTGACGATTGGATTGACGTCGACAACCTGTCTCCCAATACGTTCAGCGTGGACATGTTCTCTGCCGAGGAACTCCTGTTAGGTAACTCTGCCGGTTCAAGCCCGTTGGTCAGCTACTATGGTTATGACTACACTGGAAGAAAATACAACAAGAAGACCTCTATCGATGACTTCTTCAACAATGTGGATGAGAATGGCCAGAAAACATACCATATCGGTGCTTACGAGCCGATTTACATGGCTTTCTACATTCAAGATAAATTCGCCATCAACTCCTTGTTGTTCAACGTTGGTTTGCGTGTTGACCGTTTCGACGCTAACCAGTCAGTGCTGAAGGATCCCTACTTGTTCCGTGAAGCTTACACTGTCGGCGACCTGAGAAAAATCAACTCCAACCTCAACTTCGTCAGTAATGCTGCCGAGGACTGGGTTGTCTACTATTCCGGCAATGATGTCTATATGAGCGAGGCTGACATCCAGAGCGGTGAATTTACCACCCAATCAATTGTAGGTTATCGTTACGGTGACACTTGGTATAACAGCGAAGGTGCTGAGGTTACCAACCCCGAGACGGCTCTCTCACTGAACGTCAACGGCCCTGTGTTGAAGAACGAGATTGACCAGATCAACTCCATCACGAAAGTGGAGGCTGGTGCTTTCACCGACTACAAAGCTCAATGGTCAGTGATGCCGCGTATCTCTTTCTCTTTCCCGGTGAATGACAACTCCCTGTTCTACGCACACTATAACATTATCACTTCCCGTCCTACCAACTTGCAGATCTCTCCTGTTGATTATCTGTTCATTTCTAAGAACAACGCTGCCAGCAGCATTATCAACAACCCGAACTTGAAACCGCAACAGAGTATCGACTATGAAATCGGTTTCCGTCAGAAGATCGGTGCCAAGTCCGCTATCAGTATCAGTGCTTACTATTCTGAGAAACGTAACCAAATTCAGGCTTACCGTTTCAGCGGTGCTTATCCGAACACGTATTATTCTTACCAGAACATTGACTTCGGTACTGTCCAAGGTTTCACGGTTTCCTATAAGATGAATAGAACCCACAACATGACCTTGTCAGCCAACTACACGCTGCAGTTCGCTAAGGGTACTGGTTCCGGAAGCACTTCCCAACTCAATATTCTTGCTGCTGGTCAGCCGAACTTGAGAACACTGACGAACCTCTCCTTCGACCAACGTCACAGAATCGGTATCAACTTCGACTATCGTTTCGAGAGCGGTGTCAACTACAAGGAAAATGGTGGCCCCATCACCGAAAAGACGGTGATTGTTGACGGTAAAGAGACTGTTAAGGAAATTGAGTGGTTAGCCAATACAGGATTCGCCCTCTTGATCTCCGCCGCTTCCGGTACTCCTTACACTCGTTCCAGCACACCTTATTCCACTATTGTGAGTGGTACCACCTCCACCCTTTCCGGTACCATCAACGGTTCCAACATGCCTTGGCAGTATCAATGTGACCTGCGTATCGACAAGACCTTCATGTTCAACTTCAATAAGAACAAGAAGGATGAGAGCGGAAAAACCATGGCTGCCAAGATGGGTTATCTGACTATTTATTTGGATATCCAAAACCTCTTCAATTTCAAGAACGTGATTTCTGTGTATGACTACACGGGCAATGCCGATGACGACGGTTATCTGTCAGCAGCTGCTTACCAACAGCAGATTAATTCTCAGATTTATGTGCCGTCCTACGTCAACTACTACTTGATGAGAGTCCAGAACCCGTACAACTACAGTCGTCCGTTCCGCGCAAGCTTAGGTATTCAATTCGGCTTTTAATCAATAGAAAAAAAATAAAGATATATGAAAAATATTAAACAAATTTTCTGCTTGACACTTCTGATGGTGCTCGTGGTGACCGGATCGCTGCGCGCCGAAAAAGTCAAAGGAGTGGTTAGAAGTTCTTCCTCAGCGAAAGCGGAGTCGGCGACGTGCCTTCCGGCAAGCGGTTCCAACGAGCTGACAGTGAACAACGTGCGCGCCTATATTGAGACAGGTGGTACGATGTGGTTCAAGGAGGTTGCAGAGTATGAGGTCCCGAAAGGATCCGGTATGACCTCTATGTTCTGCGCCGCCCTGTGGATCGGTGGTCACGACGCTAACGGCCAGTTGAAACTCGCCGCCGTGCGTTTCAGACAAGTCGGTGACGACTATTGGCCCGGCCCCCTGAAACTCACAGGTGCCAGCACGACACAGTCCATGTGTATCAAGTTTGACAAGCATTTCAAAATCACACGTGCCGAGGTTGACGAGCACATTTCCAGTTACAATACCTCCGGCTATGTGATGCCCGCCAATATCGCCAATTATCCCGCCCACGGTGACGAGGGCTATTCCTACTACCTCGCCCCCTTTAAGGATGTTAACGAGAACGGTGTCTATGACCCCGAGAACGGCGATTATCCATACTATGATATCAACAACGATCTCTGTCCGTGGACGGAGGACAATATTGCCCGCGCCGCACAACATGCTCTTCCGAGAACGCCCGAAGACATTCTGTATTATGGCGATGACTGGCATAACTCCAATGGTATGATTTACGCTGACCACGTGCTTAAAGGCGATGAGACCCTTTTCTGGATCTTTAACGATAATGCCGGCGCCCACACCGAGTCCCAAGGTAACCCCATCGGTCTCGAAATCCGCGGCCAGTGTTTCGGTTTCGCCACCAACGATGAACTCAACAACATGACGTTCTACTCATACGAGATCATCAACCGTTCCACCTATACGTTGACAGATACCTATTTCTCCCAGTGGGTTGACCCCGATTTGGGATATGCATACGATGACTATGTGGGTTGTGATGTAGGCCGTGGTTTGGGATACTGCTATAATGGTTCCAACGTTGACGGTTCCGGTCAGAAATGGGCGTACGGCGACCAACCGCCTGCCGTGGGTGTTGACTTCTTCCAAGGTCCTTATATGGATGCCGACGGACGCGACAACCCCAAATTCTATTCAGACAGTGCCTCTGAAATTGGCTATTGCGACAAGTTCCTGAACAGCGCATATGAATTGGACCAGATGGGTATCAATGGTGTGAACTTCGGTGATAGCATTGTTGATAACGAGCGTTTCGGTATGAGACGTTTCGTCTACCATAACAATAATAGCAGTGTGACGGGTGACCCGAGCATCGCTGTTGAATATTACAACATGTTGCGTGGTATATGGCGTGATAACTCCAAGATGCGTTACGGCGGCAACGCCCACACTTCTAACGGAGGTAACGGTCCGGAGTGCGACTTCATGTTCCCCGCTTTGACGGATGTCTGTAACTGGGGTACCAAGGGTATTGACCCCAACCCCACGCAGTACGGTGCTGACGGTTGGACGGAAGCCAACGTCGGTAACGCCGCATACGACCGTCGTTTCATGCAGTCTGCAGGACCTTTCACCTTGAAGCCCGGTGCAGTCAACTACATTACCGTCGGTATTCCATGGGCACGTGCCGCACAGGGTGGTGCTCAGGCTTCTGTGGAGTTGTTGAAACGTGCTGACGATAAGTGTCAGTCACTCTTCGAGAACTGTTTCAAGACCCTTGACGGTCCTGACGCTCCCGATGTCACCATCCGCGAGTTGGAAAACGAGTTGATTATTTATCTCTCCAACAACGACCCGCAGAAGAACAACTTCCATGAGACTTATGTGGAAATGGATCCCCAGATTCCGAGAACGCTGGCCACCACTACTTATGTCAATGAGTATGACACGGTGTTCGCCTACACCGCCGACGGCCAACCCGACACTATCGTGACGGTCTCCACCGTTCCGGTTGAACACATTGACACGCTTACCCATGAGCAACGTTCCTATAAATTCGAGGGTTATCAAATTTACCAATTGGCCAATTCCTCAGTGAGTGTCACTGACCTTAATGATGCCAGCAAAGCCCTCCTCGTCGCCCAGTGCGATATCGAGAACGGTGCATCCCAGTTGATCAACTGGATTTATAATGATGCTCTTGGCACTTCAGTGGCTACGGAGATGGTTAATGGCGGTAACGAAGGTGTTTCCCACTCTTTCAGAATCACGGAAGACAAGTTCGCCTCCGGTACCAACAAACTCCTTGTTAACCACAAAGAATACTACTTCTTAGTTTTGGCTTATGGTTATAACGAGTACAAACACTTTAGTTTGGATGCCGACAACCTTGATGGTCAGGCGACCCCTTACCTTGCCGGTCGTAGAAACATTAAAGTCACAGTTGGTATTCCACACAAGCCGGTAGAGACTCTTCTCAACTCCAAGTATGGCGATGTGCCTATGATTACTCGTATTGAGGGTCAGGGCAACGGTGGCATGTTCCTCGACATGACTGACGAGTCCCGCGATCAGGTTCTTGCTAACAACGTCTATAACAATATTCAATATAAGAACAACTACGGTCCGCTGAACATTGAGGTTATTGACCCGCTGATGGTGAAACCTTATGACTATACGGTCAAATTCCTGCCCAACAGTTTGAGCGAGGATGTGAACGACAGCACCATGTGGCAGTTGATTATCTCCGACGAGGTTAGCGACAGAGAGTTGATTGACAATGGTATTTACACTCTTGTGGGGAACGATACTGTTCCGACCCGCGTCACCACTGCGGCTATGCCGATTAGCATGACCAACGAACAACTCTTCTTGGATTTGGGTATTGCTATTTCCATCAAGAACTATAATTTCAAGATTTATCAACAGAATTTGGACGAACATGTGAGAAATAATGGTGGTTACACTTATCCCAATCTCTCTCATTATGCTCAACCCGATGCAATTGGATCCAGCATTGAATATGATGGTGATATTCCATGGCTTGGTGGTATTGTGGACGGAGAAGGTGACTATCCGAACAACTGGATTCGCGCCGGTCAGCAGACTGCAGCCAGCAAGTGGATTACCAACTCTGTTCAAGATGGTGCCAACACCGACTATATGAAGTGGCGTGCCGAGGACTTCTTCAATGTGTTCCAGTTTGACGATGGAGTGTCCTCTCCTGAGTATATTCGTGGATTTATGGATCCCAGCCAACAATTCGAAGGCCTTGTTAACGGTACGTGGGCTCCCTACGTGTTGTCTTCACCATACGATGGCGGTCCTAAGGCTCGTTTCTTGGTCAAGGATATTGTTTCCAGCGAAACATCCCCGGTGCCTTCCTATTTTGACTTCACGCCCACGCTTGCCGCAACGCCCAACAAGGCTTGCTACAACCAAACTTTGACTAACCTCTATTCAGTGGATATCGTCCTGACTCCTGACAAGAATCTGTGGAGCCGCGCTCTCGTGTTGGAGTCCGGTTCTGCCGACCTGAACGGCGATTTCACTGTGACCCAAGAATTCAACGGACAGACCTACAAGAATGTCCGCCACGAACCGAAGAAGTGCCCGTCTGTTGACAAAGAAGGTAATCCTGATAACAGTGGCACCACCGGTTTCGGTTGGTTCCCGGGTTACGCAATCAATGTCGAAACAGGTGAGCGTCTGAACATTATGTTTGCTGAGAACTCTGAAGATGTGCTCAACCATGGTAATGATATGATTTTCAACCCCACAACTGTCTATGCTTACGCAAAAGATGTGCAGGCTGACACTTTGTTGCTGGATGAGGACGGACAATATATCGAACTTTCTGAGAGCGCCTATAATAGCATGAGAGACTTTTATGGATTGGCACTTGGAGAACCTCTTTGTGGCGGTCGCCACTACGTCTATGTTGTCGGTAGTTCCGGTAACACTGCCAACATCTTCTATACTTCCAGCTCAAGAAAGAGAAACTATAATGACAGTGGCAAAACAACGTCCATTTCTGGTACCACTCATGGCGGCTCCTTCCAGGACAGCAATGGAAATTATTATGACTACTACGATTGCGGTGCCTATGATGAGTGTCGTTGGCTGAGCGCCAAGTTCAGCACTTTGACGGAGACCAACATGTCTGCCGCTCCTCGTAAGTCTAAGAAGATGCAGTTGTTCAATAATGTGATGTGGACTTCTATCCCGACACCCGTTCAAACGCGTGAAGATGAGTGGTTGTCATCAACTGCTACCATCAAGTTGCGTGTTTCCCGTCCTTACATGAGATACTCTTCCCGTTGGTATGATGATCCCTCCCAGTCCCCGAATGCTTCTTTGAACAGCGGTTATCCGATGTATGAGTTCACAACCAAGAACATTGCTCCTGAGAAAGTTGAAAGTGTCCAGGATGTCGAGAATCTGCTCTCAGAAATTAACATTGTTCCTAACCCGTACTATGGATATTCTAACTACGAGCATGGTGCTCTTGAAACTTATGTGAGAATCGTCAACCTTCCGGCCAATTGTACGATTTCGATCTTTACAGTCAATGGTACCTTGATTAGAACGCTTACGCACGGTACTGATGCCACTTCTTTCGTGGAATGGGATCTGAAGAACCATGCTAACATTCCGATTGCCAGCGGTGTCTATTTGATGCATGTCGATGCGCCCGGCATTGGTGTGCGTACGTTAAGATTCTTCTGTAATATGCGTCCTACAGACTTGAATGGTTTCTAAAATTATTAATTTAAAAAAACAGAGAATATGAAAAATCTATATAAATCATTAATAATTTGCACATTAGTTGCACTCTTGTCTGCAATTGCCAGTCCGGCGTTTGCAGGTAACAGAGACCGTTCAGGTCAGGCAGGTGCCTCTCATCTGCTGATTGACCCATGGGCACGCACATGCGGTATGGCAGGTGCGGGAGTCGCCGAGGTTCGCGGCCTTGAATCCGTGTTCTCCAATGTGGCAGGTCTGACCTCTGTTCGCAAGACTGAGATTTCGTTCAACAGAACCCAATACTTGGTCGGATCAGGGTGTGGCATCAACATCAACTCTATCGCAATTGCGCAACATCTGGGCAAGAAAAAAGATTTCGGTGTGATCTCCGTTTCTTTCTTCAACCAAAACTTCGGTGATATTCAAGTTACTACCACAGAGCAGCCCGAAGGAGGTCTGGGTACTTTCAGCCCCACTTTGACTTACATCGGATTGCACTATGCGAAGTCTTTCAACAACTTCATTAAGGGTGGTATCTCGATTAAAATTATCAACGAGCGTATTTCTGACTCCAAAGCGACTGGTTTCGCCATTGATGCAGGTGTGCAGTATGTCACCGGCAAGTTTGAGAACTTCAAAATCGGTGTTACCTTGAAAAACATCGGACTTCCGATGCACTATTCAGGTGATGGTTTGTCCGTTCGTGCCCAGATTCCGAGCCAGGAATTTGAGCAGACCCTTGAAATGCGTTCCGCCGAATTTGAAATGCCCTCCCTGCTTGCCATCGGTATTTCTTACGACTTGTTGTTCTTCGGAGCCCAGTACGCTGAATACAGCAAGGAAGATCTTGCCGCTGAAGGACTCACTCGTGACGATGCCGAGCACCGTATCACTTTCGCCGGTACGTTTACCGCTAACTCCTACACCCGCGATGTGTTCGCTTTGGGTATTGAGTATGGTTTCCGCAACATCTTCATGATCCGCGCCGGTTACGGTATCGAAAATATCGGTCGTGGTGCTAAAACTGAGATGAGCGAAACTGCCGCTATCCTGCTCAACAGCGAATCCTTCTTCTCCGGTCCCGCCGTCGGTGCATCTGTCCTGATTCCTTTCACGAATGAGCGCAAGAATCACGCCATCGGCCCCCGTATGTATCTCGATTATGCCTACAGGTTCACCAATCGTTGGAGAGGTAACCACTACATCGGTATCAAGATCGCTTTGTAATATATTTTATACTTTTTATATGTCAATAATAGAAGAGACTGTCATGGTCTCTTCTATTTGTGTAAATTTAGAACCTAAATATGGAAGCTGTTAAGTATTATACGCAAGAGGGCTTAGATGCCCTGAAGCGTGAATTGAATTATTTGGAGTCTGTAGAACGTCCGAAAATCTCGCAGGCGATTGCAGAGGCACGTGACAAAGGCGACCTTTCGGAAAACGCTGAATATGATGCTGCAAAGGAAGCCCAGGGCATGCTTGAGATGAAAATTGCCAATTTGAAAAACCTTATTGCCCAAGCCCGCGTGCTCGACGAGTCTAAGATTGACGTTTCGAAAGTGTTGATTTATTCTATTGTCAAGATTAAGAATCTGAAAAACGGTATGGAGATGACCTACACCATTGTCCCTGAATCGGAGGCTGACCTCAAGGGCGGCAAAATCTCTGTCTCCAGCCCTATTGCCAAAGCTCTGATTGGAAACTCAAAAGGTGATACGGTCACCGTCCAGGCTCCTGCCGGCACAATGGAATTCCAGATTCTTGACATTTCACGTTAATTTCACGGTTATGGAAGAGACTATTTTCACTAAAATTGTCAAGGGTGATATTCCTTGCTACAAAATTGCAGAGGACGACCGTTTCTTTGCATTTCTCGACATTTCCCCCCTGGCCAAGGGCCACACACTCGTCATCACCAAACTCCAAAACGACTATATTTTCGATTTGGATGACGCGATGCTCGGCGATATGATGGTGTTTGCCAAAAAGGTGGCGAAAGCGATGAAGAAAGTGCTGCCCTGCCAACGCATTGGAGTGGCTGTGATAGGTATTGATGTGCCGCATAATCACATCCATCTCGTGCCCATCAACGGAGTTGGCGACCTTGACTTCAAGGCGCCACGTGTGCAGCTCACAAAAGAGGAATTTGCCAATATCGCCGCCAAAATTTCCGCAGCAATAGAATAGCTTTTACATATAGGTGGCGCAAACATGTGCCACCTTTTTTGTCTGAAATCGAAAATTATGAAAATTATAGGAATAACTGGAACGCTGGGCGCTGGCAAAGGCACGGTAGTCGATTATTTGCGTGACCATTACGGATATAAGCACTATTCGGTTCGAGGCTATCTGATCGAAGAGGCTAAACGCCGTGGACTGGAACTTAATCGCGATACTTTTGTGGTGGTGGCCAACGACTTGCGTGCTACGCACTCTCCGTCCTATATTACAGACCAACTCTACCTACAGGCGGCCGAGAACGGGTCGGATGCAGTCATAGAGAGTGTGCGCACACCCGGAGAAGTCGAATCCTTGCGCCAACAGGATCATTTCATCCTTTTTGCCGTGGATGCCGACCCGATGATCCGATATGAGCGTGTGGTGGGTCGTGGTTCAGAAACGGATCATATCTCCTATGAGACTTTTCTTGAGAATGAAGCTCGCGAAATGTCCTCAACAGATCCGAACCATCAAAATATTGGTTGCTGTATGCAGATGGCGGACTATGTTTTCCATAACAACGGCGACTTCGAAGACCTCTACCGTCAAGTCGAAGCTGTCCTCCAAGAGATTGATGCTTAATGTTTTATGTTCTACATTCTGCATTAACAAGGGCTGTCGGATTTTTTTGTGAGTAATTGCCAAATTTATTAACGATAGGTGGGATTGAATGATAAATGTATAGAAGGTGGGACTTACCGACAGCCCTTTTTGTCATTGCTTTCGACGAGGCAAAGATAATAAATTTTTCATACAAAAATTAAATATGAAATAATTTTTTTATAAGTACAAATTTACAAATAATACTTAAAAATTAATATTTCAACGAATCGAAACAAAATGACACCAGAGGAGCATATTTTATCCGAATTGAATGCCCAACAGCAGGTAGCGGTAACACAAACCGAGGGCCCGGTGATGGTTTTGGCGGGTGCCGGTTCTGGCAAGACGCGTGTGTTGACCTACCGTATAGCCTACATGTTAGCGGTCAGAAATATTAGTCCCTACCGAATTTTGGCGCTGACTTTCACCAACAAAGCCGCAGCAGAGATGCGGGAACGTATCGTTAACCTTGTTGGGGGTGAATTGGCCAAAGCGGTCACAATGGGGACTTTCCACTCTGTGTTTTATCGGATTCTGCGTGTGGAGGCGGAAAAAATCGGATTCAACAGCAATATCACCATCTACGACACAGACGATTCCAAATCGTTGATAAAGAGCATTGTCAAGGAGATGGGTCTCGATCCCAAGCAATATCCGGCGGGATATGTGCTGAGCCGTATCTCTATGGCGAAAGCCAGTTTGCTTTCGGCGCAGGAATACGCCGATAACCCTGAAGTCCAGGCCAGTGACCGTATGTCCAACAAGCCGATGATTTCGCAGATCTTCGCTAAATACAACGACAGGCTTCATAAAGCCAATGCCATGGATTTCGATGACCTGCTTTATTTTATGAACGTGCTTTTGCGCGATTCTCCGGAGGCACTTTTCAAGTACCAGAACAGGTTCCAATATATCCTGATTGATGAGTATCAAGATACTAACTATGCGCAATATTTGATTATAAAGCGTTTGGCAGCCCTGAATCACAATATCTGTGTGGTGGGCGATGATGCGCAGAGTATTTACGGTTTCCGCGGTGCTGATATCCAAAACATCCTCAATTTCAAGCGCGACTATCCTGATACGCGCATTTTCAAGTTGGAACAGAACTACCGTTCCACGCAAAACATTGTAAATGCGGCAAATGCCGTGATCAAGCACAACAAGGACAGGATGCCAAAGGAGGTGTGGACGGAGAATGTCGAGGGTGCCCGCATTGAGATTATCCGTGCTGCATCGGACTTGGACGAAGCGCAGGAGATTGCCGACAAAATTTTCGAGTTGCAGATGCGAGAGCATATTGAGAACCGTCAGTTCGCCATCCTTTACCGCACCAACACGCAATCGCGTGCGCTGGAAGAGGCGATGGTCAGAAGGCATATACCCTATAAGGTATTTGGCAATATCTCTTTCTATAACCGCAAGGAAATCAAGACGGTGTTGGCCTATTTCCGCCTTGTTATCAACCATTATGACGAAGAGTCGTTGCGCCGTGTCATCAATTTTCCCATGCGAGGTATCGGTGATACATCGTTGGCGCGCGTGGCAACGGCCGCTCAAGAGGCACGTGTTCCGATGTGGGAAGTGGTAGCTCGTCCAGAACAGTTTAATACAGGGCTTAACAGCGGCGTTACGGCTAAATTGCGCGACTTTGCAGCCCTTATTGACGGCTTTTCTGTCCAGCTGACGAAGAAGGACGCCCATGAACTTGGAACGCAGATTGTGACCAAGACAGGAGTGGCCCAAGCGCTAAGTGAGAATATCGAAGAAAAGGAAAGGGTTGATCATGTGAACGAGCTTCTTAACGCTATGAAGAGTTTCACCGAACAAGAACCTGAAAATATTCTCAATGAGGAAACGGGTGAAGTGTTGGAGACCTATTTCCCGTCACTGGACCAGTACATGCAGTCGGTTTCCTTGCTTGATGATAAGAATTTGAACAAAAGCGAAGATAAGGGCGATGATAATGTGGTCCGTCTTATGACCATCCATTCCGCTAAAGGGTTGGAGTTCGACTATGTGTTTGTATCAGGTATGGAGGAGAATCTGTTCCCTTCTTCACTAAGTTTGGATTCGCGTCGCGACATGGAAGAGGAGCGGCGTTTGTTTTATGTTGCGCTCACCCGCGCCCGCAAACAGGTTTTTCTTACCATGGCGATGTCGCGGTTCCAGTACGGGCAGCGTCGTCCTTGCGAGGACAGCCGATTTTTGGAAGAGATTCCCGCTCGTTTTCTGAAGGTAACGATGAAAGCCTCCGAGGGCAGCGGAATGTTCGGGCATTCCTCCTCTGAATCCTCTCGAGGCTTGTTCCAATTCAACAGTGGGTCGGGATCCAATTCTTCGTCAGGAAGTTGCTGTCGAGGGGTGCGCAAACCGGTTGAATCGTCACCAAAACCGGTGGTGAAGACTAAAACGGAGATGCAGTTAGACCAGTTAGGGACACTGGCATCGCCTGAGGAAATTCAACCCGGTGTGCGCGTATATCACAGCAAATTCGGCTTTGGCCGTGTAGACTCAGTGACGGGCAGTGGTCCCGACGCCCGAGCCGTGGTGCTTTTCGAGACAGTGGGCAGTAAAACATTAGTCCTTAAATTCGCTAAATTATTGATACCCAAATAACAGAATATGCAGTTTAGAACGATAATTCCCGCCCCTACATACCCGTTTCACATTGGTGAGACCGATCCGGTGATGTTGGTGGGCTCCTGTTTTTCCGATAATATGGGCCACTATTTCGATGCACACCGTTTCGATGTGTTGTCAAATCCGTTTGGTGTGCTCTTCAATCCCGTTTCCATCGATAGGGCGTTGCGTTTCATGCTCCAGCCAGACTTGTTCGACAAGAACCGGTACTTCTATAAGCACCGCGATCTTTGGGTGAGTTTCGCGCACCACGGCCGTTTCTCCAAGGAGAATTTCGAGGAGTTCGAGGCCAATATCGATGAGAATTTGGAGCAGTGTGCGGACTTCCTGCGTCGCACGCGCTACCTGTTCATCACATTTGGCACGGCGTTCTGCTACAAGTTCATCCCACGCGATCTTATCGTTTCCAACTGTCACAAAATTCCGAACCACCAGTTCGATAGAATCCGTTTGGACGTGAAAAAGATTGTGTCTCAATGGAATACCACGCTGCCGTTATTGAAAGAGGCTTGTCCCGACATGAAGGTCATCTTCACGGTGAGTCCGGTGCGGCATTTGGGCGACGGCGCGCACGAAAATGCCTTGAGCAAGTCTGTGCTCCTGTTGGCGGTGGAAAAGCTCGTTGACAATGAGTTTTCGTACTATTTCCCCGCTTACGAATATTTGATGGATGACCTGCGCGACTACCGGTTCTACGCCAAGGATTTAACCCATCCTAACGATATGGCTATCAGTTATTTGGAAGAAAAATTAGCGGAGTCGTTTTTTACTGAAGAGACACGGTTGCGGATGGTGGAGATCGAGAAAGAGAATAGGTTCTTGAATCACCGGAAATTCAGATAGTTAGCAGTTAGTAGTTATAGATTGTGAATTGGATAGATATAATCGTTTTGATTCCTCTTTGCTGGTATGCATATAAGGGATTCCGGAACGGATTCCTAATGGAGGTTGTCTCCTTAGCCGCTCTGTTTTTAGGACTTTTCGTTTCATATAAGTTCTCCGATTTGATTTCTCTTTGGCTTACGGGGACGACGTTGGCAAAGCCTATTTCCTTCTCGTTGTGTTTTATACTCACCATTGTAATGGTTAATCTGTTAGGACGGATTCTGAAGCGGGCGTTAAAACCGGTTTTATCAGAATTTTTTGACAAAGCGTTGGGTGTCTTATTCGGTGTCTTGAAAGTTGTTTTGGTGGCTGGGGTTCTATTCTATTTTATAGATAGTGTTGATAAGAAGGAAATCCTCATCAAACGCGAGGTGAAAGAATCCTCCATTGCCTACAAATACCTCTCGCCCGTAATGTCACATGTGCTGGAGTGGAAAGAAATTCGGGATCAGGAAAAAAACTGATTTCGCAAATAATTTTGTATTTTTGCCGCGATTTTGACTTTTCAAAACGACAAAATAACATTTAAATTGACTTTTTGAATCGACAATTTTGGTTGATGACAAATATCTGTTTGAGGTAGGAGGAAAGAAAAAAAACTACCATCAAATAGCCGATTTACCAAATAGTTTTGTTGTCGCTGACGGAATAGATGTTGGAATTGGCAATAAAATACCGCTCTGTCTTTTCGGTATGCTGTATTGATTCAACATATTCAAGGAAAACTTACAACAAGTACGGATTTTTACGCTAACACCTATTTTAGAAAGCCAATAGCTAACAGCCAACGGCCAATGACCAGCTTCACAACGTATTCCGCAACCGCTGCGTCAGCGGCTGCGCGTAGATGAAATCGTTCAACGTCTGGTTGTCGGAGGTGAGGATGTTGTCGCTGCTGCCGCGCCATCCGAGGCGTCCTTGGTAGATGAACGAGATGGTCTCGCCGATGGTGATGATGGAGTTAAGGTCGTGAGTGTTGACGACCGTGGTGGTGTTGAAATCGTGGGTGATTTTGGTGATGAGTTCGTCGATGAGCAGGGAAGTTTTGGGGTCGAGGCCCGAGTTGGGTTCATCGAAAAAGAGGTATTTGGGATTGCAGGCGAGTGCGCGGGCGATGGCGGCGCGTTTCTTCATACCACCGCTCAACTCCGCTGGAAATAGTTTGTTGGTATTTACCAAATCGACACATTCGAGGCAGAAATTGGCGCGGTCGCGCATCTCGCTTTCACTCATATCCGTGAACATGTCCAGTGGAAAGGTTATGTTTTCCTCAATGGTCATGGAGTCAAAGAGCGCGGCTCCTTGGAATACCATCCCCATCTCCTTTCGCAGCAGCAGTTTGTCCTTGTCCGACAGATTGTGGAACTCGCGTCCGCTATAGAGGACTTGCCCCTCTTCGGGGGTGAACAGTCCCACTAAGCACTTCATCAGCACCGTCTTTCCCGAGCCTGACCGTCCGATAATCAGGTTTACCTTACCCTCTTCAAATTGCGTGTCAATGCCGAAAAGCACCTGCTTCTCACCGAAATATTTGGAAACGTTGTTGACCTCGATCATTTAATGGTTATTGGTTATGGGTTATTGGTTATTGAGCTTTCATCTCATTATCTTTTCATCTCTGCACCATTCCGCCGCCGACGATAGGAGGTGGCGGAATCTCCGACTCTCAAGAGAACGTCTCATCGTCACAACATTATATCCGTAATTACCACATTAAGAATCAATATCACAAAGCTGGAAACGACAATGCCTTGCGTGCTGGCCTTGCCGAGTTCGAGTGCGCCGCCCTCGATGCGGTAGCCGTAGAAGGAGGCCACGGTGGACATGACGAAGGCGAAGATACAGGTTTTGGTCAGGGCATAGACTACATCATAGACTCTGAAGCAGTAGGTGAGGCCGTCGAGGAAGTTGTAGGTTGAGATGCAGCCGGTGAGCCATACGGTCAGGAAACCGCCCGTGAGAGCGAAGGCGATACTGAAGACGCAAAGAACGGGGTTCACAATAACGGATGCCAATACTTTCGGCAATACTAAATGAGAGGCTGGATTGATGCCCATAACTTCCAGTGCGTCAATTTGTTCGGTGACTCGCATGCTGCCAATTTCCGCTGTGATGCGCGAACCGAGATTGCCCACTAACAGCAGGCTGATGATGGTCGGGCAGAGCTCCATCACGATGGAAGTGCGGGCCACGAAGCCAACCGTCCAGGAAGGAATCCAGCCGCTCTCGATCTGGAGGGCCGTCTGCATGGTAATCACGCTGCCCATGGCGAGCGACACGATGCTGACAATCAGCATGGAGCCGATGCCCATTGCGTCCATCTCGAATACCCATTTCTTCAGGAACACAGACCATTTGGCCGGTTTGCTGAAGACCTGGCGCAGGAAGATGAGATATTCGCCAAATATGGCAAGCGCTTTGCGGAGCATTTATTTCAGTTTGATGTTCAATTCGTCGAGTTGTTTGGGGTCGATGGGCGTGGGGGCGGGCAGCATGGTGTCACGGCCGGCGTTGTTTTTTGGGAACGCGATGAAGTCACGGATGCTGTCGCAGTCGCTCAGCACGGCGCACAGACGGTCGAAGCCGAAGGCAATACCTCCGTGCGGCGGGGCACCGTATTTGAAGGCGTTGATCAAGAATCCGAACTGGCTCTGCGCCTGTTCTTCGGTGAAGTTCAGGGCCTTGAACATGCGCTTCTGCAGTTCTGGACGGTGGATACGGATGGAGCCGCCGCCGATTTCCGAGCCGTTGATGACTAGGTCATAGGCGTTGGCCAGCACTTCGCCGGGACGGCTTTCGAGCCAATCCTCATGCTCGGGTTTCGGAGCGGTGAATGGGTGGTGCATGGCGTAGTAGCGTTGCGTCTCCTCGTCCCACTCCAACAGCGGGAAGTCAATGACCCACATAGCCTTGTACTCGCCGGCCTTGCGCAGCCCGAGACGGTTGCCCATTTCCAGACGAAGTTCGCACATCTGCTTGCGGGTTTTCATCGCCTTGCCGGAAAGGATGAGGATGAGGTCGCCGGCGTGTGCATCGCAACGCTCGGCCACGGCCTTGAGGTCGTCTTGGGTGTAGAATTTATCCACGGAGGATTTATACGTACCATCTTGATTACAAAGGATATAGACTAAACCAGCGGCACCCACGCGCGGACTCTTCACAAACTCGGTGAGGTTGTCCAACTGTTTGCGGGAGTAGTTGCCGCAGCCCTCGGCCTTGATACCCACGATGAGTTCGGCCTCGTTGAAGACTTTGAAATCCTTATGTTGCAGTATATCATTCAGTTCCACGAAGCGCATTCCAAAGCGGGCGTCGGGCTTGTCGCAGCCGTAGTATTTCATTGCATCGTTCCAGGTCATGCGGTCTAACTTGCCGATTTCCATTCCTTTGAACGTGCGGAAGATGTGCTGCACGAGACCTTCGAACAGGTTGAGGATGTCTTCCTGCTCAATAAATGACATCTCGCAATCAACTTGCGTGAATTCGGGTTGGCGGTCGGCGCGAAGGTCCTCATCGCGGAAGCAGCGCACGATTTGGAAATAGCGGTCCATGCCGGCCATCATCAGCAGCTGTTTGAGAGTCTGTGGGGATTGCGGCAGGGCGTAGAACTCGCCGGGATTCATGCGGGAGGGTACGAGGAAGTCGCGGGCGCCCTCGGGGGTGCTGTTCACAAGGAACGGGGTCTCGATTTCGAGGAAGCCTTGTCCGCTCAGGTATTTGCGGATTTCCAGCCCCAGTTTGTGGCGGAAGATGAGGTTGTTTTTCACAGGGTTGCGACGGATGTCGAGGTAGCGGTAGCGCATACGCAGTTCGTCGCCGCCGTCGGATTCGTCCTCAATGGTGAACGGGGGCACCTCAGCGGCGTTGAGCACGTTCAGTTCGTGCACCTCAATTTCGATGTCGCCGGTGGGGATGTTTTTGTTTTTGCTGTAACGTTCGATCACCTTGCCCGTTACTTGGATCACCCATTCGCGGCCCAGTTGTTCGGCGCGCTCGCAAAGTTCGGGGCGCTCCTCGTGGTTGAAGGCCAGTTGCGTGATTCCGTAACGGTCGCGCAGGTCAATGAAAATCATGCCGCCCAGATGGCGGATCTTCTGAATCCAACCGCTCAACGTCACGGTCTGCTGAATATTCTCAAGCGTCAGCTCGCCACAGGTATGTGTTCTAAACATATTCGTATGGTATTATAATCAAAAATAACGGGTGCAAAGATACATTTTATTTGTGAACGGTGAGCAGGGATTAGTCGGGGGATCACTTCACCGGCAACATGCTGAACGCGCCGAACAACCCAAAACCGCCATCAATGTTTGTGTAGGTATGCTCCGGCTCTAAAAATAGGAAGCTGAGCATCCCGTCGGTGGTGGACAGCGTGATTTCGTATTGGTAGCAGTTACGGTCAAGGAAGAACAGATAGCGTTGCCCTTCTTCCGCTTTCCGGTCGTCATCCTCGTTTTCATCATAAAGGTCTACGTTATGGATGAACCGCATCACCTGCCCGTCGCGCCCCTTGTCGGAGACATACAGATAGTCCATGTTGCCTTCATTAAGCCAGTCTAGGTCGAAACGCCATTCGTAGACGACTTCTTCCTCGTCTTCGTCATTCCAGATATGGACAGCTGACAGATGTTTGTAGCCGATGGCGTAGGCGTTTTCCTCGCCGGCCACATCGCGCCACTCCGCATAGACATCCTTGTGTGGCCAGTTATAGGGCTCACCCCAATGTATGTCCCCGTCAGTTGCCACGGTATCGAAACGAAAACCCACGTCATGTGTCAGCGGCACTGTGCAAGTGGCGGAGACGTCTTCGAACCCCGGGTATGAGGCGCGGATGTGGTAAATGCCGCCCTCCATCACAGGAAATTCCTCGCGGGTGAGAAGGTAGCGCTGCCTCAGCGGATCATATTTGGCTTGCACCCAGTGGCTGCCGTCGGCGGAGAGCTCCACCGTTCCATCGGTGATGATGGGTGTCTCCTGACTGTCCTGTCCGAAGAGTAACTGACTGTGCGATAGCAGAATGTATGTGCTGTCCATCTGCGGGCACAACCGGCAGTAGAGCACTAACTTCCGCGTTTCGCCATAGTTCTCTATGTCCACATTGTCGACGCAACCGGTGAGGATGGTTGCTGCGAGGATTCCGAATATGATGAGATTCTTTTTCATTGTTTTACTTTTTATCCCAGGGCTTCGCTTCGCTCCACCCTGGGTTGACACGTGTCGGGCTTGCAGCCCTCTTGGAATATAGCTAGAACTTAAAGTGGTAGGTGAACGTCGGGATGATGGGGAAGATGCTGAGGGACTGCAGTTGGGTGGTCCACTCGTGGGTTTGGTCGTTGTAGCTCTCGCCGATGAAGTAGAAGAATGGGTTATGGTGGTTATAGACGTTGTAAATGCTGATTTCAAAGATGCTCTGTCCTTTTTTTGTATGCGGTTTGATGAACTGCACCCCGATGTCAAGGTGGTGGAACGGCTTCATGCGAAAGTCGTTCTTCTTGCCGTAGTTTTCAATATTGTAAAGGGAGTTCCAGAAATGGTCGCTGGGCGGGACGGTGAGTCCGAGGTAGTCATATAGATTTTCGGCAGGATAGGTAGCGGTGGGCAGGGTGACGGCGTTGCCAGTGGCGAATACCCACGACAGTGAGAGATTTATCTTCGGGGTGGGACTGTACATGAGCACGATGGAAACGTCGTGGCGGCGGTCGTAGCGGGCAAAGAACGGTTCGCCGAAGTTCAGTTCGTCGAACTGCTGCTTGGTCCATGACAACGTGTAGCCGATCCAGCCGGTAAATTTGCCAACCTCTTTGCGCACGAGGAATTCCACACCGTAGGACCATCCCTGACCGGAGGTTACGTTGTCGGTCCAGGTGCCCTGAAAGCCGGTGGCTGTTTCGTCCAACAGGTTGTCAATCAATGTCATAAAATAAGAAGCACCCTCCTTGTACGCCAAAATATGGTCCATTTTTTTGTAATAACCTTCTATAGAGAACGACAAACGCGGTTTCTTCAGATCGTAATGGATACCCAAGGCCACCTGCTGCGAGCGTTGCGGACGGATTTTGTCTGTAACCGGCACCCATAAGTCGGTAGGCAAGCCTATAGTGCTGGTACTCAGTAGAATAAGACTTTGGCTCATCATGGCGTAAGAGGCTTTGAGAGCGAGGTTGGAAAGGATGTTATAGCTCATGGAGAGACGCGGTTCGGGCGAAAACCAGGTTTTGCCCGGCACGGAGAAGCCTACCAATCGAATACCTGGGTTGATGCGGAATTTGTTGTGGATGTTGATTTCGTCCTCGGCGTAGATGGCGTATTCAATACCTGGCTCTTTCTCGACCTGCTGCATGGTGAACGTGTCCACTTTCATCGTTACGGCATTGGGGCGCGCTATGTGGGCAGTGACCGCCGCGCCCACGAGAATGCGGTGTGTGGGGTTGGGGTTGATGGAAACATCGTATTTCGCCGTGTAGTCGCGGATGCCCGAACTGAAACGCGAATTGAAAGTTTCATTGTTCGGATTACCCGCCCCTTCGTAGAATTTGTATCCCATGTAGGTGTTCATCGAATAGTCGCTGAACACGAATGAGAGATTGGAAAATATCTTGTTGGTAAACAGGTGATTCCAACGTGCTGTGGCGGTGGCGTTCTGCCAGTAAAGCCCGACTTTGTAACGGTCATACTCCCCGAAACCGTAGTCTTCCGTTTCGGTGAAATGGAACTTGTCGCGGCCGAAATAGGAACTGAGATAGAGCTTGTCTTTCTTGCCGAGGTCGAAGTTGAATTTGGCGTTGAGGTCGAAGAAATAGTAGCCCGCCGCCACGCCGTCATCAATGAGTTTCATTATGGGAATCATAAGGAGGTCAAGATAGGTGGTGCGGCCGGAAAGCATGAAAGAAGCCTTGTTTTTAATAATGGGACCTTCAACCATGAGATTTGAGGAGATGATTCCGATGCCGCCCTCCACGTGGTAGTCTTCCTTGTTGCCGTCCTTCATGTTGATGTCGATAACGGAGGAGAGCCGGCCACCGTAATGTGCCGGAAACCCGCCCTTCACAAGTTCCACCGACTTAACGGCGTCGCCGTTGAAGATGGAGAAAAAGCCAAGCAGATGGCTGGCGTTGTAAATCGTGGCCTCATCGAGGATGATGAGGTTTTGGTCGGGACCGCCGCCGCGCACATAGATGCCCGAGGTGCCTTCCGAGGCCGACTGCACACCCGGCAGCAGCAAAAGCGTTTTGAAGACGTCTTTTTCGCCGAATAACATCGGGACACTCTTTATCTCCTTGGCCGTCAGCGTGATGGAACTCATCTGTACCACTTCAGTGTTCCGTTTTTCCGCCGTGATAGTCACCGCCTCCAATGTAGTTATCTTCGTCAACTTTGCATCATATTCGACATCTTGCGGCACCTTGATCCAAAGGGTGTCGTTAGCGAAACCGAAACAATTGAATACCAAGTACATAGTGTCACGGTAGGGTAGGGTGAGCGTGTAGAAGCCGTAGGTGTTGGTCGTGGTGGACTTCTGCGAGACGGGCTCATAAACCAGCCCGCCGGGCAATGACTCCAGACTGCCGCGCTCATACAAATGCCCGCTCACAGTGATGTTCTGCGCAAATAAAGGGCAGCAAAATATCAAACAACATATTAGGCAAAAAAAAGCCTTTTTTTTCAACATAAATCTGCTATTAGGCAATAAGCAAAAGGCGTAGGTAAAAAAATTAAACCATTAAACTAATAAACCAATAAACCAATTACGATTCTTCCGAGAAATTGTCAATCTCTTCGCGCAGATTCTCCATGATGAAGTTCTGCCGTTGCGGGGAGTTCTTTCCCATGTAGTACTCAATGACGGCGTCGATGTTGCTCTTCGCATCGAGGACTACTGGCTCCAAGCGGATGCTCTTGCCGATAAAGCCCTTGAACTCCTTTGGCGATATTTCACCCAAACCTTTGAATCGCGTGATTTCGGGTTTTTTGCCTAATGATTTGACAGCCTGCAGTTTTTCTTCCTCGGAGTAGCAGTAGACGGTCTTCTGCTTGTTGCGGACACGGAAGAGCGGAGTCTGCAGCACGTAGACATGGCCCATGCGCACGACGTCGGGGAAGTACTTCAGGAAAAAGGCCAGGAGCAGCAGTCGGATGTGCATGCCGTCGACATCGGCATCGGTGGCGATGATAATGCTGTTGTAGCGCAGCCCTTCCACGCCGTCCTCAATGTTGAGCGCGGCCTGCAGCAGGCTCAATTCCTCGTTGGAGTAGATAGCGCTCTTTGACTTGATGATGTTCGCGGGCTTGCCCTTCAGGCTGAAGACAGCCTGTGTGTTGGCATCTCGCGATTGCGTGATAGAACCGGATGCGGAGTCACCCTCGGTAATGAAAATCATCGTCTCTAGCCCGCGCGGATCATTGGTGTTGAAGTGATAGCGGCAATCGCGCAGCTTTTTGTTGTGCAGGCTAACCTTTTTCTGAATCTCCTTGGTCTGCTTTTTAAGATTGGAGATGGCAATGCGCTCTTTCTCAGCTTCTTGAATTCGTTTCAGTAAGGCTTCGGCAACCTCGGGATTGCGGTGCAGATGGTTGTCTAACAGCCGCCCGATTTTGTCGTTGACGTAGTTGCGGATGGTCTGTCCGCCCGGTGCCATGTATTCGGAACCGAGCTTGGTCTTGGTCTGCGACTCAAAAATAGGCTCTTTCACGCGGATGGACATGGTGGCGGCCACGGCGTTGCGGATGTCCGACGGATCGTAGTTTTTCTTGTAGAAGTCGCGAAGGGTCTTGACGATGGCCTCACGCAGTGCCTGTTGGTGCGTGCCGCCGTGCGAGGTGAACTGGCTATTGACAAAGGTGTAGTATTCCTCGCCGTACTTACGGGTGGTGTGCACCATTGCGAACTCGAAATCGTCCTCCTTGAGGTAGATGGGTTGGTAGAGAACGCTGTCACCGGTGGCCTTGTTCAGCAAGTCGAGAAGTCCGTTTTTGGATACATACTTCTTGCCGTTGAAATTGATGGTGAGACCGCGGTTCAGGTAGACGTAGTTCCACAACAGTTTGTCGATGTATTCGGTGTACCATTCGAAATTCTCGAAAATGGAGTTGTCGGGGAGGAACTCAATGAGGGTGCCGTTTTTCTCACCTGTAGGGGTGATGGGATGGTCTTTGACCAGTTTGCCGCAGGAGAATTCGGCGCGTTTGAGTTGTCCGTCGCGCACGCTCTGCACCACGAAATCCGTGGAGAGGGCGTTCACGGCCTTCACACCGACGCCGTTCATGCCGATGGAGACCTCGAAAGCGGAGCCGTCCTTGAACTTGCCGCCGGTGTTCATGCGCGAGACGCAATCCACCACCTTGTTGAGCGGGATGCCGCGACCGTAGTCGCGCACCGACGCCCGCTTCTCCTTGATGGTGATGTCGAAGGCGCGCCCGTGGCCTTCCATGAACTCGTCGATGGAGTTGTCGATGACCTCCTTGAGCAGCACGTAGATGCCGTCGTCGCTTGAGGAACCGTCGCCAAGCTTGCCGATGTACATGCCCGGACGCATCCGGATATGCTCGTCCCAATTTAGGGTTACTATATTATCATCTTGATATTCTGCCATATCATTGTCTTACAAAATGTTACACCCGATATTACGGGTTATGAAGACGCGATTAATCACGTCTCCACATAGGTTCAATAATGGTTTTTCCCCTTCTTTTCGAAAGGAGTGCAAAAATACAAAAAATTCTCAGAACCTCCTGCTGTATCTACATTCAAAATCTGGGAGAACGTGCCTTCGGCTCAAAATTCCACAAATAACGCAGAATATCAGCTCAACTTGGGGCAATAATTCGTGAAAAATAGTGTTTTCGCGTCGATTTGTAACTATGAAAAGTCATATTTGGGAATCAAACAGTGGCGTGTCAGCGACACGCAGTTTGTCGCCGTGCATCACCACCCCATGTGATTTTCCCTCCCGTACTTGCTGAGGAGTGAATCAAAATAGGGGTCGGGATTGAGCTCGTATGCCCGATCAAAACTCTCACCGTAATAGTGACTGTATTGGCCTTCGCCATCAAAATAGTCTTTTGGCGTATCTTTTGGATGTTGTTTGATTATCTTGAATGTCTGTTCTATCATTTCCAAAGCCCACGGCGAACGATAAGCCATCAAGGCTGAAAAGAAATAGCGCGAACGAGGCATATCATAACGCAAATCTGGATTGAAAAATGAGTCTCTGATTTCTGTCAGCAATGGCTTGAACCGTTCGTGTGGCCATTCTGCAACGGCCAGCAATGCACAATCGGTAAGATCTTTTTTTTGGTAATGGTAATTTGAACCAACTTCATTCA